>Ga0302189_10001467_pt1 | contig 19775 bp, 9 predicted proteins | sample II_Bog_E2_2_FD_194551 | JGI IMG/M metagenome (GOLD analysis project Ga0302189, IMG submission 194551) | Peat permafrost microbial communities from Stordalen Mire near Abisko, Sweden - II_Bog_E2_2 | ecosystem: Environmental > Terrestrial > Soil > Wetlands > Peat | place: Sweden: Abisko, Stordalen...
AATCGCCACTTCCGGCTGCGAGTGCCGCGCATCCGCCGTCGGCTCAAGCCCTGCCTCCGCACCCGCCAGCGCCTGAAAAAAGTAAGCCCAGTAAGCCCGCTTGTCCGTATCGTTCATCCAGGCATACCGCGGGCAGAACGGCTTCACCGCCCGCGCCACTCGCGACGAAAGCATCTCCGCCGGCAGCGCCTCTTCCACAATCTTGTCCCAAGCAGGATCCCACGCCGGCTTCCCCAACTCCTCCTTCTGCACAGCAATCGGAGTAGGTGGCGGATCCTTCACCGGCACCGGCTTAGTAGGCAGCGGCCCCGGCGCAGGCGGCTGGCTAGGCGCAGGAGCCTCGCTTGCCGGGGACGGCTGGCTTGCCGCCGGCTGCTGACTCGGCGCAGCACTCTGGCCTCCAGCAAGTGTGCCTCCCACGCACAGCCAAAGCGCCGCCCAGCCAACAAGCCATTTCAATCGTCTACGCATAAACATCAACCCAATATAAAAACATCAACCCGAATATGGGATGCAGCCAATCCCGTCCATGCCGCCCGCAGGAGCCGTGCAAGGTTTCTCTCGCCCCTGCTGCAACTCGCGGGTGCTTTGTATCAGTCGTCCACCGGCGGAGCCGACCCCCAGGAGATGAAACCGTAGCGCCGATCTCCAGATCGGCTGTCGTGTGGGCGTCCTCGCCCGCGCTGTTGCAGACCGACCAGGATTGTTCTTTTCAGGTGCTTTGTAACACGGCATGTCTTCAGTATTCCGATAGAGCCAATCAATTGCGTCGGGCACATCTGCAGGTCCTGTTGCCTCAGGTATCGCTCGACGTGCGTAATTCCATCCATCCACGGCCGAAGTCAGTTACCTCATGCTGTGGTTCGAACGTTCGATGCAATTGTCGCGTCTGTCATTTCGATCCAGAAAATACGGGAGCCCGCTCCGAAACTGTGCTAACTGCGCCCCTCCCAGTTGACCAAGGCAATGACTGTTTATCAGTTCACTCAGAAAGGTGTGTGAGCCTAATGCGCATGTTTACCCGTTCCAACCGATTGACCTGCATCGGCGCCCTGTTCGCCGTCGCCTGCCTGGTTAATGCCGGTGTCTCCTCCAATTGTCAGCAGCCTTCAAATGCCCCTATAACTCAGGGGGACGCACCAGCGCCCATGGCTTTTGACAATGTCATGTTCTATCCCGATGCCACCGAGGATAACGGTGAGGGTTTCCTGTGGTGGAATGGCCCCAAAGATTGGATGTTTTATAACGTGTCGTCGTTGAACCTGATTGCCAACGCGTACGGCGTTGGCATGCACCAGGTAACCGGCTTTCCAGGGTGGGCCGAGACCGACCGGTACTACCTATACACCAAGATGCATCTAGAAAAGTACGAGACATTCAAGACGCTTCCCATGGACGAGCAGTTGAGACAACAGCGGTTGATGACGCAAGCGGTTCTTGCCGACCGGTATCAACTCAAAGCGCACTACGAAACCCGCGAAACGCCTGTCTATGAGCTGGTCGTCGCTAAAGGAGGACTGAAGTTGACGGAGAAAGTGCTTGAACGCCACCAAGGGTCATCTTTCTTTAGCCCTGGAGATTGGTACAACAATTACGGCACGATGGACGACCTCGCCAACAAGCTCGCGGGACCCACAGGCGGCGTCGTTATCGACAAGACGGGACTGGGGACGAAGGCATTCTTTTACGAGCTCAAGTGGAATTCGGACAGCCAGACCGGCGCGGGCGGCGACCCTTCGATTTTCAAGGCTCTCGAGGAGCAGCTTGGACTGAAGTTAGTCCGCGCCACAGATCCGGTTGAGGTTCTCGTTATCGATCACATCGAGACGCCTACACCGGAATATTTCCACATGACCCCTCCGGCACAGTCGCTCTAAAAAGCAGTCGCGGAAGGGTTCTAATGCCCATCTGTAACCCGATAGCAGCAATTCATTGAGCGGAACCGCCCGCCGCGCGTCTTGTTCACAGAAGGGCCCTCAATTCGAAGCACACGGCCCCCACTCTTCTTCCGACCGACAACTCCGAGAGGCAACCAATGAAATCGATGAGTGACCCAACCGCGAGACGGATCACGACCTGCGCCCAATTGCTGTGCGGAATCACGCTGGCACTCCTGCTTGCACAACCCGCATACGCCCATGCGCAACCCGCAGACACCAGGACCACCGACTCAACAGCCACTGCAGAAACCTATCAGACCATCTACCTCGTCAACCTGACACAACAAAACGACCGGAACGACGTGCAGACGGCCCTGCGCAACATGCTTGGGAAGGCAAGGATCTACGGCGTACCTTCGCAAAACGCCATCACCATTCGAGGCTCTGCGGAGGATGTTCAACTTGCGCAGAAAATCTGCGCCGACCTCGATCGTCCAAAGAGGGTCTACCGCCTCACCTTCACCATCCATGACGCCGGGAGTGGACAGCATGCTGACGCACATCACTTTGCTCTCGTTGTCACCTCGGGAGACAAGACCACCTTCAAGCAGGGAAGCAAGGTCCCCATCGTTACCGGCACCTACGAAGCAGGAACCCCATCGCAAACCACCCAGCTGCAGTATCAGGATGTCGGCCTCAACATCGAAGCCAGCGTCGATGCCTACGCGGACGGCGTCGTGCGGCTCCGCTCCAGGATCGAACAATCAAATGTAGCCGAAGAGAAATCCGGCATAGGCTCTCAGGATCCCGTACTGACCCAGACCGTGCTTGACGGAACGGCCAGCCTCACACCTGGCAAGCCCTTCGTCCTCGGATCAATCGACACCCCCGGCAGCACCCACCAGCAGGAGATTGAAGTAGTAGCCGACTTAGTCCACTAGCTTCATACCAGCGTGGGAACAGAGCCAGCATCGAGCGTGGAAAGTAATACGGCAGACCAGCGCACGGCCTTGCCTCCTGGAGGGAGGCCACGAGAGTAGCCCGGGGTGAAGTCCGCCGCAAGGCGGATGAGAACCCCGGGTCACCATGCGAATACAACCTGGGCGCCCCGGAGGGTCGCCGCGATTCACCCTTATGCGCGCCGCCCAGGCGACAGAATCGTAACGCATTCCAATGCACAACCGCACAGCAAACAAAATCAAAATAAACAATGCATTATCAATAGGTTAAGCACCAAACCCGTGCCAAATCAGTGCGTTTCCCAAAGAAATGACAATTTCTCCACAACCCACTGCCTCGAAAAGGAAAACTCTCTGCAACCGAAACATCTCGAAAAGGCTGCCCGCAAGGTACTGGTCTCCATGAGTCGCAACCACAGAATCGACCTTTTCGATGCTTTCGTAACCTCTCAAGCCACCTGTTCAGCTATGTAGAACATCCCTCCCGTTGAACCTTTCGCAGCACGTTTTCCGCGTCCTCAGCCACGCCGCCCCGAAGACCGAAGAGACTCAATTGTTGTAGTCTGAGTGCCGGAGAGAGAAGTGAAAATGGGCATCCAGCGCGGACCGTGTACGCAGGGAATTCTGCTGACTGCCTGCTTGGCCTTTGCCGTCGCAGCTCACGCCGCCTGCACCGCCCCGCAAGAGTTGACCGCCAAACTCCGCGCCCAGCCCACCACGGAAAACGCTATCCAATTGGGCAGTTGGTTCGCCGCCCACAAGCAGTTTGATTGCGCTCTCGACACCTTCCGAACTGCCCAGAAATCAGATCCAAATTCCGCCCAACTTCACTACCTTGAAGGCCTCGCACTATTAGAATCAGGCAATGAATCCGCGGCGATTCCAGCCGTGCAGCAAGCCATTCAACTGCAGCCGGAAGTGATCAAGCCACACCTTCTTCTCGCCAATCTCTATGAGCATTCCGGCAACCCTGCCGAGGCCGAAGCGCAATGGAAGAAGGCTCTCGCCATCGATCCAAAATCCGCCATCGCTCTCGACGATTTCAGCCAAGCACTCCTGGCCCGCAAAGATTATGTCGGCGTAGCCACCCTGTTGGAGCACGCCCCCAGAACAGAAGTGCTCACCATTCGTCTCGCCGAGGCACTCGCTGAACTCAACCATCTGAACGACGCGAACACCGTCCTGCTTGAAGCCATGAAGATGGCTCCGGATTCCATCCCCCTTGCCAATGCGGAATCGGTGGTCCTCATCAAGCAACGAAATTATCTCGAGGCCACAAAGCTATGGAAGTACATGGCAGCGCGTCATCCCGGCAATCGCGCCGCCGAGCTTCCCTATCTGCGCGTTCTCGTATTGACGGAGCACAATGACCTCGCACGGCCTCTCGGCCTCAAGCTGCTAGCTCAAACGCCACACGACTGGGAAGTCCTCTATCTGAATGGCGTGGTAGACCACGAGATGGGCGACTTCACTGCAGCAAAAGCCCACCTCGAAGAGTCGGTGACTCTCAAGCCCGATCAGTTCTATGCCCGATACCATCTCGGCGTTGTGCTCGTGAATCTCCATGAATGGAAGGAAGCAAAAGAAAACCTGGAGAAAGCGATTGCCCTGGGAGACACGGATCCGAAGGCGCACTACGAACTCGCAATGGCTCTGCATGGGCTTGGCGAAAGCGATCAGGCAGCCACGGAGCTTCAGAAATATCAGGACCTGAAGAAGGCCGATGATGACGCCCTCGAATCAGCATCGCGTGCGGCCCAGGCCGACACCGAGCTCACTGCCGGCAACGTCAAGGATGCTATCGAGCACTACCGCCAGGCATGCGATGTCTCACCCAACAACGCTGGATACAAATTCAAATTGTCTGTCGCTCTCCACAAGACAGGCGACCTCGAAGGCGAACGTGCTCAGCTCGAGCAAGCCGTGAAGCTCGATCCCCAGTTAGCGCCCGCACAGAAACAGCTAGGCTATTTACTCGAAAGAAGCGGAGATGCCGCCGGAGCCGTTGAGCATTTTCAGCAAGCTGTTCATGCTGCGCCCCGATGGGTTGATGCGTGGATCAATTTGGCTGCCGCGCTTGCGACGGAAGAGCACTTCCCTGAAGCACGCGACGCAGCGGCAACCGCGCTAAAACTGGATCCCGCCAATGAACAGGCACGCAGGCTCAACAATCAGCTTGCGAATGACCCGGCCGCTCAGCAAGCCAAGCCTTAACGGTGGCAGAATTGATAACTGAAAGATGAAGAATTCTCCGCCCACTTTCCGCTGGACACGAAGGAGTCTGCTGCAAACCATTCCAGCAGTGTGCGCTTCCGCATTAATTCCAGACTCCCTATCTGCCGCACCGTCCAGCGCGCCCAAGCCGTTTTCGAAATTTACCGACGTTGCAAACATCGCCGGACTCAGCAAGACCATGTTCTACGGCAATCCGGACAAAGTAACATACATCGTTGAAGAGATGGGCGGCGGCTGCGCCTTCTTCGATTACGACAACGACGGATGGATGGACATCTTCATCGTCGGCGGCCGCACTCTCGAGGGCATTCCACCCGGCGCATCGAATAGGCTCTATAAAAACAATCGCGACGGCACATTCACGGATGTCACGGAAAAGGCTGGCCTGCTCGATGCCGGCTGGGGTGTAGGCGTCTGCATCGGTGATTACAACAACGATGGATTTGAAGATCTCTTTGTCACGTACTACGGACAGAACAAGCTCTATCGCAACAATGGCGACGGCACCTTCACCGATGTAACTGCGAAGGCCGGCTTGTTGCAGCCTGGAACGCACTTCGGATCAGGATGCACTTTCATCGACTACAATCGCGATGGCCACCTGGACCTGTTCGTTTCCAATTACGTCGATATCGACTTGGCCCACGCCGCGAAACCATCTCTCGACATCCCCAATTGCAGCTTCGAAGACGTGGCAGTCGCTTGCGGTCCCAAAGGCCTCAAATATCCGCAACATTATCTCTTCAGGAATAACGGCGATGGAACGTTCACTGATGTGTCGAAAGAATCAGGCATCGCATCCATCCGTGATTCCTACGGGCTCACCGCGGTCACCTTCGATGCCGATGGGGACGGCTGGCCCGACCTATACGTTGCTTGCGACACCACGCCAAGCCTGCTGCTGCTCAATAACCATGACGGCACATTCCGCGAAGAAGGTCTCATACGCGGCGTGGCCATCAGTCCCGATGGTCAGGATCGATCCGGCATGGGAATCGGCGTGGGCGACTATGACCTCGACGGACAACTCGACATAATCAAGACGCATTTTCAGTTCCAGCCCACCGGCCTCTTTCACAACACCGGCAAAGGGGAGTTCGAAGACCAGGCAGCCGCTGCAGGCATTGCGGGCGCTCGCCAGTTCGTCAGTTGGGGCGCCGGCATCGTTGACTTCGATAACGATGGCTATCCCGACCTCTTTTGGGTCGCCGGCAACATCTATCCGGAAATTGAACGCGTCAATCCAATGTTTCCCTACAAGAACCCGCGCATTCTCTTTCGCAATCGAGGGGACGGCACATTCGCCCGCTTGGGAGATGAGGCTGGTCCAGCGATAAACGCGCGCCACGTCAGCCGCGGCTGTGCATTCGGAGACTTTGACAATGACGGCGACATCGACATTCTCATCATGAACCAGAATGAACCGCCTTCCTTGCTGCGAAACGATGCCCCGAAAGGAAACAACTGGCTCAAGGTCCGGCTGGAAGGGACAAAGGGCAACCGCAGCGCTATAGGAGCACTCGTGCTGGCGCGCTATGGGGGCAAGGTGCAGTCGCAGGCGGTCCTGAGCCAGTCCAGCTACGTTTCAGCCAACGACCCGCGCCTGCACTTCGGCCTGGGTTCGGAGACATCCGCAGACATCGAAGTGCGCTGGCCGTCGGGAATCGTGGAGAAACACCAGGGGGTGGCGGCAAACCGGCTGATTACTATCGTGGAAGGGCAAGGAATTGTTCCTGGCCGGCCTTTTTCTCGGCCTCCAGCTCGACAGAAGGGATAGAGGAAATGGTTGCTCCATGCCGTTTTTCCCGACGCCTCAATGCAGGCAACTCAAGATTTTAATAAAACGTTCAAGCAGTCCAAATTCGGGCACCCGACGCCAAATAGACCCCGTGGACCTGTTTACTGCAACTGTTTGTAAATAAAAGAGATAAAAATGCGATTTGCCAGGATGAGTCTGCCAGAAAAAAAATAACTTGCGAGTCGCATATTCAGTGTGATAACGATATCCCGCATCAAAAAATCGATTTTCCGACGACAGCTAGCCCGGCACACCGGGGAAGTATGTCGCTGGGATCGCAACAGGAACGCATTCAGGAGGCAACACCAACTATGAATACCGCTCAAAAGGTGGCACCGAGTTCGAACTCGATGCGCAGCTGGATTCGGCGGATACCTTGGCTGCTAATACCAGTCTTGGTTCTGTCCTTTTCCATCGCCAACGCCCAACAACTGACCGCTACACTCAGTGGTACCGCCACAGATCAAACGGACGCCAGAATTCCGGGCGCAACCGTTTTGATCGTGAACGACGCCACTGGCGATAAGCGCGACACAAAGGCCGACAGCTCAGGGTTCTTTTCCGTACCTGCCTTGATTCCAGGCACTTACACGGTAAAGATTTCCGCGAAAGGTTTTGCCTCCTGGGAGGAAACCGGGGTTCTGTTGAACCAGGGCGATTCCCGTACGCTTCCTAACATTCACCTGAAAATCAGTTCCGACGTTACGGCTGTCACGGTCGTTTCCGGTGCTGATGCTGAAGTTCCGGTGGATAACGCCGAAATCAGCTCGACGCTGAACAACGAACTCGTTGATTCCGCCGTTCTGACCGGACGCGACGCAGGCGAGCTCATCAAGATGATGCCCGGTGTCACCTTCAATAATGGTGGCAGCGCGGGTTCCGCCTTCAACAGCCAGACCACCGGCACCAACAACGGCCCTGCCGGAAACTTCTCGGCAAACGGCACCCAGCCTTACGGCTCAACCGCCCTTATTCTCGACGGCGCCAACCTGGTTGATCCAGGTAACGCCGGAACACAGATCGCCAACATCAACCAGGACATGGTCGACAGCGTCAAGTTTCTGTCTGCCTCCTACGGCGCGGAGTATGCCAAGGGCCCTGCCATTCTGCAGGCCTTCAGCAAGAGCGGCGGCCAGAAGTATCACGGTGAAGGTTACGTCTACGCCCGCAACACGGCAGTAGGCTATGCCAACGACGCGTACCTCAAAGCGACCCAAATATCGGCAGGGAACGCCAACTCGCTTACCCCGCAGAGCTTCTATTACATCGGCGGCAATGTGGGCGGTCCCATCTCGTTCCCTGGCTTCAACAAGAACAAGGACAAGCTGTTCTTCTGGGGCGGCTACGAGAAGATGATTCAGCACCCGTTTAACGCGCCGGTGGAAATGAACGTTCCCACGGCGGCTCAGTTGAGCGGCGATTTCACCGACACCGGCCTCCCGGCGGGCGTCTACAACCCGTCCGACAACTCCGGTGCCTACGCGCCTGCCTACACGATGCCTTGCAATACAGACGACGGTTGGCAGGGCTGCAGCAAAGCCAATTCTCCCTGGGGCGGATACGGTAAGGGAACGCCGCAGAATCTGAGCGCTTACTTCGACCCCAACGGACTGGCCATCAGCAAGGTCAACCCGCCCGCGAACGAGACACCCAACGCGACCAATGGCTGGAACAACTACCAGTTCGTCCCGGTCACTCCGACGGATCGCTGGGAAGCGACTGGCAAGGTAACCTACAGCTTCAACGACAACAACAAGCTCTGGGGATCCTATACCTATCAGACTGAAACCGACAATCATCCTCTGTCGATCTGGTGGGCGCCGGAATGGACCATTCCGTATCCCGGTAAGCCAGGCGGCAAAGAAACTGCTCACGTGTACCTGGCGAACTACACCCACGTGTTCAATGCCTCCACAACCAACGAGTTTGTCTTCTCGTATGCGGAATTCGTCAACGACAACAGTCTTGCTAATCCGTCTGCTGTCACCCCTTCGACGGTCGGCATCCCCGCCCAGAGCCTGTTCAGCGGAAAGACGCAGGATGAAATTCCTGGGTTTACCGGTGGATGGAGCGCCGGAATCACGGAAATCGGCAGTGAGGGCTTTGACGGCGGCATCTACGGCAAGAACACATTTGGCAAGACAGCCAAGGCCCCTGCGTTCACTGACAACTTCACCAAGATCGTCAAGACCCACTCGCTCAAGGCTGGCTTCTACTGGGATACCCAGGAGAACCTGCAATCCTACGGGGGGCAGCCAAGTCCTTACCAAGGCGTGTTCGACGTTGAGAACTGGGGATCTTCATCCACATACAACATGACCCTCGACCGTTTGATGGGCCGCAACCAGTCTTACACAGAGCAAAACCTGGATCCGGTGCCTGATGAACTTTGGCACCAATGGTCCATCTGGGGGCAGGATTCCTGGAAGGTCTCACCGAAGTTGACGGCCAACCTCGGCCTCCGCGCAGATCACGAAGGTCAGTGGTACGACAAGCTGGGCGGCGCTCAGGTTTTCGATATGGCCTCCTACGTCAACACTCCCAACCCTCCGGCTAACACAGGCTTGCTCTGGAAGGGCGGGCCCGGCGGCAATAAGGTTCCACTCTCCGGCTGGGGCAGCAATCTGTTCTACTACAACCCGCGTCTGGGCTTCGCTTATGACGTCTTCGGTACTGGTAAAACGGTTGTCCGCGGCGGATTTGGTACCTATCGCTATCAGGTATCCAACAACGACGGCGGCACCGCCATGGGCGGACCGCTGGGCGTGTTCTCAGTATCCAGCGGAGCCCAGGTAAACGGCTTCTATGGCTACAACATCACCGGCGGAGTCCTCAGCCAGGGCCCCGGATATGGAGTTTCTGGCCCCGCAGCGACACCCTTTGTCCTGAAAATTCCAACCGTAGACAATCAGACGGGCTCAGGACAGACCGTCACTGCGGACAAAGAAGGCGACAACAAGGTACCTTATGCGAACACCTGGAGCTTCGGCGTGGCGCAGGCATTGCCTGGCCATACAGTAGCGCAGGCCTCGTATGTGGGTAGCATGAGCCGCAACCAGCTTCTGAATGGAATTTCGGACGGGTATATTACTGACCCCAACCTGGTTCCCTATGGAGCGTACTTCAAGCCAGATCCTAAAACGGGCGTACTTGAGAACCCGAGCCCACTTACCGGGACCGGACTTACCGCTCAGGATTACCGGCCACTCAACAACTACGGACAAATTCACCTCTACACCCATGCTGGTTACGCAAACTACAACTCGTTGCAGGTCGCTGCGCAAAAGCAGTCCGGCAACCTGTTCCTGTTTACCAACTTCACATTCGGCAAGGTCCTGGGTACTCGCGACGGTGGTTCTTCCAACGGAAACGGCAACGGTTCCGCTGTGGATGTCTACAGCTTGGCCGCAAACTACGGTACGTTGGAATATGACCACACCAAGACCTTCAACGTTTCGTTCAGCTACAAGCTGCCCAAACCGATTCACAACAACTTCCTTCTGGGAGAGGCTGTAAACGGCTGGCAGGTTTCCGGCTACACCACCTATGAGGACGGCGCACCTTATCAGCCTTCTTCGGGTGGCGAAATGAACGCGCAGTTCAACACACATAAGGACAAAAACGGTAACCCTGATCAATGGTTCGTCATGCCCGACGGTCTGGTGACGCAGGCTATCTCAAACTCGGTATGGTTTGGGTCGGGTGATGGTCCTAACCTGATGCCTATCCTCACATGCGATCCACGGCACTTCGTGAAGAAACTGGTAGGTCAGAGATTCGACCCCAGCTGCTTTGCGGCGCCGTTTCCTCCAACTGCTTCGTCGTTCGGACAGCAGGGGCAGTTTGTCTGGCCGTACATCCGCAACCCTGCATACTTCGGCAGCGATCTGGCCGTCTTCAAGGCCTTCAAGGTCACGGAGTCCCAGCGCTTCGAAGTTCGCATCTCGGCAACCAACTGGCTTAACCACCCCAATGGTCAATTCGGTGTGGCAGGCAATGCGGACAATCAGCTGAGCTTCAACGGCGTCAGCACCGGCTTTGGGCTCGCCAATAACGTTAACGCTGCAACAACCGGCGCACCGCAGAACAAGGTGGGATACCGGTGGATGCAGTTTGCCGGAAAGTACTACTTCTAAGCTCGCTTCGAAGAGTACAATTTAAGAAGGGGTGGCTTACCGCCACCCCTTCTTTTTTGGTATGCGCGACCACCTTACTCTGTCCAAATACATACGAACCCTTAGCCTTGTTTTGGGGGCCTTAAGCCTTCCGCTGCTCAGCCAGCAGCAGCCATCTTCCCCCATCCAGTTTGAGCTCAAAAACCTCCCATTTCATCTGGAAAACAGCGAGTCTCCAGCAAGAAACGCTCCCGAATCCATGCCCGGCGGAGTTGCCGTTTTCGACTACAACGGCGATGGACGGCCCGATATCTTCTTCACCAACGGCGCGGACATCTCGACCCTCCAGAAATCCTCGGCTAAATACTCCAACCGGCTTTTTCGTAATGACGGCAATGGCGTTTTCACGGATGTAACTGCTCAGGCAGGTCTCGCTGGAACTGGCTACGACATTGGCGTGGCAGTTGGCGACTACGACAACGACGGCTTTCCCGATCTCTTCGTGGCTGGCGTTCACGGAAACACCCTGTATCACAACAATGGCGACGGCACTTTTACCGACGTCACGAAGAAAGCCGGACTGGATAAGTCAATCGATCCGGAGTTTGGCCCGCTATGGTCTGAGGCTGCAGTCTGGGTGGATGTGAACAACGACGGGCTCCTGGACCTCTTCGTGGTCAATTACCTTCAATGGACATATTCTGACAAGCCACTCTGCGGCGGAGATGGCGGAATCGCGGACTATTGCCATCCCCGTTTTTACAAAGGACAACCCAACCAGCTCTTCATCAATCAGGGCGACGGCACATTCAAGGATGCCTCCAAAGAGTGGGGCATTCGTGACCAGGTTGGTAAGGGGATGGGCGGTGGCCTGGCCGACTACGATCTGGACGGAAAGCCCGACCTGTTTGTGACCAACGATTCGGAGTACAACTTCCTCTTTCACAACCTCGGCAAGAAATTTGAAGAAGTGGCCTTTCAGACGAACGTCGCACTTGCCGAGGATGGTGCCTTCATCTCCGGTATGGGTCTGGACTTTCGTGACTTCAATAATGACGGATACCCTGATATCGCTTATGTCGCGCTCACCAGCCAGACCTTTCCCGTTTACCTGAACACACAAAAAGGTGATTTCGTCGACGTAACCGCATCCAGCGGAATGCGAGCTCTGAGCCTCAAGATGTCGGGATTTGGTGCTGCTCTTTATGACTTCGACAATGATGGCTGGAAAGACCTCTTTACGACACGCGGGCATGTAGTGTGGCATGTGCCCAACGGCTTTTCCGTGAACGAGCCAAACACGGTTTTCCGCAATCTCGGCGCCAATGGGAAATGGCAGGCTCTCACCGCTGAAGCAGGTTTCTCCGACGCAACCGCGGGAAGAAATCGCGGCTGTGCCTTCGGCGATTTCAACGGGGACGGCCGAATTGACGCAGTCACAACGGCTCTCGGAATGGACGCGGAACTCTGGATGAATTCCAGCCCGCACGCAGGACACTGGCTCGACGTCGCTCTACGCGGTGTAAAAAGCAATCGCGATGGCATTGGGGCTCGAATCAAGGTGGTCACCAAGGCCGGCGCTCAATACAACCACCAGACATCGAGCGTATGCTACGCATCCTCAAGTCTGGGACCCGTACACTTCGGTCTGGGTGCCGAGACCAGGGCCACTTCAGTTCAAATTACCTGGCCCAGCGGGATAGTGCAGACGCTGGAAAATGTCGAGGCGGACCGCATTCTCAAAGTCACCGAGCCGGTTTCGGGGCCTTCCCCTTCAAAATGACGCGAAGACCGGTGGTCACAGAGGGTGTGGACCCGCCTTCTGCTGCTTGGCCTCAATCTGTTGCACCAGTTCGCGTTCCCTCTGCCCCTCCTCCGGCCGGTGAAGCTTGTAATAAATAGCCGCCAGTTCAATGTGAGGATCAAGCCAGTTGGGGTCGCTCTTCTCCAGATCCTCCAATGTGGCGGCAGCCTCTGCAAGTTTTCCGGTCATGCTGTTCAGCTTAGCCAACTGCAGACGCGTGAGTGCATGTCCGGGCCGGAGTTCCAGAGCAAGTTCAAGCAGTGGTCTGGCACTTTCAAAATCTCTTTGCTTAAGTCGAATGACGCCGAGATATAGATTGGCCGTGGCGTCTTTAGGGTCGGCGCGCAGCGCGGCCTGGAACGCAGGCACGGAAGCGTCCGCATCCCCCATCGCATCACGAGCTTGCCCCGCCAAAGTGTAGAGTCCTGGAAAATCTGGACTCAGATCGAGTGCGGCGTCAAAGTCGGCGCGAGCCTCGCGAAATTCGCTTCGTTGCATGCGCGCCGTCCCGGCAATGACGTAGGCGTCGGGGGAATGGGTCGCTATGGCAGCTTTTTCCATCCGCGGAATCCCTGCTGTTTCCTTGCCGGATTGGATCATGGCATTGCCCAGTACGTATTCAAAATCCATGTCCGCTTCGTGCCCCGGTTCAAGCGGTTCCAGCAGCGCAACCGCCTGAGACGATTTTTCCAGTTTTGTATAGGTATAACCCAGCAAAACCGCTGCTTTTACGTCGCGCGGTCTCGCGGCCATCACCGCCTCAAACTCCCCCTGCGCATGCTCCATATCGCCTTTTTTGTAGTAGGCCAGCGCCAGGTTCCTGCGCACCGCGATCTTGTCAGGTGCCACCGCCATTGCGCGAATATCTTGTTCGATTGCGGCATCGAATTGCCCAGCAGCCGCGAGCGCGGCGCCCAGATTTGCTTGCGCCTCAGCCAATCCGGGCTCAATAGTAAGAGCCTTCCGGTAGTCCTCGATCGCCGTCGTGTAATCACCGTGCTGCTGAGCGGAAATTCCGCTGCGAAGCAGTTCATCCACACCAGAAGTTGAAGCTTGCGTTGCGGTTTGTGCCGCTGCTGAAACAATGAAGAGCGAGAAGGGCAGAACGCAAACGAACCGCATGACTATCAGGATAAAACATTTGCGATCACACCGGATATTCACGCCCACTCATACGTACGGCCCACCGATGCAGATAGCCGCACAATCGATGGGCCTATCCGAAGCACATTACGGCGTTGCCATCGGCCTGAAGTTAAGGATCTTCACGTTGGATCCGAAGCGCCTGTAGTCGCGAAATTCAATCGTATTCAAAAGTGCTTCGTGACGACCTTCCAGCAGACTTACCTCTGCGCTGATCGGCATCAGATAGTCATGGGCATTGATGGAAACATAGTCATAGTCCACTACGATCGCAGTCCCGCGCGTTGGGAAATCCTTGGGCAAATCGTCCGCAATCAGTGTGACGCGCCGAACGCTGCGCGTTGCAGCGTCGATATAAACCTTGCCGTGGAAGTTCACATTCGGTTGCAGGCCGTTCGGTCCTCCAACGCTGAAGGCGGAATTTGCTTTGGCCACGTGGTAATCAAAAACCTGTACCGTTCCATTGCCCAGCGTGTCTGTTTCTTTCCACTTGAATTCAGCCTTGGCTGAAGGTTCGAAAACCGCGCCGAGGACTGCGCCGAATTCTCCTGTGGATTTGGGCCCCTTGATCGCTTCCGGGTCAGAACTCGCAGGCGGCTTGCCGTCCACTTCCAGCACTGTCCGGGTTTCGTTCTGCTCGCGATATCGCAACAGCTCCGTGATCGTATCCTTGTGCTTCCACCTGCCCGTTCCAGATGGATCGAGCGACCGGTTGATCACTTCGACGCAAAGGAAATTCGGCAATCCGGTTTTATACCCAACCGCACGCTCACGGGCATCCGCAATCAAAGCATCCGCTTCTTCTGGAGTTGGCGCAGGAACTGGGTTCGTCGATGCAGTAATGGCCAGCTTGCCGCCAAGATCTGGCGTGATATCGAGATTCGGCGTGCCGTCGTCCGAGGTTCCTGCAGTTCCGGCATTTCCAGACGCATCTGCAACCGCATTTTCGCCAGGTTGGTTGCCTTCCACTGTGAATGCAATCTCCTGAAAGGCTGAATCGCCCCCTTGATTCATAATCGCTTTCACTTTGTAATCGCCCGGCGCAAGCGATTTTGTCTGGAAAGTGGCAAGGTACGGAATCATCGTGTCCTTGGCTCCCCCGGTCCGTAGCGGTAATGGCGTCAAGCGGCCTGCCTTACCATTCCGAATCACTTGCATCTCAAGTGTCGGAGCATCTTTAGCGCTTGGGTCCGGATGCAGGATCATGAACAGGGAGAGGGATTTGGATTCGCGCGGCACAGTCCCAGAAAGATTGGGTATTACTTTGCCACCCTCATAATGCAACGGCTCCAACGGATCGGCATCCTCGTTGAACGTATCCATCTTCCGCACCAGCACCATGTCGCTCATCGCCGGGCCGCCAGGGACAGCCGGTATCTCAAAGGGAATGCGTTGCGCGCTGACCTTCTCGCCATTCTCATCCTTCACGGCAACTTCCAGCACGTATTTGCCGGGAATCTCCATGAAATGCCTTTGCAGCGTCACCGCCAGGTTCTTGTCCCGGTCCATAGATTCCAGAGCCCCGCGCCGCGCAATATCTTCCCCAAAGTGCTCAATGATTGTGCCTGCGCTGTCCTTGATCTGGGCAACAATCGCCACACGCGTTGAGTAAAGGTTGGTGTGCGTGTCCTCCTTAACGTCCAGTCCGGAGAACGGCACCTCAACAGCCAGCGCATTCGTATTGCCATCAGGCAAACTCCCGAAGCGTAGGATTGTGGCGTTGAATTTGAAGTCCGTGGGCAATTGCGTTTCGCCCAGGCTCTTCAGCAGGGTCGCCTCAAAGGGTCGAATTCCACCCGCGGATCCAGGCGGCAACGAGAAATAGCCCGTTTTCGCCTGAACCTTCAAACCCACACGGAGCGGCTTCACGTCGATGCTCCGAAACTTCCCGTCATAATCCTGCGCAGGCGGAACGTAGGACGCCTCATAGTAAGTCGATAAGTCTTCCACCATCTGCTGCAGCGGACCCTTCACGCTGACCTGCGCATCGATGTAAACACCGCCCGTGTCCTTTGACAAATCCGCGATGGGGTTCTTGATTTCGAGAGCCCTGTTCGGGTCTTCATTATTCCCGCGGGCGAAATCGGTCATCTGGGCAATGTCCTGAGCCGGGCCCCACTGGGGACCCGTAGCTGACGGCGTGCCCGAAATTGGCGCGCCACCTTGTTGCTGCATCGGTATGATGGTGTCGCCATGCGCGTTGGCTACAATCGCTGCGGGACTGTACGGGGCTTGTCCATTGAGCATTGCGTTCTCCACGGAACGTTGCCCCGCGATGTTCATAGCGTCAAGATCAACGGTATAGATGGTTACGCCGGCTTTTGTAGCAGCTCCTGAGATGGTCTTCAGCATCTCTTTTGAGCTAGAGTCCAGAGTCTCGTTCAAGGTGAAGTAGATCACCGCTTTCCGTTCCGCGAGTTGCTGCTGCGACCGAACGAGGGCCAAAATGGCCGCCAGTGCGCGGTTTGCGTGCTGATCCTGCACAATCAGCTGGGCGTCTTCCAGAGCCTTCAGGGTGGTCTGCGCCTTGGCCCGCTCCTTCACGTCCACGTGACGGCCAGTTGAATCCACGCCGGTACGGGCAATGGTTACAAGGTTCTTCTCCGCCGCTTCTGCAGCCTTTACTCGTTCTGGCTCTGTCTTGTCCTGCGCGATATTCACACCCTGGCTCAGGGTCGACACCATCCTGGTGACGTTGCTGTCCGTCGCAACAGTAACGGCCTGCTCAATCGCTCCACGATCTTCGGTATAGCCCTGCAGCAGGCGCAGACGTCCCCCCATATCCAGAACAGCAAAAGAGTATCCCGCAGTGGGAAGAGCCTTCAGAATCTTGTCCGCCATGACCTTCGCGCTTTTCGCCAGCGCTCCTTCAAAGCGGTCGAAGACCAGAGTGACGACGTGCCCGGAGCCTGCCTCGCCCCGCACAAGCCGGAATCCATTCAATTTCACCGGGGTTCCATCGTCAGTGATGGCGATGTCCTCCGCCTTTAGATCCAGAACCGGCTTGTGTTTCTTGTCGTGCACCACCAGGTCGAGAGAAACTTCGTCAACGTTGGTGCTGAAGTGCGGAGCGTCCGCGGTAGGTTCCTGAGCCGGCGGATTGGCCGGTTGATTCGCAGGAGCGGTCTGGGCACAAACCAGGGAAGAGAAGAGAACGAAGGATAAAGCGGTACAAAACCGCCGCGCGTGTTCCGGCCAAGGTGCGCAAGTTTCAATGGTTTTCATGGGTAAGCCCGATTTCTCTTGAGATATGGTTGAAGCGGTTTTTCGCATCGTCATCTTGCCGTAAGCGTTTTCAACTCTCGCAGCATAAAACGGTGTCACTTCAGTCTTTCTCGTTGTGTGGAATTGTATCTGGATTGAGTGCTCTCACTCATCAAGTTTTTTTCATTAGCGCGGCTGCCGTCTCAATCCGGGCCTTATGCTGCCAGCAATCCCTTATTTGCAGGCCACCAAAGCCCTTCGATCGAACGGAAATGCTCTGCCTGCCACCAATCCCCGGGTCTTGTACGCAAGAAATTCAAAGAACTTCAATACGGGATAATCGGTGTGCTGATCACCGGCCGCATAGATACGATGATCGCATTTTGGGCAGAGTTCAATGGCCCATTTTGGTAATATAGAAGCAGTTGATTTGCGGTTCCGGACGGCTCTTGACCTTCTCCTCAAGGTAAGTTCCGGAAATTGCTTTCGTGCGTTAAACGAAGGCGGAGCACTGGGGAGAATCAATGAGACCGAAACTCGCGGCTGCCGCGGCTATTCTGTTTGCAACGGGCATCTGCCTCACAGGCAAAGTTATGGCCGGCGGATCGGGCACCGGCGCCGCGCCTGTATCTCCAATTAGCGCCGAAATGGCCCCCGCCTGGCTCCAGCCAGTTTCCATGGATTTGCCGGCCTCGGCTGATCCTTCTCAAACCCTTCTCACCATCGACGTTCCCCAAAATAAAACCATCTATCCGCCTGACATCATTCCACCCCAGTTTGCATGGCGCGACGAGAGCCACAACACCACTGTTTGGCAGATCGAGATCGCATTCGGCGAGCACCGGCGTCCCATCAAGCTCTGGTCAAACGGAGAGAAGATGCAGCTAGCCCCGGTGGATGCGACCCTCGTCGGTTATGTGCCCCCGACTCTGACACCCGACCAGGCCGCGGCGCATACCTGGAGACCGGACGCGAAGACCTGGGAAGAGATCAAACAGCGTTCCGTAGAAACGCCGGCCACTGTAACCATCACCGGTTATGCGAGCCAGAAAGATCACGCGCCACTCTCTCATGCGGAAGCGACTTTTCAGACCGCAAAAGACCCGGTCGGCGCACCGATTTTCTATCGCGACGTACCTTTGATTCCGCCCGATCTCTCCACCACGCAGCGCGGCGTCATCAAGCCTCTTCCCGACTCGGTCCTTCCCAAAATCAAATGGGAACTGCGCTACATCAACGAGCCGCAAAGCAAGGTCGTAATGACCGGGCTTCCCACTTGCGGAAATTGCCACTCTTTCTCGCGCGATGGAAGCACTCTGGGAATCGACGTAGACGGCCCAGCAAACGATAAGGGGCTCTACGCGCTGATCCCCGTAAGGAAAATCAGCACCATCAGCAACGATTATCTGATTCACTGGAGCGCATTCTCTGAGGAGCACGCGCAAAAACGCTTCGGATTCATGAGCCAGCTATCGCCCGACGGAAAGTTCGTTGTTAATTCCATCGACGTTCCCCACGCAAACGGCGTGCGCGTGCTCGACCGTCTCTACAACGGTTTCTATCCGGACTACGGATTCGGCCAGGTCTTTTATCCCACTCGCGGTGTGCTGGCTTGGTACAGCAGGGATACCGGAAAGCTGAACCCGCTGCCTGGCGCCGACGATCCCAACTTTGTCCAGACCTCCGCCTTCTGGAGCCCGGATGGCAAGTGGCTCGTCTTCTCCCGTGCGGCTGCGAAAGATCCCTATCCGGCGGGCTATAAGCGGTCGCTCTACGCCAACGATCCCAACGAAACCCAGATTCAGTACGACCTCTACCGCATTCCGTTCAACAACGGCAACGGCGGTACCCCGGAAAGAATAATCGGCGCCTCCGAAAACGGGATGAGCAACAACTTCCCCAAGGTGTCTCCAGACGGCAAATGGATCGTCTTTGTTCAATGCAAAAACGGGCTGCTCATGCGTCCAGACAGCAAGCTGTACATAGTTCCCTTCGAAGGCGGCGTCGCACGGCCCTTGCAATCGAACCTGGCTGTGATGAACTCCTGGCACACCTTCTCGCCAAACGGCCGCTGGCTGGCTTTCTCGTCCAAAACTCCGTCCCTGTATACGCACCTCTATCTCACGCACATCGACGACCAGGGAAATGCCAGTCCGCCGGTCGTCGTGGAAAATGCAACGGCTTCCAATCGCGCCGTCAACATTCCGGAATTCGTCGCACTCGGCCCCGAAGGCCTTGACCACATTGACACTCCGGCAATCGACTTCTACCGCGAATTCGATGCAGCGCAGCAACTGCAGGACAACCACAAGTATTCCGAGGCGGTTCCGGCCTGGAAAGTGGCCGCGGCCAAAGATCCGACCGATGCGCGGCCCTATAACAACCTTGGTGTTGCTCTGGCCGCAACCGGCAAAACCAGTGAAGCAATCGACGAATACAAAAAGTCGCTTGCGCTGAATGATGACAGTTCGCAGACCCACAACAATCTCGGCAGTGTTCTTGCCGAAGCCGGCCAACTCGACGAAGCAAGAGCGCAGATTCAAAAAGCCATCGACCTGAACCCGGATAACGGGTCGGCGCACATCAATATGGGCCATATTCTCGAGGTCATGGGCGGTCATCGGCAGGACGCCATCG
>Ga0302189_10001473_pt1 | contig 19727 bp, 20 predicted proteins | sample II_Bog_E2_2_FD_194551 | JGI IMG/M metagenome (GOLD analysis project Ga0302189, IMG submission 194551) | Peat permafrost microbial communities from Stordalen Mire near Abisko, Sweden - II_Bog_E2_2 | ecosystem: Environmental > Terrestrial > Soil > Wetlands > Peat | place: Sweden: Abisko...
CTCCAGCGTGTCGTCGACGTTGAACCCTACAATCTGTACGGAATCCTCTCCACCGTCGCGCCGCTTCCACTGCGTCCAGTGCGCAACAACTTTCTGCGCGTCGGCGATGCCCGCCACCGCTCGCACCTGATTCAATTTGCGCTCGCTAAAAGCCACTCCCTGTTCCACATAAGGAACGTTCTTCGACGTAATCCACAAGTCTGCTCCCGAATGATCGATAAGCCCCGAAGTAGTCACCGTGAACCCGACGAATAATCCCAGCTCCACTACGATCAGCACCACCGCGAATACGATTCCCGTCAGCGTCACCGCGAGCCGGACTTTGTCATGAAACAGATTTCTTTGCGCCAGAGGAGGCATATCTATTTCACCTCGCCCGGCTTACCGGCCAGCGGATCTCGCGCCAGTCCGCGCAAAGTCACATCAAGCATCAGACGCACTCGCTCTTCCAGAGAACGCCACTCGACCCACGGGTCGGAACACTTCGCAATCTGCAGCGCAATCACTCCATGCACGGCCGCCCACAGCGTCTGCGAAACCAGTTCCGCATCCTGCAACTCCTCGCGCAAGCGCCCCGCATCGATCGCCTGTTGCACCGCCCATTTCAAAAAGGCGTAGGAATCGAGCTCGGGATTGCCCATCGCCTCGCGGTCTTCCTCATCCGGTTCATGCTCTGGATGCGGCGTCATGAACATGAACTTGTAGTGATTGGGATAGCGCGCGCCAAACTCGGTATACGTACTCCCGATCTGTCGCAGCCGCTCCATCGGATCGGTCGACATCGCCGAACTCTGAAAAACCTCGGCCAGTCGACCGTAGTCCTGCTGGCAAAGCTCGTGAAAGAGCTGCTGCTTGTCTGCGAAGTGTACGTAAATAGCGGTCGGCGAATACTCGATCTTCTCCGCAACCCGGCGCATGGACACGCCCTCGTACCCCTCAGTCACGAACAGCTCCCGCGCCGCATCCAGGATCTTGTCCCGTGTGTCCGACCTCTCCCGCGCCCGTCTCTCTTTCACGCCCATAGCAATCGTCCCATAACATAACAACAATCTTTAAGTTAACATCGTTAAGTGAACACCGTTAACTTACCGCACTCTGGTTTTGTTGTCAAGAAAGAGTCGAATTATTGGCGGGATTCCAACGCAGCTACATGAAACTAAGAGTCTTAGCGGGATCGACTCACGGCAGACCTTGACGAGGGTTTCTTTGCAGCGGTGTTTCTCTCTCGCGGTAAACAAGTCCAACAAGAGCAACGCGGAACCCAAGATTCTCCGTTTGTGGTGAAGGTTCTCTCAAACCCTAAAAATGTGCAGGAAACCCAACAAGAAGTCGATCACCGTAAAGAGAAAGCGGCCAACGAAAGGAATCTTGTCATTGCTACGTACTCGCTGGAATTGGAGTTTTGTAACTTATCGTATTCGGCGCTCAAGCCATTATGCTGAAGCAAACCGTAGATGCCGGCGCTGGACAAAGTAAGGCCATGCGAGAACATATCGACGAAGCATCGCGCTCCGCTCACGCAATGGAAACCATTGCGAACAAAATTGAGGATGGTAACAAGATGATTATGCGCGCCTGCACCACCCAGTAATTAGAGCTGCTGTATACCAAGAACGACGGGAGGGACAATCCGATCTCAAGTTCGAGGGGAAGGTTCAGGTCTTCAATACCGGTAATACTCCCGCGCGAAAGTTCGCATACAAAAAAGCCGGCATTCTGCACATTTCCGCTCTCAAAACTTTCGCCTTTCCACTCCCAGAAGAAGATAAGCAACCTAGCTACGCCTCTAGCAGGCTGCGGAAAAAGTCAGTTTCAGAAATGCGATTATCCTCGCTCCGGGCTCTGCGTCCGGCTCGTGACTGCGAGGCTGCGAAGACAGACATATATGGTAACCGCTAGGGTGAGTACTCCCGCTATAGGCCATCTTTCCCAGTGGAAGCCTCCGCTCGGTTGAACCTTAAACTGATGCCCAAAGCCGAAGATCTGGTTGAAGGTAACTGGAGCTATAAAGAAGAGATAAAGCGGCAAACAGAGCAGCGATGACGCGAGACCAATCGCCCCAGCAATTCGTGGGTACATAAAGGTCACGATAAGAGCCAGCACAAACAGAACGGTTCCGATGTCGATCATCGAAAGCAGGGGGCCAGTGAGCCACCCTCCGCTAAATTCCGTTCCTTCAAGACCGTTTGTGTTGCGCAATGCCACGATCACACACACGAGGCAACCGGCGGCCAGCCAAAGCTGCTGCTTTCCGGGTTTCTTCATCCACAAGCCTCCAATATGCGGTAGGTGATTAGACTCCCTCACTTTCCCTCAAGCACGCGACAGCTGATTTAAGGGTATCTCAATCGGTATCAGAAAACTCTCTTGTTTGCACAACAGAAGCTGCTAAGAAATGAAGATGTGCGCGGAAAAGACGAGCAGCAATTAGACGTGTTCAGCTACATCAGCCCTGAGCAGCGGGTTCCGCAAGACCATCCGTTCCGCTTGCTGCGGGCCATAACCGATCAGGCGCTCCAGCAGCTGCAACCTCGGTTTAACCGCTTGTACGCTGAGACCGGGCGGCCCTCGATTGCGCCGGAAAAGTTGTTGCGGGCGCTGCTGCTGCAAGCGCTGTACTCGGTGCGCAGCGAACGAATGCTGATGGAACAGCTCGACTACCCGGGATGCCGCGCTGGTGATGCTGGAACAGATTCCGGGCTTGAAGCAGGTGACCGTGGGCGGCGACAAGGGGTATGACACTGCGGATTTCGTGGCCGAGTGCAGAAACTTAAAGGTCACGCCGCACTTGGCTCAAAACCTGGAGCGGCCCGGTGGGAGCGCGATTGACGCTCGCACGACGCAACACGTCGGATATGCGATCAGTCAGAGGAAGAGGAAGCGCATTGAAGAGTGCTTCGGGTCGCTCAAGACCATTGCGTTGCGGAAAGTTCGGCACCGCGGAATCTTCAGGGTGGGATGGGTCTTTACCTTTGCATCTGCCGCCTATAACCTGGTCCGAATGCGAAATCTGGCGATTCTAAAGACGTAAACCTAGGCCGAGTGTGTAGTGCGCCGAGCCCGAAAGAGACTCTCTGGCTAATAACGGATGCTGCTAAACCTCTGCTTCAGTCACAAAATCGCGATACCTGGAGAGAATCTAAGCCGTGCTGTCCATTTTTCCGCAGCCTGCTAGTGGTGCGCGCCAAAATTGTCTGGTCGAGTCCGTCGTCCCGGATTCGTGTCCGACATCGAAGTTGCGACTATAAAAAAAGGAGTCAACAGAGCGCTTTGCCTATGGGGAGAATCAGGTACGAAGACGTCTGTGGCGTCACCCATCGTACCAAGTTCGGCCACTGGCTTTATTGGTGGCGCTAACGGCAGCCCTGTCAATGCAATTAAGAGTATTGCAAAGTTCGTGACTTTCGATGCGGGTGATGCTCGAACACAGGACCACCAGTCGACATCGGCGGTATTTGTACTGTCATTGCGGCCGATCGAATGAGGGAATCGCACTCAGGTCGGGATGCCGGTCGGTAGGTCTTTGGGATTACGTTTACTGCAATTCCTCCAAGAGTTCCAGCGCCAATCTTTGATGAATAAGGCCGGTTGCATATGCCTGACTACGCGGGGAGCTCTACGCGCATTCCATTCACGATGTCGAAACACTTCGGGTTAAGGATGGTTGGGATATTGCTTGCCGGCTATCTGGCTGCCCTGTGTTCGCGAAGTAAGCGCAAGCCACAACCTCACGCCCATCGCACGAGCAACGAAGAACGAAGCATGAGAAATAAGCATGAACATTGCCGTAGCAGTGCGTCGCGGATGTTTGCCTTCGCGTGCCTTGCGAGCTTGCGAAAAAACTCAACTCCGCGCGCTTTTGGGAAGGGCCCGAGCTCTACTGGGGTCTCAACTATCGTGTAATCAAAGCGGCTTCTGGACGCTAGGGGAAAGGCCCGCTCGAAAGGACTTTTTCCGCAGCCTCTTCCAGTCGTGCCGCCATTAGCTGGAATTAAGTGGCGTTCCGAGCACCTGAGGGAAACTCGCCCAACGATCCTGGTTTTCCCGCAACCTCTTACGCCGCGTGGCCGCGCCAGTCTGCGATCTCGCGCAGACCTTCTCCGCGAGCATGCTCGAACAGTCTCACTTTATGGCGAGTATGTTCGAATTCGTGGATGTCGGCCCAGACCTCTGCTTGCCAGGCTCGATCGTGAGAGGCCGCCTCCCCGCAACTGGCACAGCGTGTGTGGAAAATCAGACCTTGCCGCAATGGCGATTGCACGTCCTGCAACTCTAGAAAGACGCAACGAACTTCTTCAATCTCTTCGTCGGGACCAAGAATGTGCTCGTAGCGTAGAAGATACCCAAAGCCCAGTTTGCGGGCTTCGATCTCCGCCTCATCCCGCGTGTGAAAGGGACCGTACTCCGCTCGCAGTTGCTCGGTCGAGTCGCAAGCCATCCAGAAAATGTCTTTGTAAGCCATACCTTCGCCCACCCGCCCCTGTCACTGGATGAAACACCGGACCTAACATCAAATGGTTGAATCGGAACACGAGACAACAATCCTCCCAAGCTAGAGCAATTCAATCGCCGAGATCGGCGCGGAATGGGCTTCTCGCGCCGCACAAACGTCGAATGAACGAGAGTAGCCAATCCCAACAAAGGAAGCGAGTTAACAACAGAGCCGTGGGTTGCAAGCGAACGACGGTCGCTCACGGTACCGACTTCGCTGTGCAATGTGTTTCGCTCGCGGATGGCAAAAGGGAAGCATTCGATCAGCAGTTTTCCGTCATTCTTCCGTCATTCTTCCCACCATTCCTCTTTAGTGGACGTTTCCCGCCCGACGATAGCGAGCCCTGCCATCGGGAACCTGCGAACCCGTACTCCCATCCGGCCTTAATAACGACGGCAGTCCGGACGCCGTGCACGCGCGTGAATCCTCATCGTGAATGGTTCACTGAATGGCGAACCATTCACCCGAATCGTCGACCACTCATCGGAGCCAAGAGCCTGAGCCAGCAACCCGAGCGCGTCCGCCCGCACTGCTTGCAACGATGCCGCGTAAACAAACAAGGGTAGACCGCGGGTGATGCTGAGCTCCAACCCTGAGCCCCGGGAAAAGAGTGGCAGGCGCTCTGCAGCCCATGCTTCACCGTCTTCTACACCACGCCTCCCGTCGCCGAAGACTGTGCCCGATTCACGGAGCCGGAGACCTTCGATTCTTCATTGACCGCGACGCCCCAACCTGCAGTCGTCGGCAGCAATCCGTTGCCTAACTGCACGTGCCAATTGGCGCCACCATGTCCGGCGACGTAGAGGGCAAGCTCGAGCCGTGTCCATACTCCTAGTTTGTCAAAGGCGGTTCTCAGGTAGTTCTTGACGACCTGTTCACTGGTCCTGAGAATGCCCGCGATGTCCTTGTTGGTTAGGCCCTGCCACACCAGGGTCGCGACTTGAATTTCCTTTGGGGTTAGCCGATCACGGGGTTGCATGGTGGCATCTGCTCCTTGATGAACATCGCGGTCGCGAGTTTCACTCGCTTCCGGCCTTCCTTGATTCCGGCACGCAAGAACAATGTGCGCAAGTGTTGTTTGACCGTACGAGGGCTTATGTTTAAATGGCCCGCGATCTCTTTGTTGCTGCATCCCTGCACCAGCAGACGCAGCACCTCCTGATCTCGCGGAGTAATCTTGATATCGTTTAGGTTAATCATCGGCGTTTCGTCTGCTCCTTCAGTTCAGTCTTGGGGTCGCGACCCACTCCACTCCTAGCATCTCGTTCGCCAAACCTTCGCCTTCTCCTTCTTCTACTGAATCCCTGTACTTAGCGGCAGCGTCGCAACCGGGCTCGGCTAAACTTAAAGAGTTCTTATGACCTTGTTCCATATCCGAACCCTCTTTCAGGAATCCTTCCCGGAACCGCGCGTCCTAACTTTCGTTTGCACATGCCCAGAATTGCTCTACAATACTGTGAGTCTCACGAACGACTCCCCCCAGTGGCGATGCCCTTGAGTCAGCCCAATGTGAATCGGCCGCAGCCTATCTTGGACGAGCAGTCCTTTCAGGGCCTGCTAGCAGCGGCGTTTACCATTCAGGAGCACAACGACCGTCGCAACAACGACCGTCGCAATCACGATCATCGCAATAACGACCGCCGCAACAACGATCAGCCTGGCGACCCGGAACCGTCCCCTCCGCTTCTTTCCGTATGCGAACATTGCGGCGCATTGAAGACCGCCGACTCCTCGCATTGCGAAGGCTGTGGCCTCGAAGAGTTCCGCCTCGGCGAGCGCCTGCAACGCAATTGGGCCTCGATGTGGCTGCTGAGTCAGGAGCAGGGACTGCTTCCAGATCGTGAGTCGGATCCTGCTAATTCCGATCGCGGTAAGCCGCCTCGTAATCCAACGCGTCATGCTGCGACGGAGCAGGTGCCAACTCGATTCGAGCAGCCATTGCCGCCCGAACGTCAGGCCCAGGCAGAGCCGGCATTTGCCGCCTCCAACCATTTAGCTCGGCCGGTCGCCAAAAAGGCAGCGAGCGATATGCGAATGATTGGCGCGGCGAAGACACGCGAAAGCCTGCCGCTTGATGAGGTCGAAGTCATCCAAGCCCCCGAAACGGGCACGAAGGCAAATCGGATCGAGTCGGAGCCGGCCGAAGAGGAACTGCTGCTACCGGGCACTGGATTTGAAACGTCCGACGAGGTCGTGGTCGATCCTTCGACTGACTCGTCGCGAGACGCCGCGGCAAGCGACCCCGCTTCTTTGTTGCAGCGCCTCGCGGATCTTCGCATCACTCTGCGCTTTCATCGCGCCAACCTCTACTTAGGACTGGCCATCGTGACCGCAGCGTTCGCCCTTCTCTGGCCCGCCGCCACAGTTCCGACGCGGCGCCCAATCCTGGGCGTTTGGGAGCGCGCGCTCATAAAACTAGGCGTCGCCGAGCCTCCCGTGCATGCCCTCCACTTCCAGGGAGACCCCTCGGTTCAGGTCTGGCTCGACACTCATAGCGCTCTTTATTATTGTCCCGGCGAAGATCAGTATGGAAAGACCGCCGACGGCCGCTTTACCACGCAACGCGAGGCCCAGATCGATCGTTTCGATCCCGCCAATCGAAGCGCCTGCGAATAAATTCCAACCGGCTGACGCTCCGCATCTGTCCACTCGAAGCCGGGGACTTCTATCCGTTACAACCCCTTATGAGACGCCGAACCACTAGCGCAACGGGTACAATATCGAGTTGCAAACATACTGCTTTCGAAGGTGACGATTCATGTCTTCCCGCTCATCGTTTTTACGCTCTTCCCGCCAGCCACAGCTTTTTATCGGACTCCTCACCTGCCTCACGATCACGCTCCTGACGTTTGGAACAAGAAGCGTGAAGGGCCAGACTCCGGCGGCGAAAAGCGGTGGCGCTAAGCCCGCGAGCGCAACACGTTCCGCGGAGAAGACGGCCTCCGGGTCGGACGTCGCACGCGGAAAGTATCTGGTGGAGGGAGTGGCCATGTGCGGACAATGCCACACGCCGCGCGACGCTCACGGAAATCCCGATCGGTCGCAGTGGCTGCAAGGGACGTCCGTCCCGTACCAGCCATCACAGCCCAGTTCCAACTGGCCCATCATGGCGCCGCGCATTGGAGGGACGCCTCCGGCGAGTGATGCGGACATGGTCAAGTTACTGACTACGGGGATTTGGACTACGGGGACATACTTGCGCCAGCCCATGCCCCAGTTTCGCATGGATCGCGGCGATGCCGAGGCCGTGGTCGCCTACCTGAAAACGGTGACGCCGGCACCGTAAGAAAAAAGCCTAAGTGTTCCACGTGGAACATTGTAAGTTCGTTTGTGTACGTACAACGGTGTACGTATAGGCGGGATCTATAACTTCGCAAACGAGTTAGTCTGCCTGGAGCGCTGTCGCTGCGGTTGCGGCGTCCGACATGAAAACATGTGCGAGCCCAGTTCTTCCATGTCGACCGTCAAATATCAAAAGGGGTTTTATTCGTGGCCACCTGCATGAAAGTATCTCCCAACGCGGCTCTGCGCACGACGGAGACCATGAGCCCGAGGAACGCTAAGGGGATAGTGGCACCCACGGTAATCAGGGGTCAATTTATCTTCGTAACGAGGATCTCGCGGGTCGCAAGACCGTGCTTGCGAATGGTGTCTATTCTCTGATTTGCTTCGACGACCTCCGCCGGGGAAGGCGAAAAAGGCGGGAAAGGGGCGCGCTAGGCCCCTCCCGCCAGGTAAAGCGACGAACGCGAGCTCAGGCAAGGTCGTAGCGATCAAGGTTCATTACCTTGTTCCATGCAGCCGCGAAGTCTTTCACGAACGCCTCCTTCGAGTCGTTACAGGCATAGACTTCCGCGAGTGCGCGAAGCTGGGAGTTCGAACCGAAGACAAGGTCGACACGCGTGGCGGTCCACTTGACTTTGTCCGTTGCGCGATCGCGCCCTTCGTACACGCCTTCGGAAATGCCTTCAACCGTATTCGAAGGCTGCCACTTCGTGTTCATGTCGAGCAGGTTGACGAAGAAATCATTCGTCAGTGTCTCGGGCCGGTTCGTGAACACGCCGTGTTTGGTGTGCCCGAAGTTCGCATTCAGGGCGCGCAGGCCGCCGACGAGAACGGTCATCTCGGGTGCAGTCAAGCGCAGCAACTGCGCCCGATCCACCAGCAACTCCTCAGCCGACATAACCTGTCCGCTGCGAAGATAGTTGCGGAAGCCATCCGCGACCGGCTCCATTACGGCAAAGGAGTGCACGTCGGTTTGCTCCTGCGAGGCATCGGTGCGTCCCGGCGAGAAAGGAATCGTCACGTCGTGCCCAGCGTTTTTCGCAGCTTTCTCGACGGCTGCGCAGCCGCCGAGAACGATCAGGTCAGCGAGCGACACCTTCTTCCCTTGGTTGCCGCCTTTGTTCCCATTGGACGGCGCGCCGTTGAACTCCTTCTGGATCGTTTCCAGCTTCTGCAGAACTTTCGCCAGTTCAGCCGGTTGGTTGACCGCCCAATCCTTTTGCGGCGCGAGTCGAATGCGCGCTCCATTCGCTCCGCCCCGCTTGTCGGAGCCGCGGAAAGACGCCGCCGATGCCCATGCGGTCGCGACCAACTGGGAAATCGACAGGCCGGATTCGAGGATCTTCGCCTTGAGCGCCGCAATATCCTGCTCCCCGATCAATGGATGATCGACGGCGGGCACCGGGTCTTGCCAAATCTGAGGCTCCTTCGGAACGAGCGGGCCGAGGTAGCGCGGGATCGGCCCCATGTCGCGGTGCGTCAGCTTGAACCACGCCCGCGCGAACGCGTCCGCCAACTGATCGGGATGCTCGTAGAAGCGCCGCGAGATTTTTTCGTAAGCAGGGTCGAAGCGCAACGCGAGATCGGTCGTCAGCATGGATGGTGCATGACGCTTTGAGGGATCGTGCGCATCCGGCACCGTACCGTTGCCTGCGCCGTTTTTCGGCGTCCACTGATGCGCCCCGGCTGGACTCTTCGTCAGTTCCCATTCGTAGGTGAACAGGTTGGTGAAGAAGTTGTTGCTCCACTTGGTCGGCGTCTGGGTCCAGATGACTTCCAGGCCGCTGCCAATGGTGTCAGCACCGAAGCCTTTGCCAAATTTATTCTTCCACCCAAAGCCTTGGTCCTCGATGGCGGCACCCTCTGGTTCGTTGCCCACATATTGAGCGGGAACAGCAGCGCCGTGGGTCTTGCCGAAAGTGTGGCCGCCGGCAATGAGCGCAACCGTCTCCTCATCGTTCATCGCCATGCGAGCGAAAGTCTCTCGGATATCGCGCGCCGCGGCGAGGGGGTCGGGTTTTCCATTCGGCCCTTCCGGATTCACATAAATCAGGCCCATCTGCACCGCGCCCAGCGGATTTTCGAGGTCCCGATCCCCGGAGTAACGCTCATCCGCCAGCCACGTGCCTTCAGGTCCCCAATAAATCTCCTCTTCTGGTTCCCAGACGTCCTCACGCCCGCCGCCGAAACCGAATGTCTTAAAGCCCATCGACTCGAGTGCGACGTTCCCGGTGAGAATCATAAGGTCGGCCCAGGAGATTTTCTTTCCGTATTTCTGCTTGATGGGCCAGAGCAGCCGGCGTGCTTTGTCGAGGTTCACGTTGTCCGGCCAGCTATTGAGCGGCGCGAAGCGCTGCTGCCCAGACCCGGCACCGCCGCGCCCGTCACCGATCCGGTAGGTGCCCGCACTGTGCCATGCCATACGAATGAACAGCGGCCCGTAGTGCCCGAAGTCGGCCGGCCACCACGCCTGTGAATCCGTCATCAAGGCATGCAGATCTTTAATCACGGCATTCAGGTCGAGGGTCTTGAACTCTTCTGCGTAATTGAATTCCTTGCCCATCGGGTCGGACAGCGGCGAATGCTGGTGCAGGACCTTCAGATTCACCTGATTCGGCCACCAATCAACGTTCGCATGGGATTTGCGAACGCCGTGGGCTACCGGGCACTTCGATTCGGCTATGGTGCTTTTGTCTTTAGCTTCGGGGGAAACGCTCCCCGATGAAGTCGCGAGTGTGTTTTCCATAATATTTTCCGTCCTTCGAATATTGATTGCGTACAGCCTGAGAAAACTACTTTTTTGTGCTGCAGCGGCGACAGAGGCCAAAGACCTCGATCAACGGCTGCGTCAGATCAAAGCCGTCCGGCACGTGCCGGGACAGCCGTTTGAAATCGACGAACTCTCCTTCGATATCCTGCACCGACTTGCAGCGCGAGCAAACCAGGTGGTGATGAGGTTTGAGATTGCCGTCCACGCGCAACGTGGACGCATGGGGAGTGACCTCTCGCAGCAGCCCGCACTCGATGAAAAGCCGCAGATTGTTGTAGACCGTGGCGAGAGAAATGGATGGAATGCGGCGCCTTACTGTGGCGTAAATGTCTTCCGGTGAGTAGTGACCATGGGAGGCAATCACGGCCTCGTAGACCACCTGACGCTGATGCGTCACGGCCAGGCCATGCTTCTCGGCCAGCTCACGGAAGTGTTCGTGGGAGGGACGCATAATTATTGAATGAGAATAATTATAAAACGACCGGAAGCCGTGTCAACGAAATCTTTCCCGCGAGTTCGCAGCTTGAACTCGAACTCGAATCTCGAACTCGAACTCGAACTCGAACCTCGACCTCGAATCTTGACCGCGAATCTGGACCTCGAAGAGTGCGACCGTGACCCGGCCATGCGCGTAGTTTGGCAACCTTCCGCACGCTTTAGTCCTCGTAATACAGGCCCACTCGTCTGACTCGCCTTAACCGCGTCCCTCAGCCTCGAGCCTAGGGACCTCATTTTTCAGGAGTTTCTGTATGCAGTACCCTCTCCTTCAATTCCGCCGCCACAGCCAGATCTCGGTTGCCTTGCTGGCCCTTGCGATTGTTTCGCTGGCTCTTTTCGCATCTCCCGCTCGGGCGCAAACCTACACCCTGATGTACAACTTTCCCGGAGGATCAAAAGGCCTCCAGCCGGGCAGTTTCGTTGTTACCCCGAGTGGCTCCATCGTGGGAGAAGCGTCTTACAACAGTTGCTCCTGCGCTCTTCTCTACAACTATAGCGATGGCAAAGAAACCGTCCTACACCGCTTTTCCGAGCCTCAGGGTTACCAGGAGGAAGTCCCGCAAGGTTTGCTGCTCAGCAGCAACGGTGACACGCTCTACGGAACCACAATGTACGGTGGAAGCCGTAGCGATACGTGCGATCCCAGTCTCGGCTGCGGCATCGCATTCTCATATGACCTGACCACCAGCAAATACAAGTTGATGCATGAATTCAAGAACCTGCCGAAAGATGGCGCCGGCCCGGTCGGAACGCAGGCGCTCGACTCCGCGGGCAATCTTTACGGCCTCACCTTCGGAGGAGGAACGAACGGCAACGGCGCCCTCTATGAGATCACCGCCGCCGGCGCCGAGAAGGTTCTCTATTCCTTCGGCAATGCTCCCGACGGCGCGCACCCGGGTTCGGGACCAATCAGCTACGGCGGCAATTACTATGGCGTCACCATCGACGGCGGTGCCAATACTTGCTATAACGGCAGCTGCGGTACGGTCTTCAAAATCACTCCTTCAGGACAAGAAACCGTGCTCTACAACTTTACTGGCGGCAGTGACGGGCTCAATCCGTATGAGTTGATCGGAGACTCGCAGGGTAATTTCTACGGTATCTCGAAAACTCAAGACAACACGACGGCGGCGATCTTTGAGATCAACTCCGCCGGAGATTTCTCGATTGCCTACAACGGATCATACGTTTCCCAGATGGGCTATATCATCATGGGAACGAACGGCAGCCTCTATGTGTCCTCCAGTGGAGGAGATCCTTCCTGCACTCCCAATGGCTGCGGACAAGTCCTCCAGTTGACGCCCACCGGAGGCGGCAACGGAACCGTGACGGTACTGCACCAGTTCGACAACAGCGATGGCTCGATCCTCAATCCTTTCGAGGACCTCGCACTACAAGGCGGCGTTCTTTACGGAACGACGAACTACGGCGGCTCGAGCAACGATGGAGTGATCTACAAACTGAAGCCGTAGATCAGGTGAGAAGCGACAAGATCAGGAGCCGCGCAGCGTCCCGAAAGATGCCACGCGGCTCTTTTTTGCAGGCGCTGAACATGCGTAACAGCCATGCCCTCTAACGATTTCGGATGGAGCCGTTGCACGCAAACTCGCGCTGGGTAACTATCTCCTACGGTACACTCACAACGAAGAAGACTGGCCGCCTCACATCTTGAGTCAGCAGCTGTTGGAAATCGCCACCCAATATCGAATAGTAGGCTTCCTGAACCCAGCGATTGATTTGCAGGTCGCAACTGGCCTCCTAAAGCATAAAGCCAAGGGCTTTCCACTTATTGCAGTTTCGCGTACTCCGCCTTGGCTTGGTTCAAGATAGGGATTTCGGAATCGGCGTCTTTCCAGAGCGAGAAGAACTGCTGATATTGCTGTTTCGCCTCATCTTTGTTTCCCGAAAGAACATAGGCTTTGCCCAGCTTGAGGTGAGCGAGCGCACCGATCAATTCGTTCTGCACCACACCCGGATGGTCGACAATCTTTTGGAATTCGGCTGCTGCAGCGACTCCCTGGTTTGCGATCAGATAGGCGTCGCCGCGCACATAAATAGGATACAGGCTGATACCGGCAACCAGAGCGGTAGTTCCTAACTCATAAGGTGAGACTGGCTCCAGTATCTTTATCGCTTTGTCGGCAACAGTTTGTTGAACCTGGCCTGGAACTCTGCCGTGAATTTCCGCGCTGGCGCGAATAGTCGGCAGATAGTTGAACTGAATTACGGTGTCCTGCGGAAACCGGCTGTTGAGATCGCTGGCCAACCGCGACGATCCGACGGAATCCCCGGCCAGGCTCAGCGCGAGTGCGGACATGGCTTCGACGTCTTTGGCATTCGAGAGGGCCAGAGCTGTTTTTGCCTGTTGCTTTGCGAAAGCCGCATTACCGACGAGCGCCTCGCGAATGGCATCATCCGCTTCGTAGATTCCGGCGTCCTGTTTCTTGCCGGCTCTTTGCGCGGAAACTGAGGCGCGGTGAGCAAAGCTTCTCGCCAGGCGGAATTGCCCGGCGTAGGCGGCCGTGTCCGCTTCCTCGTAGAAAACGGCATCTCCCCAAGTCGGATTATCTGCTAGGCCGTCCGCTTCGCGCTTCATACCGACCATGTCATGTTGTAGGAAATCGATGACATAGAGGGTGAGATGGAAGGAGGGGTCATCGACATGTTGCACCTGAGCCTGCAAGGCCATGGTCCTGGCTTCGTCCAATCGATTGACGAAGATGTACGACCACACAAGGTTGGGATTGGGGAAATGCTCCCCACGCCCTCCCAGATTCGGCGCCACGGCCCTTTGAGTCAGAGACAGTACTTTGGCATAGTCGCCTAATAACAAATACGCGGTGTTCAGGCCGCCGAACGGACCGTAATCCCGCGGATACAGTTGTGCCCACAGCTCGTAATCCTTGCGCGCCGCCTCCAGATCTCCGCTCACCCAATGGTCATAGTGCGAGGCAATATAGAATTTCTCGTGCTCGCTGACGTGGTCGCGCAAGTCATAAGCCTTGCGTAGATTTTCGGCGCCACGCATGCCTTCGCCCATATTGATGTAGACGACCCCTAACTGGGCATAGGCCATAGCGAAATGAGGATCCTGTTCAATGGAGCGCTCAAACAATGGAATGCATTCGGTAAAATTTCCATTGCGCGCCTTCATAGCGAGACTGTAGGAATGCAAAGCTTCGAGTGAAGAGGTGGAAACGTTTTCCGGCGGGACGTCATACTTTTGTACTGAGGCCAGTGATTCGCCCAGCTTGGCGCGAATGGCGCCCGCCACCTTGCCCAATGCGTCCAGTACGTGATTTTTGTCGTTCGCTTCCGCCTCTGCGTTCGCGATGGAATCGCCAGTCGAGCAGGCAGTTGCTCGCATAGTGAGCAGGTACCGGTTTCCGATCTGCGCGATCGATCCATCGAGCACCGCGGCGCTTGCCGTCCGCTGACACACCTCGCGCGCCATCTCCGGCGTCAATGGCGTGTCCTTCGCCCGTCCCATCAATGCCAGCGTCTGCGCGGTGCGCGAGTCCGACAGCAAATTCAGAAATGGCGACTGCTCTAACTGTGCCGAGAACCCCAGCCTCAGTGCCCCATCGAAGACCGAATCGCCGGTCCGATTCGCAAAGTCGGCCAATACAACCGTGTCTTTCTCCGTCAGCGTTGGGTGCCTACGGAAATTTCCGTTAATAATGATGACCGTCGCCGCGACCGCCACGACGATAAGCACTCCCACGGAAGCAGCCACCCACGGCATTCTTCGAGATGTGGCTGGCAAAGATTGGGCCGCCACCGGAAGCTGCCGCTCTTCGACCACCAGGCGCGACCGGCTGTGGCTCTCCACCACCAACTCACTTCCATCCGCGGTGATCGGCTTCGTTTCAGCGACGATTTCACCGGAAACAGCTCCACTTTCCGCAACCTCATCCTGCACAACCACCCGGACCTGCTCGGCAAAACGGTATCCACGCCCCGGCACCGTCACGATGTAGCGCTTTTCCTCCAGCGTATCGCTCAGCAACTTGCGCAGCATGAAAATGTGCTGCGAGAGGTTTGCCTCTTCCACGAAAGTATCCGGCCAAACGGTCTTCATCAGGTCGTCTTTCAAAACGACCTTTTCCGGGCTCTCTACCAGCACCAACAGAATCTCAAACGCCTTCGGCTGCACCGCCACGGGCTGATTGCCGCGCAATATCTGCCGTCGCACGGGATCGATCCGAAAATCGCCAAATTCGTAGAAGTGCCGTGCTTTCTTTGTCTTGATCACGTCTTGAGAACTCTTGAGAACGATTGAAACCGCGCTTGAGGACTTCCCGACTCATCCCGCGGCAAGATCGCTACCGTTTGAAGGCGGTCAAGGAACTGAGCCTGATGTGGCGAACAATTTATCACGAGTTCAGACGTTGGGCAAAGGTTTCCGAACGTGCAGCGACCGCTTACAAACGGACGGAAATCACCCTGGAAACCGACCGGATCTGGATTGTCCGCAACGCACACGCCAAACGGGGATGGTGCACGGAATGTGGCCGGGAGGTTGACATGGTGAGCCTGACGGAGGGCGAGGCACTTTCGCGACCTCCGACGTCGGAACCGAGGGGAACGGCATCGCTGCCGCCTCGAACAGCACGACCCATGCTCCCCGGCTGCGGGGAACAGTCGGGGTGGCATTGGTCTCAGGCTTCTGACGGGTCGCCGTTGATCTGTCTGGAGTCGGTGCTGAAATCCGGCGGCGACGACATGCCTCAAGAGCCGAATTAGATATTGCGAAACGCCCGTTGACCAAGGAGGGTTTTCCATGCAACGCCATTTGAACTGTGTGTCTCTGATTCTTCTAGCAATCGTGTTGTTCAGCACTGCGGTGTTCGGTCAGATCACTCCGATCGGGGATTCTTACACCAACACCGCGGATTCCACTACCAATTATGGAGCTAAGACCCTTCTCGACGTAGATGGCGCTACGCAGATCACTTACATCCAGTTCAACCTCGCATCCATCCCGTCAACCGCGAGCGTCAGCCAAGCCGCATTGAAGCTCTACGTAAACACCGTCGTCCAAGCCGGCAGCTTTAACGTCGATTACGTCAACGGTGCCTGGAGCGAGAGCATCATCGAGGCTAGCAATGCTCCCGCGCTCGGCGCCAACATCGCCTCCGATGTCGCGATCACCAGCGCCGACAAGAATCAGTACATCCTCATTAACGTCACGTCGGCTGTTCAGGCATGGTTGAGCGGGAGCGAGACGAACAATGGCATCGCGCTGGTCGCGAATGGCTCGTTCAACGGAACGTTTGACAGTAAAGAGAACACGACGACGAGCCATCCGCCTGAACTGGACATTGCATTTGCGGGCGGCGACGGAACGATTACGGGTGTGACGACCGCTAGCGGCAGCGGCCTGACCGGCGGCGGCACCAGCGGCACGCTCAAGCTGGCACTGACCAATGCTTGCGCGGCCAATCAGGTGCTGCAATGGAATGGCAGTTCCTGGATATGCGCGGCGGTCGGCACCGGCACGATCACCGGGGTCACCGCCGGTACGGATCTGACCGGCGGGGGCTCCAGCGGAAACGTCACATTGAGTCTCAACACGTCAGCTCTGAACAGCGTTTACCCACAACTCGCCGCCAACAACGTTTTCAGCGGCCTACAAACGATCAACAATACAACCGTAATTTCTGGAGCGAATACTTCAGGAGTCCTGCAAGTAACAAACACGCTCACCTCCGGGACGGCTCCTGGCGTCAACGCCACCACCGACAGTACCGGCGCCTCTGCTCTTCGAGGAAATGCGGTAGCAACCACCGGAACTTCGAACGGTGTTTTTGGAAACAGCGCTAGCTTGGATGGTTATGGTGTATACGGACAAAGCCAGGGTGCAAGCGGCACACAAATGCTCGGGGCCGGCGTATGGGGCGATACCGGAGGATCACCTAACTCTGACTCGTTATCCAGCGGAGTGGTTGGAACTGCCAATGACCTTTCAGGAGGCTCCTTCTTCAACAGTTCAGGGTCCGACACGACCACACCCGCGCTCTATGCATACAACGGCAGTTCGAATGGCGAAGCATTGGTGTTTCAGGCCGGAAACGGGCTCTCGGGCGGAATCTGCGAGATCACGAACAATGGCGACCTGAAGTGCTCCGGAACCATCAGCGGCGTGGTCAAGGCCGACGGCGGCTCAAAGCAGGTTTCTGTCCACGCCATGCTATCTCCTGAAAACTGGTTTGAAGATTTTGGCTCGGCGACGCTGGCAAATGGCGTGGCAACCGTCGCGCTTGACCCCACCTTTACCGCGACCGTTAACACCACGATCGACTATCACGTCTTTCTCACCCCGACCGGCGACTGCAAGGGACTTTATATAAGTCAGAAGTCTGCCAATACTTTCGAAGTGCGCGAGCTGGCGGGAGGACAATCAAACGTTGCATTTGATTACCGCATCGTCGCCAAGCGTGCTGGCTATGAGAGTCAGCGCCTGGAAGACGTCACGGAACACGCCCGGCAAATGCAGCAGAAACAAGAACTGCGTCGCGAGCGATTGGCCGAACGGCGCGTCGCGCGCCCTGGCAACTCTGCGGCAGACCATCCCGGCGTGCAAAAGATCGGCGCTTTAGCGCCAACGATTTCCCGGCGCTAGCAACACGACATTGCGTCCCGCTGGAGGCGTCGCTAACATCGACTGGAATCCGTAGCCATACGTCCTGCTGCCCACCCATCACCCTGTTCCGATGGGTGGGTTGTCAGGCCATAGAGTGGAGGAGTGAACTATGAAATCAACGAAGATCGCCATCCTGAAGAAAGTCTCGCTTTGTTTTTTGAGCAGTGGCCTGTTGATCATACTCGTGCAGTCCGGCATCGCTCACGCCCAGCTCACTGAACTTTACGCCTTCCAATACAACTCCGCCGCCACCAGCAACTTTCCCGACGGCGAGAATCCCATGGCCGAGTTGATTCAGGGCGCAGATGGCAACTACTACACCACCACAAATACTGGCGGAGCGGGCACCTGTCCTGGGGAAGTTGAAGGACAGATCCCTGGATGCGGCGAGGTGCTCAAGATCGCTCCCGACGGCAACCTTTCTGTGCTTTACAGCTTTACCTACGACGCGGCCACCAGCACCGCGCCCGATGGTTGGAATCTAGAAGCTGGGCTGGTCCAGGCTAAAGATGGCAATTTCTATGGTGTCGCGAGCATCGGGGGCGCTGATAATCCCGTCTGCGGAACCTCTGGCTGCGGTACCATTTTCAAGCTCACTCCGAGCGGAACGCTCACCGTATTGCGCGCTTTCTGCGGAGCCAACGGCTGCGGCTCCCTGGCAACCGATGGTTCGATACCGCTCGGGCGATTGGTTCTGGGAACGAATGGCAAGCTCTACGGAACCACTAGCTCTGGCGGCCCGAACAACGGTGGCACGGCCTTCTCGATTTCTACCTCGGGCGGCAGTTACACCGTCTTGCACAAGTTCACAGGGAACTTGGGCGGCGGAGATGGCGGGAACCCTCTCGCTGGTCTAATCCTGGCCTCGGACGGAAACTTCTACGGGACAACTGAAGTTGGAGGCTCTGGCGGGCTTGATCAGGGTGAGGGCACCGTATTCAAGATGACGCCTGCCGGGAAGATCACCATTTTGCATTCCTTTGTCGGAACCGACGGCTCAGGTGCCGATGGTTCCTACCCAAGGGGCGCTCTGGTGGAAGCGAACGACGGCAATCTCTATGGCACTTGCTCCGACGGAGGCGTCAACAATGCCGGTACCGTGTTCCGCATCTCAACCAAAGGAGTTTTCACGAAGATTTACGACTTCGAAGCGCCGACAGTGGCGGGCAATATCGGTAGTTATCCCCGCGCTGGATTAATTCAGGCGTCCGACGGGAACCTCTACGGAACCGCGTGGGAAGGCGGTGCGTTCGAAACAACCGGCTCGATTTATCAGCTCACGCTCGATGGAAATGGAACGCTGGAAGCAAGTTTTGTTAGCAGCACTACGGGCTTCTCACCACTGGATGCCGTCGTACAAGGCAGTGACGGTCGATTCTATGTGACCTTGCAAGATGACGGCGGCTCAAATCCGGATGGCGTTCAGGATCAGGGCGCGATATCTGTGTTAAACGCCGGACTCGCTTCGCCGGCGCCCGATATCGTCATCTTCTCACCAGCCAAGGCGAAACCCGGCGCCAAGATCACCATACTTGGCGGCAGCTTCGTGGGCACAACCGCAGTCAAATTCGCGAACGCTTCTACTTCCGCTGCCTTTACCGTCGGCGGCTCGGGAGTCATTACGGTGACGGTACCGGCTACGGCGACCACGGGGCCGATCACCATCACGAATGGCGGAGGCACGACCACGAGTTCAAAAGAATTCACGGTCCTGTGATCCCTGGCAACGGTGGTCTCGGAGCAGATTGTCCTGAGAGGGTGTCGGTATTCGCACGCCGAGAGAACGAAGGCCTTCACGCCACTCGAGGTAGTAGGCGCCTTCTCGGTGCAGTTCTGGCTTGCCGTCAACAATCACCGTGTTGGGCTTGATGCGTCCATTGCCGGCGAGCACCACAGAGCAGTAGCGAAGTCCTTTACCGATTTCGGTATCAGTTGAGGTATCACCACGATTTAGGTCAATGATAATAAAAAGTCTGGCGGAGAGGGTGGGATTTGAACCCACGATACCCGTTAAGGTATGTCCGCTTTCGAGGCGG
>Ga0302189_10001482_pt1 | contig 19676 bp, 16 predicted proteins | sample II_Bog_E2_2_FD_194551 | JGI IMG/M metagenome (GOLD analysis project Ga0302189, IMG submission 194551) | Peat permafrost microbial communities from Stordalen Mire near Abisko, Sweden - II_Bog_E2_2 | ecosystem: Environmental > Terrestrial > Soil > Wetlands > Peat | place: Sweden: Abisko...
AAGGCTGATCGGCTTGCTTCGTGAAAAGGGGGGGAGATTGTGAGCAAGCGGCTGGTAGACCGGATTCCCTTTGCGAAGATTCTGATTGGGCTGACGATCGTGTTCGGGCTTTCGCTGGGGCTGTGCGGAGTGAGCTTCGTGCTGGGTTGGCAAGGCAAGGTGCCCGCGGGGATGGCGCAACTCCTGGACCGCTCGGCGGGCGTTGAGATTCTGTTCATGGTACTTTCCGCACTGGGCGTGGTGCTGACGGGTGTTGCCTGGGTGGTTGCGGCGATCGTGGGTAGTTCACTTGCGAAAGTGTCTGAACCGCAAAAACTCTTCGACGAAGGAGATGATACAAAACTCGATAAGAGGGACTAGCACCTCGGCATTGGATGAGGTTGTTGCGAGGAGGGGTATAAGTGAAACTCATCGGGCGTGATTTGTCGGGGTTTGCGAAGACGCTGGTGGTGCTGGTGACTTTGTTGCTGGTGTCGGCGGGGCTTTGCGGACTGCAGATGCAATTTGCAAATGCGGTTTATAACGATCGTTATGGTTTATTGATTATTGCGGGCTTGGTGGAGCTTGCGGCGATGATTTTGTCGGCAGTGGGCATTGTTTTGATGTTGATTCTTTGGGGCGCGCGAACTCTCTACCGGCTTGGGAAGAAGCGGACGGACGAGGGGGAATAAGGGGCCGCATGAAGGACCTGCTTGTCGATCGAATACCGTTTGCGAAGATTGTTATCGTGTTGGCGATTGCCTTTGGCATAGGGCTGGGGCTGTGCGGGGTGGACGCGGCTTTCCTGGAGAAGTTTCGCAGCCCTGGGGAGGAGTTCGGCCCCAATACCTTTGTTGGCGGGACCGGGGCGTTTGCTGTGGTGCTTTCGGGATTGGGCCTTGTTCTCAGTTGTGTCGTTTGGGCGGTGGTGGGTGTGGTGAGCGCATTCAGCAATCGGGATGCGGAGCCGCAGCGGTTGTTTGAAGATAAGGACGATGAGGGCAAGTTGAGTTGAGGCGTGATTCAAGGATGGCCGTGGCCGTTCAGAGGCCATCCCGCAGGGGTTAAGACCCCACGTGATTCTGGCGCATTTCGGCACGACTGAAGTCGTGCCCTGATACAAAGCCTTCGCAGATTGCACAGAAATTGAGCTTTTTCGCAGCCTGTAAAGTCCTGCTCTTATGCAAAAAATGTTTTGAAACACTGTAGTATGCGAGGCATAAAAAGTTGGTTGCGATGAAGCACGGAAACTGGTGGGGCCGAAAGAGCGGCGCGGGGAAGACGATGCTGGTGCTGCTGGCGCTGCTGTTTTGCGAGATTGCGCTGTGCCTGGCAACGCCTTGGTTGGAGCCGCGCGTGGATGCCCTGATGCATACTCCGCAGGGCGAGGGTTGGGGCACGCTGGGCGTTGTGCTGTGGGAGCTTTGGCTGATTGCGCTGACGCTGGTGCTGATGGCGTGCGCAGCGGTGTGGGGCGTGGTGCGGTTCTTGATGCGGAAAAGAGCGGAATGAGGATTCGATGACTGAGAAATTGCGGCCGTATCTGTTCTATGACGTGGCTATCTCCATCTGCTCGACATGTTACCGGCGAGTGGACGCGAAGATTGTGTTTGAGGATGGGAAGGTGCTGATGCTGAAGCGGTGCCCGAAGCATGGGCACGAGCGGGTGTTGGTGGCCGACGATGTGGAGTATTACCGGCGATCGCGCGAGGTATTTATCAAGACGCCGGAGCAGCCGATGGTCTATAACACGCCGGTGAAGTATGGGTGTCCGTATGACTGCGGGTTGTGCCCTGACCACGAGCAGCATAGCTGCCTGACGCTGGTGGAGATTTGCGATGCGTGCAATTTGACGTGCCCGATTTGCTATGCGGGGAGCGGGCAGCACAGGACCGAATACCGCACGCTGGAGCAGATTGGGGCGATGCTTGATTGCGTGGTGCGCAACGAGAAGGAGCCGGACGTGGTGCAGATTTCCGGCGGTGAGCCGACGTTGCATCCGGATTTTTTTCGCGTGCTGGAGATGTGCAAGGAACGGCCCATACGGCACCTGATGGTGAACACGAACGGGATAAGAATTGCGCAGGACGAGGAGTTTGCCAAGCGGCTGGCGGGCTTTATGCCGCAGTTTGAAGTGTATCTGCAATTCGACTCGCTGAAGCGCGAACCGTTGATGCAGTTGCGCGGGGCGGACCTGCGCGGGATTCGCGAAAAGGCGCTGGAGCGGCTGAACCGGCTGGGGATTTCAACGACCCTGGTGGTGACGGTGGAGCGCGGAGTGAACGATGGGGAACTGGGCGCGATTGTGGACTATGCGCTGAAACAGCCGGCGGTGAGAGGAGTTACTTTTCAGCCGGTACAGCAGGCGGGACGGATGCTGGGATTTGAATCGAAGCAGCACCGGCTGACGCTGACCGAGGTAAGGCGGAGGATATTGGAACAGACGGATGTGTTCCGGCCGGAGGATCTGATTCCGGTGCCTTGTCATCCGGATGCGCTGGCGATGGCGTATGCGCTGAAGATGGGCGGGAAGGCGGTTCCGCTGACGGGAATGATACCGCCGGAGGTGTTGATCGACGGTGCGAAGAACACGATTATCTATGAGCAGGAGACTGGGCTGAGGGATCACATCTTCAAGCTGTTCGCGACGAATCACTCGCCTAGCTCGCAGGCATCGACATTGAAGGAACTGCTGTGTTGCCTGCCGAAGGTGCTGATGCCGAAGGAACTGGGATACAAGAACCTGTTTCGCGTGCTGATTGTGCAGTTCATCGATGCGGAGGCGTTTGACGTGCGCAGCGTGAAGAAGAGCTGCATCCATATTGCGCATCCGGATGGAAAGCGGCTGATTCCGTTCGATACTTTTAACATGTTTTATCGCGGGGAGCTTGAGACCACCAGGCTGGCGGGGCTGCGAGAGAGGGAGATGGCGGGGGGTTGAGTAGCGACTGAGGGACCAAGGGACCAAGGGACCACGGGAGTGAGGGACTTTGGGAAAATTCCTGCTGCGAGGGATTGTGCGGAGGGAGTAGGATGATTCTTTCGTTTTAGAGTGCGTTTCCACCGCAAGAGGGCAATTGGAGAGTCGCATGTCAATCAATCGCAGGGATTTTGTGTTGAGTGCTTTGGGTTCGGCAATAGCCGCGCCTGGCCTGTTCCCAATGCTAAGTGCCCAGGCAGGGGGCCAATCTTCCGCACCGGTGGACGATGGCGGCAAGGGTTATGGCTCGGGACACTTTGGCGAGTGGATCGAAGATGAATTCGGCCTGCCGGCTTATCACTATACGTGCGACCAAACTACCGATCCCAAGGCCGTGACCGCTGTAACTCCGGGCATTCTGGGGGAGCGGGAACATGTACACCAGGTGGGCAACGACCGAGTGACCGCGATTGTTTCCAACTATGGCCATGTGCGGGTTCGCCAGGACGAGGGAGGGCCGAAGTTCCTGAACGACTATGCGCCCGAGATGGGCCAGTTCGGTGGGGGTATCGGCTACCTGACCGGCGGCCCGGAATCGCTCAGCACGTTTTATGGGGGCGGCAGCCAGAACTTCGATCGCGTCTTTGGCATGGGTTATCTGCGCAAGCGGGTTGCGGGCGGAGACTTTCATGTGGATCAAACGATTTTCGCGCCGTTTGGCGACGACCCGGTGCTCGTGTCCCAGGTGACGATTACCAATGGGAGCCAGTCTGCCGCGACGGTGCGATGGATTGAGTATTGGGGTTGCCGGAATTACCAGTTTTCGTTTCGGTCGTTTATCGAATCGTTCAGCGGGCAGGGAAGTCCTGTGGAGTTACGCCGCAGGTTTGGGCAGCGGTTTACGAGCCGGATACGCCTCGTGGACCAGGACATTGGACTGACGGAGACCAAGGAGTTTGTGGGACGCGCGCCGGAAGAGGAGGCGGTGTGGCAGCGCATGAAGGCTGCACTTGCCGGCAACACGAACAATTTTATTGGACCGATTCAAGAAGAGACGCTGGGAGCCGCATTTGAGGATATTCATCCTCCGGCGACGTTTCTGGTTTCGCTCGATGGGCCGGCGGATGGCTACTCCGCAAATGGAAAGGCATTTTTCGGATCGGGCGGGGCGCTTCATCCAGACGGGCTTGGGCGTTCTCTTGACGGCAAGCTCGACGCCGAAGATTCGGAACCGGCAATGCTGCTTGAGCGCCAATTTCCGCTCGCCGCCGGGGAATCGAAGACGCTGCATTTTCTTTATGGGTATTTGCCTGCGGGATTCCGGATGGAGACGCTGGTTGCGCGCTACAGGAAAAGCGCCGGCACGGCATGGAAGGACTCAAGCAACAAGTGGAAGAGCAGTGGAATGCGATTCAGCGTGAGCACCCAGCCGTGGGTTGCCCGGGAGACGGCCTGGAATCACTACTGTTTGCGGAGCAGCCTCACCTACGACGATTTCTTTCAAGAGCACATTTTGAATCAGAACGGCTTCTATCAATACGTGATGGGATTTCAAGGCGCGGCGCGCGACCCATTGCAGCACTGCCTGCCATTTCTCTTCAGCGATCCGGATATTGTGAAGGGCATTCTGCGTTACACGCTGAAGGAAGTGAGGCCAGACGGGTCGATCCCTTATGGGATAGTTGGACGCGGCGTGGTGGCTCCCATGGTTGCTGACAATGCCAGCGACTTGCCGCTGTGGCTGCTTTGGACGGCAAGCGAATACGTATTGGCGACGCGCGACCGGGGTTTCCTGGACGAGCAGGTTCCCACTTGGCCGCTCCATGGCGCGACACAAAAGACCGAGAGCGTTCGCAATGTGCTGGCGAGCTGCTATCGGCACCAGGTGGCAGACGTTGGAGTTGGAGAGCATGGCGTGGCGCGCATGCTCAACGACGATTGGAACGACGGATTGCTTGGCGTGTGGGCCGGGAAGGCCTTCAAGGAATGCGCGGAGAAAGGGGAAAGCGTGCTGAACTCCGCGATGCAGGCATGGGTATTTGAGTATTATGCACGCATGCTCAGCTATGCCGGAGACAGCAGCGGCCTGGCGGCGAAGGCAAAAGCGAGCGCCGCATTGAATCGCGAAGCCGCGCGCAAACAATGGACGGGCAAGTGGCTGCGTCGAGCCTGGCTTGGCCCCACGCTTGGCTGGTTGGGCGAGAGCACACTGTGGCTTGAGCCGCAACCCTGGGCGATTCTGGGCGGAGTTACGACAGCGGAACAGAGCCGTGAGCTAGTAGGAACGATGGATGAGCTGCTGCGACGTGAGTCGCCGATTGGCGCGATGCAGATGAGCAAAGGGCCGGACATGCTGCTGGGCGCGATGTTCGAAGCAGGGACATGCGTGAATGGGGGAATCTGGCCTTCGCTGAACCAGACGCTGATTTGGGCCATCGCGAAGGTCGATGCGGCGATGGCCTGGGATGAATGGAAGAAGAACTCGCTGGCACGCCATGCAGGCGCTTATCCAGACGTGTGGTACGGGATATGGAGCGGCACGGATAGTTATAACTCGACCGTGCATAAGACCGCGGGCGAGACCGTAAACAACCCATACTTTCATGGCACCGATTTTCCGGTGCTGAATCTACATTCTCATGCCTGCTCACTCTACTCATCGTCCAAGGTCATCGGGCTGGAGTTCAACGAGAATGGGCTCACGGTGAGGCCTGAGTTGCCGGTGGGATCGTACCGGTTCGAATCGGAGCTGGTGGGTGTTATCAAATCGGGGGATGCATTCTTCGAGGGCTGGTATGCGCCGTCGCGGGCTGGGACATGGAGTATCAAGGTGGGTCTGCCTCAGCAGGTGTTGTCGCGGGTGACGAGGGCGGAGGTGAATGGAAGGCCTGTCGCGCTGAAGGCGGATTTGGATGGCATGGTGACCCTGACTGGAGAAGGCGTGCGGGGAAAACCGCTGCGGTGGCGGATTCATTGAGGGGGCGAGGTTGCGGCAGCGGTTGTATCGGCATTTGAAACGGGAAAGAATTTATACAGCAAACGGCTGATATCCATGACGGCATTCCCGATAGATGAGGGTTTCAGTTTCGTAAACTGAAGTCATGAAGAGGAAACTACCGCCGCTTTATGTTACGACGCTGATAGCGGGCGCATTCTTCATGGAGAATTTGGACGGCACCATTCTTGCCACCGCGCTGCCGCAGATGGCGCGGAGCTTTCATGTGGGGGCCGTTAGCCTGAACATTGGAATGACGGCGTATCTGCTGACGCTGGCCGTGTTCATTCCCATCAGCGGCTGGGTGGCGGACCGGTTTGGATCGCGCTCCGTTTTTGCTTCGGCCATCGGCGTGTTTACAGTAGCTTCGCTGTTGTGCGGCGCCTCAAGCACGCTTATGGAGTTCACGCTGATGCGTATTCTGCAAGGCATGGGCGGCGCCATGATGGTGCCTGTGGGCCGGCTGATTGTGCTGCGCGCATCGCCCAAAGAGAAGCTGGCGCAGGCCATTGCCTACATTACCTGGCCGGGCTTGACGGCGCTGGTTATCGGGCCTCCGCTGGGCGGCTTCATCACCACATACGCAAGCTGGCACTGGATATTTTTCCTCAACCTTCCGGTGGGAATGCTGGCGCTGGTTCTGACCCTGGCATGGATTGAGAATGTGCGCGCGGAACAGGCGCATCCGTTCGACTGGCTTACGTTTGTGCTGGGCGGCTTTGCCTCGGCGGGGGCCGTTTACGCGATGGAGAAACTGGGCGGCGAGGGGACGAGTGGAAACGGGCCTGGCGTGATTCTTGCGGTGAGCTTGCTGAGCGGGGTGATCGCCATTGTGGTGGCTCATGCGAACCCGGCAAGGTCGCTGATCGATTTTGAGTCGCTGAAGCTGAAGTCTTATTCGCTTTCGGTTTACGGAGCCAGCGCGTTTCGCATCAGCGTTTCGGTGCTGCCGTTTCTGCTTCCGCTGATGTTCCAGATCGCTTTCGGCATGAATGCGTTTCAATCGGGGCTTTACCTGTTGGCGTTGTTTGCGGGCGACCTGAGCATGAAGATCTTTGTGATTCAGATTCTGCGCCGCTTCGGTTTCAAGCGCACGCTGATTGTGAACGGAACGATCACGGCCGCATCCATGGTGCTGTGCGCAACGCTGAGGCCTGGAACACCGGCCGCGCTGATCGGGGCTATCCTGTTCTTTCACGGAGCATGCCGGTCGATGGAATTCACTTGCATGACTACGCTGGCTTACTCGGAGATTGCGCCGGAGCGGATGAGCCGGGCCAATGGCTTTTTGAGCGCTGTGATGCAGCTGAGCCTGGGGATGGGCATTGCCATTGGCGCGATTACGCTGCGGCTTGTGGCGCATGCGCATGGGCACTCGGCCGCGCTGCCGGAGTTGCGCGACTTTCATCTGGCCATATTGGTGATGGCTACGCTGTCGCTTGCTCCGGTGCTGGATAGTCTTGGGCTGCGAGCGGATGCGGGCGCGGCAACCAGCGGGCATGTTGAGTTGAAGTTTGAGGCTGAATAGCGGTTTGTGATGGATGGCACAGGACTGGTTGGTGCGGAGAACGGATGGCGGATGGTACATTTCTTTCTAAGTCTGCTACGAAGTTAGACTCAGTTGGAAGAGGAACAACGATGGCGAAGACACGGAGAGAGTTTCTGACGTATGGCTCGATCGGCCTGCTGGGAGCGGCGATTGACAGCAAGGCGCAAACCCCTGCTGGGCAAAGTACTCCAGCTACGCCGGGCGCTCCGCCTGCGTTTGGCACGTCGCCGGCCGTGGGTCCGGAAGTGAGCGCGGCGACATTTGCCGAGGCGGAAAAGCTGGTGCAGGTGGAGATGACAGCGGCGGATTTGGCACAGGCCGCAAGCAATTGGCGGATGCAGCTTGCGCCTTTGTATGAGCGACGGACAGGTCCGCGCAAGGTGGCGATTGAGGATGCGGTGGCGCCGGCTACGGTGTGGAATCCGCGCAAGCATGGGGCTGTGCGGGACACGCAGCGCGATGCTTCGACGGGGAGTTTTGTGCGCAGCGCCAGGGCGGCCGCGCCGCTGCCAGCGAGCGACGCCGAGATAGCCTTCGCCACGGTGACACAGCTTTCGCGCTGGATTGAGAGCCGGCAACTGACAGCGGAGCGGCTGACGCGCATCTATCTGGACAGGTTGGAACGCTTCGACCCGAAGCTGCATTGCGTAATTACGCTGACGCGGGAACATGCGTTGAAGCAGGCGCGCAAAGCCGATGCGGAGATTGCCGCGGGGAAGTATCGCGGGCCGCTGCATGGGATTCCGTGGGGCGCCAAGGATCTGTTGGATACGGCGAGCATTGCGACAACATGGGGCGCGGAGCCGTACCGGAATCGCATTCCCGCGAAGGACAGCGCGGTGGCGGCGCGGCTGAACGCGGCTGGGGCAATTCTGGTGGCCAAGTTGAGTTTGGGCGCGCTGGCGCTGAACGATGTGTGGTTCGGCGGGCAGACGATGAATCCGTGGCTGCTGGAGGAAGGCTCCTCTGGATCGAGCGCTGGGCCAGGGTCGGCTACCGCTGCGGGGTTGGTGGGATTTGCCATCGGGAGTGAGACTCAGGGCAGCATCGTTAGTCCTTCCATGCGCTGCGGCGTGACGGGCTTGCGGCCCACGTTTGGCCGCGTGGCGCGCACGGGAGCCATGACGCTTTGCTGGTCACTGGATAAGCTGGGGCCGATGGCGCGAAGCGTGGAAGACACGATGCTGGTGTTGAATGCGATATCCGGCCCGGATGCCAGCGATGCGGGGAGCGTTCCGAGTACGCTTACCTTCAAGGGTGGGGCCAGTGTTGCCGGGTTGCGCGTGGGCTACTTTCCGGGGTGGATGAAAGAAGATCCGGCGACGGATGTGGACCGCGCCGCGCTGGATACGGTGAAGAAGGTTGGCATGACGCCGGTTGCGGTGTCGCTGCCCGACTGGCCATACGACTCGCTGAATGTGGTTCTGTTTGCCGAGGCTGCCGCCGCCTTTGAAGAGCTTACGCTGAGCCATCGGGTGGATGAGTTGAAAGCGCAAGTGCCGGACGCGTGGCCTAATGTTTTTCGTCAGTCGAGGTTTTTGTCGGCGGTGGATTTTGTGCAAGCGGACCGGTTGCGGCGCAAGGTTGCCCTGGAAATGGCGCGGGTGTTTTCGGACGTCGATGTGCTGCTTGTGCCTGCGCTGCGCGACGAGATGCTGGTGATATCGAATTTCACAGGGCATCCATCGCTGACTCTTCGCGCCGGGTTTGTGCAGGTGTCTGAGGCGCGGAGCGACTGGGCGCCCGACGCGAAGAAGCCGCTGCCGAAGTTCTCTCCGCCTCGCCGTGTGCCGCATGGCGTTACGCTGATTGGCCGCCTGTTCGACGAGGGGACGCTGGCGCGGGCTGGAATGGCGCTGGAACGCGCGTTCGGCGTGGCCGGGGAACATCCGGCGGGATTCGAGTGAGGTGGACGGGCGCTGCCCGGGTTCGCTATTTCACGCTGAACGTGTTGTTGGCGCGATCGTCATCGGGCAACACATGATCCGGGTCCACCGTGGCCGCGGACACAGGCTTGTCGCCGATCCACGTCAATTCGCCCTTTGATTCCCAGGTTTCTACCGGCACGCGGAAGCGCGTCTTCGTACCGTCGGCAAACTGAACTTCAACGGTGGCCGGCAGCACTAACTGTCCCTTGTTTGCCAGTGTTACGCGGTTACCTTCGATGCCTATAACTGCCATGTCGAAACGCCAGTTATTGATGTACCAGCCGCGCCAGAACCAGTTAAGATCCTCGCCGCCTTCGCTGGACATTTCGCGGAAGAAGTCCGATGGGGATGGGTGCTTGTAGGCCCAGTCGCGAATGTACTTGCGGAAGGCCCAATCGAAACGCTGGGTTCCGAGAATTTGTTCGCGCAAAAGAACCATCCCATACGCGGCCTTGAAGTAACTCACCGGATGACCGATGGACCATGGGATAGCATCGGCGGGCATCAGGATCGAGGGCGCATCGGAGTTATCCAGCACCTTGAGAATTGTATCTGGCGGTTCGCCGCCGGCGGAGTATTCCCCATCGCGCTTTGGCCCGTATACACCGCCATTGAACTCGGCCGATTCACCGATGTCGATGAAGGTGTTGAAGCCTTCGTCCATGAATGCATTTCGCCGTTCATTGGAGCCGACGATCATGGGAAACCATGTATGCCCGATCTCATGGGCCGTGATCCAGAACAGCACTTTGCCTTTGTCGTCGATGCCGTCGAAGACCATTCCGGGATACTCCATGCCCGTGGAGAAGCCGGCAACGTTGATGGCCGCGGGCCACGGATAGGGGTACCATTGGCGCGAGAAGCGCTCCACAGTATCCTTCACATATTCAGTGGAACGCGACCATGCATCGTCGCCCACGCTCTCAGGTGGATAGACGCTTTCGGCCAGGCTTGTCTTGCCATCGGGAAGATTGATGCGGGCCGCGTCCCACACGAAGACGGGGCTTGCGCTCCACACGGCGTCGCGGGTGCGATCCATTTGAAAATGCCATGTGAGCGTGCCGCCAACCTTTGGGCGGCTTGCTGGGTCGCTAACTTCCGCGGCGGAACGGATAACTATCGTCTTATCGCTGCCGCGGGCTTGATCGAGGCGGGCTAACTGGGTTTTTGTGAGTACTTCCTTTGCGTTGACTAACTCGCCGGAGCCGGCGACGATCATCTCGCTGGGGACCGTGAGGTAATAGTCGAAGCGGCCGTATTCGAGGTAAAACTCACTGCCGAGATAGGGCAGCGTATCCCAGCCGCGCAGGTCGTCGTAAACGCACATGCGGGGGTACCATTGCGCCATGTCGTAAATCTCGCCTTGTTTGGACATGCCCCAAGACGTGCGCCCGCCCCATACGCCGGGAATCTGGTAGTGGTATTTGATGTGCAGTTTGAGAACGCCACCCCTGGGCGGCATGGGTTCGCCGAGGCGGACTTGCATACGCGTATCGTCGATGAGGTAGTCGGCTTTGACGTTCATGCCGCCGCGCTCAATTTCAACGGACTCAAGCTCGAAGCCCTGGCTGGTGCGGCCGTTCGAGTTCATTTCGTCGTCGGGGACGGGCTTGCGCCGGAGTAACATACCGTTGACGATACGGGCGCGCGCGTCGGTGCGATAGATGTTCTGCTCCATCTGAATCCAGAGGCTGGTCAGCGCGTCGGGACTGTTGTTGGTATAGGTGATGACTTCATCGTTGTGGAGAATCTTCGCTTTGGTGTCGAGGTCGGCGTGCATCTCATAGTCGGCTTGGTTCTGCCAGTAGGCGGGTCCGGGCGCGCCATTGCTGGAACGGTAAGCATTCACCGGATCGGGTAAGGTAAGGGGTGCGAAGGTCTGGCGATAGTCGTAGCTGGGGGCGTTGGCTTGCGCTGAGGCGTGCTGCGGGAAACAAGCGCCTATGATGGCCAGTGTGAGACTGCATGCAGTGATTCGCAGACGCTCGATCCGCATTGATTTGATCCTCCTGGATAACCGATCCCTCAGGGGCTATTGGCTCCTGCATAAATAGTGTCCTTGCGCCGTCCCTACGGGACTCCGTATCGAAATTGTGAAGTCCCTTTTCCCCACGCTGAAGCGCGGGGCTAGCTAACTCTGCGCCTCCGGCGCGTTTTCCGGACATTACTGATGCAGTCCTCAATAAAGCCCGGTTGATTTTGCGGCAATTGCGGCACGACTAAAGTCGTGCCCTTTCAAAGCAGATTTACTCCGAAATCCGCTAGTATGGCGAGTCTAAAGTTCATGGAAGAACAACCGCAGATCCTTCGACTCACCACCCCCAAACTGAAAAGCGTTTGGGGCCCCTTTCGCTCAGGATGACAGCCAGTTTTGTATTTCGTATTCCAGCCCCGGGACACTAGAACTGCCTATGGCACAACGGGGAGGCTGATGAAACTTGCCTGGCCTGGGGTGTGGTACACACGCTGCGTCGCCTTGGTGTAGTCTCCAGGCTTGGCTTCGAATATGTTGGGGACATAGGTCTGCGGGTTGCGGTCGTAGAGCGGAAACAGGCTGGATTGCACCTGCATCATCACGCGATGCCCAGGGAGGAAAACATGATTGACCGTGGGCAGTGCGAATGTGTAGAGCAGCGGCTTGTCTGGCGAGATAGCTTCAGGATGCTCAAAGCTGTTGCGATAACGGCCGCGAAAAATGTCGAGCGAGATGGATAACTCGTAACCGCCCATGGCGGGGTTGGAAGGGACCGAGTCAGGATAGACATCGATTAGCTTGACCACCCAATCGCTGTCACTGCCGCTGGTTGAGGCATACAAATTCACAACCGGAGCCCCACCGAGATGAAGCGGGGAGGCGAGCGGTTCACTTACATAGGTGAGCACGTCGGGACGGCCATCGACAAAGCGCTGATCGTTGACCAGCCATGTTCTCCACCCATCGCCATCGCCGCTGAAGACGGGGCGCGGACGGTAGGGAACCGGCTTTGCGGGATCGGAGATATATTCGTCGAATTGATTGGCGGCAGCGTCCGGGGCTTGAAACGACAAGACGCCACCTGAGGTGAGATACAGTGGCCGCGACTTACTGGGGCAGTTAGCATCGCAACTTAGCGGCCAGGACTGAAACCGGTCCCAATGATTTTCGCCAGTGTTATAGATGAACACGGGAGGCGTATTAGCTTTGGGCGCGCCTTCGACAAGATACTGATTGAAGAATGGAAGCAATACATCGCGCCGGAACTGGAGCGTTGTATCTCCTTCCCAATGCAATGCGCCGAGCGACGAGCCCTCATAGTTAACCTGGCTATGCCGCCAAGGGCCCATGACCAGATAGTTCTTATCGTTTGCCGTATCTTTGGGCTCGAGAGCTTCATAGCTATGGATCGCGCCCCACATGTCTTCCTGGTCCCAGAGGCCCTGGAGCCACATGGTGGGCACGGTTATGGGCTTTTTCGCGACGAGTTTATCGAGCGCCTGGCCCTGCCAGAAAGGATCGTAGGCCGGGTGCTGGTCGACCTTGCGCCAAAAGGCAAGCTGATCGAGTCCACCGTAGCGCGCTATGTCGCCGGCCGAACCGAGGGCGAGGAAGTTGGCATAATCGTCGTATCCCTGGCGCGGTATGGCTTTGCCTGCGCCGCGAACTTCAGTCTGTTCTGCAAAGTAGTCGAGATTTACCTGGCGAAACGCGCCGTAGTGGAACCAGTCGTCGCCCATCCAGCCATCGACCATTGGGCTTTCGGGCGCGGCCACTTTCAGTGCCGGGTGGGGGTTGAGCAATGCCATCACAACTGTGAATCCCTCGTAGGACGAGCCGAGCATTCCGACGCGGCCATTGGACTGCGGCAGGTTCTTCACCAGCCAATCGATGGTGTCCCAGGCATCGGTTGTGTCGTCGATTCCGGTTGAGTTGAGCGGGCCGATGGGAGGCGGAGTCATGAGGTATGCGCCCTCGGAACCATATTTTCCGCGCACATCCTGAAACACGCGGATGTAGCCCGCCTTGACGAAGACATCGTCGCCCTGCGGCAACTCGTCGAGCATGTGCGGCGACTCGTTGCGCGCCGTGCGGCCGGCGGCATTGTACGGGGTGCGCGTGAGCAGAATTGGGGCGTGGGCTGCGCCGTTTGGAATCACGATTGAAGTGTAGAGCTTGACGCCATCGCGCATGGGAATCATCTCGACGCGCTTGACGTAGTCGTAGCCGGCGTTGGGTGGGGCAAATTTGGCAGGAATGTCTCCGGCTGCGGGCGGTTGCTGCGCGTGGAGCAACAAGGGCATGGAAGCAGCGACGAGGGCGGCAACGAAGAAACGCTGGGAGAAGGTCATGGACGGCTCTCAATTTCAGTGATCGCGCTGAGAGAAAGCCGGAGGATCGCCGGGGAATTCAGGGACGGGCATCCTGGAAGGTCGAACTTCTATCAGCTTTGTATATTGCCGATTCGTTTGGTGGCGGAGGACGGGATCGAACCGTCGACCTTGGGGTTATGAATCCCACGCTCTAACCATCTGAGCTACTCCGCCGGAATGGGTGACGCCGGGGTTGCTGCGTCCATTTAGATGATACGGGCGGGTGGATTGCAGGTCAAACGTTGCCGGGCGAGGGTCAGTTTGGGGGACAATCCGTCCGGGGCGGAAGGACTCGTTGATTCTGCCGGCATTATGGGGGTTAAAACCCGAATAAGGGCTTGGGTAATGGGAGTTGCTTTCGGATTGGCGGTGACACGCCCGAAAGCAACGGCGGCGGATGGAAAGGTCTCAAGACAAGTTTAGGAGCCCTCAGACCGCAGTCTTACGATTTCCATAGAAATCTCTTGAATGCGCAGAAACCTGACGTCATATGCGGCGGCATCCCTTCGCGACAACTGCGCGTAAGAAGACTTTTGCAAGACTTCATATTGGCGCTTTGCGAGAAATCCATACTCCTCTAAAAGGCGCTCAATCTCTTCAACCGACTTGGTTTCCGCAATGTTCACACGACTTGGAAAGATGCCTGTTTGGCCGAATTGGTTGCGTTTCGCGGCTCGCTTCATCTCGCTGGTGCAGGGATTATAGGCGAAGATAGCTTGCAGCTTTTAATAAGAGCGCGAACCAGCTACTTCGGCACGAGACTTGCAGGTTCGTTCACTTGTGGAGCAGGGAGGGCTCGATTTTGGAGCGCAGTGAGTATTTTGGAGGATTCCTATGGACACATTGGGTAAATTCTTCCATCGAACGATGCCGGATTCCAGTATTGAATCGGTTTGCCTGCAATGCTTTCAGACGATTGCCCGAGGGAGGAACGAAGCTGAAGTTATGGAAATAGAAAAGGCGCATAGGTGCACCCCTCTCGAGGAACTCCACCGACGTTGGGGGGTAGCGGAGGAATAACCGTCGCCTTCCTTCGGATGGGGCTTTGTATCGGAGTTGAAACCCAAGCCTACCGCCGATGTGAGTTTTTCTGTAAACTCGGCTGCATGAATACGTTGCGAATTGCCGCGGTAATTCCGGCGCGGCTCAGCTCCACGCGGCTCAGCCGCAAGGTGCTGCGCGAGGTTGCCGGGCGGCCCATGGTGGAGTGGGTTTGGAGGGCCGCGGCCGGCAGCGGGCTGATGGACCCGGTGGTGGTGGCTACCGATTCAGAAGAAGTGGCGTTGGTTTGCCGGGAGCGCGGGATTCCGGTGGCGATGACGTCGGTGGAATGCGCCAGCGGGTCGGATCGGGTGCGGGAGGTGGCGCGGCAGATCGACGCCGATCTTTATGTAAATATCCAGGGGGATGAGCCGACGCTGACGCCGGATTTTTTCCCGCCTCTGCTGGCATTGTTTGAGCGGCCGGAGGTGGAGGTGGGCACGCTGGCGGTTCGGTGCCCGGCGCTGGAGATTGCCGATCCCAATGCGGTGAAGGTGGTGACGGCGCTGGACGGGCGGGCGCTTTATTTTTCACGGGCGGCCATCCCATTCGACCGCGACAAGACTGGGTTTGGCGGCTATCGGAAGCACCTGGGGATCTATGCGTACCGAAAGTACGCCCTGGAGAAGTTTGCGGCGCTGGAGCCATCGTGGATAGAACATGTGGAGCGGCTGGAGCAGCTGCGATTGCTGGACAATGGGATCGATATCTACGTGGCCCCTGCGCCGCGCGACACCATCGGGGTGGACACTGAGGCCGATCTTGAGCGGGCTGAAGCGGTGCTGCTGAAGATGCTGGCTGCAAGGGAGAAGACTGGCTGAGACTTGTGGTTCCTGACGCTCGTCAGGGAGAAGAGACATTCGGTGGCGTGCGGGCTATCCGCGTCGGCGGGGCTTCAAGAGCGCTGGTGGACACCGGGTGGGGTAGGGAGCGAGAATTGCGCTTCACGCGAGAGGCATTAAAAACATGCATTCCATTACAAGGCGGGATTTTGCGCGGCTTGGATTAGGCGCGGCGGCGGCGGTTAAGGCGGGGCTGGTTTCAGCGCAATCGCTGCCGGTGCAAGTATTGGCGGGCGGGGCGGCTCAAGATACGGGCGGACGCAAGATTCGCTTTGTTTCGATCGGCACGGGGATTCGCGGGTGCGATTTGCTGCGGTCGGCGCGCCAGGTACCAACGGGCGAGTGCGTGGGCACGGCGGACTTGTACGACATGCACCAGCGAGCCGGCATTGAGGCGTGGGGCGCTGAGGTTCCCACGACGAAGGACTACCGGACGCTGCTCGATAGGAAAGACGTGGACGCGGTGATTGTGGCGGTGGCTGATTTTCAGCATCGCCGGGTGGTTCTGGATTGCGTGGCGGCGGGCAAAGACGTGTATTGCGAAAAGCCGATGAGCCACACCGTGGCCGATGGGCTGGCGATGGTGGCGGCGGTGGAGGCGGGCAAGCGCATCTTCCAAGCCGGGAGCCAGCGGGTAAGCAATGTGGTGTACAAGAAGGCCGGGGAGATTTACGCGGCCGGGCGGCTGGGCGATGTGCATCTGATTGAGGCGCGCACCGATCGCAATGGGCCTTCGGGAGCGTGGGTTTATCCCATTGCGCCGGACGCGAGCCCGGCGACGATCGACTGGAAGACGTGGTTGCGCGATGCGCCGGAGCGGCCGTTCGACGCGGCGCGGTTCTTCCAGTGGCGCCGCTTCAAGGAATACGGCGAGGGCATGGCTGGCGACCTGTTCGTCCACCTGCTCTCGGGCATCCAATCCATCAGCGGGATCAACGCTGTTCCCAGCCGCGCTTATTCTACCGGGAGCCTGACGCATTTTGCCGACGGACGCGATTTTCCCGACCTGCTGGCTACGCTCTATGACTATCCGGGTGTGACGGTGAGCATGCACTGCAACCAGAACAATGCGTCGGGCGATGTGATTATCTTCCACGGCTCCCAGGCCACGATGACGCTGAATGGCAATACGCTGACCTTTGAGCCGCAGGACACCAGGCTGCGGCCGGAGGGGTACAGCCTGGACGGATGGACGGCGGCGGCGAAGAAGCAGTATCTGGACGATTGGCACGCGGCGCATCCTGAGCCGCAGGCAAAGCTGGGGGACGCGGAGAGATACGGTCCTCCGCAGGGATACGACGATACTGCCGACCACATTGCGGCATTTTTCCACGCCGTTGAGACGCGCGAGCATGTGGTGGAGGACGAGGTGTTTGGCAACAACGCGGCCATTGCGTGCCACATGGCGAATCATTCGTATTTTCATCGCGGGGTTGCGACTTGGGATGCGGGAACGAAGACGATCAAGGGGTGAGCTGGGGTATTATCAGCGTGTTTCAAACTTGGCCCTGGCAGCTCAGCGGTCATCTCACAGGGGTTAAAACCCCTTGTTATTCTGGCGCTTTTTCGGCACGACTGAAGTCGTGCCCTGATACAAAGCATGCTTAGGAAACACGGGACGATTAGAATCGTGCCCTGACACAAAGCATGCTTTTGAAACTCGCTCTATCCACAGCATGTTTTCGAGACGCGCTTTTAGGGAGAAGGATGATATGAGTGTTGCTTCGCGCAGGACGTTTTTGAAGGCTTCCGGTGCGGCTGTGGCTGCAACATGTGTGAGCGCCGGTAGGCTTGAGGCGGCACCGCTTGGTTTGCCCATCGGGCTGCAACTCTACAGCGTGCGTGAATTTCTGCCGAAGGACTTTGACGGGACTCTGAGCAAGGTTCGGGCGGCAGGGTACACAGAGGTTGAGGCGGCGGGATACTACGACCGCACCGCGCCGGAGTTTCGCAAGGCGATGGACGCAGCGGGGCTGCGCTGTATCAGCACGCATCATCCGATGGCTGTGCTGAAGCCGCGGCTGGACGAGCTGATTGAGTACGGGCATGTGCTGGGGCTGAGTTACATTGTTTGCCCCTCGCCGATGCACAAGGACCCAACTGCCAGAGGGCCGCTGACATTGGAAGATTGGCGTTGGACTGCCGATGAACTGAACCACATTGGCGAAAAGGTGAAGGCCGCGGGCATGAGCTTCGGGTATCACAACCACACGCCAGAGTTTGGCGTGGAAAAGGGAGTGGTGTTCTACGACGAACTGCTGCGGCTGACCGACCCCAAGCTGGTGTTCTTCGAGATGGATTGCGGCTGGGTGGTGGCTGCCGGGCGCAACCCGGTGGACTACCTGAGCAAGACGCCTGAACGGTTTCCGCTGTTGCACGTGAAGGATATGGCGAAGAAGGCGTCAGGGGAGTTTGTGTCGACTGTGATGGGGCGGGGAGTGGTGGATTACCGTCCGATTCTGAGGGCGGCGACGGGGCTGAAACACTACTTTGTCGAGCAGGAGGAATTCGACATCGACGCGTTCGAGGCGCTGCGGCTGGACGCGGAGTATATGCGCAAGCTGAGCTTGTGATGACTGTAGGTTGAGGCTCAGCCGGATTTTTGCAGGTTGAAACGGATGGCCGTGAGCGTGGCGGAGACGGAGGCAATTTTGGTGTCCATCATGCCGTTGGCGCGGAGCAGGGAGCGAATGGCGGATTCGTCGATGGCGTGGCCCTTGCCTTTGGCGTATACGATCCAGATGGGCACAGCTTTGCTAAGCTGAGCGCGGGCCTGGTTGAGAGTTTGGTGCAAGGATTCCGGCGAATCGACATGGGCCACGATGAGGGCGGCATTTTGGGCCGAGATTTCGGCGGCTTCCGCGAGAGCCGAGATGAGAGCACGGTCTGCGATGTCACCGATGGTTCGCACGATTGTGGTGCTGGTGATGCCGAGCTTTCGAGCCAGCGATGGCGGCGGGCTGGTTAGTACGGCGGCCCAACTGGCTGCGGCTTTCGACGAGAGAAAAAGCTCAACCGTTTCGCCGCCGACGATGAAGCGAAGGCGATCGGAAAGCGCCTTCACCTGCTTGATTTCGTTGAACGGGATGCGCTTGCGAAGGCCGCCGCGCAGAATCACTTCTGTGGATTCGAGCAGCGCCTTGACCTCCGCGGTGGTTCCGGCCCAGTCGCATTTGCAGATTGCTTCACGCCCCATGTGTTCCCTCCAATGCCTTCAGCGCTTCCGTTACTCGCGCCAGTACGGCGAGGTCGGCGCTATATTGGCGCAAGCGATTTCCTAGCCGCTCCCGGCGAGTTGTGCGAGTTTCTTCTTCGCGGATTCGTTGTTGGGATCTCTATCGACCGCTGTTTGATACGATTGGCGTGCATGCTGACGATCGTTCCTGGCAAGGTAGTAATCGCCGAGGCCCTCGTGCGCCTTGGTTGCGTCGGGGCGGCAATGCACGGCCCAGTCAAGGTAGCGCTTGGCGCGGTCCCACTGGTTGCGGCTCATCTCCTCGTTGGCCGCATCGAGAAAGCCGCTCAGTTTGAAGACCTTTAATACGATGGCTCGGTCGTAGTCCGCGTTTGCCGCATCCAGGTCGCCGAGCAGCCTGTGAGCGTCGGCGCGGACGACATAGAAACCATTCTGGCCAAGTGCAATTCCACCTTCGCTTAACTGCAGAGCCTTCTTCTTGTCTCCTCCACCGATCCACGGTGTATTCATGTAGGTATACGCAAGGTAGTAACGGGCCGATAGGTTATGGGGATCGAGGTCGAAGGTGCGCTGGTAGGCATCGCGGGTTCGCTGCTGCCATTTCCATTGCTCGAGCGCGCCGGAGGCACGCCGCAAATGCGCGAAGGTCACCATGGCTTGCTGGAATGCGTTAAGCGATTGGCTTGGCCGAAGCGCGACTGCCCGGGCAACCGCGACGTCGGCTTCGTCCAGAGCGCCGCGCTGCCATTCCAATTGAGCCAGCAAGTTTAATTCGCCGTCCGAGACATCGGCGGCGGCGGCGCGGCGCTGAAGGTTGGCTTCCACGGCCGCGGATTGCGAGGCTTTGAGGCGGTCGATGTAAGGCGACAACGAAGGCCA
>Ga0302189_10001503_pt1 | contig 19460 bp, 16 predicted proteins | sample II_Bog_E2_2_FD_194551 | JGI IMG/M metagenome (GOLD analysis project Ga0302189, IMG submission 194551) | Peat permafrost microbial communities from Stordalen Mire near Abisko, Sweden - II_Bog_E2_2 | ecosystem: Environmental > Terrestrial > Soil > Wetlands > Peat | place: Sweden: Abisko...
GGCCTCCCTGCGTCGGAGATGGACAACACAACACCAACCCACTACAAACATAATCAACCCCAGAAGACTAACTCTCATGTGGTTCAACTTCCCGAGTCCCGTCACACCACACCTCCGTTGGAAATGACGAGGCTGTTACTGGAACCATTGTCGCCGATATAGAGATAGCTGCTACTGCTCAGGAGCGAATTACTTCCGGTCACAAGAATCGAATTATTGGAGGAGGTAGTGCTACGACCCTCGAAGGTAATCGAGGAATCCACCACAGCTCCGTTGGAAATGACGAGACTGTTACTGGAACCCGCATAGCCAAAATAGAGGTAGGTACTATTGCTCAGAAGCGAATTGGTGCCAGTCACAAGTATCGAATTGTTGGAGGAGGTGTTAGAATAGCCCGCGTAGGTAATCGAGGAATCCACCACAGCTCCGTTGGAAATGACGAAGCTGTTACCGGAACCCTGATAGCCAATAAAGAGAGAGCTGCTATTGCTCAGGAGAGAACCGACACCGGTCACAAGTATCAAATTGTTCGACGAGGAGGTGTTATTACCCTCGTAGGTTGCCAAGGAATCCACCACACCTCCGTTGGTTAGAATGAGAGTATTGCCGCTGGTATTGCTTCCCACAGTGAGCAATGAGGTGCTGTTAATCGATCCTGCATTGACCATCAGGGTGCTTCCTCCACCATCCACTGTGGTAGTGCCTGTGTAGGTATTGCTCCCGGTCAGGATGGTCGTGCCGGTGCCAGCAATGCCCAAGGAACCAGCTCCACTGATAACCCCGCTATTTGTGAAAAGGAACGTACCGGAATTTAGCGTTCCTACGACGCCGTTACTGATTACTTCGTTATTGGTGATGCCAAGACTAGCGAGGGCGGCAAGCGTGCTGTTGCCCGTGAATGTGACTGTTCCAGTGCCCAGAGCGGCATTATTGCTGATGGCTAGAGTGCCTGCATTGAGCGTCGTACCGCCTGAGTAGGTGTTACTCGCGGTCAGTGTGGTCGTGCCGCTGCCTGCAATACTCAGCGTACCGCTACCGCTGATGACACCTCCAAGCTGGAGATTTCCTCCTCCAGAGGTGGTTGTCAGCGTCACCAAGGAGGTGTCACTGATGGCGAGCTTAATGGTTTCAAGGACTGTGCTGTTATTGGTGATGCCTCCCGTGAGGGCTATCTGGTTGCCGGAGATCGTGTAGGCGCTGGCTCCCGTCGTGAAGAGGAGTCCGGAGAAGGATGTGCCTGCCGTAAAATCGTTGGTCAACGAGGTGATGGTGGAGTTACTAAATTCCAGCAAATTGCCCGCCGATGGGATCGTGCCTCCAGACCAATCGGAGGCATTGTTCCAGTTAGAGGATGCGGGAGCATTGCTCCAGAGCCTGATCGTCTGGGCTTTAGCAGAGGGAAAAGCTAAAAGGAAAAAGAGAGCAGCTAAAAGGAGGCTAACGACTGAAGGGCTCCCTCGGCAGCTCGAAGGAGGCAACGGAATGAGAGTAACGAGGCAACGGAGTTGCCGGAAAAAAACACTAATGAGAACAAAGCATATCCAAAAACAGTGCAAGAGAGCGAAGCTGATCCTCAATATTACGCCAACCGAATACCCCAAGCACCGCTGGAGATAAGCAACGCTCGCAATGGTAGAAGCTCCCTCGGATAGAGAGGTCATACCTTTAATGCCACTGAAATATGGTGAGTGCATCGTTGTTTGGTTTTGCGCCAACCACAACTGAAGATGCCTTATTGTCTAGGCAAAACAATTTTAAAAACAATTATATTTTCCTTATCCGTCAATAGGGTAAACACCTACCAAAAGCGAGCCAATCAATAAGTTTTGGGCAAGGCTGGCAGAGGATGAAAATGAGTTCTCGCACTCAGATGCGGAATCGTGGAGAGGAGAGTCTCGCTCAGAGGGGGAGAGCGACGAATTTGAGAATAAGACTGATGATCGAACTGGTAATCGCAGTTGGGCATGAGGCTGCCGGAATCAACTTTTTGCCTACTCCTATTGCCTATTACCCTTCAAAACAAACCAACACGAATTCCAAGCAAAGCTTGAACAAGTCAGTATCAGGAGAATTACTTTTTCCCTTAAAGCGGTTTTACGCGAGTCTACTGATGATTTTCAGATGGTTTCAGAAGTTCCAATTCCTCGGGGCGCAGATGTGATGAATCGATGGTGGATGCAATCCTGTCGGCTTCCCCAGTATTGCCTGTTGCCCGCAGAACGGCACATCGCACAGCCTTCCAGCGATTAGGAGAGATTTGCCAGTCGATCTCCTTGTGATCATAGAGTGAGAGAGCCCCTTTGGTGTCCCCCCTCCGCAGGCGTCCCAAGGCAGCCACACTGATGCGTGCCAGGAGATTGGGCTGTTCCCTAAGAAGATTTTCGGCTTTGGCCGAGGAGGGGATGATCTCTTGATCGAGCAGCAGGTTCAGATAGGCCAGGTCACCGACCGCATCAGGAAATTCGGGTGAGGCGGCTAACAACTGTTCATAGAGAGGAATCAGTGTGGCCACTGAATCAGTGATCGGCTGACACCGGATCAAGGCCACTAGCCCGAGTATTTTGGTCTCCTTGCGCTTGACCATCTCGCGATAAACTTTGGCTGTCTGATCGACGGCTCCGATTCGTTCTTCGTAGTTGGCTAGATAGGCGAGAGTCTCTGTCTTCTCCAGGGAGAGATCCCTATTGAGATTTCCCCATTCCGTCTCGGCGGTTGTCTGATCCCCATTGATCAGGGCGATTCGGGCCAGAAAGAGATGCCGAACAGCATCGGGAATACCAGCCCCTGTCGAATTTTTTAGCATGTCAGCCACTTCATTCCAGTCTCCCTGGGCGCTCCGTGCATCCATCAGGATGATCAGCCAGTCAGCATCACCGGGATGTTTTTCCACGCCATCGGCAAGGGCAAATGAGCTGGCCTCCCGGAAAAGCCTTCTGGCATTAAGCCAGCGGGCAAATTCGAGCATCTCGGATCGGGGAGCGAGTGAGTATTGTCTGGTTAAACTTTCCACAACAGCCTTCCGGCTTGAGGGATCGCTCTGAATTTCAAGATCCGCAGAAAGCAGTCGGTCGGAAACGGTGCTGCCAGGGAGTGTCGGCAGGAGTTTGATGAGTTCCTGGCGATCCGCAGATTGCTCCGCCTCGTCGGGTTTCATCGGCTGACCAAGCATCATGGGAGCCAGGACTCTCCATGCCGGCAGAGATGCCTCTGTGTGTGACTTCACAACACTCAGAAGAATTTCCACAGCTTGACGGCGCTCGGTCGCCTCATTGTCCGAGATCAGGTAAAGCGCCCCTTGGGTCAGCAGATAGGGGGCATTCTCTTCTCCAAGGACTCTCGCCGAGGAGAAACAATGTTCTGCCGCCTTTGCAATATTCCCTTCCTGAGCCATCATGGCAGCCTCAATCAAGATCTGCCGCAACGCATGTTCCGAGGAAAGTCCCGGCGGGAGATGGGAGATTGCCTCACGGGCGATGGGGAGATTCCCGGCCTGGGATTCCAACTCCGCAATTCCCAAAAGTTCATCATTCTCCGAATCGCCGGAACGCATCCGGAACAGGAGGATCGCCAGTGACTCCTTGTCGCCGATTCCGGCATTGTAGAGTTGCACGGCATGCTGGACTCGAAGACTGCCGGGAGCAAGCGCAAGCGCCTTCTTCATCAAGGTTATCCCCCCGTTGGAATCACCGATGGCAAATGCCGCCTCCGATTGCCCGATAAAGATTCCAGCACGCCAGTTTTTTAACCCTCTGTAGGCGGTAGGAATTAGCCATATCAACAGAACAAGAATTACTCCCCAGAGAAGAAATCTTTTCCGCTCCGGGGTGGAAAACCAACCGCCGAAAAATGAAGGGGCTTCCAAAGGCTCATCGACATAGTCGGGCAGTTCGGAAGCCAGATCGGATCTTTTGTCGTCGGGAGTCATCGGATGATGCTAGTTAAACGCTCAATCCATGATTTCACCAGCTTGCTCCTGCCGCCAATCAACGGATGCAAGCTGGTCATGCGTTATCACTTTTATTCACTGAATGGCATATAGGCTTTGCACCAGACGCGTAAGGCAGTGGCCGAAACTCCGGTAGTCATGCCGAAAAGACTCCGGCTTTCAGTGCAAAACGGCTCTTAATCAAAGATTGGGGACATGAAGCGGTATAACCCGCCATCATGTCCCCTGTGTATAACCGAATCGGAATTCAAGGCTATCGGCTGCTCAAATGCGAGCGCCAAAATCAACTCCAACTCCACCTTGCCCCGCGTGCGGGAGGCATTGTGCACTGCCTTTGCTGCGGAGGCGGCCGCCTCCGCAGCAAGGGCAGCTATCGGCGAGCTGCCCGCCATCTTGACTCTTTTGGCCAGCCTACCAAGCTGGTCATACACACGCGGCGCTTCCACTGTCGTGATTGCGGTCGTACTTTCGTCCCACCACTTCCGGGGCTGCTCCCGGGTCGTCGCTCCACCGAGCCCTTCCGGGAAAAGGTTTACCTCCATCATCACGAGGGCATCCCTGCCTCTTCCATGGCCCGTATCTCCCGTCTGGAGGCTGCCACCGTCTCCCGGATCTACGCCCAGTTTACTCAACGCAAGGCCGCCGAGAGACTAAGCCTTCACTGTCCCATGGTTCTGGGCATCGACGAACACACCCTCCACAAAGGTCTCCGTTTTGCCACCACCTTCACCGAGCTCAAAAACCACCGCATCTTTGACATCGTCCCAGGTCGCAGTGAAGCCGATTTACGTCCCTACCTAGAGCATCTCCAAGGCCGCGAAAAGGTCCGTCTCGTCTGCATTGATCTCTCCAGTCCTTAGCGCCGCCTCATCGCCTCACACTTCCCCAATGCAAAAATCGTCGCCGACCGCTTCCATGTCATTCGTCTCATCATCCATCACTTCATGGAATTCGTTTACTTGAACTTCCAAAAAATGTCAGCCATTGGTAAATTACTCTGTACGGGGCATAATACTGCCTGTGAGTAGGTGTTTTTGCCCCTTGAGGGTTCAGGGGAGGGGAATAGCAGTATTTCCTTGGGAGTTGCGAATGTAATCTTTTGCGCATTCTTTACATTCGGGGTAAATGCACCCTCCGATTTAACTGGACCAGTGGGTAAATGCCAGTCTCCCAAAAACCCCCACTTTCGGTAATAGTGGGGGTTTTGAAAGTTTACAGAGAGGGGACGGTATCTTTCCGCATGGATTACACCGGATCTCGCCCCCTTAATGAGTCAGAGTACCAGGCAATGCTATCCGCTTTTCGTGGAAAATACGCCCTGCGCGATAAAGCTTTATTCGAGATAGGCGTCCGTACAGGGTTCCGGATTTCGGAATGTCTCAGCATCCGGATTTCTGACATTTTCCAGAATGGACGCATGAGGGACTATGTCACTGTCCAAAAATTTTGGATGAAAGGAAAGAAAAAGTCTCGGACGCTTCCGCTTCACAGCAAATGTGCGGTCGCGCTACAGACATGGGTTACGGAAGCAGGATTTGATGTTTCTGCAATGCCCGAGCAGCCGCTGTTTTGCTGCCAGCTCACTCGAAAACGCCTTTCCCGCTCACAAGCGTGCGACATTTTAAAGGAGACTGCACGAAGGGCAGGATTGGATGTTAGCAGGATTTCTTCTCATTCGTTAAGAAAGACATTCGCAACTAACATGTGGAAATCACCTTATGTTGATCGTGATATGTGTAAGTTAGCAAGGCTCCTAGGGCATGAAAATTACAATAATACACTGAAATATGTGCTCTTCTTGGACGGGAGCCTTGAAAAAGCCGTTTTACTAACATAAAGGGAGTCGGTAGTCAGGAAGTTCTTGATCGGTGGGTTGAGGCATTGAAAGCCGCTTCCATAAAAAAACTCGAAAAGGCAACCGTATCAGCCTCTGAAGTTTGGGCGGAGAAGCTATATAGAATTCGCACGCTACACCTGACGAGTGTAGCGTGCGTGATAGATGTAGTGATGTGACATCCCCCTTCAAAAGGACTTATGCGATTACCGGCGCACGGTAACCCCGAGGGAGGCGGAGCTGACTGGAGGGTGACCGGAGCGAAAAACATCGGTGGCGTAGTGCCTCCCGCCGGTATTATTTGGTTTTGGTTTCCTCTGGGGATGGGTTTAATTTCATGTTGCTGCTGCCATCGAACTCCAGAATGATTTTGTGATGCACCAGGCGCTCGATAGCGGCCAAATGCTTCAGTATTCCCCGATGAGGGGAATTTTGCTGTATATATCAATCAGTTCTTGCTTGTGTGATTAGAATATGTTGAATTATTCACCAATGAGGGGAACATCAAGACATTCTCTAATCAGGCCACTCCATACGGAGCTTCCCCATGGAGCGCCCTTTGATGTTGCTACCCTTGCCACCAAGGGGGTTTCAGCGAAACAGGCAGCCCGCTATGTTGAGAGCGGTTGGCTGATCCGTTTGGGGCAGGGGGTCTATGCTTTTCCTTCGGATAAGTTGGATGTCCTTGGGTGCATCCTCCTTCTTCAGAAAAAAGTAACTGGTCTTCATGTGGCTGGAAAAAGCGCCATGGCATTGCACGGAGTGCGTCACAATGTTCGAGTTCGGGAAACTTGGGTTCTCTGGGGCGATCAGCGCTTTACCCTTCCAGAATGGTTCACCGCGCGAATCCCCGCACGGTACATCCATTCCAAGCTCTTCGACTGGAGGCACCTCTCTCTAAACCAAGACACCATCACAACGCCAGTCGGGAACCTAGAGCATCTCAAGGTCTCAGTTCCGGAGAGAGCTGTTCTGGAGATGCTCTCCGAGGTGGGTATCCATCAGGATCTGGAGGAAGCCCGCAACCTGTTCGACGGCCTTCGCAATCTCCGTACGGATGTCCTCGGCGAACTGCTCTCCTGCTGTACCAGCGTGAAAACAGTACGTCTTTTCCTTTTCTGGGCACGGGAAACAGGACTTCTGGATGTGGACCAACTCCTGAAAAATTACAAGGTGAAGGCCGGGAGCAAAAGTCGGTGGATGAGCCGATTGAAAGACGGCACGCTGCTCACTCTCAAACCTCATGGATAAATCCTACATCGATACCGTGCGTCTCCTTCTGAGGGTTACTCCGGATGTCTTTGCCGGGGATCTCTTCGCCATGAAGGGAGGCACAGCCATCAACCTCTTTGTCAGGGATATGCCACGACTCTCCGTGGACATTGATGTTGTGTATGTCAACCATGTGACTCCACGGAATGAAGCCCTTGGGGTGATCAGTTCCAGGTTGGAAGAGGTTGCCAAGAGGCTTGAAAAATTGGGACTTTCCACACGCAAGGTGGGTAACAAGGAGATGGGTGATACCAAGCTCCTCATTGAAGACGGTACATCCATGGTGAAGATCGAGGTAAACACTGTGCTGCGAGGAACAGTGCTCCCAGTTGAGCGGCGTTTACTCTGTCCTGGTGCATCTGGCCTATTTCTTGCGGAACTGTCTGTTCCTACCTTGGCCGTGGATGAACTCTATGGCGGAAAACTGGTCGCTGCCCTCGACCGCCAGCACCCGAGGGATTTATTCGATGTGTTCCTGCTGTTTCAGAACGGAGGTATCACCGAAGGGATGATCGAATGCTTTGTGACCTACCTCTCAGGACACAATCGCCCAACCCATGAAGTGCTCTCATCGAGAGACAAGGACATCTCCATGACCTATGTTGATCAGTTCGAGGGGATGTCCACTGTTCCGGTGACTCTGGAACAGATGATGGAGACACGCTCCTTGCTCCGTACTGAAATCCTGCGGCGTTTGAGTGACCGCCAGAAGGGGTTTTTAGTGAGTCTTTTGAGGGCAGAACCCGACTGGTCACTCTTGGCCTGTTCCCATGCCTCAGAGTTGCCGGGACTAAAATGGAAGCTGGAGAACCTGCTGAAGTTCCGTGAGCAGAAGCCCGATGCTTTCGAGCAACAGGCTCGCTCGCTAGAGAATCTCTTGGCGCGCTAAACTTCATCGCGGCTCCGGTATTTCTCGCGCATCACCGATTCCCCGACCATTTCCGCGCATTTGAAAAATCGGTAGGCCATCTCATCGGACGATCTGCCGCCATCTACGGTACGGTTCCCCACCGGACATGCACGGCTCCCTGATCGTAATAGCCAGTCTTAAACGGGAAAAACCCGCCAATCACTCTGGATTTTTTGAAATGACGGAAAGTTTTCGGCCATTTTATCCGGCTCGTACGTTCTTTAATGTATGAAGAACAACTGGAATAAAAGCTCGACCCCCGTATACAGCAAGCCCACCTGGATCAGAAACGATTACTGGAACGGCGGAACAGTCGAGCGACATGAAGACTGCTTGGGCCGCAATGTTTATGTTCGCCGCAACGCATTTGGAAATGTGACGCAGCGTAGTAAACCGAAATGGGGATCCAAATGGGAATCGGAGGGCGGCTGGTAAAGGTGCTATTTTCGACGCGAATAATTATCCAAACCAATTACCCCCAACAACAACGAACTGAGTTGAGAGCCGGTATCTTACTCCATGGCGAACAGACATTATCCAACGATCAAGCATGGAAGCACCTGGCAGACCGCAAATGGCGCCTATCTGATCTACCACTGGTGTCGCATTTTCATCGCTAATATGCCTGAAGATGCAGATTTGACTCACATTGTCACTGCGAAGGTCATTGCGGATAGGTCCACTGGCGTCCGATCATTCGCTTTGGAAGTATGTTTGAGCCCCTTTGATAGCAAAGATCGGACGATCGAGAGGCTCGTCCCAATAGCGCAAAATATCGCGTTTGCAGGGTATAACTACCGCGACAGCGAAAAAGTATCCAAGGCCCTTGATTATCTAAATATCCAATGGAATGGCCTCGCTGATGTGATGAGTTGGTGTGTGCCAGCAGACATCAACGAAGAATTTAACTTCTATAAATTTCAGGCAGTGTACCCATCGGTTGATCTCATCAGGCCATCAACTGCATCGCATCATGGCCTGCAACAATCTGAACTTCCCTTGCAGGAGGGACTCTCTAGGTGCAAAACGAGAGCTCAACGTGATGCGCTCAGGCGTATAGTGTCAATTACAGAGGCGGTGGAATGTTTCGATGGTCACTTGGGAGATGTAGAGTTGAAAAAAGCAGCATTACTTGTGGCTCCCTCTGGCTCAGGTAAAACCTGGTTAGTGAAACTTGCCGGGCGTGTATTGCACCTTCCTGTTCACTGCTACACGGTTTCGGGCTGGTCGCCGAGAGATAGTTATTCGCGGCATGATTCGATCAGCATCGCGATCAAGCAGATCGAGGCTGCATCCGAAGGATGCATCATTCTACTTGATGAAATCTGCAAAATAACGAACAGCGGGATGGGGGTTTCGAGCAATTACTGGAGGACCTGCCAGACGGAAATCATGCAGCTCGTGACCGGTGATGTCTCCGATTATCCCACAACACCTTACTTTCGCGCAAACTTCGACAAATGCTGGTTTATTTTCGCTGGAGCATTTCAGGAATTATATCGCGACCAGCTAGGCACGGCATCACCGACCGCAGAAGAAATCGAGCGGCTGGATATCACACTCGACGATGTGATCGCCGCACGAATCCTCCCCGATGAACTGATCAATAGGACTGGTGCCTTTGTGCATCTCGCACCCCCAAGTTTGGATGATATGCGATCCGCCATGATACGCGTCGAACTTGCAGCCGGGATCTCCATCGATGAAAAGGAACGAGAGTGCTACGCAGACGAGATCGTTACTCGGATGCAGGGATTTCGAGGACTTGAAAACTACGCCCTGCGGATCGCGCAACGAGCCCATCGAATCGAAAAGAAGGCTCTCGCGGAAAAAACATCGGATGAGAGTAAAACCAGACGGAGACTCCCTCCGGAATTGAGCTAATCCAGATAGAGGGTTTTCTCGGATGAAAATTCTAATCACCGCTGACCTTCACGGGAAGTGGAGCTGGTATGAATGGCTCTCACGGCAGCAAGTCGATCTTGTCGTAATAGCGGGAGATCTGATCGATCAACTTGGGTGTAGTGAGCAGGAGATCGCTTACGCAACGGCATTTCTTGCCGGATTTCGTTCACCAGTCGCTGTGGCCTCAGGCAATCACGATAATCCATCCGTTTGGTTTCCACGGCTAGAGGCCATCGATATTCTCACTGATGGGTGTTCAAAGTTCTTTGGTAATCTACTCGTCACCTCGTTGCCATTCGAGGAAACAGATCACGGTGATAACGATGCAATCCTCCACGCAGGGCAAAAACTAGTCGGGCAGCGTACCTGGTTGGTGATCCATCACGACCCACCGCAGGGTACACCCGTTGGAGGTAACGATGGATCTAGCAAAATCTTACGACAGATTAGGCAGTACAGGCCTGATTATTTAGCATCAGGCCACTTGCATCATCAACCCTATGTTGGGAGGTGGTATTGCACAGTAGGGCCAACCACCTGTTTCAATCCTGGCCAACCTGAAATCCATGCGGAGGGAATGCGTCCAAATTGCATCTACCTGGACACCTCGGGCCAAGCGTGGTGGAAGAATACCAGCATGAGTGGCAAAGCCGGCGAACATGTGGTTTTTGATTGAGGAATTTTCCAACGGAAATACCCACTCCAGCAGATTTTCATGGAGGCGAAGGGTGGCAATGGTGGATTGCGTAACAGCAACCCGAATTGCTCGTGATCGATTGTGATTTCAACCAATCGACTCTATAGGTTGGTTCCACGGATCCTTCAGAGCGGGTGATTATCGACGCATAGGTGAGGGGGCAGGGTGGATTGACTGAAATTAACAGAAAAGTGCTCCTTCATGGGGGAGGCTACCTCAACTGAGAATCTGTCACGTCATCTCCACCAGCCATCTAAACAAGTTATTGGCTCCATAAAGAATCTGCGATCTGTGGCACGGAGGGTGGTTTAACAATTATGAATGAGCCAACTCGCTCGCCTGCTGGTATTGCGTTGCCAGCCCACACATGTATCTTTCTCTCTGAACACGACCAACACATCTATTCCCAGAGATCGAACACTTAAGAGAGGGGGAGATTCGATTGAAGACCGCGAGTATTCAGAATTCTGTTTTCCCACACTATCGATGGTCTAAGAAAAAACGCCACAAATGCGCCACGACATTATTTTAACAGAGTATAAATATTCGACTCGAAATCGAGCGTGGGGTTATTCCCACCGTGGGTTCGAATCCCACCCCTTCCGCCATTTTTCGAAATTCATGTTTTCTGACGCCGTGCCGATAGGCGCGGGCGTCCCGAAGACGGGTGTTGAGAGAAATATAGCCTTGATTAACAACGAGTTGCCACTCATCACGTGGCGTGAGAGAAAGTCGTTTTTCGGTCAGGTAGAAGTTCGAACCGGTCTTTTGGAGAAATTCTTTGATTTCTTCCAAATCTTCACTCGAAGCCCATTTGAGGGCTTCACTGCTTGCTTGTACGAACCGGATGGTGGGCGTGTTCCACTCGTTTCATTGAGATCCCTTGATGGTGCCTTTCTTGGGATGAGGGGAGCTTCCTGGGACAAAGTAGCAATCACAATGCGAGAGGAGGGATGGCTTGAAGAGAATGATGCTGCACTTCTCGCTTCGCTATGGCGTTTCGGAACGCTCATTCAGAATACCGATATGCATTTTAGAAATGCTTCCTTTGTCATTTCCCCCAATAAGTCTGCCAAACTGGCCCCGGTTTATGACATGCTGCCGATGCGCTACCGCCCACAAGCTGAGGGGAAAGTTCCTGGCATTCAGCAACTCATTGTATCCGATCCATCCGCCAGGGAAGTTACAATAGCAGAATCCTTTTGGCAGAGAATCGCTGCGTCTTCACTGGTGTCCGATGAGTTTCGTTCAATAGCGGCCACTCATGCCGCGACCCTTAATTTCTAGGGTCAAGCGCACCAATTTTTCGAATCGAGGGATAGGTAGTGAAATTTTCCCCGTGTGGTAATGGGAAAAATTATTTACAGAGAGAACTTGCATGCCCAAGACAAAGCCATGGAGGGAAATTTCCCCATGAACATGATTTAAAACTGTTCTGATTTTCCAGGGCACAGTCGATGTTCATCCATTCTGGTACTTTAAAAATTCAAGGATCCCAAAACCGCATGGGCCTGCCTCGTAACAGACTTCAAAGCTCCCTCCCTCATGCACACGACAGAGTTTGGAAAGAAGCTTCTCAATGGCATGTAGGTCGTTGCTGATCTCCCCCATGTGCCTCACCTCTCTACTTCCTCCCCCTTCCGCAATAGCGATGCTGATGTTCTCTTTGTGGACATCAAGCCCAAGATAGTATGTATTTTGCTTCATGGTGTGGTTGCTAGTTCGTACCTGCTTGACTGGTCCTGCGGATGCCCTCAAAGGGCACTCCCTCTATCCCAGTCTGTGGCTCGGCTCCGCTTTGGCAGAGCAACCCACGTGTTAAATCAGTGAACGGCAATCACACCACCTCTTTCCTAATCACGGGAGCTCTCACGCCTAAACTCGGCGTCCATAAAGTCTAGGCGCATATGAGCATTTTATACTTTCATGACCGCATAATTACATCGGCACAGTTTGTTGATGTTTTGAACAGATCGACATTGGCCGAGCGTCGTCCGGTTGACGATTTGAAACGTATTGCTGACATGCTTTCTCACGCGAATCTCGTATGCACTGCCTGGGATGGAGATATTCTGGTTGGGGTTTCCAGGTCGCTGACAGACTTCAGCTATTGTTGTTATCTTTCCGATCTGGCCGTAGATGTTGCGTATCAAAAAAAGGGAATCGGCAAAGAATTGATTCAGGTCACGCAGTCAAGGCTTCATCCACATTGTAAGATTATACTTTTGTCTGCGCCGAAGGCGGAAGGATATTATCCAAAGATTGGCTTTAACCATTTTCACTCAGCATGGATTTTGCAACCGAAACAATGACGGAAGCGCCTAACAAATCATTGGAGGGAACGCTAAGCGTCGCCAACTCTGTTAGCCACTCAATCGGACACCACTGGTTTTTGGCTTTGCAATTGCAATGAACACGCGCAGCATTTCTACTTCGAAATACTTTTCATGGATGCTAAAATTAACTTTGAAACCGAAATTCGCATTATTCTAGCCAAACATGCCCGCCTTGGTGTGGACATAGAGACGCTTTCTTCAGATGCAGATCTCTTCCAAGCGGGGATGACTTCACTGGCCAGCGTTAATGTGATGCTTACACTCGAAGACAAATTTGATATCGAATTTCCCGATGATCTCCTGAAACGGAGCGTTTTCAGCAGCATTGACACAATTCGAAATGCAGTTGAAGGAATCATCCCTTCTTAATAGACCGTCATAATGGGGGGAAGATGTCGTAGCATATCGAGCGATGGTTACATTCCCCTGACTACGGGATGGTCGCTATGCTGCGTGCCTCCCGGAACAGTCAGAGAGCCGACATATTGGGACGAAGTTTCTGATCACAACTGGATTGCCTGCGATAAAGGCGGCACGGTAGCGGCTGCCCTGCGCAGTGCAGGTCGCTGGTCTCTGGACAACCCCCCACTTCGTTTCGATGCCAAAGATTGGTGGTTTCGCCTGCGCTTCGATGTGCCTCCCACTGCAAGGCCACACGCTTTGACGTTTGGAGGACTGGCCGGGCTGGCCGAAGTCTGGCTTAACGGCGAACCCCTCCTCACCAGCAACAACATGTTCATCTCGCACTGGTGTGCTACCCCCAGACTATCTACGACTGGAAACGAGATTTTTATTCGTTTCGCTTCACTCGATGCTTGGCTCACCCAGCGTCGCCCGCGCCCGCGTTGGCGTGCCCCGGTGGTGGAAAATCAGTCACTTCGCTGGATCCGCTCTACACTACTCGGTCGCATGCCGGGCTGGACACCACCAGCAGCTCCTATTGGGCCTTGGAGGAGTGTCTGCCTTATTGAATGTGGACCTGTAGAACTTTCTGATCTGCGATTATGCAGCCATGTTGAAGATGGCAACGGTATCGTTACGTTAGCAATGACCGTGCACCAAGTCAGTGCATCGGCTCACTTTGAACTGGAGCGTAATGGCATTGTGTATCGTGCCAAAATCATGGATGGACAAACCACCCTGATCGTACCCGATGTTGCACTTTGGTGGCCTCATACGCACGGCGAACCCTCACTATATCAGGCCCGCATCATTCTTCATCCACGCGGCGGCAGTGAAGCTATTGCTGTCGACCTCGGAGCTATCGGTTTCCGCAGTATCAATCTGAACACTTCCGACGGCGACTTTGCATTACGTATTAACAATATACCTGTATTTTGCCGGGGTGCCTGCTGGATGCCACTCGATGTGGCAAGCCTGCACTCGACGCCGCAAGCCTGCCGTGCCGTGCTTGAGCGGGTGCGAGATGCCGGGATGAACATGCTGCGCATCACTGGCAATACCGTCTACGAAGAGGATCACTTCTACGACCTATGCGACGAACTGGGTATCCTTGTTTGGCAGGACTTCATGTTTGCCAACATGGACTATCCATTCGAAGATCACTCGTTTTCTGCCTCTGTGCGCGATGAGGTTGTCCAACAACTTAAACGGTGGCAGGCACGCCCCTCGTTTGCCGTCCTCTGCGGTAACAGCGAGGTTGAACAGCAGGCGGCCATGTGGGGTACCCCACGGGAGCAGTGGGCTTCAAGCGCGCACGGTGGAGCCTTTCCTCATCAGAATAACGAGGGAACCACATCTTACTATGGCGTCGGTGCCTATCTACGTCCGCTGGAGGATGCCCGCTTTTCAGGGCTGCGCTTCGCAAGCGAGTGCCTCGCCTTTGCCAACGTGCCGCCCGATTCGACGATCCAGCGAATGCCCGGAGGCCACGGGCTGCGCGTGCATAGCCCCGAGTGGAAGGCCCGTTCACCACGAGATCTCGGTGTCGGCTGGGACTTCGACGATGTCCGCGACAACTATCTTCACCGCCTATACCGTGTCGATCCACTCACACTGCGTAGTAGTGATTACGAACGCTACCTCGCGCTGAGTCGCGCAGTCAGTGCCGAAGTAATGAAATCCACTTTTTCGGAATGGAGGCGTGGCCAATCAAGCTGTCGTGGTGCTCTTGTCTGGTATTTAAGTGATCTGTGGCCAGGGGCCGGCTGGGGAGTGCTCGACGATCTAGGGGTACCGAAGGCTGCATTTCACGGCATCAAGCAAGCGTGTGCCCCGGTGTCAATCTTCATCAGCGATGAAGGTACCAACGGGCTGGAGATTTATGTCGTGAATGAACCCAACTGCGAGATTGCAGTAAAGATTGAAGTGGCACTTTACCGCGAGGATGGCCTTCTGATGCACCGGAACGAAAGATCCCATGTTATCGCCGGACGGGGCATGTTGACATTGAATGCGGTGGCTTGTCTGGAAGGGTTTGTCGATCTGTCGTATGCCTACCGTTTTGGCCCACCTGAATATGAACTTTTAGTAGCAACCTTGCGGGATGCAGATGACGCTCAGCTTTCCCAAGCCGTTTACTTTCCCAATGGATTTTCGAACCGTCGTGAACGCGATATAGGATTGGAGGCGAACATGACTCGGGACGAGGATGGCATCTTAACCGTATCGCTGAAAACTCAACAATTTGCCCAATCGGTGAATTTCGATGTGCCGGGTTTTATCGCTCAAGACGAGTATTTCCATCTTGTTCCCGGCTCAGAACGAAAGGTGCGGCTCATTCCCAAGAATCCAGAAATCCAACCTCTTCCTGGAGGCTTTGTTTTCACACTTAACTCTTGGACAGCAACAGTAATAAAGGTTGAAGTAAATGGCATCTGAAGCACACCCATTATACTTCGGGATGACGGGCGCAGAATCCTTCGGATGGTTTCACGAGCCCGTCAACAGCACGCGCTCAAAGATGGGATTAGTGCTGTGCAGTTCATTTGGCAACGAAAACGATGCTACCTATCGCAGTCTCCGCAATCTGGCTTCAGCAGCAGCTGAAAAGGGAATAGCAACCCTTCGTTTCGACTACTACGGAAGCGGGGATTCCGCCGGAGCAGATACGGAGAATGATCATCCCTCGGCGTGGTTGAGCGGGATCCATGCTGCAATCGATGCGTTGCGAAAACAGGATAACATTGAAAAAATATGCATTTTGGGCATACGGCTTGGTGCATTGCTTGCTGCTGTTGTTGCAAACGAGCGAACCGATATTTGCGGATATATTGCATTGGCTCCGATTCCCAGCGGACGCGCGTTCCTGAGGGAAGCACTGTTGCGTAATGAGCAAGAAACAAGGGGGGAAGAATTCGATCTGGAATTGGCCGGCTATGTCTTAACCCCCCTGGCGCAAAACGAATTCAAGTCACTTGACCTACTCTCGATGACGTGCGCTCCTGCCAAGAATGTACTCATCATTGCCCCAGATACCCGTCGTGCAACCCAGCAGTGGATCGCACAACTTTCTGCACAGGGAAGCCATGTTGAAATCGATACCCAGTGTGATTTGAAACCGGTCATAGAAAGAGGTGGTCATAAAAACATACCGCACTCCCTTATTGAACGAGTGACAACTTGGGTCGGTAACTGTGCGGTCAATGTCGGTTATTTACCCTCAAGAGCCCTGGTTACCGAGACAAAAAATGTCTTGCATCTCAACGGAGTATGCGAGACGCCGATAACGCTTTGGGCTGACAGTATTCCCTTGTTTGCCATCCTCAGCGAACCCGAGCGTCAACCTGTGCATAATATCTGTGTTTTTCTCAATGCCGGCGCAGGCAGACGAACCGGTCCGAGGCGATTGTATGTCAACTGTGCACGTGCTTGGGCTCAACAAGGGACGGCAGTGCTTCGACTCGACATGCCGGGTATCGGGGATAGTGAAGACCCTCCCAATTATGCTGAAGGTGAGGTCTATACGATCAATTCAACACAGGCCATTGCTACCGCTGTGCAGTATATGCGGTCACGCTTTGGCGATAATGTCTATTGCCATTTGATCGGTCTTTGCTCGGGTGCCTACCATGCGCTCAAGGCAGCAATCGCTGGCACTCCAATACAATCGGTAGTACTGATCAATCAACTGGCCTACTTTAGACCCGCGGAAATAAAAATGGGCGATCCGCGACTGATCTGGGAGCTTGCCTATTACTTGAGTGTGCTTGGTCGTCAAAGTGAAGCGACAGCAGGCTATTCTCGGACAAACTTGATCCTGCGCCGCGGCAAGTGGAAGCTCATCCATTGCTGGTTTTGGCTGAGAAATGCATTGCGCAATGCATTGCGCCCACTGGCTATCGCAATACCAAACGATTTGGAGGGTGAACTTCACGCTCTGGCACGGAGCAATATCATGATCAATATGCTGTTTTCAGGACAGGATGCCGCGTCTCAGCTTCTTTACCTCGAAGGCGGACGCACGGTCACGACACTGCAACGGCAAGGCAAAATAAAAATCAGGACTATCCAGGATGCCAACCATGCTTTCACATCGAATGAGGCCCAAGTTTCTGTTCGGGCAGAACTGGAGAGCATCGTTCATGAGGCAGCGGCGTCCACCGTTCGTGGGAGTTGATTTCTCGTCGGCCTTTGCTCAGTTGCCCCATCGTAAGAGTCTATCTGCCTGCGCTCGCGAGATTATGTATTGCTTTCATTTCAAGGGAGCACGGAACAGCTCGTGATTGGGCGGATAGCCGCGACAAAGCTCAAGAAGATACGTTGAGGCCATTTTTGATAAGGATTTTTATCGTTTTGTCGATTCAGCCCTAATTTTGGCTCATCCTCGATAAGGATATTTTATCGTCTTGCTGATTCAGTCCTGATTTTTGCCGACACTTTATAAGGATTTCTTATCGTTTTTGTCGATTCAGCCCTAATTTTGGCTCACTCGTCACTTTTTAGCTCATCGAAGGGTGGTTTTGGTGGCACCAGACAGGTCTTACTATTAGTGATTCTAATCGACGGGGAATCAACTCAACGACGGAGAATCAACACAACAATGAAAAATACACTAAAAACACTAGTCGTGCTTACCGCGACACTGGGTTTTGCAACCCTGGCCAGCCCTCAGGCGAGGGCAGCCTTCACCATCACCGACGGTGTCAATGTGACGCCGTTCTCGGGATCAACCCTTGACACTCTGGACGGTGCCTCGGCCGACCCGCTTGTGAGTTTCACAGGCGTGGCTGGCTATGAATCCGGATCAGCTCCTAACGACTACGCGGATCCTCTTATTGGAAGTGCCACGGCAGCCGCTTTTGGACAGACGCCGGGAATTGCCGGCAATCTGACCAGCGAGTATGCTGCCGTTCAGAATGGTGGCACAGCGACAATGACATTCAGTGCTCCAGAGGACTATCTGGGGATTCTGTGGGGTTCAGTGGATGGCTACAACACCCTCTCCTTCTACGATGGATCCACTCTGATCGGTTCGTTGACAGGAGATAATGTTCTGGCTGGAGCCAATGGAACCCAGAGTGAATATGTAAACATAAAGTCCTCAAGCGCCTTCACCAAAGTCGTGGCCAGTTCATCGTGGAATTCCTTTGAATTCGCCGATCTTGCCTACAAGGCTGCTCCGGGAGCTCCCACTCCTCCGATAACTGCCAGTCTGGCATTTGCGGGCATTCTGCTTCTCCAAGCTCTGCGCCGCAAGACGGCCTAAAGACAAGAGATCTCAGAAAACTCTCTCAACCCTTCACAAAAGCCCCGCCTTTCTCTAAAGGCGGGGCTTTTTTTAAAATGGAGAAGAATTTGACCTTCGTTGCTTGAGCACGGAGACGGGTTATAATAAAGAAGCTATGCTATTGAGGGGAAGGAGTTTTTGTGTGTGACAAGGAGGCAGACCGATGGCTATCTCTTATAATCAGAGGGATGACAACGCTGCCAGACGCGAAAAAGTATATGCTGGATTGTGTAGATCCTGATGGATTTGGTATGACTTGGAATCCAAAAAAACCAGACGAACATGCACCCGCTCAGGATTCCCGTAGCCCAAGGTTTTTATGAACAGAAGTAATTTTGAAAAATTACTGACAGCGGTTCGCGAAATATCCGTTGAGATCGCCGCAAAGCATGCCAACGATGTGGATACTCAAGCCCGTTTTCCAATCGAAGTCGTGACAAGTTTGCGTGAGGAACAGGTGTTGTCGGCAGGAGTGCCCCAGGAGCTGGGAGGTGCGGGGTGTACGATGGTTGAACTGGCTAAGTTGTGCTCGATTCTATCGCAAGGCTGCTCCTCCAGCGGTATGGTGTTGGCGATGCATTTGATTGAAGTTGCCTGCCTTGTGCGACACGGGATCGACTCGGAGTTCTTTCGAAACTATCTCTCCGAGGTAGCAATCCACCAGCACCTGATTGGTTCGGTTACCTCCGAGGTCGGCACCTTCGGAGATACACGCTCTAGTATTTGCAGCATTGAAACTTTTGGAGCCGGTTTCAGACTGGAGAAGGATGCGACAACCGTGTCTTACGGTGCCTATGCAGATGCGCTGCTTGTAACAGCACGGCGTTCATCCGATGCTTCATCGGGTGACCAGGTGCTTGTATTACTCAAG
>Ga0302189_10001523_pt1 | contig 19293 bp, 10 predicted proteins | sample II_Bog_E2_2_FD_194551 | JGI IMG/M metagenome (GOLD analysis project Ga0302189, IMG submission 194551) | Peat permafrost microbial communities from Stordalen Mire near Abisko, Sweden - II_Bog_E2_2 | ecosystem: Environmental > Terrestrial > Soil > Wetlands > Peat | place: Sweden: Abisko...
GGAATGTCTCCACCAAGAAAAACGGCCAGCACACGCCGACCCTTTTCCTTGCCTTTGATTGCGAAACGGTTATAGCCGGTATCGCTGGAACGATTCTCCCATTGGCTTCGCTACCACCGTTCCAAGAAGCCGACCAGTTTCTTTCGACAGCAACTGCGGCACCCGGCGGACTACTGATCCGTGTGCTGGTCGTTACGATCCTTCGCATCACGCTGGCCGATCAGGACTCGATGCAAGTCAGCCAACTCATCGACAATATTGGCCCCACTGACTGGTTCGTCATTGTTTTTGCCGAGCCAGGGGAACCTCTCTTCGAGCAACGCCAGTGTCCGCTCAACGAACATCTGGGAGCGACGATCTTTGCTTGACATGCAGTTCTCCTCAAGAATCTCAAGGATCAGAAAATGGAAGGAATGAAATGCAGTGCGCAGTTTCAACCGAAGAGGCTGAGCTGCACGGCAGGCTCCGTGCCCGTGGACCACGGCGAAGGATTCTTCCGCATCCTCACACCCGCAGGAGGCTCGACAAGGTGGATGCCGGCCTGTTCCGCTGGTGGGTCGGCGAGTTCTGTGTCAGACAAGTTGAACACGGGATTGTCGTCCTCCTCGACCCGCACGGCCGGCGGCTGTGGCAGCACCTGGCCCCGCTCGTGATCCAATTCGCGCCACACTTTGTCCGCGGATTCCCCGACTCCGGCCTTCTCAACCAGCTCGCGCGCCATCGCGCTCATCAGGTCTTCGTCGGTATCCAGCGATTGCAGGCCCTCACCCGAGAACTTGCCCTCCATCATGAGTGCGACGAGCATCTTCTTGCCCATCAGACGGAGGCAGGTCTCTTGCATCGTGCCCGGATAGGTAACGAACTTTACGCGAACATCGTGCCGCTGGCCTATGCGCCAGGAGCGGCGGCTCGCCTGGCGCAGGGTATGCAATGAATAGCCGGTCTCATAGAAATACAGCGTGGGAAATGCAAGCAGATCGAGGCCTGTCTCCACCAGCTTCGGGTGGCAAAGGACAACTTCAACTCCAGCCCTCAATTGGCGCTCGTACCACTCCTCGCGTTTGTCCGTAGCAACCGAGGATCGGAGAACAGCAACCCGGAATCCTGCTTGCCGCAGAACAGTTTCCAGCCGCAGCATGACGTCCTTCTCGCCCGTATAAGTTGCGTACACCTGGCAGCGCCGGCCCTGCCTGAGTTCCTCTCGCACATCGGCGATGAGGGCGCATTCCTTCGCATAGAGACGATCCTCAGAGAGATTCTTCGGCGTCGTCACCAGAAACCGCACATACTCCTTTGTCTGCGGATCAAAGGCGCGCGCCCAGATATCCTCGAATCCATAGGGATGGTCGGGATAGAGCAGGAGCGTGTTGAGCAGGATGCTCATCAGGCTTTTGTTGCCTCGATGCGCCCGCATCGCGGCCCGGATGTCCTCTTCAAGCTCCTCGTAGGCTTTGGCGAGTTCCTCATCCATCTCAACCGAGAGCACGCTCTCGTCGTATCGCGGCAGGTTATCCGCAATGTCTTCGAGGGAAAGGAACGCCGTCGTGTTCATCAGAAACTTGCCGAACAGCAGCGGCGACGCACCCGGCTTCTTTAGAACCTGGATCGTCTTCTTCGTCGCCCGTGAGCAGGCGTTGTCCGTGTCCCGCACCTTCTCGATGGTCTCAAGCACTCCGTATTGCTGCTGAAAGTCGCGCCGTCCCTGTCCGCCATATGCGAAACCCTCGCCGGCCATGGTGCGCGGCTCCATGCGGTAGAAGATGTTGAACAGATCGTCCGCATAGCCGCCCATCAACGTGCCTGTAAGAGCGATGAGCCTCTTGGCCGCGCGCCCCAATACGCCCAGGCCGTTGCCCTGCGCCGTGTCGCCGGCCAACTGGTGCAACTCATCCGCGATGGCAAAGTCGAACCATCCCCCCATGTACCGGCCAATGTACTCAATCGGCGCCATACGCTGAATGCGGTTGCGATCCGCCTGCCAGAGTGCGGAATAGCGTGTGGTGCCGCCACGCGGCGGAGTCACGGATTCAGATAGCTTGATTTTGTCGACAAAGTCGAGATGGGTGAGCTTCTGCCTCTCCGAATCCATGATCGCGGTGCCAGTGTCGGGATTGATGACGCCCCCAAGATTCGGCCCGGATTTCGCTTTCAGGTAGGCATGCTCCCAGTAGTAGCCGAGCTTCCCCTTGTCCTTGCCGGTAATGAAAAACGCAGGCGCAGAGCAACGTTTACGCCACCCCTTGCGGCCTATGAGCCGTAGTTCGGAGAGTGACAGGCGCATGCCCTCATACACGATCCGGCCCTTACGCAGTTTAACTTCGCAGATGCCGTGCGGCTTCTTGGGATCGCCGCCATTGCGCATGTCCTCGATCAGAAAGGTCCTGGCGCGCGGCACAGTCAGCAGAGTCTCACGCGCCCACTTGTGGGTGATGTGCGAAGGGCACATCACCAAGGTTGTACTGGGTCGCCCATCCGCCAGCACATGGATCGTGCCCAGCGCCATGTACGTCTTGCCGGCCCCGCACTCGGCCACGATTCGCGCTGCCTTAGCTTTGAGAAGATACTTTGCGGTGCCGGTAATAGCAAGTGCCTGTGCGGGAAGCGCCTTCCGCAAAAGCGATGCAATGCGTGGCGAGACAGGGTCTTTTGTGCCCTGAAGCGGCGGATAGGTTTCAAGAATGCGTGAGCCCAATTCGACTGCGTGGGCGCGCAAATATGTGTAGATGTCGGTTATGTTGTCATGCCTCATGAAATGCGCCTCTGTCTGGTTTACTTGCGGTTTGACGACCACATATTTCGACAGCGCATCGAGGTTGCAGCCGTCAGCACCATTTGGATTCGACGACTCACTGATGCAGAACTATGAAGAAAATGGAGGATGAGCGACAGGATCATCCTCCTTGCCGCGCAGTCGAGGAAGGCGCGTAAGATACTTTTCAGAGTTGCTTCAAGAACTCCAGCAATCCAGGATCGTCGCGCCATTTCTTCCTACGCGCACTGTGATGAGTTCCTGGATCGCAAGCTGCAAGCGCTTTCGCCTTCATGGCAAGATCGGCTTCTGCGTAGATATTCGTGGTCTCAATCGACACATGGCCCAGCCAGGCACGAATCGTGTTGATATCCACGCCAGCCCGAAGCAAATGAGTTGCAGTTGTGTGCCTGATCGTGTGCGGACTGATGCGCTTCTTTACCAAGGAGGGCATCTTCTTTCCCGCCAGTTGAACATACCTTTCCACCAGAGCATTGAGCCCAAAGCGGGTCATCGCATCGCCGTATCGGTTGACGAAGACCGGGCTTGTTTCTGTGCGTCGCAGAATCAGTGGTTTGAGTTCTATCATGGTCTTCTTCCACAACGGACATAGGCGGACCTTTCGCCCCTTGCCGTCGAGTCGCACTGATCCGGTACCCGCGGAATCCCAACTCAAGTCTTCAATGGTGATTCTCACGGCCTCGCTTGCCCTGGCACCCGAGTTGTACAGGAACAGAAGCATGGCATAATCTCGATGACCCATTCTGGTGCATCTGTTTGGCGCCGACAGGAGAGCATCCATTTCCGCCTTTTCAAGATAAGGAATGAGGTTCCGGTCGTGGCGCTTGAACGGTACGCTTCGAATCCCACCGCACCAGACGGCCGCCTCCGGCGCGCGCTCGGCTACAAAACGTGCGAATGCATGTATGGTGGCGAGCCGTTGATTTCGTGTGATTACTGTTGAAGCACGATCAGTCTCCAGATGTGCCAGAAATTCTACGACTAGATCCGGTGAAATGTCCTCGATAGCCAGTCGATCTACCGCAACGCCGATTTTGCGCGAGATGTACGGCAATAACAATCGGAAAGCGTCGCGGTAACTCTGCTGGGAATTTCTCGAAAGTCCTCGCTCATGCACGAGATATTCCATGAGGAAGCGACGAACCCAATAACCAAGAGAGGATGTGTCAGGCATGACGCTCCTCCTCTATTGAATATTGCTCGAAGCGGGCATTCGCCTCCTGGAGAAGCTCCCTGGTCATTCGCAGATAGTGCGAAGTCTCATCGATACCTACATGGCCCAAGTAGGTACTCAGCTGCGGGAGAAGACGTTGGACATCTTTGCCCTCCCGATACCAAGCCACTAAGCGATTGACGGCAAAGGTGTGACGGAAATCATGAAGTCTAGGCTGAAAGCGGGCGTTGTCGAAGCGAAGCACTCCAGCCGCCATTCGCAGTCGCGCAAATTGATGATCCGCGTGATAATCCTTGACCGCTGTATCCCGCCGCGTCCGCAGGAACGGCGTCTTCGAATCGTAGGTTTTTCCTTTCCATTGGCGCTCTTTATATCGGCGCAATATGCTGGCCACATCCCGCCCAACAGGAACCAAGCGGGATTTGTAGAACTTGGTTTCCCGGACGGTGAGCATCGCATCGTCAAGATTGATGTCCTCGATGGGCAGTCTGATTGCTTCACCCATGCGCATTCCTGTCCCATAGAGCAGCAACAGAAATGTTCGCATTGTGTATGGTGTCAAAGGATCCCCCGGCGCATACTGGGAGTCTGGGACGCCCAACAACCTGCGCATATCTTCGATGGAGTAGATATACGGGACGAATGCACGCGGCTTTTCTCGTGGCGGGGTTGGCAATACGGAATGCTGCAAGTAGCCACGGACCTGTGCGTAACGGAAAAAGCGATCCAGCGTCTCATACTTCTTGAACCATCCACTGGTCACGGGAGTTCCGTCCACGAATGGAAGATGGGCCTGCGTGTGATGTATACGGAGGTCGGTGAGTTGGACGTCGCCAGTTTGGCGAAGAAACGCCTTCAGGCGGTTGAATTCCCCTTTGTACGACGCCCCAAGGGATTGCTTATAGTTGACAAATTCCTCAATCGCGAATGCCAGCCTCATAGCACGCCTCCCAGGCTGACATCGCCAACTTCTCGGAGGCTGGCCAGTCGATCCATAATCCATTCTCGTCGCACAGAGGGCTGATTCTTATCCAGGTATTGTGCGCCGAAGGCTATGTCCACGTCGGCGACCTGCCGCAGTCCGTGCTCATCCACCTTGGCATAAATCCGCGTGGATTGCGATGACTCGTGCCCCAGGTGGTCGCCGATTTCTTTGAGTGAAAATCCTTGGGATAAAAGGTGTGTAGCACAGGCGTGACGCAGAGAGTGCGGACCATAGTGCAGCAACTTCAGACCGAGAGCGCGAATGCGCAGAGCAACACAGGCTTCAAGACCAAGCATTGTGCTTGGTCGGTATGGGGCCATCAGTGTCAGAAAAACTTCGCGATGAGGAGATCTGGGGCGAACATCCTTGAGATACCGCAGAATTGCATCCCCCACGACCGAAACAAGCGGATATTCCTGGCGAATTCTCCGTTTCAAGCGTTTGACGTATATGCGCTCACTCTGCCAATCGATGTCGTCGAGTGTGAGTTTGGCCGCCTCGCCGATTCTCCATCCGTAAACGGCAAGCAGTAGAATGACGGCACGATCTCGAATGTGGGCGGGGCGACTTGTGTTGATGCTTGCGATGAGGTGCTGCACGTCCTTCCAGGATGGACCTTGAGGAAGGCCTGACAGTGCATAAATGCGCGGTCTTTCAATCGTCGATTCAATGCCAGGGAAACACCACCCGCGCTGTTCTGCAAAGTGGAAGAAGCTGCGCAGTGACTGGGCGTACACCGCGATGGTCGCACGCGACCAACCTTTGTCCTTGTGCTCAACAAAGTATGCGGCGATGGTTTCCGGCCTCACTTCTGCCAACGAGCAGCCGCGCTCGGTAAGCCAGCTGAAGAATAGACGCAACCCGGACGCTCGTGTCAGCAGCGTTTGTTCGGTATAGCCTCTTTCAACCTTGAGATGATCAAGGAATTGGCTCAGCTCATTCTGGAACTTATGAGATGGCTCTGAACCGCGCCACCTGCCGAGATATCGCAGCCACCTCTCCCCGATGTGGGTAAATTCTCTCAGAGCGATCTGACGTGTTCTGGCGATGGAATCAGTTCTACAATGATCTGAAACCCAGGATTCGCCTGCTTGTTTGAGTTGAGCAGCGTCCACTGAGTGGACTTGGCTGAGGTCGATTCGCTCCGCGATACCTAGCAGAAACTTGTTGATGCCTCGCGTTCGCCGGGAAAGCTGTCCGATCTTCTGAACGTGTGCGAGGTACAAACTTCGTTCTTCCAGAAACGGCCCCGCGTTATACCGTCTGATCCATTCAATGCGCCCAATCAACTTCTCAACTTCTTGCATGTCGTTGTCTCCTCTCTTGACAGTACGAGCCAGTCAAGTATCGGAGTTATGTGGCGATCAGCCAAGCGTGAGCCGCATCCAGGAGGCATTCCATGAGTCATGACCACATAACCGACATCTACACATATCTGCGCGCCCACGCTGTTGAATTGGGATCGCGCATTCTCGAAACCTATCCTCCTTTGCAGAGCACCAAAGACGCCGTTGCCCCAGCAGTGGCGTCACTTCTGCGCAAAGCGCTCCCCGCTCAGGGGCTTGCCATCACCGGTACCGCGAAGTATCTGCGCCGGGCCAAATCTGCGCGCATCGTAGCCGAATGCGGAGCTGGCAAGACCTACATGGCGTTGGGAACAATCCATGTGCTCGCGGACGGGCGGCCCAGTACCACGCTGGTGATGTGCCCATCGCATATTACGCACAAATGGGCGCGCGAAGTGTTGCTGACCATCCCGCGCGCCCGCGCCTTCCTCATCGAGGACATGCGCAATGGCGGCGATCCCAGCCGGCCGCACGGCGTCTGCGAGGTGAAGCTGAGCAAAGGCAAGACGGTTTACGAGGGCAAGCGCATCAGCCTGGCCGAAATGCGGCGCATGGGCCGCAAGGAATGGCGGAAGCGCTTCCCTGGGCCGACTTTCTTTATCACCGGCAAGGACAAAGGCAAGCTGGGTTACTTCTGGGAGCACATCTATATCAAGGCAAAGTCCGGTCCGAATCTGGGCGGCGTTGTCAATCCGGATTCCGGCGTTGCCATCCTCGACTCCGAGATGCAGAAGCTTACCGCGCTCGACTTCACCGACAAACTCAAGGTCTCGGAGGCTCTGACAGCGCCCCGCGGCGGCACCACACGCTTCTCCGCTCTGTGGCAGGCCGACAGGTCGCGAATTCAGCGCATGGCGCCAATCGAGTATGTGGGACGCTACATGCGCGGGTGGTTTGATTTCGCCATCGCCGATGAGTTGCACCAGCTGGCTGGCGACACGGCGCAAGGCAACGGGCTTGGCGTGCTCGGACGCGCGGCACACAGATTGATCGCGCTCACCGGAACCCTGATGGGCGGCTATGCCGACGACCTGTTCAACATCTTCTACCGCATGGAGCCGCACGCGATGGTGCGCGAGGGCTTCGCCTATGGAGGGCAGGGACGGCGGGACTTCCAAGAACAGTACGGTGTCCTCGAGACCATCGAGAAGGTGGAAGAGGCAGACAACGCCTGTTCAAGGGCGACCAAAAAGACGGTCCGGGTTCTCCGGAAGCCCGGAGCCTCGCCGATGCTCTTCGGCAAGTTCCTGATGACCACGACAGCGTTTCTGTCTCTTGAGGACATTTCGGACAATCTGCCGCGATACGACGAGAGCGTCATTTCGGTCGATATGGACGATGCCCTGCAGCAGGCTTACGAGAAGCTGGAGGAGGATATTCGCTCCGCGATGAAAGCGCATCGCGGCAACAAGAGCCTGATGAGCATCCTGCTCAACACGCTCCTGCTCTATCCCGATCATCCCTACGACTTCGATGAGATTTGGGCGCGGGCCTTCGATCCGCAAACGAAGGAGTATGTGAAGTTCCTGGTGACTGAACCGGCGAACCTCACGCGGGAGGCTCTCTATGCGAAGGAGCGTGCCCTGATCGCCGACGTGGAAGAAGAGTTGCGGCAGGGAAGGCGATGCCAGGTCTATGCCACCTATACGGGCGAGAAAGATGTCACTTTGCGATTGGAGGCCGTTCTGCGGCAGGAAGGCTTTCGCGTCGCCGTCCTCCGCTCATCCGTTGCCACTGATAAACGAGAGGATTGGTACGACCGGCAGTTGAAAGCCGGCGTCCAGGTGGTGATCTGCCATCCCAAGCTGGTCGAAACGGGACTAGACCTGCTGGCCTTTCCGACGCTCTACTTCTACGAGACCGGGTACTCGCTGCATACCTTGCGCCAAGCAAGCCGCAGATCGTGGCGCATCGGGCAGAGATTCCCGGTGCGGGTTAAGTTCGTTACTTACTCCGGCACCATGCAGGAGACCTGCCTCCGTCTCATGGGCAAGAAGATGTTGGTCGCGCTCATGATGGAGGGCAAGTTCTCTGGCGAAGGTCTGCAGGCACTCGACACCGACGAAGACCTGATGAGCGCGATGGCTCGGGAGTTGGTGGAGAAAGCCGGAGTTGGCGAGTCCGCCGATGCTGTGTGGCGAGATCTCGGCCACGAACGCGAGAAGGTGCTGCCGCGCCCGGCTCCGGTGGAACCTGAATCCGAAGAGGAGTCCGAACTGGCGCCCGACCTGCCGGGCTTGATCGCAGCAGAATCGGCTCCGACGCCATTCGGCATACACCTGATCGAACCTAAACTGCCTTCAAAGAAGCGGAATAAGACCGGGATTTGGCCGACCGCTACAGAAGCCAATGTGCAGCTCAGTCTCTTCGACTGAGCTAGCACGCTTTCAACTTGAGAGGTGACATCATGAGCGAGGAACGGGATAAGGTTCGCTGCCAAAGTTGCGAACTCGTCCAATGGAGCGATCGAGCCAATTGCCGGCGTTGTGGGACGACTCTGCCTGAGCCGATCGTGAAGATTGTTGAGCGAGTCGTGGAGAAAGTCGTGATCCGGCAGGACCCGCAATGCCTTCAGAAACTCGAACAGGCCTCCAGATTGATCTCGACGGCAACGGAGCGGCTGACGCAGCAGTACGAGGAGTCAGTAGCTCCAGTCGTCTTAGCACAGGTTCCAGAGACGGGAGTCTTTCCGACTATGGCGGAGGTGGAGCGAGCGATGATCGTGGCAGCCTACGAGAGGTCGAATCGCAGACCTCTCGAAGCTGCACGGCTGCTCGGAATCGGCAAGACCACCGTATACCGCAAGCTCAGAGCGATGGGCGAAGCTGCAGCGTGACGACGACAGAGCCATCAATCTCCCTGGAACCGCTGGTCTTCAGCATGCACGGGTGAAAGCGTATCCATTGGGAGAACGTTCCAACGAGGCCGTTATGGTCTCAACCAAGGCAAGGAAGAGGGTCGGCTGCGGCTGGCCCTTTTCTCTTGTGTGGAGATCAACATGCCCAAGGGGCCATTTCTCCCATCGGATTTCAAAGCTACGAAGTTTTCAACCGCTGCGGACAAGGCGGAATTCGGAAATACCTTGCTGCGCTTTATCGAATCGGAGTGGGCGTCGGCGCTCTTCACCAAGCGTTTCTACAATCGACTCTCCATGTGCTTCGCGCACATTGCTCATTATGTGGAGGGCGTGATTATGTGGAGTTTCTTCGGAAATACCGCGTAGATGCTTTGCTCAGACACCCAATCGCTCCGCATAATCCCCACCAATTAGCTCTCCGCAGCCAGCGAACTTCCAGATGGGCGGTCAACCTATGCTTGAGCCCCCCGCCGCCTGCACCTCCGCCGCAACCAATTGCCCCGGCAGCGGCAACCAACAGCAAAAGAGACAGCATCGATGTCCAGTGGCGACGACGAAACGGAATGCCGAACTCGCCATTCCGTTTCTGCACGTAAATTCCTGAGGCGTTTCTACTGGATTGTGATGCCAACTGAACCGGAACTTACCACCTGGTGAGTCTGAGGGGGTGGTGGGGAACTAGACCCTCCACTACTACCACCGCAACCGGATGTGTATGCAACCGCAGCCAGCAGAACCAGCCCCAGGCAAGCTGTCACCCAAACGCCTCGCGCAGCTAGTTTTCTCCTCAAATACACAAGAGGAAGGAGAAGAATGGGCAGCAGAATCCATGAAGTTGCTGCGCCGGAGACAGTCTCAGTAAAGACGACTGTAATCTGATAGGTTCCATTGGGCGTTGTCGAGGAGGTTGTGATTGTCAGCGTGTTGGTTGTCGCCGAATAGCTGCACGTCGCTCCAGTCGGAAGATTCAGGCAGGTTACGGAGGCGCTCTCCACAGTGGAAGGCAGAGTGACAGGATAGCTGGCCGAAGATCCGGCAGTTACGGTTGCCGTCGTTGAGGTAAATGTCGGTCCCGTTGTCGTTCCAGACGCGGAATTCACCTCAAACTGGAATGAGTTGGAAGTGCCACCGCCGGGAGACGGCGTTTGCACTGTAATTGCGACTGTAATTCCCCCATTCGCAATCTCGGCGGCTGTAACTTGAGCCGTGAGCTGGGTCGCGCTCCCGTAGGTCGTGGTGAGCACGGATGTACCCCAGTAGACCGTCGAACCGGAAACAAATCCCGATCCGATGACGGTGAGCGTGAAAGGCGCACCGCCCGCGCTAACAAATCCCGGCGAGATGCCGCTGATGACTGGGGCAGGATTCGGAACTTGGTTCACCACCTGGCTCACCGAGTTCGAAGTGCTGCCGGTGAAGCTCGTATCCCCGCCGTAGACAGCCGTGATCGAGTCCGTGCCCAGCGGCAAAGCCGTGGTTGCTAAGACTGCTGAGCCGCCGCTCAGGGAGGCGCTCCCCAGACTCGTGCTTCCATTGCTGAACGTCACCGTGCCGGTAGCCATGCCCCCATACTGCCCCGTGACGGTAGCCGTCAGATTCACGGATTGTCCGACAGCGGAGGGATTCAATGACGAAACCAATGCTGTCGAGGAGCTTGCCTTGTTCACCGTTACGCTGACCGTGCCGGTCAACGTGCTGTAGTCGGTCGCGTCAGTAGGCGTGAAGGTCACGCTCTGCGATGCCGTGCTCGCGTTCGGCTTGGTTGTCGGCGTGGTGAAGGCGAACGAGCCTGCGGGAGTCGAGGCGCCGCCCGACAGTGTCGAGGATGCCAGCGTCTGGCCGTAGGTGATCGAACTGGCCGTCGGCCACGTCGTCACTGACGAAGTCGCCTTGTTCACCGCTACGCTGGCCGTGCCGGTCAACGTGCTGTAGTCGGTCGCGTCGGTAGGCGTAAAGGTCACGCTCTGCGATGCCGTGCCCGCGCCCGGAGCGGTTGTCGGCGTGGTGAAGGCGAACGAGCCTGCGGGAGTCGAGGCGCCGCCCGACAGTGTCGAGGATGCCAGCGTCTGGCCGTAGGTGATCGCGCTGGCCGTCGGCCATGTCGTCACGGACGACGTGGCCTTGTTCACCGCTACGCTGGCCGTGCCGGTCAACGTGCTGTAGTCGGTCGCGTCGGTAGGCGTGAAGGTCACGCTCTGCGATGCTGTGCCCGCGTTCGGCTTGGTTGTCGGCGTGGTAAACGCGAACGAGCCAGCAGGAGTCGAAGCACCGCCCGACAGCGTCGAGGATGCCAGCGTCTGGCCGTAGGTGATCGAGCTGGCCGTCGGCCATGTCGTCACAGACGGCGTTGCCTTGTTGACCGTCACGCTTGCCGTGCCGGTCAACGTGCTGTAGTCGGTCGCATCGGTAGGCGTGAAGGTCACGCCCTGCGAGGCCGTACCCGTGCCCGGAGCGGTTGTCGGCGTGGTGAAGGTGAAGCTGCCCGCCGGAGTTGACTGGCCACCCGACAGCGTCGAGGAGGCCAGCGTCTGGCCGTAGGTGATCGAGCTGGCTGTCGGCCAGGTCGTCACTGACGAAGTCGCCTTGTTCACCGTCACGCTGGCCGTGCCAGTCAACGTGCTGTAGCCAGTCGCATCGGTGGGCGTGAAGGTGATGCTCTCGGACTGCGTGCCGGCTGTGGGCGCCGTGCTGGACGCAGTCCACGCAAAGGTGCCGCCCGTGGACGCAACACCGCCGCTCAGCGTTGAAGACGCCAGGGTCTGCCCATAGGTGATTGCGCTGGCCGTGGGCAGGGTCGTGATCGAAGGCGTGGCCTTGTTGACCGTCTGACTCAACGTCGCAGCACTGCTTGATGCAAAGGCGGTACCCGCAGCGGGCGTATATAAAGCCGTAACTCCATGGATCCCCACTGTCAATGTGCTTGCAACGTAAGTTGCAATTCCTCCACTTAAGGGCACGGTCGCCCCATCGGGACTTCCGTCTAGGCTAAACTGCACTGTCCCTGTCGGTACCGTAGTTCCGCTCAATTGCGTTACGGTTGCGGTAATCGTTAAGGACTGACCATACGATGAGGGGTTCGGCGAGGAGCCGAGCGTGGTCGTTGTGCTCACAGATAATTGTGGTACTGTGCCACTCAGCGAGATCGCTTGGGTTATGTCAGAACCGTTCAGGTTATTGTCCGTCAGAACCAAGGAGCCGTTGGGGTTGCTCGCTACAGTAGGGGTGAAGCTGATAGAAAGGGTGCACGATGTTCCTTCTGCCAACGTACCCTCTGAAGCGCCCGTGCTTGCGATCAGTGGACACGCCGTCTCACCCGTGCTGTTCAAAGTGAAGTCTTCCGCGATGCTCGGATTGGTTCCGCTTGACGGAATGGGCATCGTCAACACTTGATTTCCTATGTTCCACATTGTCACTGTTTGCGGGCTGTCAATGCTAGTTGAACCGACAGCCGTCGATGCAAATATCAGGGCCGGCGGATTCGAGACATCCACTTTCACGACACGGCCTATGTAGTTGTAGTCGTCAATGACCATGTCAGCAGTAATGTAAACATTTCCGCCGCCGTCCACTGTCACACCGTTGGGTTGGTTTACACCACCGGTCTGATAAAGTTCGTCGCCCACGGCGCTCTGCGTGTAAGTGCCGTCCGACAGAGTCTCTTTTAGTACCTGCGGAGTGCCGTTCGGGTCTCCGGTGTTTGCGATATAGACGTTGCCGGCGGCATCGACAGCCACGCCCTGAGGAGAACTCAAGCCGCTCGCTACCGTACTCTGGTGATAGCCATCTTCCAACAGCGTTTCCTTCACTACGAGATTGTTGCCTCGGTCAGCTATATAGACATCTCCACTACCATCGACTGCAACGCCGCCAAGAAAGCCCCAGCCGCCGCCCACCGTACTTTCGGTGTAAGCGTTGCCAGTCCAGACCTCCCTCACCACGCGGTTATGGCCGACATCGGCGATATATAAGCTACCGTTGCCGTCCACTGCCACACTAAATGGATCTGATAAATCACTCACCACCGTACTTTGCGTATAGTTTCCACCGGAGTATGTCTCCTTTACAATTCGGTTGTTGGGCTGGTCGGCTACATAGACATTTCCAGTCCCGTCCACTGCGATACCGCAAGGAGAACCCCAACCATCTCCGACAGTGCTCTGCGTGTAGGCGCCGCCTACTAGCGTTTCCTTTAAGACACGATCGTTGCCGCAATCGGCAATGTAGACGTTCCCGGCTGCGTCAACAGTTACGCCAGACGGCTCAATCAGTCCAGTGCCTACTGCGCTCTCCGAACCAGGATAAAAAACTGCAAGCGGCCCTGTGCCCACTCCAGAAATGTATTGTGTCGCCATCACATTGCCATCAGCGTCTTCAACAATGATTCCACCTGCACGCTCCCCAGGTTGCGTCGGAGCAAACGCGTAGTTCACGGTGCAGCTCTGCCCCGCCGAGTATGCTGCTCCAACGGCGCAGGTTCCACCTGTCGCGTAATCAAAGTCGAGATTAGGTGACCCCTGCGTTACAACGCTGATCAATCCCATCGTGAAGCTGCTCGAAAGTAGAATCGTAGCCGTCTGCGGTCCGCTAACGGCACCAACCGGCTCTGTCAGTACCGGGCTCAGTGCGGCCACAACAGTCAACGTGGTACTGCTATCGCTGGCTGATGCGAAGCTCCCTGTTCCTGCAAAACTGTAGGTGATCGGGTATGGCGTCGGCGATATATTCAGGGCCTGCGTATTTAACGTAGCGCTGAAGGCCCCATCGTCCGCGACGGTTGCAGTTGTCGAGGCACTCCCCGCCCTGATCGTGACTGTGCCTCCGCCTGGGGCAAGCGTGCCCGCCGTCAGCGTGCCATTTAAGTTCACTGAAGGAGTTCCATAAACGATAGTCTGCGATGGGGTCAGATTGCTAAAGGTCGGAGTCTGTGCGCTGGTTGCTTCAACGTCAACAGACGTGGGATTTGACGTTGACCCACTGTAGTACGCGGCTGTCCTACTCGAAGGAGAATAGCTTGCCACTATACTATGCGAGCCTGTTGATAGCGGCGCGGTAGTGGTGTACGTCGCCAGATAATATGAAGATGGTTCTAAGCCAGAGGACGAGCCAGACGAATAAAGCGAGAGCGTCGGTGCGTTTCCTGAGGGAGTTATAGCCTCGCTGGTTGTCTCATCATAAATGGACACTGTATCGCCGGCCATAGACGGTCCCCACTCTTGTGACGGGCAGTCTTGGCTCGGTGTTGACGCTGGTTCACAGGGCACGAATACAGCTACAGCAAAGGTTATGTCCTGCGTCGGCGTGGCAACGCCATTCGCAGGGGAGGTCACGGTAATGTTGGTCAGCGTGCTTCTACGCATCGCCTGATCCCATTGCGCATACAGATTGGCCGCGTTCACCGAGCCCAGTCCACTCGCCAGATCATAGCCTGGCGCCGCTAGAAACAGTGGCAAGACGCCATCGACGCAGTTGGTAGTTCCCGCTTGGCATGGCACGGAGTTGCTGCCTAGCTGAACATCATTAAAAATGCAGGTCGGAGCCGGTCCTCCTTGGGCATCTGACGCGCAATTGCTCGAGCCTTGCTGGGCTGCCAGTGCATAGTATGTATAAGCGACTTGCCCTTGCCGGCCATATGTTTGGTCGATCAACGCTTGAATTCCGGCAAATGCAGGTGTAGCCGCCGAAGTTCCACGGGCCGTAGTGCCGGTAAACGGTCCTCCTGTTCCGCAACTGGCGGCTCCAGCCTCACTGCATATCAGATAGCCATCGTGATTTGCGGCAGTCAATGATACATCGGGCAAATATCGATGAGGGCCGGGTATTGAGCTGGTAACTGTAATGGGATCAGTTGTTGGAACCTGATCTCCAGTTTGCCAGGATGGCTTTCCGTATAAAGTACTGACTCCTCCGCCTCCGGCCCAGATTCCTGAACCACCGTTGACCGAGCTCTCATTCCAGGCATCCTCAGCTATGTATCCTTGGGCGGAGGTGTATGGCATTCCAAAGTTTGTGGTGTAATTGCTGCTTTCCCAACCTGGAGTGGTAGCAATATCTTCGACAAACTCAGTTCCCCCCACAGCTACGTTATATGGCGTCGAAGCATATCCGTTTACACCATAGCCCTGTGTCACAACCGATTCGGAGTTTGCGTCATCACAGCCACCCGAAGAAGGGCCAGCGCCAGCCGATCCGCTATCACCTGCAGCTACGAATACCGTGATGCCTTGCGCTGCGGCTTGTTCCCAGATAGAATCGTTTGCTTGATTACTATAAGCCTCGCACTGCGAGAAGCTTACGCTGATTATGTCCGCAAAATTAGCGTCGACGAAATACTCTGAAGAAACGATCGGATCGCTTGTTGCATTAAGAATGATCTGGGCACCGGGTGCAACTGCTCCTGCCCATTCAACATCAAGGTCGCTCTCTCCCTCAGAGTTAGTCTTTCCTGGATCAGTGCTGGAGTTGAAAAGGGTGGGCGCATTGTTCGCATACTTGGCGGGAAGGAAAGTGCTGCGGAAGTTCAGAACATCCGATGGGTTGATGTCTGATTCTCCAGCAATACCTATTGTTACGCCGCTCCCGTCGATGCCTTGCTCCAATAGGGGCTCAGTATTGTAAATCATTGCAAAGTCGCCTGGAGCAAGGTAGTTTCCCAAGGAATACAACCCTACTATTCCAGTGTAAGTCGGGCGAGCGGAAAAGTTGTTTAGCGGGCCGACATTCTTAACGAGACTACTTACTGCTGCGGGAATTGATATGTCTTCTGTATTGGAGAAGTACGGCTTCCCCTGGATGGCAACCCGGTGCATGGTTGTGTGAAAGGTGGACTCGATATTTGCAGAGGCACCCTCGAATAGTAGGGAACGCTTTCCCTTTGATATCTTTGTTACTGTCAGACCATGTCCGGTAAGCCATTGAGAGAGCTTCTGAATGTCAGAGTCGGCGACGCCGAATGATTCGCCAAACTGCTGTGGAGTGAGCCACTTGCGATAGTTGGATGTGTACTTATCTTGTTGTTGATCGAGCAAGGTGTGCAATACCTGCTCTTGCTGAGGTGTCGACTTCAAAACCACCAAGAAGGGGCCGAGGTGAGCGTTAGGATCCATTCTTCCAAGATCCGCGACACCTCCCTTGAGTTTTAGCGCCGTATTGGGAACGCGAACCAAGGACTCATCATCAATTGGGGCGACAATCCTGGGCATGACTAGCCCATACCGTTCAGGGCTTACTACTTCCTGTGCATGAAGAAAGTAAGGCAATAGCACGAAAAGCGCAATCAGAAAGCGGAGGGCATGCGTCGATCGCAGAGGGAGGCCGTTTGAAGGATTGTTAAGAGCGTGGCTATGCAGAAAATCTTTGCGGGTTGAATTCCGACGCGACGGAAAGGTCATCTTTCTCTCCCCCCACGAACCTGCGAGACCCGTGATCTCAAGCGGTAACGGGTAGAACAGCCCTCGACGAGCCAAAACGGGGGAGATAACCTGATGATTGAGTGATTCAGTCGGCTTGGAACCGACTACGATGCCGTCCGACGCGCAAGAAATACTTGCGATTAGCTCATGTGCGGCAGTTCGCAACGAGCCAATTCCCCCACGTCAAATGCCACCCATGATACACAATTCTGCAAGGCATACACGACCGGGTTCAGTGCCTCTCAGCACTTGTCAACCAAGTCGCACAGCCGAACTCCGAGCGAAGTGGCAATACGGTGCAGCTTCAAGATGCTGATATTCCGTATTCCTCGTTCCACCCCGGAAATGAACGTCCAATGCAGTCCAGCCTTCTCCGCTAGTTGTTCCTGCGTTAATCCCAGTGCTCCCCGCAGGATACGGATTGTCTGCCCCAGCGGTTTTTGGGATCGGTGACCAACACGTACACATCACCGATGTTTTCTGTTCTGGTTTTGTCAGTGCAAAGCATTATATACCAAACGAGGAAAGCTACGGTTAAACTTTGAGATTACCCCGGGGCCTTGGGAATTCCGCGGATTTTCAACTGGCAGGCCAAATCAAGTTTCCAGATCCGACTCGGTCCGGACTCGCAGGTTTCGGTCGTGTCGTCGCCCATCCGGAAGTGCTAAACGTGACGGGACAGTGTCTCCTTGAGAGCAAAGGAGACAACATGCTAGAACACCACGTAAGCGCAAAAATCACCCGGCGAAGACTCTACTCTGGTCCTGCCGCTAACCATGTCGATGATTTCTCGGATTGGCTGTATGCCCGAGGCCATAACAAACGATCGCTCTTTCGAATGCTTCAATCTTTCGCGGCGTGGACCGATTGGCTAACCAAGACTGGAAGAACTGCTGAAGACTTCGCGGAAGGACTACAGGAATGCACAAAGCATTTCACGTCAGCTCCTCATGTCCCCTATGAACGCGGCCCCAGACATGAATCTCTCAGTGTTGCGCGGCTTTTCCTTCAGTTTCTGGGGGAACGGGGCCTTCTCCCACAAATTGCTGACGCTGATTCTCTCTCCTGCTGCGCTCCACTGCTCCAAGAATTCTATTCATGGATGCTGGAGCAAAGGGGCGTGACGCGTGTGACCTTGGATGTTTATCGCAGAGTGCTGGAGGAGTTCATCGTAACGGTTGGTAGCGATCCACAGGCTTACAGTCCCCAGTTGTTGCGTGAGTTTGTTCTGACCCGGGGGGCACGCCACGGTCTCTCCCACGCGAAGCTGGGAGCCACTGCCGTACGAAGCTATCTCCGATTCCTCGGAGCTACGGGGCGATGCAAGAGCGGGCTGGAGTACGCACTGCCTCCATATGCTTCGCGAAAACTATCATCAATACCAAAGTATCTCGCGTCCGAGGACGTAGATCGAGTCATTGCGTCATGTTCGACCGACGGGACGGGTCTGCGAGACAAAGCCATAATCATGCTCCTTGCCCGCCTAGGGCTGCGTTCAGGTGACGTTGTCAAGCTGCGATCGATTGATTGTGACTGGACAAACGGGACGATCAAAGTATGCGGCAAGGGACGGCGTCACGATCTTCTGCCTCTGCCGCAGGAGGTGGGAGCCGCAGTCCTGCAATATCTGCAGATGAGCCGTCCTGCATCCCGTGCGCCGGAGATGTTCGTTACCGTAGTGCCCCCATTCAGGAGGCTAAGCTCTCAAAGAGTGGGTGGGATCGTTCGGGGAGCATTGGACCGTGCCGGAGTCAGCTCACCTGTCTGCGGAGCTCATGTTCTCCGGCATTCAGCCGCAACAACGATGCTGCGTCAAGGTGCATCTCTTGCCAGCATCGGCTCTGTCCTTCGCCATCGTTCGCCTCAAACAACGGCTCGGTATGCCAAGGTGGATATCGGCATGCTGTCCACGATCGCACAGCCGTGGCCGGGGGTGGCGTCATGCTAATGAGCTCGGTCAAACGATATATTGCAATCCGCAGGAAACTCGGTTATGGCCTTCTGCAGACAGACCGGCTTCTCACCGCGTATGCCGAATTTGCGAGATGCCAGGGCGATACTCACATCGGGGTATCAACAGCCGTAGCATGGGCCACCGCAGCGTCTACCCCAGGCATGAGGTACGTGCGCCTCAACGCGGTCGCGCTGTTTGCTCGTTTCCTGCACGCGGAGGATGCTGGACATGAAATTCCTCCGTCTCACCTTTTTCCACCTCCGCACGGCCGATTAATGCCCTACATCTTTTCTTCGGAAGAGCTGAGGAGAATTGTCGCGGCGACAGAAAAGCTTCCTAGAACTTACTCTCTTCACCGTGCAGCGTACGCAACACTCTTCGGGCTGATCGCCTCTACGGGGTTGCGCATATCGGAAGCCCTCAACATACGCCTGAGTGATATGCAACCGGACGGTGTGCTTCTCATTCGCCGGGGCAAGGGCGGCAAAAGTCGCTTGATTCCTTTGCATTCCACGGTTAAGGATGCCTTGAACGCATATCTTGACTCCCGCGTAGCCATTCCAGCGGTAGATGATCATTTGTTCCTTTCTTCGAGGATGCGTGGTATCAGCTCGAAGATGGCAGAATACACATTTCGCCGGTTGACTCTCCATGCAGGGATCACTCAAACGGGGACACGCCTGTGTCGAATTCATGATATGCGACACACATTCGCAACCCGATCTTTGGAAAAGTGCCCGACGCGACGCGAAGATGTTGCTGCTCATTTTGTGGCACTGGCAACGTACCTTGGGCATG
>Ga0302189_10001531_pt1 | contig 19246 bp, 17 predicted proteins | sample II_Bog_E2_2_FD_194551 | JGI IMG/M metagenome (GOLD analysis project Ga0302189, IMG submission 194551) | Peat permafrost microbial communities from Stordalen Mire near Abisko, Sweden - II_Bog_E2_2 | ecosystem: Environmental > Terrestrial > Soil > Wetlands > Peat | place: Sweden: Abisko...
AAGCTCGACCCCACCCCCGCCCTCATCCTCATCGATCTCCAAAAGGGCATCGTTGGCCTTGCCACCGCGCACCCGTCCTCCGAGATAGTCGAGCGCTCTGCCCGTCTTGCGCGCGCATTCCGCGAACGCGGCCTCCCGGTAGTCCTGGTCAATGTCACCGGCAGGGCACCCGGCCGCACCAGCTTCACACGCCCCATGCCCCCATTCCCGCCGGACTGGACCGAACTTGTCCCCGAACTCGACCAGCAACCCGGCGACATCCTCATCACCAAGCAGCGGGTCGGTGCGTTTATCGGCACCGCTCTGGATGAGGAACTTCGCCGTCGCGGAGTGACTCAGGTCTTCTTAGCTGGAGTCGCCACCAGCGCCGGCGTTGAAGCCACAGCACGCAGCGCATACGACCACGGCTACCACGTTGTCCTTGTGGAAGACGCCATGACCGACATGGACCCGGAAGCCCATCGCTACAGCGTCGAAAAAACATTCCCGCGCCTCGGCGAAATAGACACCACCGAAAACGTGCTGAAGCAGTTGAACGAGACTGCGGCTCAATAAGCCACAGTCTCGCCTCCCAATCAGTGTTGGCGAATAGCCGTCACCGGATCGGCGCGCATCGCCTTCAGCCCCGGAAGCCAACAAGCTCCAATCGCACTTCAGAACCGAAGCCGTAGCCCCACCTGCAACTGCCGTTCCCGGTAGAAGTCCGTAGCATTCACATTCAGCGGCTGTCCAAACGCCGGCGTAGTCAGCCCCGTCGTCCGGCTCGTCTTCAGCCCCGTCAGAAAATTCAACGTCGGGAGCATTCCCGGCGCACCCAGCGTGCTCGACAGAGCGCCTGGCTCAATGGTGTATCCCGTCGTCTCCAACTCCGTCACATTCTGGTGATTGAACAGGTTGAAGCTCTCCAAAAGAAACTCCAGCCTCCGCATCTCGCCCAGGTCGAAGCTCTTGCCCAACCGCATGTCGGCCTTCCACGTCGACGGATACCGGTACGTGTTGCGGCCAATGTTGTAAACAACGTTGTCGCTGCCCACCCCGAAAACCCGGCTGTCGCCACCCGATCCATTCATCCCCGGCGCCAGTCCCACAATCGCCGTGCCTCCGGTTGAAAATTCCTCAGCCATCGACCCGCCCGTCCGCATCGTGTAAGGTAATCCGCTATGAAACTGCCCCGTACCCGACAGGTTCCAACCATTCCCCAGTGTTCCCGCAAGCTGATGCAGCTTCCATGGCGGTTCAAACGTCACCATCGCCCCGGCCGAGTGCCGCATGTCCAGGCTGCTCGTCCCATACTCCTCGCTGAAGTCCGAGCCCTGGCTTAGACCGTCCGGGAAAAGCGGGCTCTCCCCCGGATTCCAATCCATGGCATGCGAGTAGGTATAGTGCGCATGAAAACTTAGCCCCCGCCGCCCGTAACGAACCAGCCTCACCATCACCGCTTCGTACGTCGAATTCGCCTTGCTCGTGAGTTCGTCAATTCCCTGGTAGTCAGGACACAGCCACCCCGGCGCCGCCGCACCTGCTGGCTGATAATAAGGGCAGTTCCCATCGGTCGTCGGCCATGAGGCGTAGAAGGGTACCGTGATCTGAGCCGCTTTGATGGGTCCCAACCCGGTGTGACCGCACAGCGTGTTGTTCGTGCCGGTCGGTACCTCATCGCACACGTTGTACGTCACCGTATGCTCGGCCGTCGGCGTCGTGAGATTGGCATCAATCGTGATCGGCAGCCTCCGTCCCAGGCTCACCATCGCGCTCGCCGTCATCTCTATATGTCCCGGCAGACTCTCTTCCACGGCGGCCACAGCCTGGTGAACTTCTGGGTTCCGGAAGTTCGCTGCAAATTGCGCCGCCCCCGGCTTCACCACATTTCCCGGCAACCCGGATGGCACATACGGAAACGGCGGCGCCATGCCAGCGTTCAAATCATCCGTCGGCCGCATGAAAAACTTCAGATCCCCCTTCGGCGAACCCGTCTGCGTCAAAGTCGTCTCAAGCGTCGAGTTCTCCGTCCGCCCAAAATACATTCCATAGCCGAGCCGCAGCACCGGCCAGCGGCTCTTTGCATTTCCCACCGCCAGGCTGATCCGCGGCCCCAAATCGCTTCCCAGGCTTGGCATCCTCTCCGTCTGTGGAAGCTGCGTATTATTAAGCGCCGCCATCGGGGGCGGCATCTGCTCGAACTCCCAGCGCAGTCCTGCTGAAACCACAAACAGCGGTTTCGGCTGCCATTGCGCGGTCGCATATCCCGCCCAGTCATTCGTGCTCAAGTTCCAGTTCGCCGGCCCCAGCGTCTGAGAATAGTGCGCAAAGCAGGGCAAATAGCCCAGCCCTCGAAGCGTGCCCGCCGCGTCCCGCCAGACCCTTCCCGTCTGGTCGCAGTTGTGCTCGTTCATCTTGTTCAGTTCTCCGCCTACTCCAAATGCCGCAAACGCCAGCGCGTCAGAAGCGAAATTCTCCACGCTCGCATACGAATACGTTCCCGTCTCGTTGCGCAGCAGGCTGGTCGTGTCCGCATTATGGTTCAGTTCGAATCCCGCCTTCACCAGCAACTTGCCGTGCACCCAGTCCAGCATCTCCTGTCCTTCATAAGTCCGCTCGTCCGGGTAGCTCCCCGCGCCGAAATTCGACGGATTCCCGATCGTGAACCCATACCGCGAATCCACCACCATTTGCGGCAACTGTCCCCAGACACTTGGGCTCAAAAACGTGTGCTCGAAGGCCGAGGGCGCCTCCGCATGCGCGCCCTGAATGCTTCTTCCCGCCGAGCCCTGGCTCACCGCCATCAGGTTCGGCGTCAGAAATGCCTCCCACCGCCCAAGCACCCATTCCTCGCTGGCCTCGCTGATGCCAAAGCTGTCAGGTCCATACGTCTCCGCCACGCGACTCAGACCGCCTCCAGGCGAGTCCCACCTTGCCCCAATCCCTTCCAGTGTGAATCGATGCCGCTCACCCGCCTGCCAGTCCAGGCGCGCAAACCCATTCCATTGCGTAGCAGTCCGCGGAGCGGGTCCCAGCAGCCCACCGAGCGTCGCCAGCATGCCGGAGTAAGCTCCCAGCCCCGCTGCCACTGGATCGGAACTGCTCAGTCCAAGCCGCGCACTCAACACCTGCAAATCATCGTTCGCCGGCTGTGCGAAAAACTCCGCCGGATGCTTCACGGTGGAAAGACCAGGGTCATTCCGTCCCATGCCGTCCAGCGCCGCAAACCAGAACACCTTATCCTTGCGAAGCCGTCCCCCCGCACCCATCCCCCACGTCATCTCGTGATCCGGCGGCGTATAGCTCTCTGGCGTAAACGTTGGCGTCGTCGTATCCGTCGCCGCCGCAGTCTCCTTCACCCACTGCGTAAACGGGTTTTGCGCCCCCCATGTGTTCTGCCGGTCAAACACGAACCCCTGCCCATGCAACTCGTTCTCGCCGCCGGCGGTCCCTACGTGAATTCGTCCCCCGGCTGCACGCGCTCCCTCCGCTTCCACATTTCCCGCTGTCGTCCGTATCTCGCGGATCGCCGTCTCCCCCACCGCGAATCCGCGCCCGCCAGCCCAGGCCTGCCCCATCCCGCCCATATCAGCCCCGGCCGCTCGACCCTGCGAACCCGCACCACGTCCGCCACCAAATGCCAGCCCGGTATCCGCTCCATCCACTGACATTCCCGGCGCCATCAGCCCTGCTCCGCGCAGCGAAGTCTGCGCTCCGCCCCCCGCAGCACTCCCTGCGGTTGGCGAATCTTGAACAAAATCCTGCCAACGCCTCCCGCCCACGGGCATCCCTTGCACCTGCTCCGAGGTCATTGAAGTGGTCACGACAGACGTAATGGGATCCAAGTCGTCTGCGGCAGCCCGCGCCGGCTCGCTTTCTTCAGCCTCTCCCACTGCCGTCCCCGTCAGAGGCAGTCCCGCCAGAATCTCCTGACTCAGCGTCGCCGTCACTTCCGGGCTGACCGGAGTTAAGGCTTCGCTGGGCACCCGCAGCACCAATTCGCCTGGAACAGTACCCGCAATCGACGTCCCAGCCGCGGAAACTGGAGCAATTGCTGCCTTCATCCCACCCGCCCGATCCGCTGGCTCTATGGGCTGCGGTAAATCAGCCGCGATCCCTCCCAACCCAATTCGCGCCGGCGTCCCCCGCTCTCCGGCATCGATCTTCGCAATCACCGGGTCAACAGGGGCCGTCCCGCTAGCCACGGCTTTCGGCGTTTGGAACGTGAATTCCATCGCCGTCTGTAATCGGGACTCGTGCCCACCCGCCACCACAATTCCTTCAAGCAGCCCGTGGCCGCGCGATTCGCTGTTCGCTTCCAGCGTGTATTCCCCGGCTGCCAACCCTGCAAACCGGTAGCTCCCATTTTTGCCCGTAGTTGTTCGCTGTTCCGCACCCGTAGCCGCACTGCGCAACACCACGGTCGCCCCGCTCAGTGGCTTTGAATACAAGTCCGTCAGCTTACCGGCAATCGACCCAATGCCCCCGCCGTCAGCAGTCCCGCCCCGTGCGACTGAAGCACTCGCCCCGGCCCCCAGATTTGTCTCGTGGAATTCTTGTGCCGCATGTTTCGCATCGACGCCAGCCGGCGACTGTGCCCACACAGCCGTGCCCGCGCCCCCAACCAGCAGCGCCGCCAGCACCCACGTCCAACTTCGCCTTACACCTGCCATCGAGTTGCTCACTCGCGGCAGATCGGGAGAAATACAGCAACACACTTCATGCCCGACCCCATGCAATCCGGATCCGTACGGCGCGCAAGCCCGGGCCTTCGTACAAGCCCGTTTTCTTGCTGCCCAAATTGGCAAAAAGTGAAGTCGATCACGATTCTAAGCCCGATTCGGTAAACTGGATAGACGCCCCGTCACAGCTGTGACAGGCAACACAAACCGGCGCCGATTTAAGCCGATCCCAGAATTCACAACTAAGAACTGTGAACTACGAACTGTGAACTGTGAACTAAGAACTAAGAACTAAGAACTGTGAACTAAGAACTTTGGAACCCCATGTTCATCGATGAAGCAAAAGTAAAAGTAAAAGCCGGCGACGGCGGCAATGGCTGCATGGCCTTCCGCCGCGAAAAGTTCGTTCCTCGCGGTGGTCCCTCCGGCGGCGACGGCGGACGCGGCGGCGACGTCGTCATGGTCTCCTCGCAGCGCCACAACACCCTCATCCATTTCCGCTATAACCCCGAGCACAAGGCCCAGCGCGGTGAGCACGGCCTGGGCTCCAACTGCACCGGACTCGATGGAAAATCCATCACCCTCCAGGTCCCCGTCGGCACCGCTCTTTACGACCAGGAAACCGGCGAACTCATCCACGACTTCTCTCAGCCCGACGAGCGCGTCGTCATCGCCAAAGGCGGACGCGGCGGACGTGGCAACCAGCACTTCGCCACTCCCGTCCACCAGGCCCCTCGCGAACACGAAATGGGTCGCGCCGGCGAAGAGCGCCTCTACCGCCTCGAGCTCAAGCTACTCGCCGACGTCGGCCTCGTTGGCTACCCCAACGCCGGCAAGTCCACCCTCATCTCCCGCATCTCCGCCGCCAAGCCCAAAATCGCCGACTACCCCTTCACTACCCTCGAGCCCAACCTCGGCGTCGTCACCGTAGGCGAAGAGCCCGACCAGGAATCCTACGTCGTCGCCGACATGCCCGGCCTCATCGAAGGCGCACACCTCGGCTCCGGCCTTGGCACCCAGTTCCTTCGCCACATCGAGCGCACGCGCATCCTCCTCCACCTCGTCGACGTCAGCGACTCCAGCGGCCGCCCCGACCCAGTCGAAGACTTCAAAGTCATCAACAACGAGCTGGCCAGCTTCTCCACCACTCGCGCCGCCGGTCCCATGGAAGACGACTCCGAGCCCATCGTCGACCATCCCCTCGCCAACAAGTTGATGATTGTTTGCGCCACCAAAATCGACAGCGCCAACCCTGACAAGCTCAAAAAACTCCGCACCCACATCAAGCGCAAGAAGCTCGAGTTTCACGAAATCAGCGCCGTAACCGGCCAGGGCATCGACGAGCTCAAGTGGTCCCTCGCCCGCCACCTTCGCTCAAGTCAGGAATCCGAATAGGCCGAAGTCGAGTGAAGATTTTGCCTCAAGTTGCCGATAGAGCCAGCAGCTGAGATTTGCACTTTTGGAGCTTAGTGAACGCTCCCTCCCGACGTCGTTCTCAGGCTCCTTGATAAACGGTGGAACTGTGGCGATTGAACTGGATGTTGCGTTTGCGCAGGAACTCTGCGACATGGTAAGCCGCGAACTGGGCTACGGCTGCTGTTTCATGGGCAGCGGCGGCATCATCATCGCCTGCAACCTGCGCGAGCGTATCGGGACCACCCACGGCGGCGCTGCCCGCATCATGCGCCGTGAAGTCCGCGAATGCCAAATCACGGACGAAGAAGCCGCAGCTTCCGGCGGACTCATGAAACCAGGTGTCAGCAGCGCCATCGATTTCGATGGGGAGCGCGTTGCTGCCTTCGGTGTAGCCGGCCCGCTCGACCGCGTCCTGCCGCTTGCCCAGGTACTGAATCTCTTCATCCGCTCCATGTTGCGCCGTGACCAGCTCGACAAAGCACGCATCGCCGAAATGGCCGCGCAGAAAACCAAAACTGCGGAAATCAGCGCATTGGTAAGTAAAGCTACCACCATCGCCACCGCTGCCGCAGCCGCCTCGCGCCACACTGAATCGTCGGTCGCATTGCTGTCTAAAGCCACGCGCCGCATCGGCCAGGGAGCAATGCTCATCAAGGGCATCGCCACCCAAACCAACATGCTCGCTCTCAACGCCACCATTGAGGCCGCGCGCGCCGGTGACGCCGGCAAAGGCTTCGCAGTCGTGGCTCACGAAGTCAAAGAGCTCGCCAAGCAAACTGCCAGCGCTACCGGCGACATCACTGGTCAAATCAACCAGGTCCAATCCGCCACCACCGAGGTCAGCCAGTCGATATCCGAGATTGCCGCTACCGTCTCTGAGATCAATACCGTAGTCAACGCTTTCGCCACCGCGATGTCATCGGCCGTTTAGACCATCCGGACATAAGCGCCCAAATAGACCATTTCAACTAGAACGACTATAATTCTGGTTGAAACCGTGAGGTGTGCTGATGACCTGGCAGCTTCAGCAAGCAAAAACCCGTCTGAGTGAAGTTATCGAAGAGGCGCACTCCAAAGGCCCCCAGATCATCACCCGCCATGGCGCGGAACGGGCAGTCGTCCTCTCCATCAGCGATTACCGCGCCCTCGTTGCCCATAAGCCCAATTTTTTCGAATACCTGCTCAGCGGACCAAAGGTAGACGATTTCGAGATCGAATACAGCCGCGACACCGGCCGAGAGATTGAGTTGTGAGCGGACAGGTCCGCTACCTTCTCGACACTAACTTTGTCAGCGAAGCACGCAAGCCAAGACCAGACCCCGGTGTCCTTGCTTTCCTCCAGTTAAACGATCCCAATTCTGGCTTCATCAGCGTTCTCACCCTAGGCGAATTGCGCAAAGGCGTAGCCGCGCTAAAACTTCGAGATCCAGACCCCAACGCCGCAAGCCGTCTCGCCGCGTGGGTTGAAGGCATCGAAGTCGGCTTCGCCGATCGCATCCTGGGAATTGACGCCGCCACCGCCCGCCTTTGGGGAGAGTGGTCGGCCGAACGCCCAAGGCCAGTCGTCGATAGCTGCCGTAAGGCAGGCCAGTCGCGCCGACATCCGTGATACGGAGGGTGAGATTGCCGTCCGTGCGGACGTATTGCGTGCCGGTTTGCTCGCTGTGCGGCAGAGTGGTTTGGACCAGGAACTTTGCCATGAAGCCGAGCGCGCCGGCATCGAGGGCGCTCTCCGTGGGAATCGCTTGCAAGAAGGGCAACAGAGGATGTGATTGCCGGAAAGCAACGGCTTGGGTCTGGTTCCGTTCGAAGTGCTGATCTCTAATCGAGTTTTTCCGCGAACGCACGGATGATCCAGCCACGTTGATCCGCGAAGCTGACGCTTGCTTATCGGCAGCCAAAGTAGAACTCAGGCCGAGAATCGCGCTTACGGACGTGAGTTCTGAACTCACTCGTCGATTTACCGGATTCCAAGCACATTGGCAACTTCAGCCGTGCGGAAATAGACGCGGCGGCCGAGTCTCAAGCGAGTTGCGTTGATCTTGCTGACCCACTCTCCAGAAGATCGCAGCGTAATGCGTAAGCCGTCGGGGGAACGATCCAAGAGAGCTGCCAGTTGAGTAATGCTGAGCAATGGCCCGTATTGTTTTGTCAGAGTCTCCACCGCTGGCGTCGTCATGGTTTCCGAGTTCCTTTCTGTCACGTGCATATCGCTTTTGAGAAGCACTTTCACCTCCAGGAGCCGTTCGGATGGTTTCCTTTAGTGCATTGTACATTTCAATAGACACGCCTCATCTAGTTTTGTTTTGCCCTGGCAGCCGTTATTTTGCTTTCTCTCCAGATATTTTCATCGCCGAAGTTCATCCCGTGGAACCTCCTGAAAACAGATCTCCCGGTTTGCGAAGGGCTGTTTTTGGCGGGCGGAAGTTTCCTCCCTGTCTGCGGCCTGCTTTGCAGTCCTCCGCCACCCTCCTCAGCGGGGCTGTTCCTTCCCCGCAACGCCCCTCCCTGATTGGTTGAAGAGCAACAGCAAGAACAAAACCAAAAGCAGCTAAGGGGTGTTTCCCCCTCGCGCCCGCAAGGGGTTTCCCCAGGCTTCCGCGCTCCGCTTGTGCAGCCCTCGCGCCCTTTCCGCTGCGCTCCAAGGGTGGGAGATACCCCTCCCCTTGCAGTTGCTACCCCCCACCTTCGCCAGGAGGCGTTCGGCATTTGTTTTTCAAATGCCGCTGCCAATTCAAAGGCAACGGCAAAGGCAAATGCCCAAGGAGGAAGCACCCATGAACACCACCGCAACCGCCACAGTCGTCACCCCGCTCATCGACACCGTTAGCGATTTGCTAGCTCACAACAGAATTCCAACTCTCGATGCTGGACAAATGTCGGATTTCTCGCGGTATTTGTTCACAGCCTCCAATAAGACAGAACGGATTCAGGTCGCCGAAGCCGTGTACCGCCATGATCATGACCATCCGAGCGCATTGGATGTATTTCTTGCTTGTACGCTCCCCTTGGCTGAAAAGTCCGCGCGCCGTCGAGCGCACAAGATTTTCATTTACCCCACTGATTGGCAAGTTGAATTGATGTACGATGGCGCGGTTACTGCCGCGATTGCAGTATTTCAGTGCAACTCTGTCATCGAATCGGGGAGCGATGCGTTTCGACGCTATCTCTATCGCGCACTGGCACTCGGAACAGTTCGATCCTATTTTCGGCGCGAGGAGTACGATGGCGTTTTCACAGTCGCCGATTTCGCTACGGTCCCCACTCGCAAGGGGCCTTTCCGCAATCAGTCTGAGCAGGAGATCATCACCCGAGACCTGCTCAACCAAGTGACCGGCTTCCCGAATTTACGACCCCATGTGTGCGCAACTCTCCAATGCATTCGAGCGCTCGGCCCGGATGAGGCGCTCAAGGAGCACGCCCACACGGAATCTGGCGATCCGGACAAATGGAAGCGCGAAAGGGGGAGAAGGCCGATTCTCAACCCGAATGCCATTGCCAAAGCTATGGGGACCGACCGGTATACGGTGCATACCAATCTGCGCGAGGCAAGAATCATTCTTCGCAGCGCGTTCAATGCAGACGGCAAACTGTTTCTGAGCCACTAAAGCATGAAGAAAGAAAGTGATCCTGCGCCGGCGATCCGTTCGGATTGCCGGCGCTTTATTTTGTCGCAGACCAACCCTTGAAGGAGGGACAAAAGAACTCGTCAATTTGAGCAGCATAGAGTCGCCTCGAATGAGGGCAGCCATTTCTCTCGGAGCGACTCCGGCCGCAATTTCGACGAGGGAAACTGCCGACCGATAATGCAAAGAATGGCGCAACGCATCGCGACGGAGCCCGCGACCTCGCAGCCGCCGTTTTCGCCCGTCTTCCCACCCTTTGATGTGCTGCCGCTTCGCGCCAGACTTGATTTGGCCCACCCGACGGGCTTGAACGCCTTGCACAGGAGAAAACTGTGGCGGCGCCGAGCACAAGAACACCGATTGGTTCCAGATTCAGGTTTGGGGACCGCTGGTGAAGTTCGCCGCAACCCTCAAGGCCGGGACGCCGGTCATCGTTGAAGGCAGGATCAAGCCCGAGACGTACACGGCTGATGGTGTGGAGCACAAGACGTTTTCGATCAAGCCCGACTGCATTCGCAAGATCGACTACTCGGCACCGAACGAGGCCAACAATAACAAGGCCGCCAAGCCCGCCAAGAAAACCAAGTAGCATTCACGCACCCTTGAGGCGGCTCTTCGGAGCCGCCTTTTCTATATAAGACCAGATTGGTCGAATACTGGAGCGAACACTAAGGGAGTTCAACAATAGCTCATTTCCAGATGAATCCAATCAACTTGAAAAGGAGCTTGTGTCGCGCTTCAAGCTCGTCAGGTCCAAAATGGTCAAGCGGCTCCAACTCTGGGCAAACCTCATCTTTCAGTGCAGTCATGTCCAGTTTTGATTTGTAGCTATCGGCGCGCAGGGTTTCGTTCCAGTAAAGCGTGTTGGCATAAGACTTCAGCTTTTCAGTGTAAGGTTCGTTGCTGCTAGAAATGTTGTCCTTGCCCTTAAGTAAGAGAATGCCGCCCAACCGGTTGCGCTCCTGCTCAAAACGTTCCTCGTCCCCCTCAAATAAGGCTTTGTTTTCATCATTCCAGGACAAAATATGCTCGACGTGGAATCCAGTTTTTGCTCCAGTTCTCGTCACCAAGTCTGCTATTGAATGCTTAGGGTTCAACTTCATTTTGCTCGCCAGGAACTCGTCTACGCGTGCAAAGAAGTAGCGCTTGAAGCGAGTGTTAAGGTTGCTCCCGGTCTGCTTGAAGGCTGCATAGCTCAGCGGTTCTGCGGTCTGCACATTTCGTCTGGCGGCAATCGTCGCCGTGAGTTGGCTGTCGAATGCCGGGCGAAAAGCTTCCAGGTTCTTACCACGGATCAACTCAGAAATGCGGAATAGCGAATCGGCGAACTCATTGCTATCGTATGCGCTCTGCAATTGAAGAAGTGAGAAGTAGCGGTCGATCTCGGCGGCGATCATTCGGACTTTGGCGTTTTCGTCTGGGTCGTTCGGCACGCAGGCTGACAGCACCAGGAGGAACGGCGCGTCAAGGTCGAGCATAGCGTTGTAGTAAACGGCCGGAAGTTCCTTGCTTTCTGAGCGGTAGGCTTCCAGTAGCTTGATGTAGAGGTCGGTGTAGTAACTGAAATCGCCCTTGAGAAACGCCTTTACCTTCGGCGGGCTGTGGAGCAGACCGAGCTGTCCGTCCATGTCCGGCGCGAACATTGCGCGGTGGTACTCACCGTCGAAGCGCTGGCCCTCCTTACGGGTCGTAGCAAACTTCGCTTTAAGGTAAAAACGGAAAAAGCTGTCGAGTTCGTCTTCCTTGAATGAGTTCACCGCCGTAGCCTGGCGCTCCCAAAGCCCCGTGTAGTCCCCTTGGTTTAGTTCAATCTTATTGATTTGGCCCAAGAGTTTTCCCTTGAGAATTTCATAGGGCTTGAGACGTTCACCACGGTCGTTGATGACCTCGAAGACCATGGAGACATCAGTTTGCTCGACCGCGAGATTAATCAGTACGAGACGATGAAGGAAATAAAAGACGAACGTCTCAAAGCAAGCCTTGTTCTTTAGTTCCTTATCCAGGAATGAAGAAATCGTCGCGTAATTGGCGACCATATTTTTCGCGGTTATCCCACTGCTGACATCGATAGACTTCGTGTCTGCACCGTCGAACAATGCTTGAAGTGATGCCTTATGGCCGACATGGTTCATCCAGAATTCCTGCTCGAAACCGGACTGCCCCGCGATCTTACTATCGATCCATCCCGTCAGCTTGGAGCTGTGCAGCTTCGCCAAGTGTCGCAATTTTATCAAGATGAGCGAAAGTGTGGTCAGCCGTTGCTGCCCGTCGACCACGTAGACCCGACCGTCCACTACGTTTGTGACGTATGTGTTCAGGTAGTACCAAGGATAATGTGCAGTAATTGTCTCCTTGCCGGGGTCGAGGTCAATGGAGCGCGCGTATTGCTCCTTGAACTTGTGAAAAATATCGTCGAGCAGCCGTAACACTGGCTCGTCTGTCCAACGGTAGTCGCGCTGGTAGAAATCGATGTAGTAGGCCGTGTTAGAGAAGACTCGGTCAACGTTCTGTTTGTCGGGAGAGATGTCCACAAATATCCATTCTCGTGCAGTTCGTACTGGTCGATGCGATTTCAATTCCAAAGCACCTGATAGTCTAACGCACTGGATAACCTGAAGTCGCCGCCTGTGTTGGCATGTGATTGAAACGCGTTTCTTTTCTTTCTCTTTAACCCAAAATCCTTCCCGTTTCAGTCAGGGCTCCTGCCCTACGCTCCAGGCGCGCCGCAGTGGTAAACGGCACGTCTTGCGCTACCCCTCTAGCGGACCTGTGTCCTGTCCGCAACGCCTACCCTTGCCGAACAGCAACGGCAAAGACCCCTCCTAAGGGGCTCTGCCCACTCGCGCCCGCAAGGGGTATCCCCAGTCTTCCGCACTGCGCTGCGCTCCGTTTGTGCAGACCAAGGGGCTTTCCACTCTCGCTACGCTCCGTTGCAAGCCCTGGGTGATTCCCCTCCCCTTGCGGTTGCTACCCCCGCAGGCGTGGGCCTGGGCCAAGGCGTTGTTGTGTGAACAACAACAGCACGGCCATTCAAAAGCAAAGACAAAGGAGAAACACCCATGAGCAGCGCAGCCGTCACCGTCAACAACCCCGTTCAGTCGTCCACCTATCAACCCAAACAGCAACAGCGCCAGACAGCAAAAGACGTGATTGCCGAGAACGTAAAGGCCCTCATTGCCCAGCTTGAGGCGGGCAAGAGCGATGCACTCACCGCTTACCTTGACGCAATGGCAAGGTTCCACAACTACAGCTTTGGAAACATTCTGGCCATTGCCCGCCAGAAGCCGACCGCAACCAACGTTGCAGGAATGTTCACATGGAACCAGCTTGGACGCCGCGTGAAGAAAGGCGAGAAGGGCATCCAGATTCTTGCACCCATGATCGGCACTCGCCGCAAGAGGCAGGAGGAGGCCGAGCAGGATGGAACTGGAAAGAGCGCCCCTGTTTTGGTTGGTTTTCGCGCCGTCTATGTTTTCGATGTTTCGCAGACAGAAGGAGCCGAGCTTCCCGCACCGGCCACTGTCACCGGCGAGGCGGGAACTCATCTTGACCGGCTCATCGACTTTGTACAGCAGCAGGGCATCGAGCTTGAATACAACGAGCGCATTGCGCCAGCGCAAGGCGCAAGTTACGGCGGCAAGATCGTACTTTTGCCGGGGCAGTCGAAGGCGGAAACTTTCGCAACTTTAGTCCATGAGCTTGGACACGAAATGTTGCACAAGGCCGACCGCCGCACGGCGACAACCAAAGTTGTGCGGGAGACCGAAGCCGAGGCCATCGCCTTTATCGTGGGCAAAGCCATCGGACTCCAGACCGGCACCGCTTCCGCCGACTACATCCAGCTTTACCACGGCAACGCCGCATTGCTGGCGGAAAGCCTTGAAGTCATCCAGCGCACATCCGCAGTCCTTCTCGCTGCCTTGGAGGAGCCTTCCCCGGAGGACTCCCCAGCGCAGACCGCCGAGACGGCCACCCCAACCACAACCGACGACGCGGCCCCCGAACCCCGGCGCAGCCGCCGTACCCGCAATGAAGCAGCAACCACGGAGGCAGCGGCTTAGGCCGCTCGCTTCCACTTCGCCCCCTTGCGGACAGGGTTAACAGCCCTGTCCGCTCAGACCTTACCTGTTAGACCACCCGAAACCCGCTCCCAAGGAGAGAGCATCCTATGACGATTGCAAACACCACCACAGAATACCGCGACCTTCCACTGTCCTTTCTCATCGAGTCGAAAACCAACCCGCGCCGATTCTTTGAGGATTCAGCCCTCAATGAATTGGCCGCAAGCATCCGCAGCCAAGGCGTTCTCTCGCCCTTGCTTGTGCGGCCACTGACCGACCGCAGCTTCGAGATTGTCGCCGGGGCCAGACGCTACCGCGCCGCCAAACTCGCCGAGGCTGAAACCGTGCCCGTCCGCATCGTCAACCTCACCGACGCGGAGGCGCTGGAGGCGCAGCTTATCGAAAACCTGCAACGCCGCGACGTTCACCCGCTGGAGGAAGCGCAGGGATTCCGCGCCCTTCTCAATCTTGACGAGCCGAAATACTCCATTGAGCAGATCGCGGCGAAGACGGGAAAATCTCCCGCCTATTGCGCTCAGCGCGTCAAGTTGACTGAACTCACCGCCGCCGTTACCGAGGCATTCGCCAAAGACGAAATTGGCGTAGGCCATGCTCTGCTACTCGCAAAACTACAGCCAGCCGAGCAGGAGCAAGCGCTCTCCGCTTGCTTCCGCGAGGATTGGAACGGCGGCCAGGGCAAAGCCAAGCGCATCCTGCTCCCTGTGCGCCATCTTCACCAGTGGATTGAGCAGAATATTTTACTCATTCTGAAAGACGCGCCATTCTCAAAGACCGACCCCAACGTCAACCCCGCCGCCGGAGCCTGTGTCGATTGCCCCAAGCGCACTGGAGGCAACGCGCTGCTGTTCGCCGATATTGCCGAGGACGCGTGTACCGACCCGACTTGCTACCAGTCCAAGCTGGACGGATTCGTCGCGCAGACCATCACAGCCAAGCCGAAGCTGGTACAAATTTCATCGGCCTACGGACCGGCCACAGCCGCCGCCGACAGCGCCAGCACGGCCCTGCCCCGCAACAAGTACATCGAAATCAAGCCGCAGGACCCCAACGCGAAGAAGCACAGGGATTGGCCGGAGTACCAGACCTGCAAATCCATGACCGAGGCCATCGTCACCGAAGGCACCGAGAAAGGCGAGATTCGCAAAATCTGCGCTGACCCCGAATGCCCCGTCCACCGCCCCAAGAAGCAACGGCCAGCCGGAGACCAGCGCATCAAAGCCGAGCAGGACAAGCAGCGCCGCGAGGAGGCCCTTGCCAACGCCGAAGGCTTGCGCGTTCTTTCCGCCATTGTTGCCGCAGTGCCGGTACGCCTCACCAAGCGCGACCTCGTTTTCATTGTCGAGCGTTTGCTCCCCCAGTTGGAGGAGCGGCGAATCGAGGTTCTCGCCCGGAGCCGCAGCATCAAGAAGGTGCAAGCCACCGACAGCATAGGAAAGCTGATGGGCGCATACATTCACAAGGCCGAGGAAGGCGAACTCGGGAGACTTCTAGTCGAGACTGTGATTCTCCACTCGGCCCGGACGCAATCGGAGACTGGCAAGGCGCTCAGAGACGCCGCTCAGCACTACAAGGTGGACACCGACGCGATCACCCAGAAGGTAAAAGCGGAGTTTGCCGCGAAGGAGAAGGCGCAAGCCGTCAAGAAGACAGCCGCGAAGGCCCAGCCGAAGCCAGCAAAATCCACAGCAGTCAAGAAGGCCAAAGCCGCGTAGCGCAAACTTACACGCCTTCCAAACGGGGTCTGCCGACGCAGGCCCCGTCCCTTTTCGCCCGTCTTCCCACCCTCTGATGTGCTGCCGCTTCGCGTCAGGCTTGGTTTGGCCCACCCGACGGGCCTGAACGCCGTGCGCAAGAAGAGGCATTGTGGTTAGCTCTCAGGCTATTTTGATTCAAGAGTTTTCGCATTGCCGAACTCCGCTCATAGGTCTAGCCTCGTATTGGAGGGGTAAACCCATGAAAGAACCGGGACTCGACAAGCGCCATCGTGACCAGGCTCCGCCAAAAGCGGGCGAGATTCAACAGAAGCGCAGCGACACACTCAACAAGAATCTTTCCAGGCCAATACCTGAGTTTTCTCCACTCGCGAAGCTCGGAACGATGCGGAGAGAGACCGGTAAAGTGAGCGAAGAAGCCGTGCGAAGGGCCGCTAAGAAACTCCGTCCGTGAGCAACCTGTTCTTGCCCGTCTTCCCGCCCTTTGATGTATTGCCGCTTCGCGCCAAACTTGGTTTGGCCCACCCGACGGGCTTGAGCAAAGGCATCGGCAGGTGTTATGACTGCGTATACCGACAAAGACGTAATCAACCACTGGCTGCGGCTTCACAACCGCCTCACGGACGGAACGTATCAGGTTGTATCGTGGCCCGACGACGACTCCTCCAAGAAGAATGTGGACGCTCTGTGCCTCAATTCGGAGGGCAGGACGCTTGCGATAGAGCATACTTTGATCGAACCGTATCCCGGCCACAAAGAGGACACCGTTCGCTTTCTAAAGACACTCGCAGTCTTGGAGAATCATGCAGGCCTCGTTCAAAAGGGCTTTTTCGTGAACGTGGCCCAGCCGGTCGGAGCGATTCCCAAAGGAATCAAGTGGGACGAAGTGCCACTGGCGATGATCGCCCAGCTTGCGCCTGTACTGCCGGCCCTTCCCGAGGGTGCGCAAACGCTCAAGGTGAGCGGCCCCAAATGGAGCCTGGATTTACGGGTGAGCAAAATGCGAACTGCCCCCAGCGATGCCGGCAGCTTTCTCACAAGCCGCATTTACCCCGGCGATCCCGGACCTGAACTCATGTTAGCGGCGATGGAAAGGAAAATTCCAAAGCTTGCTGCGGCTTCTGCGGACAAGAAAATTCTGCTTCTCGAAAAGGATGCTGTCGCCGGAACAGTGGAAGCACAATTTGAGCTGCTGCCTGATGAACCAAAAGTTCAAGCATGGTTGCGTAGCATCGACGAAATCTGGACTGTCAATACTGCGGGATTAGACAGTGAGCAGATAATCTTTACCAACCAAATTCTTCCGGCTCTCCACGACCACGCGAATTTCTGCTCTCTGGATCTGGCAACGGACAAGTTCTGGCGCGTAAGCCGCTAGTATGTTCTCCGGATGACCCAACAGCAGCATTCCCCTAAAGAATCCACCACGGATGACTGCCCATCGATGCAGGAATATCCTTCATTCTGTTGATATCTAGATTAAGCAGAACCGGAGAGACGAGAGATGCCAGAACAAGTGTACCAACGAGGAACATCAGAACCCGTTTCCACACGGAACCTCCGTAAGAGCTCTTGTTAGACACGGCCTTGAGGGAAATTTCAATGCCTGCAAACAGTGCTGCAATACCTAGGAAGCCGAAGAAAAGGCTTGAACCTTCCTGAAACCAAAGAGTGGGATGGAGGATTGAGTAGAGAGCGGTGGCAAATTGTAGCCAAATGTAATAAGCCACAATCGGCAACATGCTTACCCATGCAAACCCTGCAATCCAGAGCCACATCCAATGCCGTGAAGGTACTGTCAAGAGCCTGGCCGTTAGCTCTTCGTCGTTGTGCGACGAAGCGGCTAGGAACGAACTCACGACCCCTGCAAGTAGGATCAGCAGAGAAAACCCGATGAGGAACTGTTTTAGAGAAATCGAATAACCAAAAATAGTTTCACCAGTCGCCTGGTCGAAATCGATACTCAGGAACATCAACAGGCAAATCCAAACTGATGCGGATGCGACCGAGGAACAAATGCCAACCGCGAGGCGATGCGTCCTCGATAACCGACTGGCCAAGGCTATCGCCATTCCCGATCCTATCGCCCAGGCGAACGATTGAAGAATTCCGTGCGCTTCAGGCGTCTCGTGGTGAAGGTATTTGACCCCTGCACTCATTGCGCACGCGAAAATGATTGAATACCACGCACCAAATAGACAAGCCGCTGCTGGGTGTAAACGTCCCGTCACAACGGGGCTGACTAGACGGTAATCTCCGTCCATTTCACGATCAACAGACAGTTCATCTTCCATGCCAACCACCAGACCTTAAGAGTCTCATCCTATCTGCAACGAAAAGCGCCTAAATGACCACCGGATTTCTCGACAACCAAGTTAAGAGAGCGAAGTTTCTCCAGGACTCAAGCGAGGCTTGCGTACCAACCAATACGCAGACCATATAAATAGAAGAATCCCGAGTCCCAGGTCGACTGGCTGCCATTGAGTACGCTGCATCCGAATCGGGAGTAATGGGTTCAACAAGACTGCTACTGCGGCAAAGGCCCAGGCAAAGCCCCAAAGTCCGGCCTTGTACACTCTCCATGCCCAATAGACAGCGCCGATAGTTGTGACGATCCTGAGCACCATGTAGAACCCATAGGGATGCCTGCCCGAGGCGGCAACCAGAAGTAAGATTGCTCCAAGCACTGTGAGAACTACTTCCAATTTTCGTCCGTCGTTCAAGATCGCCTCATTCAGTGAGTTATAAAGTCCGGTATCGGCGAGTAACAGGAAAGTTCAGCTCGGCATGAATCCACGGTGAGCACGAATTTCCAACCGCAGTTCTTCCCGGAGCGCCTTGCTCTTCTTCAGTCGCTTGAAGAACTCATCAAGGACGCTGACCACAATGGCGTTGACACTAACGCCCTCGGCTTCGGCCCAATCCTTAAGCTTGAGCCGGGCTTCGGCCCCGACATGGAGGAGCTGAGGGTTGGTGAGTTCCATGCCGGCCTTGCGGGTCTGCATGATGTCTACCTTTTCGCGTTCAACGTGGCTCAAAGCAAAAAGGACGATCCTGGCCAGATCGCCCTTTACACGAGACTCTTCTGTGACTGCTTCGCGCAGATCAATGGGGAGGCGCAGCGTCATTCCCGGACGGTCGTCCGTCCACCGCTGCCCCTCGCTGTTCACTTTCCGCGCCGCCTTCTTCGCTGCCTTCTTGACTGCCACTGGATGCCCTTCCAAAGTTGTTTACAGGTCGCTGTTGAGGCTCACTCCCTGCTCTCATCGGTGAGTATGGACCGTTGAATAAAATGTCCTTCTCAACCCTTACAAAAAATCTGTAGCCCGGTCTCACCACGATTGTTGGCTGGATGTTAAGGTTCCTGCGAGTCACCTCAACTCCGAGTTGGCCGACTTGCTGGCCAACCGCTTGCCCCACTTGTTGCCCGACGCTCGGCGATTGCAACACCGAGGAATTCGTCCCCTGGCTCAGCTCAATTCCGGCGGAGAAAAGCGACGTAAGCAGAGCGCCGGAAAAGATTCGGCCCCAGTGATTGTCCACCTGGTCTCGGAAGCCCGCCGCACCAGTATTGTCGTCCCCTTCAAAACCGCCGAGCGAGAGGCTGCTTCCGTCAGGAAAAATGACGCGCTGCCAAACCGCCTGCAATGCACTTTGCCCATACCCGACGTGGGAATTGTAAATCCCTACCAGTGTACTTCCAGCCGGTACTAGAATGTACCTGCCACTAGCAGAATCATACACATTTT
>Ga0302189_10001536_pt1 | contig 19212 bp, 14 predicted proteins | sample II_Bog_E2_2_FD_194551 | JGI IMG/M metagenome (GOLD analysis project Ga0302189, IMG submission 194551) | Peat permafrost microbial communities from Stordalen Mire near Abisko, Sweden - II_Bog_E2_2 | ecosystem: Environmental > Terrestrial > Soil > Wetlands > Peat | place: Sweden: Abisko...
CAAGAAAAGGCCTATTGTGGAGGCTCCTTTTTTCAGCTCTTATATTCATGGGCATCATTGTAGGCGTGGTGTCAGGGCAAAAGAGCGTCGGATTGTTTCTTATCATTGGCCTTTTAGTGGCTATTAGGCTCAAACACGGGAAGATCTCACTGAGCTTGTCGGATTACAGGCTTTGGGCGGCGGTGCTATTTTTGTGGTTTGCCGTTATACCATTCTTGTACCGTATCCAGTATCCGGTAACGAGTTACGCTTGGCGTTTAAGAGCAACGACGTATAGACTCTCAAGCGAACATGACAGGAGCTTGCAGCTCTACTTCGAGATCTATCCGCGAGTCCAAGGGTTTCTTTACGGCCACAGTTCTTCGCTGATTAACGCCGTTACCCGAACGGACCTTCCGGTGGATTCCCTTCCGGAAAGGTTTATAGCTACCTATTACGCGGGCCCTGACTATCTCAACACGTGGAATGCTTCGTTTATTGGGGTGGCATGGGCCGATTTCGGAATGCCTGGTGTCGTCGCAGAATCGTGTCTGGTGGGGATGGTGCTCCAGGGCTTTGCGGCTTGGTTCGCGTCGTCGCGAAAGACTGCGTTGGTCATGGGAACGCAGGTCGGGTTAATTATGGCGGCTACGAAGCTCTCAGAAGTCGCCTTAAGTGCTAGCCTACTGAGTTTCGGACTGCTAAGCGGCTTCCTGTTTTATCTGCTACTCAAGGCAAGCTGCGTTGGCAACAACGCGAATGACGAGCGATCAGTAGCCCCCGAATTCGCAAGCTCATGAGAATCTTACAGATTGTGCCCCGGTATGCACCGGCTTGGGCCTTTGGAGGTGGGGTGCGCATGACCTACGAGCTTGCGAAGTCGTGGGTGAGCCACGGGCATCAGGTAACGGTTTTCACATCAAATCAAATGGATCAGGAGCGAGAAGGTCCGCAAGGTGAAGAAATAATTGATGGAATTAGGGTTTTCCGATTCGGAAATCGATTCCCTCGCTTAGCCCGGAGATTACCGTCGTTATTCTTTGCACCAACCGGGATGCTTAAGGAGCTCCAAAGTATAAGAGGTCGGTTTGACGTAGTTCATATCGCTGAAGCCCGGGGCCCGCATGTTCGTTGGGCCGCCGCTCAGTGCGCGAAGCAACGTATTCCGATTGTTTGGTCAGCCTATGGAGGGCTGGCCAAAGGCAGCGGCGCGCGACGGATCTACAGGAAGGCGCACGACATGATCTTTCACACGGCGAGGCTGGTTAGGGCTGCTAACGGGCTTATCGCACAGACAGAGAATGAAGCAGCGACCTATCGGGCGTTCGGCGGAATCGAATCCCAGATTAGGCAAATTCCACTGGGCATCAATCTCTCCGACCTTCCAGGATGTCACGGAAGGGATGCATTTAGGGAGAGGCTGGGTATTCTTCCAACCGACCAAGTAATACTCTTCTTGGGGCGGATACATTGGACCAAAGGCCTTCAGCTATTGATTCCTGCCTTTGCCAAGATCTCTACTCGAGTACCCAACCTAAAGCTAGTCATTGTAGGTTGGGACCACGGCTTCTTGAAAAACGTGCATCGGCTCATTGAGCAGCACCAGATGGAGGATCGTGTCGTTCTTGCGGGGCCGGTCTATGGAAACGAAAGATTTAACGCTTACGCGGCGGCTGACTTGTTTTGCCTGACGTCGCCCGTGTTTGAGGAAACCTCGTTGGCTGCTGTTGAGGCGTGCGGCATGTCCAAAGGCTGCGTGCTAACAAAAGAGTGTGAAGTGCCAGGTCTTGAGGACGCGAACTGCGGGAAGGTCGTGTCGAGCAACATCGAATCCATTGCTGAGGCGCTGGGCGAGGCATTTGAAAGAGGTACGTTCTCTTTCTGGGGAGGAAATGCACACGGCTTCGTCTCGCGTGAACTGTCGATTGAAGCCGTTGCTCGGCGTCACGAGGTATTTTTTAGCGAAATCATTGGGCGGATTGATCGATGAAATTCACCATAAAGCACTTTTTCCGTTTTAAGCCTGGCAGCGGTCCTTCCGATCGAAGCCTGATGAACATTGGCTCATGGGACGAACTGCGTTCAAAGCCTGGAGGCAATGAGAGCTTCGTGTTTCCCGAGAACCGCGGCGCGTGGCTTAGGATGTGCGCGAATTCTGCGGTGGAGCTGGCAGCCGCCGATTTGGCGCGAGTCTTGGATCGGGAGAAGATCAGGAGGGTTGTCTCGGTCGGCGTTGGTCGCGGTTGCCTTGAGTTCAACCTAAGCAAGCGCCTTCCTGAGATGGAGTTGGTTTGCACCGAATATTCTAGGGTTGCTGTTGAACGGCTTCGGCACGTGTTTGATGAGTGCAAGGCTGTGCACGAGTTTGACATCAGATCGAGGGATTGGCCTTGGGGGAGGGATCCCCACACGCTAGTACTATTATACCGTGTGGACACCGAGTTCGACGACGTTATAATGACTCGGGTGATGGAGGCCATATCGGCTTCGGGGATCCAGAACGTCTTGGTTGTCGCCACTGGGTTCGCGAAATTTTGCTCTGTTCTTAAGACTGGCGCCTATGCTCTGGCCTACGCACTTCGAATTCCGGGAGTGGCATGGGCCGGGTTTCTCAGGAGCGAGGAAAGGTTTGTCGACATTCTCCGACATAGGCACGTAATCACCGAGAAATTGAAGATCGGAGACCTAACGGGTTTCTTTTTGAAACCCGACTTAAGTAGGAGGCCGTCAAACAAATTATGACATCAAAGCACTATTCTAAAATATCGGTCAGCTTATGTGGCTTTAATGAAACTCACACCCCTCCGAAATAAATGCCAATGAAAGGACTACTGCGCAATTTCGTTCGGCAGCACCTGCCGACTCGGATCAAGGACCATCGGATACTCTCAGGACCGCTCAAGGGGCGGAGGATCGTCACATCGTGGCGAGACTACCCTGCGGCGGTCCTAGGCATCACCGAGAAGGAGCTTGTCGGCTGGTTTTCGGCCGAGGTAGGTGCAGGAGAAACGTGGCTGGATGTGGGCGCGCATTACGGCTACACGGCGATTGCTCTTTCGAGCCTTGTTGGGCGTTCGGGACGTGTTTACGCGTTTGAGCCGATCGCTGCCACGGCCGGGTGCATTTCGCGCACCCGTATTCTGAACGGTATGGCGTGGCTTTCGGTGGTTCCAACCGCCCTCGGAGACTGCAGGGACCAGGAATGGCTCACCCTGAGAACTGTTCGGGGGATGGCCGACAGTGTGCTTGACGCGGAAACGACCGGCGATGGTGTGCAAGGGCTTCCCGAGGGTTTCCTTGTGTCGCGATTCGATTGGCTCTGGGAGCGTATTTCGGGTGCAGACAGGCGTGTTCACGGCGTGAAGATAGATGTACAGGGTATGGAATACCACGTTCTTCGCGGGATGGAGGAGTTGCTCAAGCTTCAGCATCCAAAGTTAGTGATCGAATTCCACAAAGGTGTGGATAGAGGGGAGATACTGAGCTTCCTCGAGACGGTCGGATATGACCGCGTGGCGTTTGCGATCGAGGATGCTGAAGTCAAGGTCGCTCAAACCCTCGAAGATGACAGAAGTTATGCCTTCAACCGTGCCGTCTGAAGAGGGCTCTTTTCCCAGTTCGGACGGAAAAGGACCTTCCATATTGGTCATTTCGATCAATTACCCGCCCGAACCGAGCGGCTTCGCTCCCCATGTGGCGGCTTATTGCGAGCACCTCGCATCCCGTGGATTCGATGTTACGGTTCTCACCGGATATCCTTTTGCACCATATTGGAAGAGATCACAGGAGTATGAAGGGCAGTTCCGTACCATCGAGCAACGGGGCGGCGTAAGGGTAATTCGGCACGCGCATTACATTCCAACATCACCCCGCAGGTTGGCTGAGCGATTGCTGATGGAGGCGACCTTTTGTCTTCATGCAATACTGTCTGTTTTTAGAACTCGAAAACGCTGCGATCTTGTAATCTATGTTGGTGCCCAGCCGTGCCTAGCGATGCTTGCCCGAGGAGTGGCGTGGCTTGCACAGGTCCCGTATGGGGTGAACATAAATGATATCGCTTCGGAGGCAGCGAGAGATGTGGGGATAGTAGGAAAGGGCACCCTTCTACGGATGATGCGTTGGTTCGAATTCACTGCGTACAGAGGAGCTGGGGGCGGCGTAGTTTTGTGCCGAGCGTTCAAGGAACTTCTTGAGAAGGAGAAGTGCTGTCGAGGCAACATTGCTATCGTGCGCAGCCCGATCGACATCGAAACGGTGGGTCCTCAGGCCGTGCCGGCAGATTTGCGCAAGAAGCTTGGGATATTTGAGGGGGACTTTGTCGTGATGTTCTCTGGTAGCATGGGGCTTAAGCAGGGCATGGAAAACGTTGTGCAGGCGGCACGTATTGCTGCTAATCGCGGCTCTAGGGCAAAGTGGCTGTTGATCGGTGATGGCGAGGTCCGTCAACGGGTCGAGGCTATGATATCGGAGCTTGGGCTCAAGGGGACGGTGTTCAGAATTCCCTTCCAGCCCGTCGATCTCGTTGGGCCGACTCTCAACGCCGCCCAGGTGCTACTGCTGAACCAGCTGGCCTCGGTAAAGGATACCGTCATCCCGTCGAAGTTACTCACATATATGGCCGCGGGTAGGGCCGTTTTGGCGGCGGTAAATCCTAATAGCCAGGGCGCGGAGATCTTGCGCGAGTCGGGTGGGGGTGTCCTCGTAGCACCCGGGGACCCAGTCGCGTTGGCGGAGGGCATCCTCAGCCTCGAGAATGATCTGGGAAAACTGGGGGTGATGGGCACGGCAAACCGCGCGTATGCTGTGGAGCACTTTGACCAAAGAAGGATACTTTCCGAGCTCGAGTCCTTTACCAGGGGATTGCTGGCACCTTTGCACCGTGTCCAAGGAACGCCCGGTGCGGCCAATCCAACTTGATTGGAGACGGGACTGTGGGCCTACTTACAACCTATAAAGTGATAGATTTCAAACAGCCGCGCACGGGGGAACCTCGAGAGCCGTCGCTCGACGGGTTCCGGGGTGCTGCAGCGTTGTCCGTTGCAGTGTGGCACGCTTTCATTCTGCCGCTCGACCGGCACTCGCTCGCCCTCGATTCCTGCTACTCATGGTTCTTCATTACCCGCTCGGGGGTTGATATGTTCTTCGTACTATCGGGATTCCTTATCAGCGGCGTCTTGCTGCGCAATTGGGGGAGTCCCTCGTATTTCCGAGCCTTTTATGTGCGTCGCCTGTTTCGAATTGCACCTATGTACTTTCTTTTAATTGCGATCGCAGCAGCGGGGCCGCTCCTTGTCCCTTCTGAGACGTTATTTCGTGGTCGTTTGCATCTGTGGCCCTACGGGCTTTTCATCCAAAATTACTTTATCCCTGGGGTCGCGTACAGTGCCCCCATTTTGGCGGCGACATGGTCGCTAGCAGTAGAAGAGCAGTTTTATCTCTTTTTCCCAGCCGTGATTCGTTGGGTCGACCGTAGGATGCTCCTTGCTGCTTTCCTAGGGCTCATAGGATTCTCAGTCTGTTTGCGCTTTGTGCTTACCTTTATGGGGCCGGACGCTCTCCTCGCTACCTATTTTGTGGGAATCTGTCGCTTGGACTCTCTGGCGATAGGGGCCGTGGTGGCCTACCTTGCAGCGTTCAAGCCTGGGATCATTGCGGGCATTTACCGTTTCTCTAGACGTTGGATATTCATTGCCGTTTTCAGCATTTGTCTGGCAGGACGACTGATGGTTCACAAAGTGGATCTCGGTATGGCGAGGTGGGGTTATTTTTGGGTTGGGCTTGTCTATGGGCTACTGCTGATACACGCACTGTCACAGGGGTCGCTTATTCGGAGGCTATTCGCGTTGCGGGTCTTGCGCGGCATAGGCCAGGTGTCATATGGATTCTATCTCTTCCAATGGCCGTGCCTCTGGGTCGTATGGCACTGGAATGGAGGCTCAATTAAAATAACCCAACCAAGCGATGCCCTCATCTCGCTCCTTGGCATCTGCGCAGCGTTGGCGCTCTCGGTGGTATGCTACTATACATTTGAACGGCGCCTCGCCGATCTCGGCCGAAACCTCGGCACGTACAAGCGTGTTGACCTACCGCCGCTTGCAGTTCCGGTTGCCCAATAGAGCCATCTCTAGTGGCAATAAGCTGCAGTTCCTAAAAACATAATATGAAACCAAGAACTCTCCTTAAAAATTTGTTGTTGAGACTTTCCGACGATGGCAGCGGTGGATACAAGATCCTTTGGGGGCCTTTGAAGGGGCGCAAGTTGGTGTTGGGGCCAGACGATAGGAAACTATACTTGCTGGGACTCTATGAGAGGAGGATTGCCCAGGTTCTTCGGGCGGAGTGTCTAGTCGGGAGCGCTGCATTGGATTTAGGCGCACATATCGGGTATTTTACGCTCCTTCTGGCGTCTCTCACGGGAAATCAGGGCAAGGTGTACGCTTTTGAACCCAACCCATTGAATGCCGCAAAGATTCGCAAAATGCTGGCTTTGAATGGGCTGGGTCATATTGAGGTGTTTGAGGCCGCGATCTCAAGCGTGTCGGGCACGATGCCATTTACGATCGAAGATACGGGGTCGATGGGTCGTCTCCTCACAACTGGCAAACCGATGGGTTCGGCGGTGGAGGTCCGAGTCGAGACCCTAGACGGGTTGGCCGCCATGCACGATTTCCGGCCGATTGGCCTGATCAAGATGGATATCGAGGGAGCCGAGGTGGATGCCCTTCTTGGGATGAAGAGTCTTCTGGTGCGATACCGGCCAGTGATTGTATGTGAATGGCATCCTGCTCGGGCAGGACGTGATTTTAGGGGTGCGTTCCAAAGCGTCGGTTACAGGTGCGTGCTCCTGGAGCCTGAGTCGGGGACTAACGCATTTCACGTGATCGCCCGGCCTGCATAAGCTCGCCCTTTTGTACGCATGCTAAAATGCTCCCACCGTGTTTGGACACTATGAGCGTAGAGTCCGCCACAACGTCACGGTATCCGTTCATACGCGTGTGGCTAGCTGGATCGGAGCGACTTCCAGGACCCTCTGGTGTCAATGACAGCCTTGCCCTTAAGGGAGTCCATTTCGACGCTTAGAAATTCCCGGTGATTGACCAGCAAAACGACAATGTCTGCGGCTTCAAGTGCGGTCCTAATATCCACGAGCCTGGCATTAGCAGGAGGGATTTCGGCCGGGAGGACTTTGATGTACGGCTCCACCAGGAGGAGCGAGAATCCCTCGTTTGCCAGTGTCGTGGCTATCGCCAGGGACGGACTCTCACGCAGGTCATCAACGTTGGCTTTGAACGCCAAGCCAAGGCATGCGATCGTGGGTTTGTGGGAGCAACCCTTCGCTGCTGATCGAACCTTCTCAAGAATGAATTGGGGTTTTGAGTCGTTGACTTCCCGTGCGGTGCGGATGAGCCGACTTTCGATGGGCGCCGAGTCAACGATGAACCACGGGTCGACTGCTATGCAATGTCCGCCGACTCCGGGGCCAGGATCGAGGATTTTAACCCTAGGGTGATGGTTCGCGAGGGCGATTACCTCCCAGACGTCTAGTCCTAGGCGGTCACAAATCATCGAAAGTTCGTTCGCAAAAGCGATTCCGACGTCTCTGCAGGCATTCTCAGTGAGCTTCACCATTTCCGCGGTCCGGGCATCAGTAACAAGAATCGTGCCACTGGCAAATGTCTCGTAGAGGATTTTTGCCTTAGTGGCGGCCTCGCGAGTCAGGCCGCCGCATATCCGGTCATTGGTGATCAACTCTTTTATCATCTGGCCCGGAAGGATGCGCTCAGGGCAGTGTGCATAGTGCGCATGGACGGGTTTCAGGCCGAGACGGGAGCGTTCCTCTTCTACCCACGCCTTAACCTGCTCGGTCGTTCCAACCGGGCTCGTCGACTCAAGGATCACAAGCGTGTCCTGCTCGACGTGAGGCGCAGCCATGCGCGAGGCCGATTCCACGAATGTCAAATCGGGCCTGTGCTGTCCGTCGCCGTGGATGAATGGGGTGGGAACTGCGATTATGAACGTGTGGGCCGGTGAATAGTGCGTGCTTGCTCGGAGATGGCCACTGCCAACCGCCGACTGAACGAGCGTGGCCAACTCCGGCTCAACTATATGGATTCTGCCCGCATTTATTGTGGCGACGACGTCCTGGCGGATGTCCACTCCGAGGACATTCAAGCCCTTGAGGGCAAAGATTGAGGCGGTGGGCAAGCCAATGTACCCGAGACCGATTACTGCGACGTCGTATTTCATGTTTTGCACTTTTCCCATTGACTGAGCGTTCTTGCGATTTTCGAAGCGGCGGTTCCATCCCCAAATGGATTTCTAAGTACGCTTCGCCGCGAATAATCATCGGGATCGTTGAGCAACTTGGAGCATTCGGCAATGATCCGTTCCTCATCGGTGCCGACGAGCTTGCAGGTCCCTGATTCAATGCCTTCCGGGCGCTCCGTCGTCTCCCTCATGACTAGCACGGGCTTACCAAGGCTGGGCGCTTCCTCCTGGACCCCGCCAGAATCGGTCAGGATGAAATGGCTGCGTGCCATGAGGGCGATGAATTCCTCATAGGAGACAGGGGACGTCAGGCAAATCCTGTCATGGCCGCCTAGGATCCGGCGCACGGGCGCTAGCACATTGGGGTTAAGGTGCACGGGGTACATGATGCCGACGTTCGGAAAACGATCGGCCACCCCAAGGATGCCGCGGCATAGCGCCTCGAAAGCTTCGCCAAAGGACTCCCGCCGGTGCCCAGTCACGAGGATGAGGGTTCCAGGCGCACCCTCTTTGCAGAATCGTTCGATGAATGCGGACGGGACATGTTTTGCCTTTGCGGCCGTTGCAGCGTCGAAGCCGGCTGAGGTCAGTTTCAAGCGGGTCTCCATGAGGGCATCTATTACAGTGTTTCCAGTCACGAATATCCTTTCCTCTGGAATGCGCTCTGCGAGGAGATTCTTCCGCGAAAGGGCCGTCGGCGCGAAGCACCACGTGCACAGCGGATCCACGAGGCGACGGTTCATTTCCTCCGGCCAGGGAGCCGCGAAATTGTACGTCCTCAATCCAGCTTCGACGTGCCCAAGCGCGATTTTCCGATAGAACGATGCGAGGCCCGCCGCCAGCGTGGTTGTGGTATCGCCGTGGACGAGAACGATGTCGGGGGCGCATGTACCCAAGCAGTCGGATATCGCGATGATCAGGCGCGACGTCAGCGACGGCAAATCCTGATTCGGGGTCATCACGTCCAGTTTTACATCCGGGCTTGCCCCGAACGACTCAAAGGCCTGCTGCGACATCTCTCGCTGTTGGCCGGTTGAAATAAGGAGTGTCTCAAATTGAGGCAATTTCCGAAGTTCGCGGTGCACGGGCATCATCTTTATCACTTCGGGCCTTGTTCCCATAATCAGTGCAACTCTTGTCTTCTGAGTCATTTGTGTAGGAAATTGTGGCACGTTGAGCGCATCTGGGCCGTCAGTCGACTCTCTAAGCGCGAGTCGGGGACGATATTGTCACACAGTTGCACAGCGCGTCAGAACCTCAGATCCCATGGCTCCGCAAAGCGCGATCCTGGACCTCGGCCATTACTCGGTTGGTTAGACGCAGCTCTTCCGGATAACGTCCGGCGGGTTCCGCGTGCTGCCTCCGGTTGACTGGAGTCGCGCTGCCCGTCACGAGGCTCCGACAATCGCTATCGGATAGGTTGAAGCCGAGGCGTTTAGTAAAGACCTTTACGGACTCTACGGGATTGGCGACAAATTGCCCGTAGTCGAGAACGATGAACCTAGAGCGCGGCAGCGAGGACGTGGCCGCATCGAGGCATAAAGCCGACTGGCGCATGGCTTCTACAATAAAGTGGTCAAGCGCTTCTAGATCCCAGTCCCAGAGTGCATAGCGTTCGAACATTGCGGTCCACATGTGCCTGTTTGAAAGGAAGGTCTCTCGGGGCGGCCTGGCAATCCACACGAACACGGATTTCGGCAGACTTTCTGCCAGAGCGCGTATTCGGAACGTATTCGTCGGAGATTTGATGACGAGATGCCCCTCGTGGCCAACAGCCACGCGCGCAAGGAAGTCCTTGTAGGTTTCCATCCAGCCGGTGGGAGCGTCTGGCTGCCATGCAGCTGCCCCAAGGAGCGACTCCAACTTGTCTATTCGCCGAGGATCAAGAAGCGCGCGGTACACTGAGGGAGCACCTCGTGAAAGGAGCGCGAATTCGCATTCTTGCGGGGACGTTGAGCCGACCGGTATGTCTCCCATGGGTCTCGTGACCGGCGCCGATGGTGCTGGAGCCGCGAGCAGGCCGACCGTGGAGGCGTTCATGCATTGCCACGTTGCCGGGAAAATGGCCGCTCCATTTGTGGAGAGGAGATTGTGGAGGAACGTCGTCCCAGACCTCCACATGCCTACGATAAAGATCATCGGGCGTGAATCAATTTGAGGCGCCTTAAGGCGCCTCTGGATAGCCAGATTCCTCTCGAACCACCAAGACTGCCATCTATAGGCGAGGAGCGTCGACGCACCGCAACGGGTCGGGCGGCCTCCGCTTCTGATCCACCTGAGCATTTCTTGGCCGACAGGAAGAACGTTCATTCGTCTACGGAGTGGTGGGCCTGAAGGTGTTGCACAATCGATGCACGCATCTCATCGGCAATCTGGGAATGCTCGAATGCGACGTTTTTCGCGGCATGCGCATCCACAGAAAGGTCGTAAAGGGCGTCGCTTAGGGGATGCGCATCCGACTCTAACAGCGACCCGAAGTAGTGCACGTACTTCCAGTTTGCCTCAATCATAGCGACGGACCCGTTGCGCAAGGGCCCGAAACGCCCATTTTCCTCAAGGCTCATTGAGTAGATCGCGCTATCTCCTGGGCCCCCGCTCAGCGCTAGCTTTAGAGAGCGCCCCTCGGTGGGATCCCTCGCAGCGACTCCTGCGATGTCGAGGATCGTGGGCACGAGATCGATCTGCTCGGCGAGCCCATCGCACCGCGCTCCATGCTGCTGATGGGGTAACTTCATAATCAATGGGATATGGATGAGATCTTCGGTCAGCATCGGGCCGCCATGGCCGCTATACCGATTGGAGAAGCTTTCACCGTGGTCAGCGCTCACAATTAGGAGCATGTCGGAAAATCGAGTTCCCGCGCGCAACCAATTCAGAAAGCGGCCAACGCGGTCATCCACCCATAAAAGGGACTCGTCAAAACGACCTTGGTAGGCGTCAGGGAACTGGGGATCCTTGGCTGCGAAAAAATTCCAGGGAGGCGTCGAGTCAAACCGGCTCCGATGTCCTGGTCTAGCATCGAACCTGCCCACAAACGGGACGGGGGCAGCGTACGGACTGTGGGGTGGGAAAAGGTGGACCCAAAGGAAGGCTGGCCTGTCTTTTGGGCGTGCATCCCAGAGGCCGCGTGCCTTCGAAAGTGCAAAGTTCGGATCGAACTCGTCGGTTGAACTCCAGATTCCAGAAATGACAAGAGCGCGGTCGCAGATGGCAGCCGACGACTCCACGAGGCTGAGCGACGAAATTGGATTGAAGTGAGTGAAATGGGAGCCCACGAACGACGCTAGGAGTGCAAAGCTGTCATGCACGTTGCCGTACGATCGCTGGTCGAACCAGCATTGATTCTGATTGTGGAACGGAGCGGCGAGTACGTTTGTCGACACGGACATCGTGTTGTAGCCGGCCCTCCTGAGGTTTGCGATAAGGCCGTTTTCACTGACAGCTTCCGAAACTTGCGCCCAGGACTGATTTGCGCGGTGCGTCCACGGTCTGACCCCGTTTATCAGCGAATTGATACAAGGAGTTGTGAAATTGCTGTTTGCATAAAAGCGGTCGAAAACAAAAGCTTCGTTCGCAAGGGCCTTTAGGTTCGGTGTCGTGTTGAGCGCGTAGTTGTAGATAGGCGAGTGGTTGGCAGGAAAAGCATCGAGGGTGATCAGAACGATGTCCGGGCGGGAATCGGCTTGTGCTGATGCGGGGGGGGCCGGTGCGACCTGTGATTGGATTGGGCCCCCACTGGGACTGCTTAACGCCAGCGAGGCGAGGAGGGCAAGCGGCACGAATAATCCAAGCGCTGCGGCGCGCTTCAGGAATATCTCGGCTCCTTGGGTAAACTTCCACGAGGCGGCGCCGGCCAGAAAACCCACTCCTATAATAACAGAACGCTGGTGTCCGCCTAGCCAAAAAGCGGAGACGTCGAAACCGATTTTAGAAAACCAGAGCTTGGTATCTCGTAGGATGGCGAGACCTATTGTAGCCATAGTCAGGCAGTTTACGCCGTAGAGGGCCAGCTTCGCCGCGAGAGGCTTCCCACGAAACGGTGGAGCCCACAAGATCACAAACACGGGAAACGCGATGGTGCAGCCCGCAACGAAATAAAAGAGCCACGCCCATGCGTACACGATGGCAACCTCCCTCCAGCCCATGTATTTTAGGTAACCGTCGACCTGGGAGATGAAGTCGATCGGGAGGATAAGGGATGCAAAAACTAAAGGAATCGTTTCCGGGATACTGCGCAGGGTCACATGGCTGCTCGTGCTCGCGGACATTTCTATGCCAATATTGATTGCTGCAATTACAGTCTAAGCCTATGCAAAAGGGGCAGGATCTAAGCCAAACGGTGCCTGGGGGGAGGCCCTTAGACTTAGTTTGCCGTTACTTGTCCTGTCACCGTTTTTGCTTTCGAAGACGCACAATATAAGACCTCACCGTCTTATTAAATAGCTTCCATAGTCCCGCCAATGCGGCGATAACGGGAAAACAGGTCTGGAAAATCAAACCTCCAGAGTTAGGGTCGATGTAGGCAAGCACTTGCGTAGATCGAGTAGTCGAAGTAATGCAATCACTCCAGCCAATTCAACGGGCGATTATCCAGAGGTACCGGCCGCCAATAGCGGGCGTGATCGGTACCCATCCCGGCGTTTTATCCGCGCTTCGACGGTCCGTGCGATTCGACGTATATACTCCTTTAACTTTCGGCGATATGCATTCAGCTATTAGGGCATCCGCGATCCTCACGCACGACACACGATGGCCGCATCGTTAGCAAAGGTCACGGTACTCACGCCCTGCTTTAACGAAGCGGGCAATGTCTCCGCTCTGCACGAACGGGTCAGGGCCGTGTTTCGCGACCTGGATGACGTCCAACACACCCACCTTTTCATCGACAATGCTTCTACCGACGGCACCTTCAGCGAACTCAGGATGATCGCGCGCGGCGACCCTAATGTGAAGCTTATCCTGAATCAGCGCAACTTCGGTCACGTCCGCTCCCCGTTCTACGGCCTGCTGCAGGCGGAGGGTGATGCGGTGCTGGTCCTTGCTGCAGATCTGCAGGACCCGCCCGAAATGATCCCCGAGCTAATTCGACTGTGGCGCCAGGGAAAACCTGTTGTCCTTGGCCAAAAGAAGAATAGTGAGGAATCGCCACTTTTTTTTGCAATCCGTAAGGCCTATTATCGCCTCGTCAATCGGCTCGCCGACGTCGATCTGCTGGAAAACGTGACAGGATTTGGCCTCTACGACCGTAAGGTGATCGAGTCATTTCGTTCGCTGAACGAGCCTTATCCCTATGTTCGAGGCTTGATAAGCGAACTCGGTTACCCGGTTGCGCTCGTGCCCTACAACCAGCCGCTGCGAAAGCGCGGTTTCACGAAAAACAATTTCTACACGCTATATGACTTGGCGATGCTCGGAATCACGAACCACTCCAAGGTGCCGCTCCGGCTCGCCACAATGTTGGGCTTTGCCTCGTCCGCTATCTCATTCTTCATAGGCCTCTTGTACCTGATATACAAGCTTGTCTACTGGGACCGGTTTGCCCTTGGCGTGGCTCCGGTAGTAATCGGTATGTTCTTCTTTGCGTCGGTTCAGCTCTTCTTTATCGGGATTATGGGCGAGTACATCGGAGCCATTCACACGCGGGTAAATAACCGGCCCCTTGTCATTGAGAAGGAGCGCATAAATTTCTAGCGGAGAACGCGTGGATGGTGGCCCACACAAGAACCACGGACCACGATGCCAGCGCGGCCCAGTAGGACAATCGGAGGGCCGAGGGTCCCCAATATTGGAGCGTAAATGAGTGGTTACCGCTCGGGACCGGAAACGCTACAAAGCCTTCATTCGAGATTTTTACGGACATCTCCTGCTCATCATTCCATGCTCGGTACCCCGGGATGAAAACCCGGTGGGTCTCAAGTCGAACCGGAGCCGAAGCGGTCACTGTGACCTTGTAGGGCAGAAGCGATTCTAGATGCATCCGTTCGCTCTTTGGATCGAGCTCATAAAGTTCAAAGGCGCCGAAATGCGCGAAGTCGGCAATCTGAACGTCGTGCATCATGGGAATGAACCTAATCGTAACCGTGTCGCCGGCAGGATCCGTTGTCCACAGCCCGACTTCCCTAGAATTCGTTGGACCACTTCCGAACGAAGCGCTTTCTCCAGAGCTGGGGAGAGAGTATTCTCGGAAGAACGTTCGTCCTGTGATCTGGAGGATTCCTTTTAACGGGGTGCCAGGAAACCCGAACCTCAGCGCGTAGTGGTGTCCCGCCTCGAGGCCCATCTGTGGGGAAAGATCTAAAATTCCCGGGTTGGCGTCGACAGTACCCTCAAATTGGCCCGAGGCGACAAGCTTCCGCCTAGGCTCTGGCAGCGGCAACCCGGTCGTCGAATCAAGAAGGCGAGCTTCGAATGCTGGGTCTGCAACGCCGTTTGTGAATCGCGCGGGTAATTTGGCGAACAGCCCGTAGGCATGCGTCATGAGCGGCCGGTTCTCGGGACGCTCCGACCGCGCGGAATTTGCCTCGGAGGCTGTGCGCTCAACTCCGGCAGCCACGAATTGCCTTGTTTCCCACAGACTCCAGGCGCAACCGAGAGAGATCGTTATACCAGCGGCTACGTTGAAACTGCTGCGTTTGATTTTGTCGGTGCCTAGGGCCACCTGAGTTCCAACGACGAGGAGCACAGCAATAATCAGGTAGAATCGCTGCATCGGCCAGTAATACGTGATCCGAACGAGAGTCTCGGGAAAATAGGTCCAGAGCGGCGCCGTCACTCCGGGGATAGGAAGAAGCAAAACGAGAAGGCCGATGGAACAGGCCAGAAGTACCCAGAGGACCTTGGAGCGTACCCTGAAGGCCAAAACTAACGCAGCGGCGAGCACGGCCCACAGCCCATAGCCCAGCTGGAGGTCGCTTAAGGCCCGGGCGTTGGTAGTCAGCGGCAGGACATCCGCCGGAAACGTAGTCCGGATCCCATCCATGATCATTTCCCGGTGCGGAAGGGCTCCTAACTCGGCGGATTGTTGCCCTGGTACATGCAATTCTGCTAGGGAGACAAAAGGGTATTGCGCGAGCACGGCAAAAAGCAGTGCACCGACGAGTGACCGCTTGAAGGGCCCAAGCCCCCGATGCACGAATCCCAAGCGCACAACCTGGCTTGCGAACGCGATCCCTGTGAACCAGAGCGCAATCGGCGCATGCGCCCACCAGAGGGCGGCTAAAGGTGCCACGAGGCAAACCTCAGAAACTAAATCATCCTTTCTGAAGCTCCTCACGATCCCGTAGGCAGCCCAGGGCGCGATCGGAACCGTCATCCAGGTCATGTACTGATCCTGGGTGTAGATCGTAGCCAGGATGCCGGGGCAGCTCAGATATAGAATGGACAACCCGGCAGCGGACCAGCGCCGATCCGGTGCAATACGGCAAAGGACAGAATACGCCGAGTAGATTCCCGCGACCCCGCAAACGATCACGGTCAGGTGCTGCAGGGTATAGAAGCCGAGCGAGTGCCCCGTCACAAGGTCGATCAGGCCTCCCAGGTGCTGGTACATGGGAGCCACCCTTAACGGGTACACGGCGCCGTTGTAGGCGTATTCCGACTGGCCGACGAAGATGGGAAAGACGCCCGCTCGGAGCTGCGTGACAAAGTCCGCCAGCATGTTGGCGTACCAATAGGCATCGCCGGTCCCGATCAACCGGTGGGTCGCAAAGGGGTGGAGGAGCCAAGCCACTACGGCACCGAGGATTCCCAATCGGACCCATTCCTGTTTTTTCGGACCGGGCATCGGGTTCAGGTGGGATACTAGACCTTGTAGTACTCGCGGTACCAGGCGACGAATCGAGCGACACCGACCTCAAGCGTGGTCGTCGGGACATAACCCGTGTCGCGCTCAAGGTCCGTCGTGTCGGCCACGGCGGCGGCGACCTCGCAGGCCTGGGCCGCAATGTACTTCTTTACGGCCTTCTTGCACAGGCTTTCCTCCAGAACCTCTATGAGGCGGAGCACCTCGATCGTGGAGCGGTTCCCGATATTGTAGAGGCGGTACGGCGCCGAGCTCGAGGCGGGATCCGGCTTTGCTGGGTCCCATTTGGGGTCAGGCGCGGCCGGTTTCCAGAGTAGCCGATGGATGCCCTCAATCACATCATCCACGTAGGTGTAATCGCGGCGCATGCGCCCGTCGCCATAGATCTCGATCGGCTTTCCTGCCAAGATGGCCTTCGTGAACGAAAAGAGGGCCATATCCGGTCGACCCCAGGGTCCGTAGACCGTGAAGAGCCTTAAACCCGTCGTCGGGATGCCGAAAAGGTGGCTGTAGCTATGGGCCATGAGCTCGTTCGCCTTCTTGGTCGCCGCATAGAAGCTCACCGGATGGTCGTTTGTCTGGTGGACGGAGAAGGGGAGCGTGGCGTTAAGCCCATAGACGGAGCTCGAGGAGGCATAGACTAGGTGCTGCACCTTGTGGGCGCGGGCGCCTTCAAGCAGGTTCAGAAAACCCATCAGGTTGCTATCGGCATAGGACCGGGGATTCGTGAGCGAGTGACGGACGCCGGCCTGCGCGGCCAAATGGACCACGAGGCGGGGTTTGATCGACGAGAAGAGGCTTTGGGTAGCGCCTGCATCGGCAAGGTCTGCCTTGTGGAACGTGAAGCCCTTTTTGTCTTTAAGAACTTGGACGCGGGCCTCCTTTAGGCCCACGTCGTAGTAGTCGTTCAGGGTATCGATTCCCTGAACGGCATAGCCTTCCTCCAGAAGTCTCCGGCTGAGATGAAACCCGATAAAGCCGCCTGCGCCCGTGACGAGGATCATGGTGAGGAAATCACGATAAGGATCCGCCGAAGCCAGACCGCAACGGGGTCGGTATTGAGGAGGGGCTCAAAGTTACAGCCACAAGGGTCACAGAGCCGGTATCTTGGGTTCCTAGGATGGGCACGGGATAGGCCCTAATAGGAGCGTGTCCTAGGCGCGCAACAATAACGAAATTATAGCCGCTATCGGCGGTGGGGATCACCTTGGGCAAACCCGTCAGACAAACTTAAGCTTCCGGGCGGCGAAAAGGACCATCCTTAGGAGCAGCCAGCCGTGGCTCCAGCGGTGGATGTTCGTTGAGCCGTAGGTGCGGTCACGGTAGCGCACGGGGACGTCCTGGATTTTCATGTTCAGGTGCGCCGCGCCGAACAGGAGGTCAAAGTCCCCGAAGGGATCGAAGTTCCCGAAGTATTCCCGGTTTGCGACAATGCGCTCGTAGTCGGCGCGCCTAAGGACCTTGGTCCCGCAGAGCGTGTCCTTTAGGGACTGACCGAGGATGTACGTGAAGAGGATCCCAAACGTCTTGTTCGCGCACATGTTCAGGAACTGCATGGCCGCCTTCTCCATCGGATACACGAGCCGCGATCCGTTCGCGAACTCAGTTCGACCGGACGCGATCGCGTCGTAGAACTTGGTCATCTCCTCCGGCGGCACCGTGAGGTCGGCGTCCAGGATCATGAAGAGGTCGCCCTCCGCGGCGGCAAACCCAGCGCGGACGGCGTCGCCCTTGCCGCGGCCCGGCTGTTTAAGTGTCTTGATGCGGCGCTCAGGATAGGCTTTCGCGACGCGCTCGATTTCCTCCCAGGTGGTATCGGTCGAGTGCCCTTCGACAAAGATGAGTTCCGTCCCTGCGCCCATATTCGGGGTGCGGAGAACCGCGGCCTCGATGTTGCCCGCCTCATTGCGGGCCGGGATCACGACCGAGACCGTAAGCGGCCCCGTTTCTTTTCTCCGGACAGGCCGCGCTACGGAGAACACCGTGACGCAGAACCAGGGAAGGAGGGGGGCCAGCCAGCGGTTCACGAGAGTCCCGAGCCCCAGAGCCCGGATGGGGCAGAGGATGCGGGGTTGAATCGTTAAGGGGCCCCAGTCGGCAAGTTCCATGAGGCCACGGATGTCCTCCGGGGTCAGCCAATTGCTCTGCGGGTCCACGGATTTGAGGCCCAGGCCGCGGGCCAGGGCGTAGATCGGCCGCCAGAGGGCCGAGGGATAATTGACGACGAGCCGCGTTCCCGGATGAGAAACCCGGTGGAGGCGCCCCAGGATCTGCTGCACGTCGGCCGCAAAATTGAGCGTGTCGGAGATCAGGATGTAATCGAAACGCTCTCCGAGATCCAGATTCTCGGCTGGCTGCACGTGAAATTCGGCGTCGGGGACGCGGAGCCTCGCCTGTTCAATTCTCTTCTCCGAGAGGTCGATGCCGACCTTGCGCTTGGCCTTCAGGCCCGCGAGGAGGCTTCCCGTGCCACAGCCGATATCGAGCACCGAGGAATCGGGGGGGACCAGGAGGCCGTAGTAGTGGACCAGCATCGCGTGATAGGCGACGGAGGTCCACTTGGCTTCAGGGGGCCGGCCGTCGTACCACGCGCGCATCCCATCAAGATGCTCGGCATTGATCGCGGAGGAGGCTTCGTCGACGGGGGCTGTCACCGGGAACCTAGGAAACGAACTCGGACGCCGTCTGCAAAGCGAATCGGGCCGGAGGAGGGCCGGGCCCGTCCTACGAAAGGCGAGACGGTCCGGCCGGGTGGCGGAGGGTTTTCAGAGCGCCCAAGGCGGCGAGTCCCAGGATCGAGCCGAACGACAGCCAGAACAAAACCCTTAGCCCGGCAGGCGCTTCATAGATGAGCCTGACGCTCGACGTACCCTGGGGCACCTCCACGGCCACAAGAGAGTCCTTAGACTTCTGGACACGCGCAGGCATGTCGCCCACCCAGGCCCTGTAGCCCGTCTGAAAGACGCGAGGGGTCTCAAGCCAGGCCGGTGCGGGACTTTTTATGGTGGCGCGGTACGGGATCCAGGATACGACGCGGACCGGGAGAGATTCGCGGTCGTAGCTAAGGAGCGTGGCGCGGGCCACGGCCGTGCTGGTCTGGTCTTCGGGGATGGGCGATGTGGGGAAGAAGCGGACAGTAAGGACCTCAGGCCCCGAGGTACTCC
>Ga0302189_10001538_pt1 | contig 19194 bp, 16 predicted proteins | sample II_Bog_E2_2_FD_194551 | JGI IMG/M metagenome (GOLD analysis project Ga0302189, IMG submission 194551) | Peat permafrost microbial communities from Stordalen Mire near Abisko, Sweden - II_Bog_E2_2 | ecosystem: Environmental > Terrestrial > Soil > Wetlands > Peat | place: Sweden: Abisko...
GCCCGGCACAGCGGCCAACGCGCGCGTCGTCTCGGGCAAATCGTCACGGGAAATGGCGATTCGCTCACGCAACTCGATGGGCGCGGTTTTATGATTGACGCCGATGAGCGCGAGGGTCATTGGGGACCGTACCTGTGGACGTGGCTAAAGAGATTCGTCGCCCAGACAGCCACCATTACGGCGACGACGGCGCCGGAAAGGTAGGCCGCCTTGCGGCCACGCAAGCCGGCACTGCGCCTCACCAACAGCAGAAACACATAAACGGCCCAGCTGATGAACGATGCAATCACTTTGGGGTCAAGGAAGTAGGCTGCACCCAGGGGCGTCTCCTGAGCCAGAACGGAGCCAATGACAAGGCCAACGGTCATGCACGGAAAGCCGAATTCGAGAGTGGCATGAGCGATGCGCTCCAGGGTGTCGAGCGGCGGAAGCCAGTCGAGCGGCGCCCACCAGGAGTCCTGCCCGGCCTTGGGCTTGCTCTTGATGCGGCGCTCCTGGATCAGGTACAGCACGGATGCCAGCATACTGAAGGCGAGCGCGGCATAGGCCATTAACAGTGCCGCGATGTGGGCAACCAGCCAGCTTGTCCGCACACCTTCTGACGGAAAATGGTATCGATCTGGACCAAGCGCAGGCACCAAGATCAGGAAAAAGCAAGCCGGTAAAGCGAAGATACCAAGGGAGATTGCGTCGTAAAACCACCAGACCAGAAAGAAAAGCCCGGCAACCGCAAAGCCCAGCAGCGATTCCACTTCGCGGACGCCTACGGGCATCCAGCGATGAGCCTGGATCAACATTTCGACAGCGGAGACAAAGTGAAAAAAGAAAGCCAGCCCGGCCAGGTGGACGCAGATTTTGCGCCAGCGGAGCAGGTTATAGAGCACGGCCGGGAACACTGCGACACATGCCGCCGCGTAGAGAATAGCCGCAACTCTTAGCCAAAGCAGATACATACCGTTGTTTACCTTAAGGCGTAAGTACTCAGTATACTGTGACGCAAATCACCAAAAGGAAGGTATCAAGGGTAAGGATCAAGACTCAGGCGAGACTTGGCGCGGTTGCCGATGAGATCAATTTGTATTTCGGCGGAAACTGAAGAAGGGATTTCTCAACCGATCCGCAAAAGCCTTGTTCCCCATCCTTGCGACTTTTTCCTGTCGCAAGGGTGGGAGCGCGCAGACCCGGCCGCCCCGTTCATAGGGGAAAGGGAGAGTCAGCCCGCAATTGCAGTAGTTGTGATCCTCGACAGGTTCTGAGCCTGACTATCTTCGACTTGCCGCTTGCTCCTCTTCACCTCATACATAGAGGTGTCGGCAGCGTTCAGCAGGGCGTCTTTTGTGGCGCCATTCACTGGATAAAGAGCTACGCCGATGCTGGCTGAACCATTGATGACATGCCCCTCGATGATGAAGGGAGCGTCGAAGCAGCCTTCCAGCCGGGCAACGATCTTGTCCAGATCGAAACGGCCGTGCTGGAGCGAGACCAGAGCGGCGAATTCGTCCCCGCCGAGCCTGGCCAGCATATCGCCGCCGAGCAACTGGTCATTCATGCGCGCCGCGACTTCTTGGAGATAGATATCTCCAACGCGATGGCCGAACGTGTCGTTGATCGGCTTGAACTTGTCAAGGTCGATATAGATCATTCCGAAGATGCCGCTCGGTCCCGCCTCTTGAATCAGAACATCGAGGCGCTTGTGCAGCGAGAAGCGGTTGTGAATATTGGTGAGCAGATCGAATTCCGAACGGCGGCGCAGGTCGGAGTAGAGCCGGCGAGTCTCGATGGCCAGCGTGGCCAGCCGCGCTCCAATGGAAAGAGGGTCCGTTTCGCGGATGGAAGGCGACGTCTCCGGAGCGAGTGCGGCAAAGAGCGCCCCTAGCGCCGGGCCGGAGCGTGAATCGACATTCACACGGACGATGCGCAGATCGTGCGGCTCAGGCGGACAATTTCCCACCATCGAACCATCGGCGATTTCGCACCAGCATGGCGCGCCGTCGAGGCTGAACGAGACCAACCCCACGATCTTTTCGAGGATGCTGGGTAGCGGCTGCGAGCCGTTGATGTCCTCGAGAATGTCGCTGCGCTGGCGCTCCAGGACGGCCTCGACCTGGGCGCGAGCCGACAACGCCGAGGCTTGGCGATGCACCTTGCGTTCCAGAGCCCAACTCCTGGCGCCTCCCACGGCAACGACCACCAGCAGCAGGCCGACCATGAGCATGAGGTTGCGAACATTCAAAAGCGTGGGTCTTTTGACCACGACAACGTCATCGAAGGAACGAAGCAGGATATCGAATCCCTCACCCTCGCGGAATGGTTTGGAATCCCCGAGGATGCAGATGCCGGTGACGCGGACCCTGGAACCCATCTGCACTTGACTCATGGGCGGCAGATTGAAGCCATTAACACTCGGGTGGCGATAGATGGCGGAGAAGACCTGGCCATCGGCCGTGAGGACATACTCATCCTGGGAGTTCTCGCGGACTTCCGTCACCACCTGCCCTTCAATGGAGACCAGGTCGAAGATATGCTTGCTCGAAGCGAGTTCGCTCCAGGTCGCAGGCAAAGGAGCAATCGGAGAGTAAATGGTGCTCTCCTGAACTTCGCCCCCGGTGAGAGTCAGAAAGCCGTCATGGATGTCGGGTAAGCCAGTCACGTCCACCTCGTCGCCGATCCGCAGGGGACTCTCGACTCGGGTATTGACCCAAAGGCTTTGCGCTCCGCTTTGAAGCACCATGGCAGAAGAGGGCTGGAAATAGGTAATGATCCCTTGGACCCTCACTCTCCGACTGAAGTTCTTGACTCGATAGCCCGAAAGAACGTCGCTCATCCGGGTGACGGGGAGAGACCAGGGACCAGCGCCGGCGCGCGTGAGGATCTTTATGTCCGCAGGGGAAGGAACGGCGAGCGAAATTCCGGTTTGTTGCATTTTGCCGTCGAATCGAGCCGATGCGACGCCAGTGGCCTCGACTTCCGCATCCAGCAACCCGCTGAGAGCACTCGGATCCCGGCTATCGATGTATGCATTGATCAAACCCCCATCGGCAAGCAACTCCATAGCGTCGCCGCCCCCCACCATATCGGCGCTGAGCACGGACGCACGGACGGTGACCAGCACGGAATCGTACTGTCCGTGGATCAATTCTTCGAAGGTGGCCGCCACGGGCGTGGGCAGGTTGCCGTGATGAAGCAGGGTAACCCCGCGGGCGACTACGATTGGGTGAAAGCTGTCTTGCGCTATGCCCCGCACCAGAACGCGATCGCCGGGAGTCAGTTTGATATCCGCATTGGCAAACACATAGATGCCCTCGCCAGCATCTTCGACAAAAAGGGTGGTCTCCTTCTCGCGCCTGTACGTCACTGTCGCCTCGAAGGCGACGGGCGGCTGATGACTGGCCTCGGCATTGCTTAGGGCGCGAACAGCGCGCAAAGTGGTCAACGGGGCGGGCGCCGCGGCCCATACGGCCGAGCCCGTTGCCAGAATGACCGCAACTGCTGAAATTAGCCTCTTCATCGGAAAGAACCCTGCGCAACCGACTCCGTCTTGTCCGTTAGTCTAAGTCAGTATCGGCATCGCAGCAACGCTTCTTTAGCCTCGGGTGAAAGAGTGGATCGTAGAATCCGGAGGGAATACCCATGGCTCTCTGGGCCGCCCCCTGGGAAGAAAGTCGGCCCGGCATCATGAGTTTCAACGGAGCAGGGGGGCTTACAGGCAGTAAAAAACCTTCGCTTCCGATGCAATTCGCTAAGGCTTTGTGTTAAGGCACGCCTTCAGTCGTGTCTCCATGGCCTTCGGCACACCCAAGCGGATAAAAGCGTCTCGAAATGTCGTGCTGAACACAAAAGACTTAGAGGCGCTTTCGCGCCGCGCCGCAAGTGCCCGTATCATCAACAGGGCTTTCACCCCCGCGGTATGCATCTCTGCCACCCCGACCAAGCCCAGTCCCTTTTTCCGCAGCCTCTTTAACACCCTGAAAGCGGAGGAAATCAACAAGGCCTTCAGGCCGGGACTTGCGCCTCCAAAGCCAAGGGCTACTGTAGTTCTAGTGCCGATGTCCCCCGCCGTGGCCACCGCCGCCTCGATATCCGGGCAGGGCGTGTTCGCCGCCACCGTCATGGCCGGCGTTGCCTACGTTCCCGCGCCCGTCCCGCGCCTCATTGCCGTGGAAGTGGTTGAACTGCACTGCTCCGCGTTCAGGCACCGGCCCTCTGTATCCGTTGTGCGGGTCATAGCGGTTGTCCACGTGGCCATAGAATCCGCCACCGCCGTGAAACCATGGACCGGCTCCCAGGAACACTCCACCAGCAAACCAGTCGGGCCCGTAGTACCCGTACGGGGAGCAATCGTAGGGTGCATAGTCGAAATACCCATACGGGCATACAGGCGCCACTCCAACTTCGACGCCAACCTGAGCCGACCCCTGGGATGGAACGCTGAGCAAGGCAACCGCAAGTACTGAGAACGCAAGAACTTTACCGTGGGACATGTTATCTCCTTGCCCGCTTAGAGCCGGAAAGACCTCTGCGAGTTGTACCGCGAATTGAGTTATGGGCTGCTCATCGATCGCAAGTCGTCGACGCAAAACCTTATGTGTGATGCAGATAGCGACAACTAGCGGGTTGTCTCGATTTGGTTTTCCCTGCGGCGATCCAGGAGCCATATATGCGCGGCCAATTGGAAGTATTCTTGGGACAAGGAGCAGCAAGCCGTGTCAACACGCCCACTCAAAGCAGCCACTCAACCCAGCGAGTCCGCAGTGCGGATCTTTGCCGCCAACGAGCGAATCAACCAGAATCTCATCGAAGAGCTTGATCCCGCCGTCTGGAATGCCAAGACGCACGGCAACGTCCGCACAATCGCGGCGATCTTCACGCATATGCATAATGTCCGCTGCAAGTGGGTCAGGCTTACAGCCCCGCACCTCAGCGTTCCAGCACAACTGAACCGCGCCCACTGCACACCCGAACAAGCCCGGCTTGGGTTGGCCGAGAGCGGCGCGCGATGCTCGGAAATGCTGGCCGAGGCGCTCAGTGGCAGGGGCCGCATCACGAGTTTCTTGAGAGACGGCTGGGCTCAACCCTGGCCGGTCGGCCCGGAGATGCTCTGCTATATGGTTGCTCACGAAGCCCACCATCGAGGGCAGGTATCCATCCTCGCCCATCAGCTGGGATTCCCGTTGCCGAAGAAAGTCATGGCCGGGATGTGGAATTGGGAAAAGCTGCTGAAGGAGTAAAGAGCGCCTGGCGACCCTGGTTCGAGTTCTTAAGCGACCGCCCCGGGGCGCAGGCTGCCCGATGATGGCGGCTGGATATCACACCAGTCGCCCCATCAAGCGCTGTGCCCCAAACAGCATTTCGTGCTGAGGAGGCTGCTGCTCTATTTGTGGCCCTTATGGCCACCTCCGCCTCGATACCCAGGCAGAGCGTGTTCGCCCCCCGCGTCATGGGGAGCCGTGCCTACGTTACCTTTTCCGTCCCGCGCTTCGTTTCCCTGGAAATGGTTGAACCGCTCCGCGCCACGCTCCGGCAACGGTCCGGCGTAGCCGTGGTGGGGGTCAAAGCGGTTGTCAACATGCCCGTAAAAGCCGCCATGGCCATGGAACCATGGACCGGCGCCGATAAACACGCCGCCGACATACCAGTCGGGCCCGTAGTAGCCGTAGGGCGCACAGTCGTAGGGAGCATAGTCGAAGTACCCGTATGGGCACACAGGCGCCACTCCAATATCGACGGCGACCTGGGCGGCTGGCGCAGGGGATGAACCGCCGAGCAATGCGATTGCGAGTGCTGCAAGAGCAAGGAACTTGATGTGGGACATAATCCCTCCTTGGGAAGATTAGAGTTTGTTGAGACGCGGAGAGTTGTCTCTCCGCACGGGGTTGAGCGCAAGTTGGCGGGGAACCGGCCTTTCGGGGGAAGAGCCGGCGGTTTTGGAGCTAGAAACTGGGTTTCAGAAGTTCCAGACCGGCGCGGGAAACCTGGACGTCGTCCTCGGACTTTCCGCCGCTGAAAGCGACAATCACAGAGCCGGTCTTTCCTCGGAAGAAGACGCCGCCCTGCCACCCGAACTCGCCGGTCATCGGAGGGCGCTTGGCGGTGCCGCTGTCTTGCAGGGTGTCGGCCATCTCGGCGGACTTGGCGTAGGCGATGCCAAGCAGGTTGTTGCCGTTGGCGCTGGCCTTGGGGTCCGTCATGCGACCCACAACCGCCATTTTCGAGGTCCAGGACTGGATGGTGTCTCCCTGGGCATAAGACACTACCGCGACGCCAGTGATGTTGAGTTCCGCCGCGCGCTTTTTCATGGCTTCGAGCGCGGCACTGGCCAGGGCGTCGAATTTCTTGGCGCTCACAGGTTTGGGGGCGCTGGCGGCGCGGGCGCTTCCCTGACCGGCGACAAGCGCGAGGGCGACCAAAATTGCTATTAGGGGATGACGTGTCTTCATTCCGAGGTTCTCCATGGGCCACTTGCCGCAGCGCGATGCGCCCGGCGAGTGCCCTGGAGAATTCTACCCTGCGGATCCCTGCTCCTTGCCAGAACTATTGTTGCGGAGGAGGCGGAGGAGGCGGTGGAGGCGGTGGCGGTGGCGGCGGCGGAGGCGGTGGTGCGGCAATGGTGGTGGTGGTCTGCTCACCGGGCGGGATCTCGGTTGTGCTGGTCTTCGTCTTTTCCTTCACAACCTTGGTGTGATGGTGCTTGTATTTTGTCTTGGACTCGGTGGTCTGGGTGGTTTCGCTCACCGGCGGAGTTTGTGTGGTGGTAGTGGTTTGAACAGGCTCTTGAGAACTTATCGGCGCTGAAAGCAGAAGCGCGGCCAGAGACCCGAGGGCAACACTATAAAGCTTGTTGGGATTCATTCGATTCTCCTGATTTTGCCTTGTACCGGATGCCTCGGTTTGGAGGACGATCCGGCGTGCGGGAAGTGACTTCCCGCGAAACAACTTCAGGGTCGCTCAGCGGCAGGAGCAATGCTGAGCAGAAAGGCTCATTCACGCAATTCGCCGAGGGGGCGCAGGGGCGAAGAAAAACAACTACTGCGCTCGAGCGCGCTTGATGATCTTCAACTTCAGCTCTTTGCCGTCGGGCTTGAGAAGAACCAATTTTTCGCCGTCGATGAGCGTCTGCACGGGGTCGTTGACAATCAGTCCCTCGGCCAGGTCGCCGGTCTTGGGATGGACCTTTTCTCCGCGGGCGGTGTAAATCAGATCGCCAACCTGAACGGTGAAGACAGCCGTGCGAATCGTCTCTTTCTTCGTGGTCTGATCCTCGGTGGCGACGCCCAGAAACTTGCCGGCCACGTAGCCCGCCTTTGTTTCGCCAAGAAGAGCCGTCGTCACCAACAATGCCAATGCGAATCCAAACAGTGCCTTGCGTGCCATTTCATCCTCCAGGGGTTGTTGAATTCATCGTACACCGGAGCGGCGACTGCCGGAAGTGCGGCTTGCCGCGCACCTGTTGCCGTTCCGTGGAGAAAAACTCGGAACCGAGAGACCCCGCCTTCGTCTCCACCGTTCCGGCACGATAATCTTAAAGCCAACGTGATCAGGGAACAAAAACATCTCGAAGTGGAATCTGCGCCGCAGTTCCCTGCCCCCGAAGATTCTCCGCTTGAATTGACGCCGCCAACCCCTCCCGCAGACAAAACCGCCTCGGAACTGACCCCATTCATGCGCCAGTGGACTGCCGCCAAACGGGAGAATCCCGATGCGCTGCTCTTCTTCCGTATGGGCGATTTTTACGAGCTGTTCTATGACGATGCGGTGACTGTGAGCCGCGAGCTGCAATTGACCCTGACTGCGCGCGACAGGGAGCGCTCGCAGCCCATGTGCGGGGTTCCGTATCACGCGGTGGAGCAGTATCTGACGCGGCTGTTGCGCAAGGGTTATCGAATCGCCATCTGCGACCAGATGGAAGACCCCAAGTTGACAAAGAAGATTGTGCGCCGGGAAGTCACGCGGGTCCTGACGCCTGGAACTGCGCTCGATAACGCTCTGGGACAGGAACAGAACAATTTTCTGGCGGCGCTGTATGAGTCTGGTACGGCGAAAGAACCGGTGTGCGCGGTTGCGCTGCTGGATGTTTCTACCGGGGAGTTCAGGACGGCGGAGTTTACCGGAGCGGCGGCGCGGCAATTAGCGGTGGACGCGATTTTGATGTCCGGGGCCAGCGAGGTGCTGGTGGCCGAAGGCGCACTGTTGCCGGCGCAGCTCGAGCGGATTCCCGCGCGAACAAGAATTCCGGATTGGGTGTGGACGCGGGAGTTCGCCGTATCCCTGGTCGAGCGGCAACTGAATGTGCGGTCGCTCGAAGGGTTTGGGCTGGACCAGCATCCTGCCGCGGCCATCGCGGCCGGAGCCGTGCTGCACTACGTGCGGACCACGCAGAAGAATGAGGCTCTGCACATCGATTCGCTCAAGTTCGAGGCGCACTCGACGGCGTTGGAGCTGGACCAGGTGACGGTGCGCAATCTCGAACTGGTCGAGCCGCTGTTTGCCGGCTTCGCGGGTCAGGATGCGCGCGTAACGCTGTTTCACACGCTCGATGCGTGCCAGACTCCCATGGGCAAGCGGATGCTGCGAGCAACCATTCTGCGGCCGTTGGTGGACGCGGAAGCTCTGGAGGGCCGATATGAGGCGGTAGCGGAAGCACATGGGGATCTGGTGCGTCGAGAGGAGATTCGCAGGGCGTTTGCCGGCATTCTCGATTTGGAGAGGTTGCTGGCGCGGCTGAGTCTCGATTCGGCGGGGCCGCGCGATGTGCGTGCGCTGGCTGCCAGTTTGGGCAGGCTGCCGGGGTTGAAGGTTGCGGTTGAAGCCATGTCGTCGGCCGAGTGGCGCGAGTTGGCCGCACGGCTCGATATTTTGACGGACGTTACTACGCGGATTGTGGCGACACTGGTGGATGAGCCCCCGCTGACCTTGGTGGATGGGGGCGCAATTGCGGCGGGAGTGGATGCGGAACTGGATGAGTTAAGAGCGATATCAACCACCGGACGCCAGGCGATCGCAGCCATAGAGGAGCGGGAGCGAACTAGAACCGGATTAGGTTCGCTGAAGGTTCGATATAACTCGGTATTTGGATATTACATTGAGATAACAAAGGCTAACATGGCACTGGCGCCGGCGGACTATGAGCGCAAGCAGACGCTGGTGAATGCGGAACGCTTTACTACGCCCGAATTGAAGGAGTTGGAGCGCAAGATACTAACCGCGCACGACCGCTGCATTGAGATTGAAAAGCGGATATTTGTGGCCTTGCGCAGCACGGTGCTGGAAACCTCGGGACGAATTCGGCGCAGCTCGTCGGCTGTGGCCGAGGCGGATTTGCTGGCGAATTTTGCGCATTTGGCGGCGCTGCGAAACTATGTGCGGCCGGTCATTCGGGAAGAGTTGGTGCTGGAGGCTGTCGGGGCGCGCCATCCGGTCATCGAGCAGTGGATGGAGGACACGCGCGAAGGGAGATTTATTGCCAACGACCTATATCTAAGTGCGAGCGCAGATGGACCGAGCTTGTTATTGATAACCGGGCCGAACATGGGCGGCAAAAGCACTTATCTGCGCCAGGCGGCGATGTTGGTTTTGATGGCGCAGATGGGCAGCTTTGTCCCGGCACAAAGTTTGCGCTTTGGCTTGGTGGACCGCATTTATACGCGCATCGGGGCCAGCGACAACGTGGCGCGGGGCCGATCGACCTTCATGGTGGAGATGACTGAGACGGCGACCATTTTGAATACGGCCACGAAGAAGTCCTTGATACTGCTCGATGAGATGGGACGCGGAACGGCGACCTTCGACGGCCTCAGCCTGGCCTGGGCGACGGTGGAGTATCTGCACGCGGAGACCGGGGCGCGGACGCTGTTTGCCACGCACTATCATGAGCTGACCATGCTGGCGGAGAAGTTACCCAGAGTGCGGAATTTGCGCGTCGGCGTAAAGGAAGCGGCAGGTGGAATTGTGTTTCTGCATACCATTGAGCCGGGCGCGGCAAGCAAGAGTTATGGCATCGAGGTGGCGCGGCTGGCGGGGCTGCCTTCGGTGGTAATCGAGCGGGCCAAGCGCGTGCTCAAGCAGCATGAAAAGCAGGAACGGCAAAGCGTGCAGACGGAAACGACAGAGCCGATGCAATTGACCATCTTTACACCGCTGTCGCAGCGTATAGTGGATCGCATTGAAGCTACGGACGTGAACACGCTGACGCCGCTGCAAGCACTGAATCTGCTCGAGGAGTTACAACAGGAGTTAAAGGAGAAAACGTGACGGCAAGTTTGCGTCAAGCTGCTGGAAGTTTGCTGGTGGTGGGGCTCGGTGGCACAGAACTTACTAACTTGGAACGCGCTTGGCTCAAGCTGATTGGGCCGGCGGGAGTTATCCTGTTTCGACGAAATATTGAAAGTCCGCGGCAGACTCGGGCGCTGCTCGACGAAGCAACCAAGTTATGCAGGATTTCAAGGCCGGAGCGTTGTTTTCGTTGCGTGGACGTGGAGGGCGGAGTTGTCGACCGGCTGCGCGACGCGCTGGCGCCGATGCCTTCCGCGCAGGCGGTCATGCTGGCGGCCACGCAGACTGGAAAGCTCAAACTGATTCGCGAACACGGAGAGTTAATTGCGCGGGGCGTAAAGGCCTTTGGCTTCAACACGACGCTGGCGCCGGTGGTGGACCTGGCGCTTCCGGAATCGGCCAAGGTGCTGGGGACCAGAGCCGCAGCGGCGACACCGGAGGGCGTCGTGGATTATGCCCGGAACTTCTTGGCAGGGCTGGCGACGCAAAGGGTGATTGGGTGCGGGAAGCATTTCCCGGGGCTTGGCGGCGGGGTAGACGATTCGCATCTGGCGACTCCGGTAATCCGGCGCAGCCACCGGGAACTGTGGCAGAAAGACTTGGCTCCGTACCGCGAATTGCGGAATGAGTTGCCAATGATCATGGTGAACCATGCGGCCTATCCTGAGACGCGGGGAAAAAACCGGCCGGCGAGCGCATCGCCGTTTTGGATAACGACGATGCTGCGCAAGCGGGTTGGGTACTGGGGACTGATCTTCTCCGACGATATGGAGATGGGCGGAATTCTCAAGTTCATGCCAATGGAAGAGGCTGCTGTAGCCGCAATTCGCGCGGGGATGGACTTGCTTGAGATATGCCACAGTCCTGAGCTGATTCTGCGCGCGTTTGAGGCGCTGATTGCCGAGGGCGAGCGTTCCGCGGCTTTTCGCAAATTGCTGCTGGCGCGCGCTGGGCAGGTTGCGCGCACGCGCGGCAGACTGTTTGCCGGGGGAGTTCCGAAAGAGCTTACGGCAAAGCAATTCGAAGCGCTGCAGGCGAAGATTTTTAGCTTCGGCAAGACCGTTGCCAGAGCGGTGGAGGCTGGGAAGGCCGGCCCGGGAATGGAGGCGCTGCCTGCATGACAGTGAAGGCTATGACCGTGGCAGGCATTATGAGCGGCACGTCGGCGGATGGAATCGACGTAGCGTTGATGCGGATTGCGCCGGGGAAGCTGAAGCCCAGGCTCTCGCTGCTGGCGCATGAGGGATTCGCCTATCCAAAAGCGCTTCGCCGCGCGGTGCTGGCGGCAATGAATGCGGAGTCGACTTCGACGGATGAGTTGGCGCGGCTGAACTGGCGGCTCGGGCTGGCCTATGCCGAAGCAGTCTCCACCACCCTGGAGCGGCATCCTGAAAAGCTGGACCTGATCGGCTGTCATGGGCAGACGCTCTATCATCAGGCGCGCCCGGCGCTATACGCGGGGAGGCGATTCGCCTGCACGTGGCAGGCCGGAGAAGCGGCGGTGATTTCCGGTGCGCTCAGGATTCCTGTTGTCTCGAATTTTCGGCCCGCTGACATGGTCGCCGGCGGTCAGGGCGCACCGCTCGTTCCCCTGCTGGACTATGTGCTGTTTGCCGATGCGAAACGCGGGCGGGTCCTGCAAAACATCGGTGGCATTGCTAACCTTACCGCGATTCCCGCCGGCGCCGGGCCGGATGCCGTGATTGCATTCGATACCGGGCCGGGAAACATGGTCATGGACTGGCTGGCACAGGAGCTAATCGGCAAGCCGTTCGACAGGAATGGGGCTCTTGCCGCACAGGGAAGCGTGCTTGAGCCGGTGCTGCGCGCGGCTCTGCGAAATCCATACTTTCAGCTCAAGCCTCCGCGAACGGCGGGGCGGGAGCAGTTTGGCCGGGAGTATGCTGTGAAGTTTCTGGCAAATTGCCGGCGGCATAGCTCCACGCCCGCGGACGCTCTGGCCACCGCCACGGCGTTGACGGCGGAATCGATCGCGGACAGCTATAAGCGGTATGCGCGGGCCAGGATGAGGGGCGGCGCGGACTACATCGTCTCTGGCGGAGGGGCACGCAACGGTACACTGATGGCGATGCTGGCGCAAAGGCTGGAGCCGCTGGGGTGCGAGTTGGCAGTCAGCGAGGAATTCGGGCTGCCGGCGGAAGCCAAGGAGGCTGCCGCGTTTGCGCTGCTGGCCTGGCAAACCTGGCATCATCGCGCCGGAAATGTGCCGGCAGCCACGGGAGCGTTGCGGCCCGTTATTCTTGGCCAGGTGACCTATGCGTAGGATGTTTGCGCTGGCTTGCCTGATAGCGATTGCGGGCTGCCGATCGGCGCCGAGAGATCCGCGTACGGTGGTTTTCTTGATTGAGAGCAGTCCGGCCAACCTCGATCCGCGGATTGGTACAGACGCGCAGTCGCAACGCATCGACGCGCTGCTCTTTGACGGACTGGTGGCGCGAGATGCCAGCTTTCAATTCACCCCGGCGCTGGCTGAGCGCTGGGAGCAGCCGGATCCGCTGACGCTGGTGTTTCATTTGCGGAGCGGCGTCAGGTTTCACGACGGGAGACCGCTGACCGCTCGCGATGTGCTGTGGACCATTAACTCAATGCGCTCAGGCGCGATCATCTCTCCCAAAGCTGCGTCCTATGCTTCAATCAACACAATGGAAGCGCCCGACGAGAGGACCATGATTCTTCATTTGAAGCGCGCGGACAATTTTCTGCTCACCAACCTCTCAACGGGCGCAATGGGGATTGTTCCCGACGGCAGCGGAAAGGACTTCTGGCAGCATCCGGTGGGGACCGGTCCGTTCCGATTTGTAAGCCAGCAAATCGACCAGGAGGTGGTGGTGGAACGTAATCCGCTGAGCTGGGCTCAGGTTCCCAGCCTCGAGCGGGTGCGCTTCGCGGTGGTGCCCGATGCAATCACCCAGTCTCTTGAACTGGAAAAAGGCTCGGCCGACGTGGCCGTCAATTCCCTTCCCATGGACTCGCTTGCGGTACTCGCCCGCCGGCCGAATTTGCAAATCAACGAAACCGGCGGCACGGAGATTCAGTATCTGGGCTTCAACCTGCGCGATCCGCTGCTGAAAGATGCGCGGGTGCGACAGGCGATTGCCTGCGCCATCGATTCGCAATTGGTGATCAAGGCACTGCTGGGCGGCCATGCGCGACCTGCATTCAGCCTGCTGCCGGCAAGCCACTGGGCATGGAGCGGCGATGGGCCTCGATACGATTTCGATCCAGCCAGGGCCACGCGCCTATTGAACGAGGCCGGATATGCGCCGGGGAGCGATGGGGTGCGCCTCCGCCTCACCATGAAAACCAGCACCCTGGAAGAGACTCGATTACTTGCCGCCGTGCTGCAACAGCAATTCGCCAGGGTGGGAATTGCGCTCGACATTCGCAGCTATGAGACAGCAACCTTTCTTTCCGACGTGCGGAGCGGCGCGTTTCAAATCTATTCGCTGCGTTGGATTGGCGGCAACGAACAGCCGGACATCTTCACGTTTGTCTTTTCCACCGCGAGCTTTTCTCCAAAGGGCGCAAACCGCAGCCACTACTCCAATCCGCATCTCGACGCTTTGCTCGACGACGCCGCCCAAATTCCTGACGCCGACAGGCGACGTGCGGACTATGTGGAAGCGCAGAATATACTGGCGCGCGATCTGCCGGCTATCAATCTCTGGTACCCGAATACGATTGTGGTGCATAATCGCCGGCTGACGCATGTGCTCCCTTCCCCGTCGGGGAGCTACACGTTTCTTGAGACTGCGGAACTGGTGAATTGACGCCCTTAACCGCCCAAAGCGCATACCCTCCGCCATTTCGCCTAAACAAATCGCAACTGGTTAAACATCAATCCTTTGCGCCCATCTTGTGACGAATTGTGTTCGGTCAACGGATCCCGCGGTCGGCTGTTCAACCTTTTGCCCGCCTCACTCGTCTACAAAAATGACAATAACTATCGGACCCCGGACATTGGCAGGATATGTTCCGCGGAGAAACGGCTTATGAATAGCAAGAGAAGGATTCGGTTTTTTGTATCGATTGCGCGACTGGTGCTAGTAGCCGCGCTAGCGGCTTTGGCGGGGACTCCGGCGAGCCGGGCACAGTCGCCGTCCTCTTTCCGCGGCACAATCACTGCCATCGCGGGCAATACGCTTACGGTGAAGCCAGAGACGGGCGACGCTCGCCAGGTGGATGTTCCTTCAACGGCGGCGATCCTGCGCATCGCTCCGGGGCAAACAAATCTTAGCGCCGCGCTCCCCATCCTGTTCAGCGAGCTGGCCAACGGCGACCGAGTGCTGGTGAAACTGGATCCGAGCGCTACCGGCCCCACGGCGTCGGCGCTGCGAGTCATTGCCATCAAGCAGGAAGACGTTGCGGCCAAGCAGCAGAAGGATCGCGAGGACTGGCAGCGGCGTGGGGTTGGCGGATTGGTGAAGAGCGTCGACAGCTCCGGCGGCGTCATTGTGCTGACCAGCGGCGCTGGAGCCGCGGCCAAGACAATCACGGTTCACATTGCGCAGGGAACGGCCAAGGCCACCATTCTAAAGCGGTACGCACCCGCTTCAGTGAGTTTTGACGCAGCGGTGGCGGCGCCGATCGATGCGATAAAGGCCGGCGACCAATTGCGCGCGCGCGGCGAAAAGAACGCCGACGGCACCTCAATCGACGCGGAAGAGGTGATCTCAGGCACTTTCCGCAACATCTCCGGAACGGTAATTTCCACGGATGCGAGCAGTTCGAGTTTGGTGGTGAAAGATCTGGTCACCAAAAAGCAAATCACCATCCACATTACCGCGGACGTGCAGATGCGCCGGTTACCGGACATGATGGCGCGAATGCTGGCGGCGCGGTTGAAGGGCGGAACTGGCGCAGCCGGGACTGGGGCTGCAGGAGGGTCAGGCGGCGCTGGCGGAGGATGGAGCGGCAACAGGCAATCTGCGGCAACTGGTACAGCACCGGCCGCAGGCGGCGGGCCTGGCGGCGGCAATGCACAATGGTCCGGCGGCGGGCGCGGTGGAGCGGGCGGGGGCGACCCGCAGCAAATGCTCAGCCGTGCGCCTGCCATTCAGTTGGCGGACTTGAAGAAAGACGACGCCGTAATGGTGGTTGCAACCGACGGGACAACAGACGTAACAGCCATCACGTTGGTGGCGGGCGTGGAGCCGCTTCTTGAAGCGCCCGCAGCCAGCCAGAGTCTGCTCAACAACTGGAGCATGAATTCCGGCTCCGGCGCGGCGGACGCGGCAGCCCAGTAAAAGAACTCAAATTCCGAACTGAAACAAGCGGGGGACTCTTGTACTCAAAATTGCATGGCATTCCTATCTTTCTGGTCTTATTCACGCTGGGACTTGCAGTAGCGCAGGCGACGCAGGCTCAGGCGACGGCGCCGCCGGTGCAGACACCTGCGGCATCCGCAGGCGCCGCATCCACAACGGCTGCGTCAACCGCAGCTTTGCGCGGAACCATTACCGACCCCACGGGCGCGCTCATTCCCGGCGCTACCGTTACCATCACCACCAGTGCGGGCGCGACTGTAAAGGAGACCACTGCGGATTCTTCCGGAGCCTATGCGGTAACCGGTTTGACGCCGGGAAGCTACATTGTGCGAACCAGCTACCCTGGATTCGCGCCGTTCAAAATGCCGGCCATTCAGCTTGCCGCCGGACAATCGAAGCGCGTAGACATTTCAATGGCGATGGAAGTGGAGCAGCAGAGCGTTACCGTTACCGACGAATCGCCAACAGTGAACATCGAAGCCAGCGGCAACTCGAACGCCATCGTAATCAAGGGCAAGGATCTTGAAGCGCTGTCGGACGACCCGGACGAGCTTTCGAACGAGTTGACGGCGTTGGCCGGACCATCGGCGGGACCGAACGGCGGACAGATTTACATCGACGGATTCAGCGGCGGGCAGCTTCCGCCCAAGTCGGCCATCCGCGAGATTCGCATCAATCAGAATCCGTTTTCCGCTGAGTACGACCGCCTGGGCTATGGGCGCATTGAGATTCTCACCAAGCCGGGAACAGACAAACTGCACGGGCAGGCCTTTATTCAGGGCAACGACAAGCCATTCAATACCGGCAACCCGTTCACGTCCACCATTCCCGACTACTACAGCTACCAGTTCAACGCAACGGTAAGTGGCGCGATCTCAAAAACCGCTTCGTTTTTTGCTAGCGCCGAACAGCGCAATACAGAGAACGTGAATGCTTGGCTGATTCCGGATGCGGTGCTGGAAGATGGAACAGGCGCGTTTGCGAACAACCCAAGCTACGGCGTAAATCTCCTGAACAGGCGCATCCGCGACAATGCCTCGGCGCGCATCGATTGGCAATTGGGCGCAAAGAATACGTTTACGGCACGCTATGGATTTTGGTCGGAATCCGAGCACGGAGATTTGAATTCGGGATCGCTGCCATCCGCATCCACCCATGAGTCGAATACCGATCACACGGTGCAGATGAGCGACGCATTTGTGATCAACGATCATGCCGTGAATGAGACGCGCTTCCAGTATGAGCGCCAGAATGAGAATCATTACCCCGATTCAAACGATCGCACCATCGGCGTGCAAGGCGATTTCACCGGAGGCGGCTATCCCAGCCAGGAAAGCCGCGATCACACCACAAGGCTGGAATTCTGGAACATGACCACGCTGAGCAAAGGCGCGCAGGCCATCAAGTTTGGAACGCGTCTGCGTGACACCAGGGACGCCAATCTAACCACTTCCAACTTCAACGGCGCCTTCACATTTGCCAATTACCAGAACTACCTTGCCATGGCCAACGGGCTGCAAAGTGGCGAGACTTTCAACCAACTGGTTCAGCAGGGATACGGGCCCAGCTCCGCAACGTACGCGACGGGACAGGAATCGGCTGTGGCAAATATGTTCGACGCGGCAGTTTTCGTCCAGGACGACTGGAAATTCAATCCCAAGCTCACTCTCTCGGGCGGCCTTCGATGGGAGGCTCAGAACCACATCGCCGATCACGACGACTGGGGGCCGCGCGCTTCGTTCGCCTATGCGCTCGACGGAAACGGCAAAGACAAGAAGACCAAGACGGTGGTGCGCGGCGGCTATGGGTTTTTCTTCGACCGTCTGACCACTTCAAGTTTCCTGACCATCAACCGCGCCAACCTTCAGCAACAGGTGGTGCTCAACGATCCAACCTGCACCGCGACTGCGACGTCATTGAATGCGATAAACCTGGCAAGTTGCACGAGCAATGGCGGTTCCACCAGCGGCGCATCGGCGCCCGTGAAGTATGAGGTAGATCCCGGGTTTCATGCGGCGACTACGGAACAGTTTGGTACCAGCCTTGAGCGCCAGCTGTTCACCGGCACAAGCCTTACGCTCACCTACCTGCATTCCTTTGGGGTTCATCAGTTAGTTACGCGGAATGCCAACCAGGCAACCGGCGGAACTCCGCAGACCGGCACGGGCGGCTACTTATATGAGTATTTTCCCGAGGCTGTTTTCAAGCAGAACCAGGCCATTGTCAGCGTTAATTCCAAGGTGAGCAAGGATCTGAGCCTGGTTGGTTTCTACACATTGTCTTATGCCAACGGGAATGGCAGCGGCAGCGCTTCGAATGCCTACGACCTGGACGAAGACTACGGCCGCGCTCCCTTTGTCAACCGCAATTCGGTGTTCTTCATGGCCAATTACGGCGGCCCGTGGGGCATCCGCTTCAACCCATTCCTGATTGCTCAGGCGGGCCGGCCGTTCAATATCACGTTGCCTACCGACCCGTTGAATAACTTGTTCAATCGGAGGCCCACCTACGCTACCTCTACCACGCCGGCAGCCGATATTGTGTCCACTCCGTTTGGCCAATTGGACAGCGCGTCACTCCCGGGCGAGGCTCTGATTCCGGCTAACCTGGGCAATGGCCCCGCCGCGGTAGCCGTAAACCTTCGCATCAGTCGCGCATTTGGCATTGGTCCAAAAACGAATCCAACCGGAGGCGTCACCGATGGCGGAGGCCCTCCGGGAGGAGGTGGACCTCCAGGCGGAGGCGGCGGTGGCCGTGGCGGCGGCCCTCCGGGAGGAGGCTTTGGCCCAGGCGGAATGGGTGGTGGCGGCGGCCGCGGTGGACCGGGTGGCATGTTCGGACCCACAAGCACGGGCCGAAAGTACTCGCTGAACTTCAGCGTTCAGGCGCTGAATCTTTTCAACGACATCGACTATGGAACCCCGACAGGAACGCTTACCAGCCCGTATTTCGATAAGTCGACGAGCCTTGCCCAAGGCATTTTCAGCACAGGTTCAGCCGCGCGGCGCGTCTTTGCGCAAGTCGTGTTCTCGTTCTGATCCGTGAATAAGTGTTAGAGCAACAAGGGCCGGAGCGGGTGCTTCGGCCCGTTGCTTTTGCTCAGCGTGCCGCGCCAACCGTGGCGCCTTGACCGCCGGTGGAGAATGCGTCCGTCAGCGAGAGGACTTTCAACTGTGCCTTTAACTTATCGAGCGTCGAGGTGGTGGTCGCCACAATCTGGATTGTATCTCCCGGCAGAATATCGAAGTAGTTATCCGAGAGCTTCACGTCCAGGCTGCCGGCAGAGATAGAAACGCTGCGGGCCAGCACCGGAGAAGTTACGCTTAACTTGTAACTTCCGTTTGCTCCCGAGGTCTCGATCTTAAGCGCGGCAGGCTTCAGGTGAACTTCCTTTACCGGAGCCAGATAGGCCAGGTTGCGCGAAACCTGCGCGCCACCTTCGGTCAGATCGGCGACTACAAAGACGCGCGAAGTGTCGGCCGCGCCAGCATCGGCAAGTTTCTTTAGCGGACAGTCAAGATAGACCTTGCTGGCCAGCGGAGTTACATCCACAGCGTGCGATTCCTCCAGCAGCACCTTGCCGTCGAAGTCCATCAGGCGTACCCGCAACGTAGCCGATTCACCCTTGACCTTGTCG
>Ga0302189_10001556_pt1 | contig 19104 bp, 9 predicted proteins | sample II_Bog_E2_2_FD_194551 | JGI IMG/M metagenome (GOLD analysis project Ga0302189, IMG submission 194551) | Peat permafrost microbial communities from Stordalen Mire near Abisko, Sweden - II_Bog_E2_2 | ecosystem: Environmental > Terrestrial > Soil > Wetlands > Peat | place: Sweden: Abisko, Stordalen...
GGCCATCACCAACAAAGCCTTGCGTTGCTTCCGATCCAGAGCGGCGGCCACTTTGCGGATGGCCCGTTCCTGGTAGTAGCGTTCGACAATCGCCTTGTCCGACGCAACTGTATCGAGCGGCTTGCGAGTGGTGCGGCGGTCGATGGCCAGCTTCAGCTCGTCGCGGGTGTAGAAGCCCTGCACAGGTCGCGGCGGATAAAACGTGTCATCCCACAGCCAATGGTCGTAACCGTTCGTGTAGAAGATCACCGGGCGCTGGCCAAACTGATGCTCCAGGCAGTCGGCATAGAGCTTGGCCTGTTGCTGGCCCTCCCCGGCGTTGCGCTTGGTGCGTTTGGCTTCCACCACCGCCAGCGGCTTCCCGTCCTCACCCCACAGGACATAATCCACAAAGCCGTCGCCAGTGTTGTTCGGCATCCCCTGCACAGGAAACTCGCGGTCCCGTTCCTGGTCGAGCGCCCAGCCAGCTTCTTTCAGCAGCAGGTCGATGAAGGCGTCGCGGGTCTCTGCTTCGTTGTAATCATGGGTGTCGGGAGCAGCCTCATTCGCGGCCTTGGCGCCGGCAACCTCGGCGCGCAACCGCTGAATCTCCTCATCCAGCGCCGTCTTGTCATTGAGCAGAGCGGCCAGACTCTCGTCTTTGGCCGCCAGCGAGGCTGCCAGCTCTTCCAGCTTTTTCTGCGTCTGGGCCGGAACGGGCGAAGTCTTCGGCAGCAGAGCATCGTTGAAGGTCAGCTCCGGCGCTGGCCGCGTACCCCGCGCATAGCGGTGCGCAAGCCAATAGGTGAACTGGAAGAGTTCGCGGCAGGCGGTCAGCGCGTCGTATTGGGTAATCACCTTCTGGGTGTGGACGGCCCTGTTGCCCTGTTCCTTGATGATCCGGGCCTTCGCGGCAATGCGCTGTGTGGCCAAGGCGGCAAAAGTGGGTTCGGCCAGCAATGCGGCCAAGTTGTCCTGATAGGGCAGAGTCAACGCGGGTTCAGCTTTGTAGAGCCATTGAACCGCAAACTCCAGTGCCCGCCGCGCATAGAAGCAGGCCGAGCGCGGATCGGGATAGACAAGCGACTCAGCCTTCGCCGCAGATTCAAAGACCAGCGGCCATTCGGAATGTAGGAAGGCGAAGTTGCTCATCAACGTACCTTTGATCCTTCGGGCCAGTCCAGTTTATCTAACTCCGCACGGCTGATTCGTCCATGACGTGCGAAGCAGTCATCCAAGCGTCCTATCAGCCAAGTGATTGCCTCCGGTGTCAGTTCAACCGCTGCCTGCTGATTGTACGCACTCCTCGGGTTGGTGTTGCCCACTCCTGCCAAAAGATGCCGTTTCGTCGAAGCGAATGAGTTTGGACCAAGTTCTTCCATCAACGCGCTGAGCGACACGCCATCTGACAAGGTGCCGTTCACAAACTCCGCATCATGGACACGAATGTATCGTGACCAGTCGGCCTTCCATGGACGTTTCTTGATTTCGGCTTCAGTCGCGTCGTCCCGCCCTTCCTTATACTTCAAGCCTATCGCACGTCCGAAGATAAGGATGTCTTTGGGATGGTCAACGAGGCGCCCCATGAACATAATCGCGCCGTCTTGCACCTGCCTGGGTTTCTTTCCTTCGGGATAATTGCACGCAAAATAGCAACCGGAGCGATCCACCTCGCTCAGAATCGGCAGGGATGGTTTTTCGCGTTTGTGTCCTTCACCGAAAAACTTCACAAATCCCTGCTCTGCACTCGTGACCCAGTTCAATGGCTCAACAGGGACCAGAGAGAATCCGAGGTCTTTGCCTTCATCTCCCAAAGCGCCATTTATCCGTGAACCGCCGCCAGAGGCCAAAGAAGCTGTAACTTTTTTCTCCCACTCATCAAGTTTGCGGGCATTCAGATCAGCCCCTGCTCGTTTCCAAAGATTCTCGAAGTACTCATGGCAACTCGCGGCGATTGACGCGTCTTGTGCAAGGAATCCGAATTCATGATTCCGAAGTAAACCCTGCTCGGTGAGGTTGGCGGATGTAACGATTGCTCGATCAGAACCGATCAGATATGCCTTCGCGTGGAGATTTTTGACTCCTCGAATCTGAGCGCCTGCTTCGAGAAAGAGCCGAAGTGCCTTTATGTCGGATATTCCTGCCAGGAATCCGTCGAGATCGAAACGAGTGATTACCTGAAACTGCTTGGGGTGTCCATATTCGAGCAGCCGTCTGGCTGCACGCTCTTTAATGAAGGGGCATACGATCCGAATACGGGAGTGATCTGACTTCAAGGCATCGTCCAAAATCCGGTCCCAGCCAGAATCCACCAGTCGGAAGTTCATTGCGTACCCTCCGTTCTTGAGTACTACGCTCGCAGCTTTGGGAATCGCTCTGCAAATGCTGCAAGTACATCTTGCCACAAGGGGTCATCGACCCTCTGGCGTGAATGAACCTCGTTGAGGACCGTGTATCCCGCGTTGTGCAGCACATCGTGGAGCGCCTTCTCCATTGCGGCGACCTTATCCCGCCGGGGCCTATGGTCTTCCATCGTAGTAGCCGCTGGAAGAATCGGCCCACAGGCTACAAGGTCAAAAGAGCAGCAGGTTTTCGGATCGATGCCCGCATTCATGAGATGGCGGCTCAATGCGTTGGCGTGGACGTTTGTCCCAAGGTGCTGGCTCAATCGCGTGAACGGTGACTGGGCATTCGGAGACGAACTGTCGCCAGTCCTGCCAACATAGTGAACGGTGCGTCCATCCGCCGCAGTCACCTCCCACACATACAGCCAAAAACCGCGTTGCAGCAACTCACCCGAGAATGAGAGCGACTGGAGGGAGGTCATCAAAGCTCTCCTTGAAAGGCGCGGTGCTGGATAGCGGAAAAGAAGGTCTCCAATCTTTCATCGAGAGACGCGCATTTATCTCTAATTGCGAGCAATTTTCTGGCTCTGAGCGCAAAGGTCTTTTGTAGACCTATCGCCGGTGCATAGACAGGGGTCTCGTTGATCTGTTTGATATTTAGAGTCGGCTGGTTGACAGTCCTCACTTGTGACTGGAAGTAATGCTGAATATAAGGTGTCTTCAGATAGAAAAGCAGGAAAGTGGAGTCGATTACAGTTGGGTCTGCCGGTACGCGAGCTACCGCCCTGGCGATGTTCATCCCTCGCATATCTGGACGGCACAAGGCCGTGGTCCCTATAGATCCGACGCAACTAATAAGCAACTCGTCTCCACGAAGCCTTGATCTCGAATATTGCGCTTCGATTTTTGGATCGATCATTTTCTGAGAAGTGAGATCAATCCTCCCATTTGTGAAATCTCCAACCCGCACCAAGGGAACCCCGCCCTCAAAATCATCCCCTGGCTGAACGACTCCATAGTTGATTCCATCATCTGAACGAACGAAATCAGCAAGAGGGACGGGCGAAACTTTAATCGAAAATGTCGTAGGATCGCCGAACATATCAAAAAAAATGGCCAGTATGAGGGAATCGAGTTTCTGAACGGCGAGGCGGCGCTTTTGGCGCAAGGCATCCGCCTTGTCCAGAATCGCCGCTATCCGCCGTTGCTCCTTGAGCGGCGGCAATGGGATGGACGTTCTACGGATGATTTCCTGGCTGATGTTGGGTTGGGCTCCGCCAACACTCCTACTCAGGAATTCGGGCAGTTTAGATTGCAGGGCATGAAACAGGTAACGCGTATCTGTTTCGCCATTTTTCGGAATGATGTGGCAAACTGCCTGATTTGTCGCAGCCGCGATTCCGAGAATGCCAACCCTTCCAACCGTAGCTCCATACATTGCGACAAGAAGAGCGCCAGCCGGAACAAGTTTTGCGGAAGAGTTGGTAAGTCCGGCCTCTGTGATTGTTTCACTCGCATTCAGAATGACTGATTCACGCAATTCCCCAGACTTCACCCACGGGATGGAGCCTCCATAGAATTCGGCAGCGCGGTCACGGGATGGTGTGCCACCAGAACCCGTGTCGCAGAACGTACCGATTGCTTTTTCCGTCCACTTCACTTCAGCATCCCCTCCAACTCCTGGAGTCCCTGCAATATCTCAGCTTCGAGCTTTTTCAGGTCGGCGAGAATCTTCTTCGGCGGGTCGTGGTGGACCTCTTCGTGGATCACTTCCTTATAGCGGTTCAGACTCAGATCGTAGTTCTTCTCCACAATCTCAGTGAGCGGCACACAGAAGCTCTGCGCGGTACGCGGGCGTTTGCGCTCTGAGCTGTCGCGCTTGTCCCAGCGGGCAAGCACGTCGGGCAGGTTGTTCTTGGCGTGTTCTTCCTTGCTGAGGGTCTCCTCGGGTAAAGCGCCGAGTTTCTCTTCGTCGAGCAGCGGCTGGCGCTTGTCGTCGAGCGACCATCCATCGGCCTGCACGTCGTAGAACCAGACGTGGTCCGTGCCGCCGGAGTTGGTCTTGGTGAAGAGCAGAATGGCCGTCGAGACCCCGGCATAGGGACGGAAGACGCCGCCGGGTAAGCTGATGACCGCGTCGAGTTTCTGCTCCTCAACCAGGATACGGCGCAGCTCGCGATGGGCGCGGCTGGAGCCGAAGAGCACGCCGTCCGGCACAATGACGGCGGCGCGGCCACCCGGCTTGAGCAGCCGCATAAAGAGCGCCAGAAACAGCAGTTCCGTCTTCTTGGTCTTGACGACGCCTTGCAGGTCCTTGGCCGTGTTCTCATAGTCGAGCGACCCGGCAAAGGGCGGATTGGCCAGGACCAGCGTGTACTTCTCCACCTCGGAGGCGTGATCCTCTGCCAACGAGTCGCGGTAGACGATGTTAGGCTGCTCGACGCCGTGCAAGAGCAGGTTCATACTGCCGATACGCAACATGGTCGAGTCGAAGTCGAAGCCGTGGAAGAGATCGGTGTGGAAGTGCTCGCGTTGTTTGGCATTATGGAAGAGGTTGGGGTGATGGCGGCGCAGCGCCTCGCCCACGGCCACCAGAAAGCCAGCCGTTCCGCAGGCCGGATCGCAGACCACATCCTTGGGCGTGGGCTGGGTCAGCTCCACCATCAACTGAATGATGTGGCGCGGCGTACGGAACTGGCCGTTCTGACCGGCGGTGGCAATCTTCGAGAGCATGTACTCGTAGAGGTCGCCTTTGGTGTCGCGGCCATGCATGGGAAGCGCCGCAATGAGGTCAACCACCTTGACCAGCAGCGCCGGCGTCGGGATGGTGAAGCGGGCATCCTTCATGTGCTTGGCGTAGGTAGAACCGTCGCCCCCCAGGGTGCGGAGAAAAGGAAAGACGTGCTCGCTGACCAGGTCAAACAGCTCCCGCGCCTCAAAATCCTTGAACCTGGACCAGCGGAAGTCGGCGTAGCGGCGGCCTTTGGCATCTTTGCCTTTGGGGAAGAAGCGCCACTCGACGGGCGTGCCCAGCGTCTGGGCCTTCTGCTCTTCGAGCGTCTGGAGTTCGTCCAGACGGCGCAGAAAGAGCAGGTAGGTGATCTGCTCGATCACCTCAAGAGGGTTTGCGATGCCGCCGGACCAAAACGCGTCCCACAGGCGGTCAATTTGATTGCGAAGATCTCCGGTCACCATGATTATGTTTAGGGTACTACCCTATGCTTCCTCCAGAGTCCGTTTGTGTGCTGTTGGAATGCAGTTTGACAATGAATCTCAGGCAAATACAGTTCAATCACGTATGCTTGGGTGCCGATGCGTACCTTGTGATCGGGAGAACGCAATCATCGTGATTCCCGATCCAATTCCTTTTCTCCCTTCTCCTCCACGGTTAGCCTTGTGGCAGTTTGTCCGGCTTGAATCGCTCGCCTCTTCATGCAATGAACCCACTACATCCCCGGCGATTCCTTCGCGCGAACTCTTGTTGCAACAATCGTTTGCAGTGTGGCCTCCAAATCTCATATACTAATGCTGTAAGATACGTATCGACAAGGAAACCATATGCCTGCCGCAAAGAAAGCCACAACCCGACCGAAGCGCAGAATCGTTTCTCCCGCAGAGGAGCGCACTCAACTCCGGCTCACCGTCGATTCCAAATTCACCAAGAGCCATTTCAACCAACTCTTTGCCGTGCTCAAAGTCCGGCGAAAGAACGCTCTGGCTGAACACATCATCATGAGTTTCAAGAGCAAGGCCGCTCAAGCACAGCTTGTTGCGTTCTACAACAACCAGTGGCTGAACATTCCATTTCAGAGTATCGACACCGCTTTCGTGTTTCCTTTGACCTTCGAGATTGCCGATGAGCTGGAGAGAGTTGGCGGAGAGATTCTCGGCGGGGTGAATCGGTCCAAGGCATTTCGCGTGATGGTGGCCTACTTTGCATTCGTCCATAAATTGAAAAATCAAACACAGACTACTCCCGCATAGCATCTCCAGCGCATCTTCCAAGCGAGAGGGCGCTGGCGCTTTCGAGCGGCATTCGTGTTCGGAATCGATAGCGTGGCGGGCGCGGCGGGCGACCGGCAAATCGCCGTTGTGTTGCTGATTGAGCCGTCGGAAGCCCTTCCGGCTGGTTTCTTGATCCTCGAACGCAGTGCGAACAATCTTCGATCATCTTCGAACATTGTTCGACGTTGTCCGAATGCCGTTCGATCTTTGTGGATTATGTCACCGTCCCTAAGCCATCAGGCTTAGGGATGGTGTCTTCCTTCAAAGCGAGCGCAGCGAGAGTGTTTCTCTGCGTGTTTTCTCCAATTGATGCTCGCAGAATCTGGCGGCTTTGGAAGATTACGATGTTGGATCGGCCTTTACTGCATCCTCATGTCCCGCCCGAATGTCATGAGGATTTGTAGGATGCGCTCTTCTGGTTCCTGCATCTGATTGTTCTTCAGCAGGGTGTAATGACTCCGGCTGTTGCATTCGGATTTCGAACAGGGTTAGCGTTGGGTTGTGCTGACTTTGCGGGCCATGACGGGTGGTGCTGGATATGCTCAACGGCATCTGGAACACAGCGACTATTACGATGAAGCCCGTCGTGTGCAAGGTGAATGGCATGGCCAGGGCGCGGAATTGCTGGGTCTGCGTGGAGAGGTAACGCGGGAGCAATTTGAAGCTGTCAGAGAGGGGTTGCATCCTGAGACTGGAGAATTCCTTCGGCCTCGCCACAGTGCTGACCGCATTGATGCAAATGGAAGCGAACAGAGCAAAGGCAGGTCTCTGTACGATCTGACATTTTCCGCGCCGAAGTCAGTTTCGATTCAGGCGCTCGTCGGCGGTGATGAGCGATTGATTGCCGCCCACGACAAAGCTGTCCGGGAGGCACTGGCTGAGGCAGAGAATTATGCTGCCGCTCGCGTCCGGCTGAATGGTGCGAACGAGGACAGGGCAACGGCAAACTGGATTGTGGCTGCATACCGGCACGACACCAGCCGTGAACTCGATCCGCAACTGCACACCCACGCCGTTACAGCCAATTTGACCTTTGATGGGGTGGAGGGACGCTGGAAGGCATTGCAAGCATCGGGATTGTATGAGCGCCGTGCGTATCTGACGGAGATTTACCGGAACGCCCTGGCGCGCGAAGTATGTGGCTTGGGATATGAGATTGAGACGCGCCGCGATTCCAAAGGCAGAGACCACGGCTTTGAGATTCGCGGCGTCTCCGATGTATTACTCGAAAAGTACAGCGTACGCAGCGCGCAGCGGGATGCCGCTATCGAACGATTCACCCTGGAGCATGGCCGCAAGCCGACTAATAACGAGGTTGCCGTGCTGGTCCGTGAATCCCGCGCCGACAAACTGGCGGAAATCTCCACGGAGAGATTGCGGACACAGCAGCAGGCGAGGTTGTTGCCTGAAGAACGCCACGCGCTGAAGCATCTGCATGAAGAGTCTATTGATCGTGCCGAAGTGATTCCGCATGAACTCTTACAAGCAGCGGAGTCGCTTCAACACGCGAAAGAGCATCTCTTTGAGCGCAGTTCGGTTGTGCGCGAGCACGAGTTGATGACCGAGGCCCTGCGGCACGGGCGCGGGAAGATTGATCGCCATCAACTGCGCGGTGCTCTGGAGTTGGAACAGTCGCAGGGTTCACTTATCCGGGCCGGGAACAATCTGGCCACGCGCGAAAGTCTTGAACGCGAACAGCGCATGATTGCAGCGGTGGATGGCGGAATAGGGCACTATGAACGTCTGGGCGGGAAGCGCGAGTTCAGCGCTTCGGAAAGGCTGCGAGAGGAACAACTGCGGGCTGTTCATCAGATACTGGATTCGCGGGATTTTGCCGTCAATCTGCGCGGAGCCGCCGGGACCGGCAAAACCGCTACGCTCACGGAAATCGCCCGCGGTTTACGGGAGGCCGGTCGTGAAATTCTGGCAGTTGCACCAACACGCGGCGCGGTCGAGGAGTTGCAGAAGGTCGGCTTCCGCGACGCGATGACGATCTCGCGATTGCTGGATGACCCAAAGGCGCAGGCCGCGTTGCACGGCAGAGTTCTAATTGTGGATGAAGCAGGCATGGTCTCAGGCCGCCAGATGGAGGGACTTCTCAAACTGGCGGAGCGCGAAGAGGCGCGGATTCTGTTCTCTGGTGACACGCGCCAGCTTCAGAGCGTCGAAGCATCGGATGCACTGCGCATTCTGGAACAGGAATCGCGGATGAAGAGTGTTTCACTGACGGCTGTGCAACGGCAAACGCAGGCTCAATATCGGGATGCAATACAGACGTTGCGGCAATCGCCGGAGCAAGGATTTGAAAAGCTGGAGCACCTTGGCGCTGTTCGTGAGGTTCCGTATCTGGAGCGCGCGCAAGCGGTAGCATCTGCATATCTGACACTCACCTCGGATGCAAACCGTTCGGTTCTTGTTGTTGCCGGTACGCATGATGAGATTGGCAAGATTACCGATGCCATTCGTGAGGATATGAAGCAGCGCGGCGAACTGCATCGCAGCATTGTCGCCGAGCGTTATGTTCCGCTGCAATGGACCGAGGCGCAAAAGAAAGATTTGGTGAACTACAAGTCAGGGCAAGTTCTGCTCTTCCATCGCTCTTCGCGTGGGATCGAAAAACATGAGGCGCTTACCGTCGAGCGGACAGAAAAGTCGAGCATCGTCGCCAGGGACCAGCATGGCATGGAGTGCATGGTGAGTCCATCACAGGCGCGCTCATTTTCTGTATATGAATGCCAACAGATCGAAGTGGCTCCCGGCGACAGGCTTCTGCTGACGGGCAATCGCGGCGCAGCGGACTTCCGAGCCACCAATGGCGAACTGGTGAAAGTGCGCGATGTCGATGGCGGCCGCATTCACCTTGAAGATGGCCGGACGTTGCCGGCCAATTACCACGAGTTCGATCATGGCTATGCTGTCACCGCGCATCGCAGCCAGGGAAAGACGGTGGACGCGGTAATCCTCTCCGCCGATGCGATGAAGCAGGAGTTGTTCTACGTCGGGGCCTCGCGTGGCCGACAGGAAATTGTCGTGGTCACCAGTGACCGCGAACAACTGCGCAATATGCTCGGCATCTCCACTGCGCGGCCATCGGTAACTGAACTGGCAAGAGAGCAGACATCGCCTCAACCCGTGCTAAAGCGTGTTCAGGCGCAGTCGCCTTCGCAGACCATTGAACCGTCGGTGCTGCGGAAAAAAGATCGCCATCGGCACGATCTGGGAATGAGCCGGTGATTCCAGTCAATCATCGGACAATCCGCTGGAACAATGCGGCTCTTCCTTGCAGCTTCCGTGTCAACCGTATAGTCGTTCCGTGCGACAGGCCGGCCGTTTCATGTTCCTTTTGGATGGATGCTGCTTGATCTGGAAGCAGAGTGGTCATTGCTCGGAGGCATGGCGAACCCGTCGAGGCAATTGGCCGAAAGTCAGGTCTGACCGTCTTTCGCTCGCAGGTCTGAGGGTTCCTCCGAAAACTGAACCGCCGAGTGGTCAAATATCTATGGCCTTAGGATGATCCACCGTGCGATACTTGGACGATCTCTTCAGCAGTTTTACGAACTGAAGACTCTGATTTTGCTTAGCGAACGACCCCATGCTAGTCCCACCCGAATATCTCGTCTCTTTGGATGACCTCGCCCCTAGCGATTCTCGTTTCACGGACCTGTGCACAAAGCGCTTTCTGACTTTTAGCCGATGGTTCAAAGAAAATTCATCAGAGCCGCGCTGGTCCCTGGTGGAGTGCGGCTTGCAGTCCAAAGACTGGTCTAATCTTCTCCAGTGGGCTCATCAATGCTCAGCTGAACATGTCCCCTCTCCGCAGAGCTTAGAAGCAGGTATTCTCTTGCTCGCGGTCAGCACCGCAGTTGCCCGTAACAGGGAAAACGATGTCTTGTGGGCTCCTGTCGCATCCCATTGTAGTAGCGCTCTAAAGCAAAGCTGGTTTGGGTACGCCGAGTACCCCATATCAGAGTGTCGTGAATCTCTACGCGATGCCTGTCACATTTTAGCTTTGCGAAATCAATTACATCTGCGCGGCAAGATGCACTACTGGCGGACAGTGATGTTGCAGTTTGGGTTTAATTCACAGGTGGCCCAGCATCAGCTTCCAACCTGGTTGGCCGGATATGTAGTACCCGAGACAGTGCGCACTCTTCTGAATCCAGAAGAAGAGAACAGCTCCGTCACCTTTCAGCAGTTTTGGGCAGCTTTAGGAAAGGCGGCTCTGAATTCGACAACAACCGAAGTTGAATTCCAACTAATACACTCTCCATGGTGCCCTGAGGAAAGCAGAACCCTGTTCTTGGCTAGCTTGCAGCAGACACGTCTGAGTAAACCCGCAAGTTCCTCGGGACGCATTGAGGATGAGGATAGAAATCCAACACTCTTTGGCCTACCGCGACTCGGAGATAGTGAGTTCACCCTTCCACTTTCACGTAACCTGCCAAAAGAGCTTACTACAGCAGACGCCCAGCGATTGACGTTGGCCATGCAAGGCCTCCCACTAACTTTCATCGTAGGCGACGCTGAAGGGCATCTTGTCTTCGATGGAGGACCCTTGCGCGTGTCTATCCGCGACGTACTGAAGCAACCCGAGCGAGAAGTGAAGATTATTTTACCTCATGTCGGCTTATACAAAGAACGGTTCGCTTTTTGGGATGATTCTGAGGATGTCATCTTATTTGCAGGCACGCAGGGACGACGTGTGCTGGACAAAAGCGAGATGCAGAAGAACCCCCGACGTATATGCTCACTTATTGTGCGCGCTGACCTTCAGGTGCGGAGCGGCTCCGACATCCTCTCCTACGAGCTGTGCTCGGAAAGCTGGGCGCTTTATAGATTTCCAGAAGGCCTTACAAAGCAGATAGCTGTTTTTGCGGGGGAGCAACTGCTCTGGGTGCCCGAAAATGACTCATCGGATGAGCGCCAGTTTGTCGCTCACGGAAGGCTGGTTGCAGAAGAACTCTCACCAAGTCGCCTGAGTGTTCGGGTTGAGCTAGAAGATGGCTGGGCCTGTCAGTGGTTCCGATTTGGCGGACAGAAGTACAATGGAGCATTTGCGAACATTAGCGTCGCACCAAATTATCGTTACAGGCGAGCGTCCGCACTTATTGAAGCTCGGCGTGGCATAGAGCGCACTTTTATGACGCTAGTTGCGGAACCCGCCGGGCCTGCGGTGCCAGGTGCGGCGTATCAGAGTGAAGACGGGCAATGGCATGATTTGTACGCAGCGCGTCCGTTGGACTCCGGTGCCTTGGAGGGTAGAGCACTGGCTTGCCGCTGGCAATCCAGTGCCGAGCAGGAAGCCTGGTTAATGCTAGGCGATCAGCCTCTGTTTGCTGAGCCTGATCTGGTACGGCGGCAGCAGATACCTTGTTGTGGCGAGCCGCTTTATATCCGATTCGGACTCATGCACGAAGACCGCACGAGCCGTATCACGCTCGCGTCCGCTGTATACGCGACAGGCTTTTTGGCTGGCATAGAGTTTGACCAGAGTAGTTTCCTACTGCGATTGCGTGGGTGTATTCAGCGAGCAAATGAGTTTCGTGTTTGGGTATGGGAACGGGATAGGACTACACCACGGTGTCTCGATCCTCTTGAGGTCCAACTGATTGATGAGACAACCTTGTATGTCCTCGGAGAGAGCGTGGCGGAACCTCTTGGCTGGCTTCTATCGTGGCAAGGCATGTGGCGTGGAGCACGCTTTCAGGGAGAACCGAGAACTTCGGCTTGGCAGAGTGTGGCTGAAGGATGGTGCCATATTCTTGACCACACACAGGACTGGATAGCCACAGCTAAAGCGCTTCGTGCCTGGCGCTTTCCAGTGCTGATGCAGCCCTTTTGCGGCTGTGTGCGGAGAAGGACTGCACAACACCCGATCTCTACTGTTGACGCATGGACGAGAACGGGACCGCTGCTGGAAGACCTCTGTGGTGCGCATATAGATGGGAGCCTTTTTGATTATGTAGCACCACTGCGCGACCTGCTATTCTCTTTCCGCCCTACTAACACAGTGGTGCAAGACTTTCTCGAAAAGCATGCCGCCGCAGTACTAGCAATGGACTGGCAGAATAACTTCTATGAGCCAGCAGCATCTCTCCTGCGCGCTCAGCCTGTGCTTCTGGCACAACTACTGGTCACATATGTGAAAGAGGAGTTCACTCGCCGCGAGGAACTGGTGAACTTTATTCCCGTAAATAATTTCTTTCACAAAGAACGCGACCCCAAGCAGATTGCGGATCTTCGGAAGAGCACGGAGTTGGTCGTCAAGGTTATGGTTTATCGTCTTCATTCTTTCGCTGGCGTACCCCCACCGTCCACCAGGCCAGATGATCTATCCTCCCTCCAAGAAGCCGCCCTTAACGATCTTCGCAGTTGGGTGGACAGCTCCCCAGTAGACAGCATGTTCTTCACTAGTTGCATAACCGAACCGGCAGAACTGCTATTCCGTGGTGAACAAGCCGAGGTCAAGTGGCTGCGGCTGGCCATCGCGCGCTCGGCTGTTTGTTGCGCATTTCTTGCCGCGCATCTAATATGCAACCATCTTTATCGCGAACTCAAGGACGGATCCCTATGAACGAGACACTTCAGTTGGATGCGCTCCAGACACAATCTGATGTCCGAAAGCGGATAGTGGAACTTGCTACGAGCTACCGCCCGCTCCGAGATAGACACCTGCTTGAACTCTGCCAGAACGCTTGGCAAGATGATGAGAAGTCTGGCGGTGTTGTTGGCCGGTTGTGGGTGGAGTGTTTGTTTCCGAGCAAGACGAATGGCACAACGCTCAGCATGTTGGCTGAAAGCGGTGTGTTCGACCAGCGGCTACTACATATCCTCGACAATCTCGCGGCTCACCCAAAGGAGCGGACGCTGTATACGCATCAGGAAGCGGCTGTTCGAACAGCAGTGCGCAGCATACCTGGTGCGCAGCCCAAGGATCGGCCTGCAATTGTGGTTACAGCAGGTACAGGCGCCGGTAAGACTGAGTCGTTTCTGCTGCCGGTATTGAACGACCTTTTTCTCCATCCTCGTCAACCAGGAGAAACCGGGATTCGCGCGCTCCTGCTTTATCCCATGAATGCGCTGATCAACGACCAAGTAGACAGGTTGCAAGCTTGGTTGCGTTCTCAAAAGGGAGATTCAGATACAGTGACTTTTCTCCACTTTACGTCGGAAACGCCGGAAGATCAGAAGGCGCTCAAATGGTCCTCCCTAGCCAATGAGAAGCCAAATGCGTCCCGCCTTCTTACACGTGAACAAGGTCGGGAAACACCGCCTGACATACTTGTGACCAACTATTCCATGTTGGAATACATGCTATGCCGTCCACAAGATGCGCCGTTTTTCGGCTCGGCTTTACGCTCGGTCGTATTGGACGAAGCTCACTTGTACAGCGGAACACTTGCAGCTGACATTTGTATGCTACTGCGGCGCGTCCTTCTGAGATGCGGAGTTCATCCAAACGAGGTTTTGCATATTGCGACATCTGCCACTCTGGGTGGTACAACGCAGCAGCTTCATGACTTCATCGCAAAGCTGTTCTCCAAGAGCGATACCCTAGTTTGTTCCCCCATAATCGGTGAGCCGCACAAACGCGATCTTCCGATTGTCGATGCGGCAGTGTATGCGCGTGCAGACCAGGTAAATGCAGCAGTGCTCGAACCCCTTGTCTTTGTCGACACAGAGAATGCAAAGTTGCGGATCGATTCAGAAGGCGTCGCTGCCGTTTTAGATTGCGTGCGCCCGCTTGTCTCTACAGCTACATTGACGCAATACGCTGATGAAGCGATGCCAGCGCGATTGCTGCATCGACTTCTCAGTAGGTCAGAGCTTGTTCATCGCTTGGATGCGTTCTTTTGGACACGGCGAGTTCAGCATCACCAGACTGTGTTACCACTCCAACAGATAGCCGAGCACATATTTCCGGAAAATAGTAGAGGTGAAGCAGAACGAGCGACAATTTCTCTGCTACAGATGTGCGCTCGCGCCCGGGAACACTACGATGCATTGCCGTTGATCCCACATAAGCTCCATCTCCAAGTGCGAGCGCCAGGTCACTTCAGTGTGTGCGTCAACTTTAATTGCACAGCGGATCGGACACTGTGTGTTGAAGGAGCTGGGCTCCTGATCCCAGATCTGGCCGATATGTGCCCAGAGTGCGGAGCCGCGACGTTGACCTTAGCACTCTGTGGTCGTTGCAACGAGTGGATGCTTGCGGGTGTGCTCAGCGAAGAAACTTTGCGCTTACGATCCCGCTGGCCAGTCTTGCGAACAGACGGAGAATCCACGGCAAGTAAACAGAATGTTTTTGTGAAGCCTAGCCGCGACGCATCCGCCGCGGATTTCACCTTGGATCTTGATTCTCGCAGTGTTTTCGAAAGTAAAACTCGCAGTGCATTCCTTACACGTTGTGAGGTTTGTCCGAACTGCGAAGCAGACCAAGATATCTTTGAGCCCATGCAACTCCCGGACACTCTGACTCTGCCGGCCGTAGCCGAAAGCGTACTTGCTGCCATGCCGCCGCAGAGCGATCCATTGCTTAGATCTATGCTTCCAGCAGGCGGTCGCCAGTTACTTGCCTTTAGTGACAGCCGCCGGCAGGCGGCGCGTCTAGGACCCCATCTTACATATCAGCATGAGCTACTGTTGGGGCGAGTCGTAATGACCAGGCTGTTGGATGAGGAGCCCGATGTTGTTGCTCTACAAACGGCAATTGCAGAGCTGACAAGTACGCCGGCGAGTTTGCCAGCAGCCGTCAGGGCTGCTGTTGACGCCGATCTGGCTACCAAACGAAAGGAACTTGTCGCCACGCAGACTGGTCGCTCAATGGCTGCGTGGGCCGAGCGTATGCGGAGTAACGTACAACTCGCACAGTTCTTTGCCCGGTCTCAGGCAGGCAAACAGAATTGCGTGCCTAAAGACAACAACGAGACCTGGCCGATGCGTTGGCATGGCTTCTGGGAAGCGAATAGGAATGCTGTCGTTACTGGAACAAACGTGCTGTTTGCCCGCGAATTTCTGTTGCACCGTCCACACTCCATGGAAACGCTCGGTTTGGCAGAGGTCGTTTACCCTGGACTCGATACCTGCACATTACCACCACTTGACCAGTTCCGGCGTGAAGAACAGGATCGACTTGCGCCCGCTTGGCCTGATTTGCTCGCCTGTTTGTGCGACCTTTTGCGCGACCGCGGGTACGTAACGTTCAACGAACAACCAAAGGGCGACCAGCCTGGAGATGCAGATATCTTGCGGTTTCCAATCGGGCGGTGGTTTTCATTTGACGGAACAGGATACCGTGTGGAGCCGTTATGGAAACCGGAATCCTCCGGCAATGCGCGCACACGCTTCCTAACGGGCGTCCTGGAGCGTCTCGGAGTGGAAAAGTCCCGCCATTCTATGATGTTGCCACTCATCCTCAGGGCTGCATTCGACTCACTCATCGTCGGTGTTCGCGCGAATCGCCTGCCGTTTTTGCAGCACAAGAGCATGCCTGTTCGAAGCGGTTCCACGGATGCGCTGCGCCTAGTGTTTGCTGAACTCTACCTTCGAAAGCCGCAGATGTTGTTCCGTTCCATTGTGACAGGCGCAGTGTGGCCGCGAGTTGTTCTTGGCTTCGCCCCTGAGGAAAAGCCGGAGCGAACGCTCGAACCGGTCACTCGTGAAGAGTTGGACAGCGATCCAGCGCTCAGACGTGAGAGGGTTGACTTTCTCCGCTCTGCCGAAAGCAATATGGGACTATGGGCTGAAGAGCACTCCGCCCAGCTAAAGCCGGAAGAGAACCGCCGACTCCAGGACCTGTTCAAGAAGGGTGCGCGTAATCTTCTCAGCGCGACAACTACGTTGGAGGTAGGTATCGATATCGGTGGGTTGTCTGGTGTGCTACTGGCGAATGTTCCTCCCGGACGGGCCAACTATCAGCAGCGGGGTGGGCGCGCAGGCCGCCGCAACGATGGTTCCACATTAGTTGCACTTTTTGCCAGGGCAATCGGCTATGAGCAGGCAGTATTTCGCGACTTCGGCGACCTGTTCAGCCGTGATCTTCGTCCGCCAAAAATCTTTTTGGAACGGGAGCGCTTTTCCCGACTGCATTTCCATGCTTTCGTTCTTGGCGAATTCTTTCGCGGACTGTTCCCTTCGCGCTCAGTGGGAGCAATGGAAGCATTTGGCAAGATGGGCTGGTTTTGTAGGCGACCGAAACTGCCCATCGGAGACGCTCATTTCGCTTCCAGAGAAACCCTCGGCGAGTACACGGGAATTCCTGCACAGCCGCCCGATTGGTGGATAGGAAACGGGCGAGGACTACACGAGCACTTCATCGATTTCCTGCTCTTCTGCGAAACCAACCCAGCAACCACGCTCGGACAAGCGCACGAACTCCTGCAAGGCACTCCACTCGAATGTGGTCAAGTGCCCTTGCCCCTATTGCTCGCGGAGGCACGAAATTGCTTCAGAGAAGTGATCGAACCGTGGGTCGCTGCCTACGATTACCTAATCAGCGCGTGGGAGAAGGGTAAAGGCGAAGGCGCGGACAAATCCATGTTGAATGCCATTGCCCACCAAACCCGTGAGCTATTCAACATCACGGTCATCGAGCAACTAGCCACATTACGCTTCCTCCCAAGGTATGGATTCCCAATCGGACTCCAGGCGCTACGGCTTCCGTCCGACCGCTACTATCAGCGGGAAACAGATGTTGTGAAGCTACAGCGGGATGGGACTATGGCGCTCAATGAGTATGTGCCCGGCTCGCGCCTGCTGGCTGGGGGCCGCATCTATCAGTCTCGCGGACTGGTGCGCAGCTTTGAGCCTGATGGCGGCGGTTTCGGCGTTAGACATTATCGTTTTCAATGTGTACAAGGTCATGTTTTTTACGACACTCGTTCTGAGTTGAAGGAGTGCCGGATCTGCACCGCACCCACAGAGCGGCCATTGGGCACCTCCACCATCGTTCCACGATTCGGCTATCTTTGCGCTGCTTGGGACCCGCCGAGTTGGTCTGGTGATCCAGCACGCGTCGGTGAGGTTGAGGCCGTCGCCGATTTAGACATGATTCGTCAGCCAAACGCGGTTTCCATCGCAAATTTCGGCGGGAATTCACGTCTCCAGGGTCATTTCTGCGAAGGCGCACGCCTGTTTGCAGCCAATGCAGGCCCCACCGGTTTAGGCTTCGCCATCTGCACGCGCTGTGGCTATGCCACACGTGAGCACAAGATTGGACAGGCTCGTGTAAACCTACCAGCTGGATTCGAAACCCATGCGCCACTCTGGTCGGAAAAGGCGAGTGCTACTTGCTGGTCGAACGGCGAGGGTGTACTGCGCAACCAGTCGCTCGGAGCGGAAACTAACACAGATGTTCTGCAACTGGATGTGCTAACTGCGATGTCACCTTTCCACGCTAATGAGAATGCAAGGAAGATTGCCACCACGCTGAGCCATGCGTTGCGCTTGTCCGGAGCTCTGCTGCTTGAAGTTGATCCACGGGAGATTTCCGCGAGGACGGTCGCCTCGGGCACAAGTCCCAGTGCCATTTATGGCGTCCACATCTTCGATAGCGCTGCCGGTGGTTCAGGGCATATACAGTCCCTCTTGGCCGATCATGAGCGCTGGCTGCGCAGCACGCGAGAACTCCTTGAAGGCAATGCCATACACGCCAAGCATTGCCGTGAGGCTTGTCTACGGTGTTTGTTGGACTCGCAAAGTCAGACTGACTTCGAAGCAGGGCTTCTTGATCGCAAGATTCTGCTTGACTACCTAGTCTCAGATTAATGTGCCTACCGGTTGGGCTGAGAGGTGAGTGTCCTACGTCTTCTGCGAATTAGCACTTCGTTAAGCAGGTGGATTTTATAAAGGTTTGTCCTGACAAACGCCTTTGTAGCCCGAAACGGCACGGCTTCCGAGCTGTTGGCAAACCGCACCATATTCTCCTACGCCCGATCCCTTGACGTGGTTCTGCCTCCCGACCGCGCATTGCACGCCTACGCTTGGATGATGCTTTGCACATTCTTCCGGCATCAGGATCAGGGGTAAACGCCGAGGGTGGCGGAATTGATTGTATTCAGCACAGACCGCGCCTCAGCTACGCTCTCGCCATACGGGCAATATCCCAGAAGATTTTCCCAGATGACAATCAAATTCGATTTCATAAAATCAAATATTCTCTGCGCCAATGGTTCCTCAAAGAGCCTACAATTCCCTCCTGCGCCCTGATGTAACTCCGGTTTCCAATAATGCCTTAAAGATTGTCCATGAGGCGCAAATTGCTCCTCTGCGCAACATAGACACGTTCGACGATCCAATGCATCGTGGTAAATAGGAGTGTACGAACGATGTTCGATTCCCGCCAGGTTCTTGAACCCCTACTCGACAGCGACCAGGCTGCGGCCCTCGCGAAGGTGCCTCGCAAAGCCCTCCCGCAGTATGCCCACAACAGCCTTGTGGCTGGTTTGAAGGCAGGCAAGCAGTGTCGATATCTGGCTTCCAATCTCGGCCACTGTCCGCCTCACGCGGTAAACTCGGAACAGCTATCCGTGCCGCCTCACCACTCTTGAAATGGGGAAGAAATGAGACGGACACGCTATCAACAAGGCAACCTCAAGCTTGCGGAGCGCAAGCGCGGTCCACGTGCATGGGAGTATCGCTGGTACGAATCCCTTGCCGACGGAAGCCGCAAACGCCGCAGTCTGGTTGTCGGAAGTGTGGAACAGTATCCGAACGAGGCAGCGGCGAAACGGGCTGTTGCGTCGCTTTTGGTCAACATCAACGCTGAGAGTCCGCG
>Ga0302189_10001564_pt1 | contig 19059 bp, 17 predicted proteins | sample II_Bog_E2_2_FD_194551 | JGI IMG/M metagenome (GOLD analysis project Ga0302189, IMG submission 194551) | Peat permafrost microbial communities from Stordalen Mire near Abisko, Sweden - II_Bog_E2_2 | ecosystem: Environmental > Terrestrial > Soil > Wetlands > Peat | place: Sweden: Abisko...
CATTTGCTTGGCGGCGCGGGCGGACTCGAAGCAGGCATCACCGTGCTGGCGCTCATCAACCAGCAGCTTCCGCCCACCATCAACCTGGACAACATCGACCCCGAGTGCCGACTCGATTATGTGCCCAACCACCCTGTTGCGCACAGCTTCGACATTGCGCTCTCGAACTCGTTCGGTTTCGGCGGCATCAATGCCACACTCATCATTCGGCGCTGGACCGAGTAACTCAGTTACGACGCGAAAAGACAAACAGCGCGAGTCCCCGAAAGGTTCGCGCTGTTTGCATTTCATAGCAGGAGCAAGCCTCAGCCGAAGGCCAGTGTCCAGCCCACTCCGACCAGCACGATCAGCGCCCACCACCCGAAGGCCGCGATATATCCCGAACTGCGCTTTACCCCCGCGACGATCGCAAGTCCGATTCCCATCAGGGCGATGTACCAGATAGTGGTCACATCCAGCGAGCTTGCCAGCTTGTAGAGGGCGGCATTGGTTTCAAGCGGGTTCAGAAAGGCTCCCACGCTGGTAGGCGCAAAGTTGGCCAGGTTGAACGACTCCGGCGCGGCCCCCGCGAAAAGCACCACCGATCCCAGCAGCGATTTTATGATTCCAGGCAAGGCCGCATACATCCACACGGCAAGCACGCCTCCGAATGTGGCCTTGCCGCCGAACACGAAATTGATGGTGCCCCACAGGACGACGGCGATGACGAGCGCAAAGATCAGCACCAGAATGGGGCTGGCGGCAAACGCGCCTTCCATGCTGTATTGCGTGATCTTCATTGCCATGTCCCGTTGCTCAGGCGGCTGCTGAGCCATCTTTTCCTCGGACTTGGGATTCATGTGGATTGCATTCTCCGCCACTTGCCCCCAGCCGACCTTGAGTGTGACGGCCCCAAAGAAGATGTAGCCGATCAGGATCAGGATCAGAAACGGCATCCACCAACTCTTGTTTCCGCGCTTGATGTCTGCAAACGTCTTCGACGGCGCCGTAAACGTGTAGACTACGCGCTGCCACTGTGACAGGCCGGGCGCCTCGGGGGCTGCCACTGCCACGGATTGCACTTCCAGATCGCTCATGATTCCGCCTCTCGAAAATTCCGCTGCCGGACAGGAAGCAATGCCCTCTGACGCGAAGGCAGCGCCCTGCCGCAAACGGCTGCATTTTGTCCCAGGCAAGCGGCGTATTCATTACCGGCCGCACCGGAAACTGAAATGCTTTTGCCCGCGATTGTACCCCGGAATGGGGCAAAAGGCCCAATCAATTTCCGTTTACCGCCTGGGGACCGGCAAATGCGGGGTAACTAGCGCCCGATGGAAGCGATCTCGGCGATTGCATCGGGCCGAGGTTGCCCGTTCGTTTTTCGCGCCTTCGAATCTGGTGCCTTCGCAGCGGAGCCGGCAGTAGGCTGGCCCGTCTTGGTTTGTCCGGTTTTGGGCGCCGCAGCCTTCTGCGCCGGCCTCGGCGGAACATAGTTCTTATAGACGGTAATGTGGAAGCAGGCCTGCTGAAACTCCTCCTCCACGTCGATCTTGCCGGCCTGTTCCAGCGCCAGCAGCCGCGTTCGCATCCAGGCCATTTCCTCCCGGCTCAGGCCATACTTGGCAATGTCGATGGTGGCCCCGGTCAAATGCGGGCTAACAATGTCGCCTTCGGCCGCCGCGGCGTTCCCGTTGGTCCCCATCAGGCGCTTCTGGTACTCCACCGTCCTCACCGCCGAGCTTACCTCCAAGGGGCGATGAAACTCCTCGTCATGACTGCGCGCCAGATCGGCAAGGAAGATCGCGGTCCACGGCCTGCAATAGCGATGATTCACGGGCAAGTTTCCGTTCACGGCCAGCGCCGCGGAGGTCGGCACCGGCACCAGCAGCTTGTGCGCAATGCGATCTGCCAGGTCGTCCTCGTCTTCGATCCGCTCCAGGCCCTCGGCATCCGACTTTTCGTTTTGCCTTGTCAGCGACTCGTGCGACCCCACCAGCGCCGGCGGCATTACCAGCCGGGTTTTGCGCAACGAAGCGTCCCGGATGGAGGCCCCGTATCCAGAGTTTCTTGGTTGCCTGGCAGGAATCGCCGATTCGGGTGCGATTGAGGCAACGTCGGTCGTAGTCGCGGGTTGGTCGGCTTCAGCGGCTGCGGAAGTACGCACGCTCAATGCGATTGGTGTTGGCTTTATCTCAGGGCTCGACTTCAATAGCCTGCTCTGAGCGGAGTCGAATGGTGCCGTAAGCGCCTTAGAATCAGCGTGAGTATCGGCCTCTGTGGTGTGGTCTCCGCCTATTTCGAGGGAAACATCGAGTTTGCCCGCAACCTTTTCCGCGGAAACAGCGGGCTGGACATCGGGTGCGGCCTTGGTTGGAGCGTCACTTGCCTTCCTGGCGGAAGACCGAGAGCCTCTGGGCTTGAAATATGTGTGGTGGGCAGAGCTTTCCGCAACTCTGGGCGCAGGCGCAGCCTTTGGGGCGTGTGGCTGGGCCGCCCTCGCAGATTGCGCAGCCTTGGCTGACTTGATTTCCGATGCCGCGACTCGCCGTGCGCGGAGTCGAACACCCACAACCGGAGTGCGCTTGGCGACGGATGCCGCCGGCTTGCGGGCAGCCGGATGCCCAACCCGGTAAGTGCCCGGAGAGTGAGCCGCATTCTCAGCTCGAACGTGCGTGGGGTGCTGAGTCTTTCTGTGAGAGCTTGCGTCGGCCGGGGCGGTCTTGTGCGACTTCGCCGAGGGAGCCGGCGACGCGTTGGCTGAAGACACCGAGAGTGCAGCCAGCACAAGAGCTAAAAATGCGGTCCGCGACATAAGGAGGAGTGTGCGGAGAATCCAGAGCTTCTTCAGTGTAGACCGAAAGCTGCTCGTTTCCGAGTACCCAGACGGATGCGGCTGCGTCCGATAACTGGATGCTGGATGCAGATTCATCGCTCAGCCAATTACAATTGCCTACGTTCCGAAGATTGAGGAATCTCTCAACTGCCTTGAAAATCTCAAGCAAATGGGTGTGCGCTGCGGTCATCGCCCTGCTGGCCGTGCAAGCCGCGCAGGTAGCGTTTGTCGTCCATCGCGAGTCGCTCACCTGGGACGAAGGCGACCACATTTTCGCCGGCTACATGATGCTCCATACCGGCGACTACGGCCTCAACCCAGAGCATCCTCCGCTGGTAAAGCTGCTGGCCGCGTTGCCTCTGCTCGGCCGAAACCTGTGGGTACCGCCCCTGCAAGGCCGCGACTTCAAGGCTGAGGCCTATCTCGACGGCCGGGATTTCCTGGCCCGGAACGACGGCGAAGGCCAGAAGCTGCTGTTCCAGATGCGGCTCTCTGCCGGCCTGCTGGCTCTGGCGTTATCGCTTCTGGTCTTCTGCGCCGCTCGCGAGTGGTTCGGTACCCCCGCCGCTCTCGTCGCCCTCGTTCTCGTCAGCTTTGAGCCCAACCTCCTCGCCCACTCCGCGCTGGTCACCACCGATATGGGCGTGACGCTCTTCTTCCTTGCCGGCATTTACGCGTTTTATCGATACGTAAAGCAGCCGTCCCTCGTCCGCCTCCTGATTGCGGGCATCGCCGCCGGCCTGCTTCTTGCCACCAAGCACTCCGGAATCCTGCTGGCCCCCATGCTCGTGCTGCTCATTTGCTGGGAGATTCTTGTAGCGCCCAAGGGCAGCCGAGCCCGCCTACCGCTGCGTCTCGCCGGGGCACTTGCGGCCATTGTCGTGGTCGGCGTTTGCGTCCTCTGGTCCTTCTACGGCTTCCGCTACGCCGCGCGACCCAATGGCCTCAAACTCAGCACCTCCCTGGCGGACTACGCCGCTCCCCTCGGCCATTTCAACTCCACCGCAATCCTCCTCTGTGCCCGCTTCCACCTGTTGCCAGAGTCCTATCTCATGGGCCTGGTCGATGTGAAGCGCGTGGCGGAGTTCTATCCCACTTTCATCTTTGGCAAGGTCTACGCCCACGGCCAGTGGTGGTACTTCCCCGCCGCCATTCTCATCAAGACCACTCTGGGAATGCTCGCGCTGGTATCCGTTGCGGCCTGGGCAGTCTTTACCGGCCACCTGCGCAAAGGGCGCGAACTCGCCTTCATCCTGATTCCCTGGGCCGTGTACTTCGCGGTTGCCATTCTGGCGGGAATGAACATCGGCGCACGCCACATTCTCCCGCTCTACGCCCTTGCGGCAATTTTCGCGGCAGGCGGAATCACCGCTCTGGCCGCAAACAGCCGTCGATGGGCCTGGGTTGGCGCTACCCTCATCGTCGCCCACATCGTTTCCGCGCTCCTCGTTTTCCCCAATTACATGGCCTATGCCAACGAGGCCTGGGGAGGCCCGAAGAACGCTCACAATCTGCTCAGCGATGCCAATGTCGATTGGGCCCAGCAGCTCCTCCAGGTCAGGCAGTGGCAGGATAGCCATCCCGGCGAAGAGTGCTGGTTTGCATACTTTGCCCGTCCCGAAATCGACCCCGGCGTCTACGGCATTCACTGCCACGCGCTGCCCACTCTGGACACATTCTGGCTGGGCTGGTCCGACATTGTTCCTCCCGTGGTCCATGGAACCGTACTCATCAGCGCGGGCGACCTGAGCGGCTGCGAGTGGCCCAGCGGCCGCATGAATCCCTACCGCCAATTCCAATCGATCCAGCCCGCGGAGTCCATCGACTATGGAGTCTTCGTCTATCGCGGCACTTTCCAAATGAACCAGGCCGCCGCGCTCGGCCGCGCCCAGCACGCTTACGAGTTGCAGGCAGCGGGAAAGGCCCAGGAGGCGCTCGCGCTGGCCAAAGAGGCGGTAGCCATCGATCCCGAAGAGATCACCAGCCAGACCGCTCTGGGGGATATCGCCGCCTCTCTGGGCCAAAAGGACCAGGCCCGCCAAGCCTGGCAAGCAGCCATGGCCTCGGCCAGGCAACTGGAGCCGCCCGCGCAAGTGAGTTACGTCCCCGATTTGGAGCAGAAGCTGAAGAGGCTATGAAGCGGTTCAAGATCAAATTGGCATTTACAATGGACTGATATTGTCCGGGGAAATTCCATGGCCACAAAAGCAAAGACAAATCCGAAGCAGACCATTGCAAAGCTCTTCTGGATTGGCCGAAGCCAGGCCGTGCGCCTGCCCAAAGCCTTCCGAATAGAGGGTGCCCGTGTGAGCATTCGCCGAATGGGTTCCGGAGTCCTGCTCGAATCCATCCTCGACACCCCGAAAGAATCGACAGAGCAATTCTTCGCAAGGCTCGACGTAATGAAAGGCGACCCCATTTTACCCGATGGGCGAAACCAGAATCTCGCCCCCATTCGTGAGTATTTCAAGTGAGCTTTCCGCTTGTTGCCGATGCCGCACGCTCATCTGAAAAGAACTAGAGTTAGACCTGAGGGCGGCATATGGACGAGAGAGATTTTGACTACACCTATGTGCCGGAGCACCTGACGGAAAAGGTTAAGAACCATAAGAATCTTTCCTTCAGCGATCGGTTCAATCTGATCTGCGAACTAAGCGAAGCTGCGTGGGCAAAGATCGGTGTTGTCCACGATCCGAGCAAGCCGATGGATAAGGCACTCCGGGGGGTGGAGCGCACAAAGGTTTGATTGGCGCTCACGACCGGGTGCCCCTGATCTCGATTCAGAGGCCTGCGATCTCCATCCCTACTGCAGCAGCGTCCCCTGCTCGTCGTCCTTCAGCTCTTCCGGCGGAATGATCACTGCCGCGGCCACCTTGTCTTCCGGCTCCAGGTTCAGCAATCGCACGCCCTGCGTAGCCCGTCCTGCCGCGCGAATCGTCTTGGTATCGATGCGGATGATCTTGCCGAACTGGCTGATCACCATCAGTTCCGATGTATCGTCCACAAGCTGAATGCTGCTGACGCGGCCGATACGCGGGGTGACGGCCATGTTCTTGACACCCTTGCCGCCCCTGGTTTGCAGGCGATACATCTCCACATCGGTGCGCTTGCCAAATCCGTTTTCGGTAATGGCGAGGATGCGGTACTCGCCCGGCCCATGTTCCTTGGGTGTGACGGCAACGCCAACCACGTAATCGTTTTTGGCCAGGTCTATGCCGCGCACTCCGTATGCCGGGCGGCCCATGGAGCGAACGTCGTTCTCGTCGAACCGTATAGCCATGCCCAGGTGCGTGGCCAGAAAAACAATCTGGCTCCCGTCGGTGATGCAGGCCTTTACCAACTCATCGTCCTTGTCGATGCCGATGGCGATGATGCCGCGGGCCATCACGTTGGAGAAGTCTTTGAGCGGCGTCTTCTTCACCGTTCCCTTTTGCGTGGTAAAGAAGATGAACTTGCCCTCTTCTTCCAGATCGCGCACGGGCAAAATGGCGCGCACATTTTCGCCCGGCTGCAGGTCGAGCAGGCTCTGCATGGATTTGCCCTTGCCTGCCGCGCTCACGTCGGGAATCTCGTAGACCTTGAGCCAATACATCCGGCCGGAGTTGGTGAAACACAGCAGATATGCGTGCGTCGAGTTCACAATCAACTGCGCGACAAAATCCTCTTCGCGCGTCTTCATGCCGGTGCGGCCGGTTCCGCCGCGCCGCTGCTGGCGATAGATCGAAATCGGCGTGCGCTTCAGATAACCCTGGTGGCTCACCGTAACCGCAACCTGCTCGTCCGCGATCAGGTCTTCAAGCTGCAACTCGGCGCTTTCATCGATGATTACCGTCCGCCGCGCGTCGCCGTACTTGTCGCGAACCTCTTCCAATTCCTTCACAATTACCGCGCGCAGCTTGGCTTCGCTGGCCAGGATCGATTCATACTCGGCGATACGCTCGCGCACCTGCTTCAACTCGCCCAGCAGCTCGTCAATGGAAAGCTGCGTAAGCCGGTAGAGCTGCAACTCCAGAATCGCGTCGATCTGCCGCAGCGTCAGGCCCTTTTCCTCGTGCGGCAGCCGCACGCGGTCCAGCGTGATCACGATCTCCGCGCCTTTGCTCCATGCATATAGATTCTCGCGAGCCTCCACGCGCGAACCGGAAGCGCGGATGATGCGAATTACGGTGTCGAGATTATCGAGCGCAATCTTCAAGCCTTCGAGAATGTGCTCGCGTGCCCGGTCCTTTCGCAGAAGAAACGCCGTCCGCCGCTGCACCACGTCGATGCGGTGATCGATGAAGCAGCGAATCGCCTGATCCAGTCCCAGTTCCCGCGGCTGCCCATTCAGCACCGCCAGGAAGATCATGGAGAAGCTTTCCTGCATCTGCGTGTGCTTGTAGAGCTGGTTCAGCACAATCTCCGGCTGCGAGCCCCGCTTGAGCTCGATCACCACACGCATGCCGTCGCGGTCGCTCTCATCGCGAACGTCGCTGATGTCGTCCACGATCTTCTCGTTCACCAGCTCGGCAATGCGCTCCACCAGCTTCGACTTGTTCACCTGGTACGGAATCTCGGTGACGATGATCGCCTGCTTTTCCTTGGTCAGGTTTTCAACTGCCACCTTGGCGCGCATCATGAACCGTCCGCGCCCGCTCTTGTAGGCCGCGGGAATCCCGCTCTTGCCATACAGGAAGCCGCCGGTGGGGAAGTCCGGCCCCTGCACGTACTTCAGCACCTCGGCTAAGCCCGCGCTGGGGTCCTTCACCAGCGCGATGGTCGCGTTCACAACCTCGGTCAAATTGTGCGGAGGAATGTTGGTCGCCATGCCCACCGCGATCCCGCTCGACCCGTTCACAATCAGGGTAGGAATGCGCGTGGGCAGCACTGTGGGCTCGTCGGTCGTCTCATCGAAATTCGACGTCATGTCGACCGTCTCCATCTCGATGTCCGCCATCATCTCTTCGGCGATGCGTTCCATGCGGCACTCGGTATACCGGTAGGCCGCCGGCGGATCTCCATCCACCGAACCGAAGTTTCCCTGCCCGTCCACCAGCGGATAGCGCAACGACCACGGCTGCGCCATGCGCACCAACGAGTCATATACCGCCGAGTCGCCGTGCGGATGATACTTCTTCAGGCACTCGCCCACCACGCCGGCGCACTTGGAGTACCGCTTGTTGTGCTGAAGACCCTCGCGGTCCATCGCGGTGAGAATGCGCCTGTGTACGGGCTTCAGTCCGTCGCGGGCATCCGGCAACGCGCGCCCCACAATAACCGACATCGAGTAGGCCAGATACGACCGGCGCATCTCCTCTTCGATGTTCATCGGGGTATAGGTCGTGCCACTGTTTGGCGGCGTTCCACCTTCAAGAGGGAGCTGGGGATTCTGGTCGTCAGGCATAAGGTTTTCAAACCCGCGAGAGAGGCGGCAAAAGTCCCCAGTAAGGGTGGGGCCGGGCCTCGCGGGCTACGGTTTTATTTTACGCTCTTGAGGGCCGTTTCAGCAAGGAAAGCGGAAACAAATAAGTCCTTATTTTGCTTGATGTTATAGGCATTCCCAATTACTGGTTTTGCGCCACATCGAGTCTCATGCCAAATGCCCGGTTTTCGCCTTCGATTTGGCGCCCTTTCCGCTCACCTTTTTAGTCCTTTTGCCAGCTTTTTTTCCATTCAATCCGACCAGAACCACCGCCGGTTGACCTGGAAAGTTGACTTCCAGCCTGATGTCGCCGCCTCTCCGCAAAGCGTAATGCCGCATTGTCGAAAGGTAAAGATCCACTCGGTTTATTTGGCGACGAATAGTCTCTTCGCTCACATCCTGCCTTTTCGCGAGGCGTGTACGAGTTTGCGTCCGAGCTTTGGCGAGTTTTTGCTGGGTTAGCTCATCCGCAAGTGACTCAGGAATGCTCTTCATAGCCCCAGGAGATTCGGCCATTCGATCTCTCCGTTGAAGTTCAAAGTCAGTCAAGTTTTTAGATTGCTCTATTGTTTGTTCATCGGCCAAACCGGTCTACCCTATAGCACCCCCGCCAAGTTTGCCACGCACAACCCCGCCTGCAGTACCAGAATCGCCCCCGCCGCGGCCATGGCCAGCCGCCCTCGCGGTCCCTCGTACGCATCCGCAAACACGCCACCAATAAACGTGAGCAGGAACGGCAGCGACCACAGCCACGGACTTCCCAATGCGCCGGTCATGACCAGCGTGACAAACGCCAAAAAGCAGAACAGCGGCGCAGTGTTGCCAAAGTACCGCGACTTGCCGAGCCCCAGATACAGTACCGCGGCGGCGGCTGAAGCCACGGTGACACCGGCATTCCCCATGGTGGAAAAGAATCGTCTCGCCGGATCCATCGAGACCCAAACCATACCCGCGGACGAGCGAAAAACGTAGCTGAACGAATCCGGCGAAAAACCATAGCAGGCAAACACCAATGCCAGTGCCCCGGCCACGGCGATCAGAACAACTGGCAGCACCTGGCTCCGCCTGCCCTCCGCCACCCAAAGCATGGCCGCCAGACCTAGCAGCGCCAAGATCGGCAGCGCGGCAATGTGCGATGAGGCCGCCACGCCGAACAGTACCGTGAGCAGCACGATGCGCGGCCGCCATTTGCGCCGCGGTCCCTGCATGGCGTGAGCCACGCCGATGCAGGTGTAAATGCCGCCGTAGACTCCCAGCGCCGCCAGCACCTCAGCATTTGGCGTCGTACAGGCCCGCAACACCGCCGGAGAAAAGCAATAGAGCGCGAGCGCCGTGTAGCCGCCCAGGTTGCCGTAGAGCCGCCGCGTAACCCACCACAGGCCCCCGCCAAGCATCGCACCGGCCAGCAGAAACGGCAGGCGCACCAGCAGCAGAACATGGGTAAGCTGGTGGCGCAACTCCCAGGTACTCAAATCCGAAGACTGGAATTTGCCGGGCTGCTGCACCACACGGTCTTCCGGCTTGCGGAAGAGATCCAGCACCCGCTCAAGTTCCAGGTTCAGCGTCAGAGGCAGGCCCGCCAGGCGGTAGGCCAAAACTCCATCGTGAATATTTCCGCAGGTAGTAAAGTAGCCGGCCAGCGGCGATGGACGCTCCCACATCTCCCGCCCGCAACGCGCATATTGATAATCGCGGTCGGTCAGCGTCTGGTGGCCGATAAGCCAGAATCCCTGCACCAGAAACAGCGCCAGCAATCCCGCCGCGATGCGCTGCGGCAGATTGAAGCGAAAGCGGCGAAGCATGCCAGATCGAAGGGTCATCACGTTCAGTGGGACAGGCTACAGTCTAAACGCCCTAGCCGGAGCCAGGATTCGATGGAACTCACGTTCGCGCGGTCAATTGCCGTGGCGCAACGCTTTACGGGCATCGTCCAGCAACCGTAAACTAACCCCGCCATGCTAACCCGCCGTCGTTTCGTCTTGAATACTGCAGCAGCTTCCGCCGCCCTAACGCTCGCCTCCCGGCCCGCTTTCGCTTTATCGGAGTCCACCACATACCAAAACCCCATCCTGGGTGGCGACCATCCCGACGCCAGCCCCATCCGCGTGGGCGACGACTTCTACCTCACCCACTCCAGCTTCGACTACGCCCCAGGCCTGCTCATCTGGCACTCCCGCGACCTCATCAACTGGCGTCCAGTCGCGGCCGGGCTCACGCGCTATCACGGCACCGTCTGGGCGCCGTATCTGTGCCAGTACCAGTCCCGCTTTTACATTTACTTCCCGGCCGACGGCAGCCTCCGCGTCATCCACGCGGACAATCCAACCGGCCCGTGGAGTGACCCCATCGACCTTGGCATCAACGCCATCGACCCCGCCCACATTGCCGAAAACGGCCGCCGGTTTCTCTACATGAACGGCGGACAGATGGCCGAGCTTACCCCCGACGGCCTTGCGGTTAAGACCCCACCCCGACCCGTCTTCGACCCCTGGCCTGTCCCCGCCACAACCCGCATGGAGTGTACCTGTCTGGAGGGCCCCAAGCTGCTGGAGCACAACGGCTGGTTCTACCTCAACGTCGCCGAAGGAGGCACCGGCGGCCCCGCGACCAGCCACTCCGTAGTCTCCGCCCGCAGCCGCCACGCCACCGGCCCCTGGGAGTTCTCGCCCTACAACCCCATCGTCCACACCCGCTCCCGCGACGATCGCTGGCTCTCGCTCGGCCACGGCCACCTCGTCGACACACCCGACGGCAAGTGGTACATCACCGTCCATTCCTACGAGAACGGCTACCGCACCCTCGGCCGCCAGCTCCTGCTGTTGCCCATCGAGTGGACCCCCGACGGCTGGTTCCGCGTCCCGGAAAACATCGCCGCCGACTCGCCGATCCCCATGCCCGTCTCCGGCGCAAAGCAGCAGCCGTTCCTCGACCCCTCCGACGACTTCACCACCCCCCAACTCGGTCTCCAGTGGGGCTTCTGGCACGAGTTCGACCCTGCGCGCTTCACCACAGGTTCCGGCGCGCTCATTCTGCAGGCTCGCGGCAAATCGCTCATGGACACCTCAGCCCTCACCACCCCCGTAGGCGGCCATTCCTACACCGTCGAGATCGACATCGAGATTGCCCCAGGCTGCGAGTCCGGCCTGCTGCTCTTCTACAACCCCGAGCACGCCGCTGGAATCCTGATCTCCGAGGAAGGCATCGGGGTCCGTCTCGCCAACGACTACGTTCCGGTCCGCCGCGAAAAAGGCGCCACCCGCGCCACACTGCGCGTGGTCAACGACCGCCAGGAGATCGATTTCTACTACCGGCTTCCCGGCCAGAGTTGGCGCAGAACTGCGGAATCCGCCGAAATCTCCGGAATGCATCACAACGTCCTCGGCGGCTTTCTCGATGTCCGCCCCGCCGTCTATGCCTGCGGCTCGGGCTCTGCCACGTTCCGTGCCTTCCGCTACTGGCCTGAGGTAAACGTTCCGGCCATGTAACCCGGCAAGCCCCAGGAGCATGCTGAAAGACTCATTGCTTTGAAAGGGCACGACTTCAGTCGTGCCGCAAAGGCAATAAAATCAACAGGGCTTTAGCCCCTGCGGGATTTTTCCGAACTGACCCACTTCTCCCCGTCCATGTAACCCGGCAAACGCCTGCTGTATCGTTGAGGTAGTTCCTTGCGGGGTAATGCCTTTGCTGGCCACTCCAGACATCTTCGAGCTGCTGAAGGGGATCAAGTGGACCTCGTTTCATTCCCTGTGGCCGCTGCATAATGTCTTCGGCGTTTTCGGAGGCGGGCTGGCCGAGGTCGCGCGCCGGTGGGTCAAGCGCCGAAACGCCCGTTTGGCGCAACACTGGCCAATTGCCGACGGCATGGTTCAATCCATCGACGTAAAAACCGGCGTCAAGTTCTTTGGCAGCACGCGGCCATTCAACGCAACGTTTCATTATTTCTACAGCGTCCAGGATGGCAGCGAGGTAAACCGTTATTCCGGTGACTTTTTCCGCCCCTTCCCCGACAAAGAGCGCGCATGGGAGTGGCTGGAGATGCTCAAGAACCAGCAAATCCGTGTCCACTACCAGCCGGGCCACCCCGAGGTCTCAACCGTTCTGGCAGCCGATCTCGATTCTCACTTCTCCCTCCCCGCTCGATCTCCCGAAGATCTGCTCTTCGCCCGGCCGGAATCCTATTCCCAGTAGGCAGTGTCTGAAGAATCGCTAACACGGTTGTCGGAGGGAGCAGGGGCGGGGCACCCACCACGTGGGTCGAGGCCCCTGAATGGATGCCTGATTTTCAAGGGCTTTAGCCCCGGGCCCTTCCTGGGATCACCGCTACCTTTTCAAAAAACCGATTCGTCAGACACTCCCTTGCGCGTCCGGCAACACCCCGCCATTCGCCGTCAAGGTGCTATCCTCCATGCCAAGGGCACGCGCATGAGCAACTTCTTTACCCTCGGCCATTCCAACCACGCCTCTGAAACTTGGCTCGCCCTTGTCCGCCAACACCAGATCGAGGTGGTGGTGGATACCCGCAGCTCGCCCTACTCGAAATACGCGCCGCACTTTGACAAAGAAGTTATGCAGCGCTCGCTGGAGCAAGCGGGCATTCGCTACCTCTTTCTCGGAGCGGAGCTAGGCGGCCGGCCGGCGAATCCGGATTATTACGATGCGTCGGGCCACGTGCTTTACAGTCGGCTCCGCGACGATGCCCGGTTCAAGGCAGCCATCGAGCGCCTGGAAACCGGCATGGAGCGGTTCCGTGTAGCCCTGGTCTGCGGCGAGGAAGACCCCGCCCACTGCCATCGGCGCTTGCTCATAGGCCGCGTGCTCACCGAGCGCGGTCACACCATGCTCCACATTCGCGGAGATGGCCGTGTGGAGACCGACGCCACGGTTGCCACTGCCTCGGGGAAGCGGCTGGTCGACGTTCAGATTGAACTTTTTGCAGAGATGGAAGAAGACAAATGGAAATCTACAGCATCGGTTTTACCCAAAAAAGCGCCAGCGAGTTCTTCGGCACGTTGAAGGCTCACGGCATCGGACGCCTTCTCGATGTGCGGCTCAATAACACTTCCCAGTTAGCCGGATTTGCCAAGCAGGCCGACCTTGCCTACTTCCTCGGCGAGATTTGCAGCGCGATTTATGAGCATGAACCATTGCTGGCACCCACTCAGCAACTGCTGGATGCGTTCAAAAAGCACAAAGGAAGTTGGGATGTGTATGAGCAATCGTTTCTTTCTCTCATGAGGGAAAGAAAAATCGAGTCAACGATCGATAGGAAGAGTTTTGCGAAGAGGACGGTGCTGTTATGCAGCGAACCAACCGCGGAGCACTGCCACCGGCGCCTGGTTCTGGAGTATCTGCGGCAGCATTGGGAAGGGATAGAAATCCATCATCTCTAACTCAAAACCCGAAATCATGCCTGACTCTCCGTGGTTCGACCGCATCGTCTGCCTCGCCAACTCCTACAAGCATGAGCATCGCTGTGTAGCCGGAATCAGCTTGGTATCGAAGCAGTGGGTCAGGCTGATCGGCAGACAGGTTCCCGGCTGCCTCACCAGAACGGAAGCGAGCTATCCGGACGGAAAAGAAGTGGCGTTACTGGATCTGTTTGAGGCTGAGTTCGACGAGAGATGCGGCTCCAATTGCCATCCTGAAGACGCGTATGTGACCGGCAAGCCCTGGAGCCTGCTTCGCCGTTTTGACAAGCCAGGCGACGCGAAGTTTCTCGAAGCATTCGTAAACAAGGGACCATCGATTCTGGGAGGATGCACCGACAGAATTTATGGCCGCAAGATCGCCGGGACCCCAATGGATAAGTCCCTCGAGCTAATTCACCCTGAAGACCTCTGGTGGTGGATTCGCGACGATGCCGGGAAACGAAGGAACCGCGCTATCTTCCGGGCCGGTCATGTTGGCCGCGTCCGCTACGATCTGGCCGTCACCGATCCCGCCTTGCTCGATCAACTTAATTTGCTGCCCGTCGGCATATATCCGCACGGGCATTTTCTGAAGGGCAAAAGCTCAAAGACCTTTTTCATCGTGAGTCTGAGCGAGCCATTCGAGGGCTTCCACTACAAACTGGTCGCCGGGGTGGTGAACCTGCCGGCCTGAAGGGGCACGTGTATGCACGTGCCTCGGGAGTTGCGGTTGGGCCCTCGCACCTGCATGACTTCGGCTTCCCACTTCACTCTCGGCAAATCCAACCACGCTCTGAAACTTGGCTCGCCCTCGTCTCCGCTGAACTAGAGCGCGTTTCAAAAACATGCTTTGTATCAGGGCACGACTTCAGTCGTGCCGCAAATGCCACAAAACAAAGGCCGGGCTTCGGCCCCTGAGGGATGCTCTCCGGGGATTCCGTCTCAAGACAGGCCTTTTCCGCAGCCCGCTAGGCCTTGTACCCCAAAAAGAGCATTCCCGCGGCAGAATTGCCATTCATGAGTGGGCACTTCTCAGGATAGTACCAACCGAGAAGCTCTTGGATGCTCGACGTGCCAAACGAGTAGAGTTTTAGCTCCGAGTTGCATTGGCTAATCCTCATCCCCTCCGTCCCTTCGCCGTGCAGCAAATGGTTCCACGATTTCCTGATACTTATGACGGAGTTGTTCTGAGGATTCAGAAACTTGAACTTGTTCAGTCGATTATTCATCGCATTGATGCAACCTGCGATCTCGGCCACCCCCTCCCGACTAAGATTCTTGATTGACTCACTACTGAGCAGCCGCTGCACCCTCCCAGCCCTGTTCTTTTACCATCGCTCATCTTCGTCTTTTTTCGACTCCATCCATTTGGCATACTTTCTGGCCCACTTTGAAATTGAAAGGGAGAACGCTCCCTTGCCACCATTTAGCCCCGAGGAGCGCCGCCACTGCCGGCCATCTTCCAATGTATGGCGAAACAATCCATACCCGGTTGCGCGCCGAATCAGAAAGAGCGCGCAGCTCCTTGCCGAGGGCTTGCCCATGCAAAGTCTTCACGGCGGTTCCCTTCTCTCCGGGCGATTGGCGGGGAGTTAGACATTCCTTGGAGAAAACTTGGGAGAAGTATACGCCAGCGGACCCTCAAGGGATCTGCTTACCGTGAGCCTGAGCGAACCGTTCGAGGGCTTCCACTACAAACTTGTCGGCCTGATGCGCCACTTGAATGCGCGTCCATGTGGCCAATGCGCCGCGAAAGTGCTAGCATTGCTAGCGCTCACACGGTTGCGTGCGGCGATTTGCGTATGCCGGCGAGTCTGCTTGTACACCGGAGCGTGCGCATTGAACACCATGCCCCGCGACGCGCCAGGCGCACCGCTTTTGTCTTGAAAGGGTCGAAAATTACGCCGGGCTTTCTCGCCCTGTGGGACTCTTTCCTGTCGAATGTTCGGCATCTCTCCAGAGCTTTTTGCAGGTTTTTAGAGAGCGACCGAATCTCCCCTCACACCTCTATAGCTTCGGATTTCTTCTTCCGCGAAGGCTCTTCCATCCGCCGCAACGAACCAAAAGCCGACACGTTTGCGTCCCAAAAGTGCTAGCAACGATATCACCAGATTGCCGAAAACTGTGATCTGGCGCACAAATACCGCATCAAAGACGCCCTTATTTGTGCGCGTTTTGCGCGAAAACAACACCAAAACAGCACTAAAACGGCCCTAAAATACGCTATTTTGCACTATTCGTCACGCGTTTGCGGGCGGCTATTTGCGTATGCTGGCGAGTCTCCTTGAGCGACCCAGCGTGCGCGGATGGCAGCACCCACGACTACGCGTCAGCCCTCAAACCTGCATGACTTCGGCTTCCTTCTTCCGCGACAGCTCTTCCATGCGGCGGATCTCTTCGTCGGTCATCTTCTGCACTTCTTCCAATGCCCGCTTCTCGTCGTCTTCGCTGATTTTCTTTTCCTTCGCCAGTTTCTTCAGGGCATCGTTGCCGTCGCGGCGTACGTTCCTTATCGCCGTCCTGTGTTCCTCCAAGACCCGGTTCAGGTGCTTCACCACTTCGCGCCGCCGCTCCTCGGTCATTGGCGGAATCGGCACCCGGATCACCTTGCCGTCGGTCTGCGGATTCAGGCCCAGGTCGGAGATCCGCAGCGCCTTCTCCATATCCTTCACCACGCTCGGGTCCCATGGCGAGATGAGAATCAACTGCGTCTCAGGCGTGGAAACCTGCGCCAGTTGGCTGATCGGCGTGGGCGTTCCGTAGTAGTCCACCTTCACCTGGTCGAGCATGTGTACGCTGGCCCGGCCCGTTCGCGTGGAAGCCAGGCTGGCCTGAAACGTCGCCACTGCCTGGTCCATGCGCCGCTTCAGGTCGCTGGAAAGTCCTTTAAGTGCTGGATTGCCGTCCATAAACGATGCCATCGGATTGTCCTCGCAATTGCTGCAACTGCCAACGGCTATTCTACAACCCGGAAGGGCCTGCGCCGCTGTCGTTGTACGACTTACACCACTGCAAGTCCTGTCGACGCCGCCTGCTCATGCGCATGATAGCTCGACCGCACCAGCGGTCCCGACTCCACATGCCGGAAGCCCATCTTCAGCGCCTCCGTCTTCAACTCGGCGAATTCGCGCGGCGTGTAAAGGCGCGCCATGGGCAAATGATCCCGTGAGGGCCGCAGATACTGGCCGATGGTGAGGATGTCGCAATGGACCGCAGCCAGGTCGCGAAAGACTTCAAGCAGTTCGCGGGTCTCCTCGCCGAGGCCGACCATCACTCCGGACTTGGTAATTCCAGCCGGCGCAATCTCTTTGGCAAACTCCAGCAGCCGCAAAGTTCGCTCGTAGCGCGCCCCGGAACGCACCACTCGATAAAGCCGAGGAACCGACTCGGTGTTGTGGTTCAGCACCTCCGGCCGCGCCTCCACCACAATTCTGATCGCCTCCTCGTTGCCCTGGAAGTCGGGGATCAGCACCTCGACGCGGCAGCCCGGAGCCTGACTGCGAATCTCCTCGATAACCATGGCGAAGGCGCGGGCACCGCCTACGAGTTGGTCGTCGCGATTGACGCTGGTGATGACCGCATGTTGCAACCCCAGGGCAGCGACTGCCTCAGCCACGCGCCGCGGCTCGTCAAAGTCGATTGGCTCGGGGCGGCCCTTGGGCACGGCGCAGAATCCACAGCGACGAGTACACAGATTGCCCAACATCATGAAGGTCGCAGTCTTGTGATGCCAGCACTCCCCAATGTTGGGGCAGCGCGCGCTCTCGCAGACGGTGTGGAGGTTGAGCGAACGGGCCAAACGCTTGATATCATGGTAGTTCTCGCCAACGGGCGCGCGGGCCTTCAGCCACTCGGGTTTTGGGGCCGGAGCTGTTCGAGCCGGCGAAATCTGCACCAGATCCATCACGCTCTAATTGTAATAGTGCAGGGGGCATGTCGCATTCCCTCGGCGCCTGGCGCGTCGCCGCGCGTTCGGCGATTTGCGCACGCGCTGGTAAAAATCACGCGCTGAGCTACGCATATGCGTGTACTCAAACGCGTGAAGAATAGTGCAAAATAGCATGATTTAAGGCCTTTTTAACGCTGTTTTGGTGTCAAAACGTGCAAATAAGGGCGTTTTCGAGTACGCAATTGAACCAGTAAACGTTTACAAAACGAGGAAAGTGCTAGCAGTGATATCAATGTGGCGTTGTCACAGTACGATGTGACGATCACGACCCGCATCCTCGATAAAAAGGCCAGGCGCAGCCTACAGGTCCACGCGCTGAACGGGCGGTCGAGGGCTGTGGTCTCCCGGCCAGATTTTTGAGGTGGTCTGGCTTGTTGGCCACTCGCCTTTCGCTTCATCGGGCCAGCCGGGCACACAACGGCGCTTCCACTTCTTCTTACGAGCAGGTCACGGCAGTTCCGGTCTCAGACTTGGCGACGCGCCGCTCGACCTCGGACTTCCACGCGGCGTCGATCTCGACATCGCTGGAGCCATCTCTGGCCTGGAGGATTTCCCCGATCAGCCAATCGAGGTCGCCCTGAGTCAGGCGGCGGGCATCTTCGAGAACTTCTTGCGCGGAGAGGGTCATGGGGAGTTTGTAGCGCGAAAGCGGGCGAAAAACATACCTCAGGGGTTAAAATCCCGATGCCTACCGCTCCGGACCAATCTCCCCGGACGATCTTTCCATGTCAGGCCTCCGGGAGTAGACTTTGACCCTGGCCATCTCTGCCCATTCCGCCCTCTTCGAGAATCAGCCGATACGCCGCGTCTACGACGAAGCCACCGAAACATGGTGGTTCTCGGTCGTGGACATTGTGCGCGTCCTTACGCAGCAGCCGGATGCCACGGTTGCCCGGAAATACTGGAACAAACTCAAACAGCGGCTACATGAGGAGGGAAGCCAGTTGGTGACAAATTGTCACCAACTGAAGCTGCCAGCCAGCGACGGCAAAAAACCATCCACCCGATGCGGTGACCGCCGAGACGCTGCCGCGGCGGATTCAGATTCGTCCGCGCCAGTAACCGGGATGGCGCTTGGCGTGGGCCACAGCTATGACTTGAATCTCGTGCAGTAGCTCCCGGTAGACAATGGAAAACGGATACCGGTCGAGCACCGCGCGCTGGGTGCCGTAAAGATGCGGCGGATAGAGCCTTGGCCGTACGTGCACCCGGTCGAGAGCGGGAAGAAGCTCCTCGTAAAATCCGTCGGCTGCCTGAACGCTCTTGCGGAGATACTACTTGTGAGCCGCCTTGATTTCACGCCTGGCCGCTGGATGGTATTTCAGCGGTTTCAAATGCACAGCCGGGCTCGCGCCTGCGGAGAAAGACTGGCAATCATCTCCGCGCGCACCTGCTCGCCGGCTATCAACTCCACGGCTCCGGAGTCGATCTCGTCGAGGCGGCGCTTGATCTCGCCGTCCCAGGCGGCCTCAATCTCCGCTTCCGGCGC
>Ga0302189_10001578_pt1 | contig 18955 bp, 22 predicted proteins | sample II_Bog_E2_2_FD_194551 | JGI IMG/M metagenome (GOLD analysis project Ga0302189, IMG submission 194551) | Peat permafrost microbial communities from Stordalen Mire near Abisko, Sweden - II_Bog_E2_2 | ecosystem: Environmental > Terrestrial > Soil > Wetlands > Peat | place: Sweden: Abisko...
GAAAATTTCCGCAGCGAACAGCGAAGCTTCGTCGCCGCCGGTTCCGGCGCGGATTTCGAGAATGATGTTCTTCTCGTCATTGGGATCTTTGGGCAGCAACAGCACCTTGAGCTCTTCTTCGAGGGCCGCGGCACGTGGCTCCAGCGCGGCGATCTCTTCTTCGGCCATCAGGCGCAGATCGGCGTCTTTTTCGGCGAGCATCTGGCGCGCGTCTGCCAGGCCCTGTTGGACCTGCTTGAACTCGCGGTATTTTTCCACGGGCGTCTCGATCTCGCGCTGCGCTTTGGCGACTTTCTGATAGCGCTCGTGGTCGTTGAGGACCTCAGGCAGCGCGAACTGCGCCTGCATCTCGTTGTAGCGTTGCTCCATTTGTTCCAGGCGATCGATGATCATAGCCGCTCCGCGGTTTCAGATTTTGAATGAGTGAAGTGAAATGAGTGAATCAAGTGAATTGGCGCAGAAAGAGCGTATGCGGCGGGAGCCGCTAGAGCAGGGCCGGGATGGGCTGGTGGAGGGTCACAGCAACTTCTATTTTAGCGCGAAATCGAGTTCCGGGCACATCGTCAATGCGCCGTGGGCTCGTCGAGCCCCAGGCGCTGGCGGGTTTCGGCGCGTGCGGCGGCCAAGTCATTTTGGAAACGGGGCTGAGCCATCAAATAGCCAAAGAGAACGTAGGCAACCTCGCGGCTGGCGGCAATGTCGCTGGGATAATGTACGCCGCAGACCATGCGGTTATGCGCATAATCGTCGGCGCGCTCGAAGATCTCGCGGCTTTTTTCCGGGACGATCTCGATCAGAGTGAGCGCCTCAAGATAGCCGACGATGGAGTGCCCGCTGGGGTAGGAATTGGGTTGGGCAACAGTCCCGCAAACCGGATGCAGCGTGCGATCGAATTGATAGGGACGCGGGCGCTTGAACTCCACTTTGAACGCGGCGGAGGCTGCGGCGGCTTCGCCGTACACGCGATTTGAGAGGGCTGCCGTTAAAGGCAGATTGCCCGGAGTGAATCCCGCGCTCATCACGGAGCGGAGATAGAACATGTCCTCTTCGCCATCGTCTTTTTGCGCCGCGGCGACCTGGGCCGGCGTGCGCGACTGCTGAATTTGGTGCAGCTCGACGAGTTCTGCTTTGGTGGTGTCGGAGTTCTGCGCGGGCGGCTGCGGGATGATTCCGGAAAGTTCCGGCGGCGCGCTTTGAGTGTAATAGCCGGTTGCGGCGGCCTGGACGTGAGGCGCGGCCGGCGCCTGAGCAAAGACTGCGGCGCAGAAAAGGAGGGCGGTGGCGAGAACGGTGCGGCGGCGAGGATTCATTCTGCGGTCATCCTAACAGCGTGATTGAAATGACGGTAAATGGGAGCGGTTACAGAAACGGATTCACGATCCTGACTCCGTCGATGACCTGGCCGTGCTGCATGTCTTCGGAGAGTACGACCAGACAGCCCGCCTGTTTTGCCGTATGCACGATCAACGCATCCCAGTATGAAAGGTGGCGGAGCCGGTGCAGATCAACGGCGGCGAGAACATCACTTAACGCGGGCTCAACCACATCAAATGTGGCAAATAGTTCTATTTTTCGGCGAGCGACGCCAGGATCGACGCCGTACTTTCGAGTGACCGTGACAAAGTACTCCTGAAGCACTTGCAGGGATAGAACTCCCGTCTTAGCGAGCTTGTGTTGGTTAAGAACTTCGAGGGCTCGTTTCTGTTTCACGAAATTCGACAGATCGTCTGTGTATATAAGTACGTTCGTATCGAAGAAGGTCCTCAAGAGACTAGCGTCGCTCATAGATCTCGTCTCGATTGAAACGCCAGCCGTGCGAATCTCCCATCCCGGAGAGACTCGTTAGCTCTTCGATCCAGCCATTAGTGTCTCCTTCGTCGCCGCTGGCAATGTGGCGCAAGTGCTGCCGAATTTCTTCGTTTACGCTCTTGCCCACGGCTTCGAGCTTCTTGCGAGCCCGCTTAACAATTTGCTCGTCGATGGAGAGGGTAATGTTCATGAACACAGTATATGTGCGCACATAATATGTGTCAACTCAATCCTGAGAATGTTCTAAAAGTAAACAATTATAAATCTGAAGTTTACACGCCGCCCTTGCCGAGCAGGATGCCGATGCCGTATGTGACGGCGCCTTCGACCGCGCCTACGATCGTCATTTCCATACCCGACGACCACCAGGAGCGCACGGTGATGAGCGATTTGGCGGCGCCGACGGCGAAGTGCGCGGCGAGCGAGATGATAGCCGCGGCGATGACGGCCGGGATTCCCTGCATGAAGAAGAAGGGAATGACGGGGATGATGGCGCCGACGGCGGTGGACAATGCGCCGGAAGTGGCGGAGACGAGGGGGTTGGAGAGGGCTTCTTCACTGGAGCCGAGACGCTCGGCGGCCAGCGCGCGCAGCAACTGCTCGGGGTCGCTGGCGATGTGGTTGACCATGTGGATGGCGTCTTCCTCGGGAAGGCCCTTGACCTGGTAGTAGAGCTGAAGTAGTTCGCGGGCCTCGGGTCCGTTCATCTGGATGGCTTCGCGCTCGCGGGCAATTTCAGCGTGGTAGATTTCGCGCTCGCTCTTTGCGGCGAGATAGGCGCCTGAGCCCATGGAGAGCGCGGAGGCGATCATGCCGGAGAGGCCGGCGAGAAGCACGTACTGCGCGTTGCCGGCGGTAGCTCCCGACACACCCGACACGATGCCGAAGATGGCGCCCAGTCCGTCATTGACGCCGTAGATGGCGTCGCCGATCCACGCGCCGGGCTGCTTGCGTCCCTGACTGCGCTTGGCCAGCATCTCTTCGAGCACGGCTTTGGCCGCAATTTTGGGCGCGCCGCCGGGGGCGGTGTAGTGGCCGCGGATGAGCGAGCCCAACTCGCGATAATGGTCCCTTTCGTCCTGGATGACGTGCTCGAGGATGGCGATCGAGCCTTCGTCGCCGAGGGCTTTGAGTTGTTCACCGTAACGGGCGATGTCGCGGCTCTCTTCGATCTCGAGTCGGCGCAGGGCCATGCGCATGCCGCCGGCGCGGTTGGCCAGCGAGTCGGCCTGACCACCGGGTCCGCCGGTGTAGACGGGCTGGGGTCCGCTCAACTCCTTGATGCGACCTTCCCATAAAGTGGCGTGCTCGCTCTCGGCCTGGGCCAGGTGGCGCAGAACCTGCGCGCGCACGGGGTCTTCGTCGCGGTTGGCCAGGGCAGTGTAGGTGTGGTAGCCCTCCATCTCGGCCTGCCAGTTGCCCGCAAGGGCAGCCAGGACCTTCTTGTTTCTTGCGCCGGACAGCATGGCAATGGGCATGGGTCGTACCTCGCTTCAAGAATAGCGGATCGCTTCGGGGCTAGAAACCGGGGTGCAGGGCGAGGGGATCGGAGCGTGTGAGCAAATTGGCGAGTTCGCATGTGCTGGCGCGCACGTGGCAAGTTCGCGAGTTCGCATCACGCGCTGTCGACGCGCGGTATGATGAGATTCATCTTTCAGCATGAAGCGCAAAGCAAAAACGAAACCAGCGACGGCGCGCGGCGGCAATCTGCTGTTGATCCTGGGCGTGGCGTTGGTGGTGGCGATCCTGCTGCTGCGCATGATTCGGTTTGTGGCGCATGTGCGAGGGCGTTAAGAATTCACGGGACTAAGGGACTAAGGGACTAAGGGACTAAGGGGCTAAGGGACTTCGGAAACGAGTCAGCGGCCGCCGGATCGTTTCTGCTGCGCCATCTGCCAGGCCTTCGCAAATTTCCAATGTATGTAGAACGAGTGGTTGATGTGCTGCAATAGTCCCGCGCGGCCATCGAGAAAACCAAGCCTAAAAGCATAGTTATAGAGGAAGGTTGCGGCGGGATTTAGAAGCGCATTCCACGCAAGCCACGGCCACGAGTTGCCTGCGCGGCCTGAGGCGACCAGCGCCTCGGCGGCGATCGAGCTGTAGCGGTTCATGTGCTCGATGTAGTCAGAAAGTGTGGGATAGCAGTGGTGGATGAGAGGGCCTTTGAGCCGGCCCACGGGCCCGGCGGCATGCATGATTTCGTGGACCGGGCGATCGGCAAATTGCGCCGCGCCGCGGCGAAAGAGACGCAGCTTGGGATCGGGCCAGTAGCCGCCATGGCGCAGCGGGAGCCCCAGAAAATGATTGAGCCTCGGGATGCGCCAGGCGCTGAAGGCGGGTTCGCCGGCGAGAAGGGTCTGGATTTCCATCGCCAGTTCGGGGCTTACTTCTTCATCGGCGTCGAGCGAGATGATCCAGTCGCCGGTGGCGTGGGCGATGGCGGAGTTTTTTTGCGCAGCGAAGCCTTTCCATGGCTCCTCAAAGACGCGAGCGCCGGCGCTGCGGGCCAGGTCGAGGGTTGCGTCGGTTGAGCCGGAATCGACTACGATGATTTCATTCGCCCAGCGCACACTGGCCAGGGTGCGCGGCAAGTTGGCGGCTTCGTTGCGGGTAATGAGGGCGACCGAGAGCGTCTTCGGCATCGAGGCAAGGATAAATCAGAGATCAGGGATCAGAGATCAGAGATCAGGAAACGCTCCTGGCGGCCGCTTCCACTTCGGCCCAGTCTTCGGCGGTCAGGTTTAGCTCGGCGGCGGCGACGTTTTCTTCGAGATGGGCGATCTTTGACGTGCCGGGAATGGGCAGCAGGACCGGCGAACGGTGCAGTAGCCAGGCCAGCGAGATTTGCGGAAGCGTGGTCCCGTGGCGCGCGGCGATACGGCCGAGGACCTGCGCAGCGGGATTCTCTGCCTTGAGCATTTTGCCGCCCGCGTAGGGATACCACGGCAGAAAACCAATGCCGCGCCGCTCGCAATACATGAGCGTTTCCTCATGACGCCGGTCAGCCAGACTGTATCGATTCTGGACAGTGACGATGGGGACGATCTTTTCCGCCTCCTCGATCTCGGCTGGCGTGACCTCGCTCAAGCCGATGTGACGGATCTTTTTCTGGTCTTGGAGGAGTTTCAGGGCACCCAGGCTTTCCTCGAGCGGGGTGCGCGGATCGATTCTGTGCAACTGATATAAATCGATGCGCTCGAGCTTGAGGCGGCGCAGGCTCATCTCCACACACTGAATCAAATAACCGGCGCGGCCCACGTACTCGGTCTTCGCGGGGCCCTGGCGCGTGATGCCGCCTTTGGTGGCGATGACGACCCCCGGCGGGTAAGGCGCGAGAGCCTCGCCGATAAGCCGCTCGGCGATTTCAGGGCCGTAGGCGTCGGCGGTGTCGATGAGGTTGACCCCGAGCTCGACAGCGCGGCGCAGCACGCGGCGGCATTCTTCCGGGTCGGCCGGCTCGCCCCACGCGCCTTCGCCCACCAGGCGCATGGTTCCGTAGCCGAGCCGGTGCACGGGCAAATCGCCACCGATGAGAAACGTGCCGCTCAATTTTGCATCGGGTTGGGCGGTATTGGGTTGGGCGGATGCGGAGCTCGAGTTCATTGCATTTCGATGTTAGCTGTGCGGGAGGCTGTGGGACAATCCTTTCCATGGGCAGGGAACTGCGCGCCGCGCGACTGCGTAATGGGAACAGGCCCTGAACGAGGCAAGGAGAACCCTTCATGAGCACCTACACATATCCCAATCCGCAGGCCATCTTCTACCAGCAATATGAAGTGGTGCGCCGCGACGAGGTGGTCGGAGTATTGCTGGCGCTGTTCCTGGGCAGCTTCGGGCTGCATCATTTTTATCTGCGGCGCACGGGGCTGGGAATTCTCTATTGCTGCTTCTTCTGGACCGGTATTCCGGGGTTGATCGGGTTCTTCGAGTGCTTCTTCATGCCGGGGCGGGTGCGCGAGTACAACGCCATGCAGGCGGCGGCGATCGCAGCGTCGCTGGGGATTCCAGTGCCAATGTGGGGCGCGCCTGTGAATGGGATGGCGAACGTGCCGCCGCCAGTGGTTTCGCCGCAGCCGAGTGCGACGACCGCGTGCCCGCACTGCCAGTGCGCGAATGTGGTGGGCGCGCGGTTTTGCGCGGGGTGTGGCGGGGCACTCGCTTGATAGCGGAGATTTAGGCCTGTCGTTGGTAGAGAAGGTTTTGCAAGTTCCGCAAATCGCTATAGTGGAGAAGTAGAATCCCATTCGTTGTGGCAAGCTGCTTCGCGTCAGAGGTGTAACTGTTGTTTGAAACGACAACGCCGATGGGTGCCCGCTGGTGCGCCCTCGCAGCTGCGACCTCTTGGACAGCTTTGTTTCCTACCGGTTGTCCGTAAAGTTTGCACTGGATCACGACCCGCAGATGGCCCAGTTCAGCTATCACATCTGCGCCTTGGTCGCGACTTTGCTGCGTCACGCGTGCGGTCCATCCGACTTGACGTAATTCGCTCGCGCAAAAGTGTTCAAATTGCGCAGAAGTCATCGAATTAGAAAAAGCCTGAAAAACTGGTTGGCTCTGCAACGCCGCAAGTACGCGTGCATCAATAAAAGTTGCGATTGTCGAACTCTCGTTAAATAGCTCCGCCCACTCATTCGGAGTGAGCAACGGGCCAATGTGCTGGGTAATGAAATTGTCTATTTCTTTTCTCCACTTCTCAAATTGGAACTTTCCGTAAGCATCTTGCGTGACAAGCTGCGCTCTCTTTGTAACGAGTGCGTTTATGTTTTGCTCGACGATGGCCTGTGCTTTCTGTAGCAGTGCGCGCCGTGATTCGAGAATGGCGCGTTGTGACTCTGCCCGCCGAAGGTGACGCACAACCGGAAAAGCTAGCGCCACCGCGCCACCAATGAGAATTACAAGTCCAAGTTCGCCGGAGGACACACGAGAGACTTGTTGAAAAACCTGGACGACGACCCAGATAATGCCGACGGCCCCCAATAAGCCAAAAAACACTTTGGGATCGGTCGGCTTTCCTCTCTTGCGGCGCGCCACCTAGGATCTCCTTTTTAGGCAGGTTCGCTTATGTCGAGCCTGAGAATACCCACTACCGGACGCTACATGTTTGCATGCCCGGCGCGCATGCTCTCGTTGAACTTCGGCTTCGTGAAGTCGAGGGCGGCTTCGAGCATGGCTTGATATTCGGCGGCGCGGGCCATGAGCGCGGGCGTGGCCGCGGCAAATTCGCCTTCGACAACCATCAGGCCCTCGCCGGCCTCGTGATGGGCCATGCGCAGCAGATCGGCCTCGGCGGTGTTCAGGTATTGCGCGTCGCGGGGGTCGGCGATCCAGACGGGCTTGCTGTCACCGAGAACTCCGGAGAGCCAGTAGACCTTGCTCAACAGGTAGCGCAGGCGCTCCTGGTCGTCGGTCTCGGTGAAGATGAACTTCTTTTGCCAGCGGCTGTAGTAGCGCGTGGTGACGGGCACGGGCTGGCGATTGCCGGACTTCACGAACTCCAATTGGCCCATGTCGACCGTCTTGCGCACTGCGTTGTAGATGAAGGTCTCGGCGTAGGGTTGCTCCATGGCGGGCACGATCTCAGCAAAGGTGAGCGTGACGCTGGCGGAGATTTTGGCGTGCAGGTCGTGCGTTCCGCCGTCGGCCAGTTGCAGTTCGCCGTGAACGATGTAAGTATCGGCGCCGGAAATCGATTGGTGAAAGGGCCACGCGAATTTTTCGAAAGCCAGCGGCAATCCACCCAGGGTGACGTAGCACTCGGGGCGCGGATTGCGCAGGCGCTTGGCTTCGCCGGCAAGATGCGCGGTCATCTCGGGCAGCAGATTTGGCTTGTCAAAATCGAAGGCCTCGCTCAACTCAAGTTTCAAAGAGCGGCCCGCGGCCTCCGTGCCGGGCAGGCCAAGCTCGAAGACAGCGGTCGGATGGCCATGAAAGTCCGCGCCTTGCGTGACGGAGACAAGCGTGAGGCCGGCCTTGGCGGCGGCCGATTCAAAAGAAGTAACGAGGGAGGATTTCAGTTCAGCGGTCATGCGGGGAATCCTGGGTCGGAGATATATGCAGAATTATTGTAGAACCTATAACCGTGATGCTGCCTTGACGAAGTGTCAATGGACGCCGTGATAGGGAAATGGATAATCTATGCGGCGATTGGAGACGGAGTGCGTCGGCTCGTGCTATGCTGCAGGCCAAACAATGACGGCTGAATTAAACGATATTACAGGATTTCGCGGCGAAGCCATCGTTGAGCTCTGCTTGACGGACTACAGAAACTTCGCGAAGCCTTTATTTCGTCCAGGTTTTCTCGGGGATAAATGGCCGACTATCGATTTCTATGTTGAGCTGTGCAATGTGGCTGGAAGCGTTCCGTACTTTTTCGCCCAGGCGAAGGCAACTGGTAGGGCTTTGACGAAGAAATCTCACGCACTGAGGATTTCGGCGAAAAAGCGGGACATCGAGCGTCTCCTTCGGCTTCCCGGTCCGACATATATTTTCGGGATTCATGAACCATCACAAAGAGTTTTTGTCCGGTCTGTTCACCGGGGCACCCCGGTAAAAGCAATGACTCAGATACCGCTCACCCACGAATTGACAAGCGGAAATCTGGCGGTGTTGCATAATGAGGTCAGGGTGTTTTGGCAAACCCACGATCACAAACCTCAATTTTCGGTGTTCGCATGACGGAAAGCAATTCACAGAGCGGACTTATTGGGCGAAGAAGCGAGCTAATGGCTGAGCTCTTCCTCCAAGAGCTCAATCCTAAGTTTCTTGCCCGGCCGACCGAGGACTTCGGATTTGATTTCCTTGTCACCTTTAAGAATCCGAAGGGAGGGCTGAATACATACGGGGTGGAGGTCAAGGGAACAGAGCGGCCTGTTTCGTCCTCGTTCCCGATCGACAAGGAACTATACCGTCGCATGATTCATTCGAATGTGCCGGGATTTCTTCTTGTGGCCAACGTTAAACAGAACAAGCTGTTTTATTCCTGGCCCGAGGCGCGAGCCGGCAACCTTCATGGTGGAACAGGGAAAGTCGTTGTCCCTGTCACTGAAATCGATATCAACTCGAAGAAACAGCTGCGCAAGCGTCTGGTGATCTGACGCGAGGGGCGGTTCGAGGTTCTCCGCGCGAAGTTAATGTCAAGTCTTGAGCCGGTTGGTTGGCTGCCGAACGATCGGAACCGAGCTGCGCATTTACAATGGCAGACGTGCCAACCGAACAGTCCAACCATATTATTGTTGCCGAAAATCTGACCAAGGTGTACGCCGCAGGACGCATCCAGGTGGCTGCGGTGCGCGGGGTTTCGCTAGCCGTCGAGCCGGGTGAGTTTGTCGCCATCGTGGGGCCGTCGGGGTCCGGTAAATCCACTCTTTTCTATCTGTTAGGCGGACTCACGCGGGCCACCGAAGGGCGCGTGGTGATTGACGGCGTGGATTTTGCCAGTTTGAACGACGCCGAGCGTACGCGGCTGCGCAAGCACCGCATTGGCTTCGTCTTCCAGCGCTTCAATTTGCTGCCCACGCTAACGGGGCTGGGCAATATTGAGATTGCCTATACCATCAGCGGGCGCGCCTCGGGTCCAAATGGGGTTCCGATGGATCGCAAGTATCTGGATCATCTGTGCGATATGCTGGCGATCCAGGGGCGGCTCGATCACCGGCCCTCGGAACTGAGCGGCGGCGAGCAGCAGCGCGTGGCGATTGCGCGGGCGCTCATCACGCGGCCGGCCATTTTGCTGGCCGACGAGCCCACGGGCAACCTGGACACCAAGACCTCCGACGCAGTGCTCGACATGCTGGTGCGCTCGAACCGCGAGCTGGGCCAGACGACCCTGATGATTACGCACAATCCCGAGGCAGCGGCGATTGCGGGACGCATTCTGTACATGCGCGACGGCGAAATTGTGAGGGAAGAGACAGGAAAAGGGCGCTAAAACCAGACCAATGCGTCCAAACCGTTGACTCCTCCCATTTTTCTTGTTATCTTGGAAAGGTTCGCAAGAACGCAGCTAGTTGTGTGTTTCTACGTTGGTTGCGTTGGGAAATGCCCGGTCAGGCAGGTTGGACTGGGTAGGTTCTCCAGGCCAGGTGAAGTCAACCGGCCAGACATGTTTCCGGAATCGCTCTCTTCTTGCGGGGGCAGGAAACACTCGCATCGGCGCCCGCGCGTTCCCCACCTTGGAGGGGCTATGCGGGCCGGAAGCGGGATACGGCGCTGGCCTTTCCGTGAAATCGCGGAAAGCGACCGGCAAACCGTCCCGGTTCTCGTCTGAGATCGGAACGAAGACAGACGCGAAGCAGCAGCCATAGGGCTTTTGTGCGCTCTGAACGGTGCGATGCACCGCTCCGAGGCCAGAACAGCCCGAAGGGCGTTTGCGCGCGGCTGTGGGTTGAGAAGTTACGGGTTTCAAGAAGTAAGGAGTTGCGTTTTGCCGACTTTTAATCAACTAGTTCGCAAGGGGCGTACGGCCCCCCGTTACAAGACGGCGTCGCCCGCGTTGCAGGCCTCGCCGCAACGGCGCGGCGTGTGCACGCGCGTGTATACGCAAACGCCCAAGAAGCCGAACTCGGCCCTGCGCAAGGTAGCTCGCGTGCGGCTGACCAACGGGATCGAGGTCACCACCTACATCCCCGGCATCGGGCACAACCTTCAGGAGCACTCGATTGTGCTCATCCGCGGGGGCCGCGTAAAGGATCTGCCGGGCGTGCGCTATCACGTGATCCGCGGAACGCTGGATTCAGTAGGCGTGGCAGGGCGCAATCAGGGCCGGTCGAAGTATGGCACCAAGCGTGCCAAGGGCGGCGCAAAGAAGTAAGCTCTGCTCTTTCGGGTTGTGGACGAGAGTCCGGGGTGGGTCGGGCTGAAGCTAGAAGCTGGCAGCTAAGAGCTAGCAGTTGAATTTGAGGATTTATGCCAAGAAAAGGGCACATTGCGAAGCGGGAAGTGGCGGCGGATCCGGTGTACGCGTCGACGCTGGTTACCAAGTTTGTGAACTCGATGATGTGGGGCGGCAAGAAGTCGACCGCACAGAACATCTTCTACCAGGCGATGAAGAACCTGGAGGAGAAGGGCGGCGGCGACGACGCGCTCAAGCTCTTCAAGAAGGCCGTCGAGAACTGCAAGCCGCTCCTCGAAGTAAAGACGCGGCGTGTAGGCGGCGCCAACTATCAGGTGCCGATCGAAGTGGGTCCCGATCGCCGCACCTCGCTCGCCATTCGCTGGCTGATTACCTATGGGCGCAGCCGCGGCGAGAAGGGCATGACCGACAAGCTCTCGAACGAACTTCTTGACGCGGCCAATGGACGCGGCGCCGCGATGAAGAAGAAGGAAGACGTGCACCGCATGGCCGAGGCCAACAAGGCCTTTGCGCACTACCGGTGGTAAGAGCAGGGACTAAGGGACGTGGGGACTAGGGACTAGGATCCGACGCACCCGAGAGTTTGAAGAATTGAGCTGGCGAGTGAGAAGCAGCCGGCGCGGCAAGCCGGGCAAGTGGGCTGCCGGAGATAGACGAACGACTTAACCGCGGGGATAGATGTCCCGCAAGGAATTGAAATCGTGCCTCGCACTGTACCTCTAAATCGCTGCCGCAACATCGGCATCATGGCGCACATCGACGCCGGAAAGACGACAGCGACAGAACGCATCCTGTTTTATACCGGCATCACGCACCGGCTGGGAGAGGTGCATGAAGGCACGGCGACCATGGATTACATGGAGCAGGAGCAGGAGCGCGGCATTACGATTACTTCGGCTGCGACCACATGCACCTGGCGCGACGTCCTCATCAATATTATTGATACCCCCGGCCACGTGGACTTTACCGCCGAGGTGGAGCGAAGCCTGCGTGTTCTCGACAGCGCGGTGGCGCTTTTCGATTCTGTATCCGGTGTGCAGCCGCAGACGGAGACCGTGTGGCGGCAGGGCGACAAGTACAAGGTTCCCCGCATCTGCTTCGTGAACAAGATGGACAAGAACGGCGCGGATTTCGAACACGTTCTTGAAACCATTCGCAAGCGGCTTGGCGCGCGGCCCGTGGCACTCCAGATTCCGGTGGGCGCCGAGGCCAACTTCAAGGGCGTTGTGGATCTGATCGAGATGAAGGCGATCCTGTGGCACGATGAGACGCTGGGCGCCGAGTTTTCTATCGAAGAGATTCCCGCCAACCTGGTGAAGAAGGCCAATGCATTTCGCACCCAGCTGATCGAGACCATCGCCGAGACCGACGATGTGCTTTTGGAAAAGTTTCTCGAGGGCGAGACGCCGACGGTGGAAGAGCTGAAGGCGGGCATTCGCCAGGCCACCATCGATCTCAAGGTTTTCCCGGTCATTTGCGGATCGGCATTCAAGAACAAGGGTATTCAGACGCTGCTTGACGCTGTGGTTGACTACCTGCCCAGCCCGCTCGACAAGCCCCCCCTTGACGGCATCAATCCCCACGATCATTCGAAAATTGAGCACCGCAAGTGCGACGACAACGACCCGTTCTCGGCGCTGGCGTTCAAGCTGATCAACGACCAGTACGGCAAGCTCTCGTTTATCCGCGTTTACTCGGGCACGCTCAAAACCGGCGACACCATCATGAATCCGCGCACCGGCAGGACCGAGCGCGTGGGACGCCTGGTAAAGATGCACGCCAACAAGCGCGAAGACATTACGGAGATTCTGGCCGGCGACATCTGCGCGTGCGTGAGCCTGAAAGATGTGAAGACCGGCGACACGCTCTGCGACCCGCGTCATCCCATTGCTCTCGGGGCCATCACCTTCCCTGAGCCCGTGATTTCGGTTGCCATTGAGCCCAAGACCAAGGCCGATCAGGAGAAGATGGGCGTTGCCCTCTCCAAGCTGGCCGAGGAAGACCCCACCTTCAAGGTGCATACCGACGAGGACTCAGGGCAGACGATCATCAGCGGCATGGGCGAGCTGCACCTTGAAATTCTTGTGGACCGCATGAAGCGCGAGTACAAGGTGGAAGCCAACGTGGGCGAGCCCAAGGTGGCCTTCCGCGAGACCATCCGCAAGACCGCCGAAGCCGAGGGCAAGTACATCCGGCAAACCGGCGGCTCGGGCAACTACGGCCACTGCGAGCTGCGCGTTGAGCCTAATGAGCCGGGCAAAGGCTACGAGTTCATCAATGAGATCAAGGGCGGCGTGGTGCCCAAGGAGTACATCAAGCCCATCGACATGGGCGTGCGCGGTGCGATGGAGGGCGGCATTCTGGCTGGCTTCCCCATGGTTGATATCAAGGTGGCGTTGATTGACGGCAGCTACCACGAAGTCGACTCCAATGAAAACGCGTTTAAGATTGCGGGCTCTATCGCGTTCAAAGAAGCAGCGCACAAGGCCAAGCCGGTGCTACTGGAGCCGGTGATGGCGGTCGAAGTGACCGTGCCCGATGAGTTCATGGGAGATATCATCGGCAACATCAACTCCCGCCGCGGGCGTGTCGAGCACGTGGAACACGCCGCCGGTTCGCAGATCGTCAAGGCCATCGTGCCGCTCAAGGAAATGTTCGGCTACGTGAACGACATTCGCTCGCGAACGCAAGGGCGGGCTTCGTATTCGATGCAGTTTGCAAGGTATGAAGAGGCACCGCGCATGATCGCCGACGAAATTATCGGCAAGGCGCAAGGCAAGTGAAGTGTGCAATGGCCGAGTTGGTGAATCAATGTCCGCGCTGTGGCTCGTCGGGACTGGAAGATCGTCCCGATTCAACTGAACTGTCGTGTTGCCGGGTCTGTCAAGGCAGAGGTTATGAATTTACTCCTGAGGGTGGCGAGTTGAGGTCCTTTGTTTTGGCAATGCTGACAGACCCAAGCGTTAAGTGCACTCTTCGGGCCTTCATTAAGGAGACCATGGCCGGTATCGGCGAGTCGGGGACCTGATTTGTGGTTGGACGCAAGGGAAGTAAGAAGTGAATCGAAGCTGAAATCACGGAAAGAGGAGGGAAGTCAACATGTCGAGCAGGCGATTTGTGGATCTCGTCAGAGATGCGCTTGACGTACGGTTCAACGTCGATGCGGACTCACCACTCTTCACGCGTGACCTACAAGGGAGCCTCGCTGATCTCCGGAATCGCGCGAGCAGCGTTGATGAGATTCTAGGGAACCTGCTCAATGGGATTGACGGTGGTGCGGGAAGAGAGCCAATTCTGACGGGTGCCGAAATTGTTCCACCCTCCCAAGCAGAGAAGCGGGAAGCAATTCAAGAACTGGTAAAGAGGCTGTCGGAGTTACCGCAAACGGATACAGTTACCGCGCTAATTGGCGAAATACAAGCGCTGGCGGTCTAGGGCCAGTAATTTTCTGAAAGGGCAGACAAGATGGCGAAGGAAAAGTTTGATCGCAGCAAGCCGCACGTCAACGTGGGAACGATTGGCCACATCGATCACGGCAAGACGACCCTGACGGCGGCGATTACGAAGGTGTTGCAGAAGCACAACCCGAAGAATCAGTTCCGCTCATTCGACTCGATTGACAACGCACCGGAAGAGCGGGAGCGCGGCATCACGATTGCGACGGCGCACGTGGAGTACGAGACCGCGAACCGTCACTACGCGCACGTGGATTGCCCCGGCCACGCCGACTACATCAAGAACATGATTACCGGCGCGGCGCAGATGGACGGCGCGATTCTCGTGGTTGCTGCTACCGACGGCCCGATGCCGCAGACCAAGGAGCACGTGCTGTTGGCGCGCCAGGTGGGTGTGCCCTCGGTGCTGGTGTTCCTGAACAAGTGCGACGCGGTCGAGGACGAAGAGCTGATCGAGCTGGTGGAGTTGGAAGTGCGCGAGCTGCTGGGCAAGTACCAGTTCCCGGAAGACGCGCCCGTGATCCGCGGATCTGCCTTGGGCGCATTGAACGGCGAGCCCAAGTGGGAGAAGCAGATCGACGAGCTGATGGCGGCGGTGGATAGTTACGTGCCGCGTCCGGATCGCGCCATGGATCTGCCCTTCCTGATGCCGATTGAAGATATTTTCTCGATTTCTGGCCGCGGCACTGTGGTGACGGGCAGGATCGAGCGCGGCAAGGTGAAGGTGGGCGAGAACGTGGAGATTGTGGGATTCCGCGAGACCCGAACCACCGTTTGCACCGGTGTCGAGATGTTCAAGAAGCAGCTCGACGAAGGCATGGCCGGCGACAACGCAGGCATTCTGCTGCGCGGCACGGCGAAGGAAGATGTGGAGCGCGGTATGGTGCTGGCCAAGCCCGGATCGATTACGCCGCACACCACGTTCAAGGGCACGGTGTACGTGTTGAGCAAGGAAGAGGGCGGGCGTCATACGCCGTTCTTCAAGGGCTACCGGCCGCAGTTTTATTTCCGTACCACGGACGTAACGGGCGTGGCGGAGTTGCCGGCGGGCGTGGAGATGGTGATGCCCGGCGACAACGTGGAGCTGACCATTGAGCTGATTACGCCAGTGGCCATGGAGAAAGGCTTGCGCTTTGCCATCCGCGAAGGCGGACGCACAGTGGGCGCGGGCGCGATTTCGGAGATTATCAAGTAACAGGACAGAGAACAGAGATCAGAGATCAGAAAACGCGACCGAGGTTGCAATAGCGCTCGGCAGCAGCAGGAAAAGAACGGATCTCTGGCAACTGATCTCTGGCGAAGGGACTGAGCAATGCGGGAAATCATCACGTTGGAGTGCACGCAGTGCAAGGAGCGGAATTACTCAACGACGAAGAACAAGAAGACCGTCACCGGCCGTCTTGAACTGAAGAAGTTCTGTAATCGCTGCCGCAAGCACCAGGTGCACAAGGAAGCGAAGTAAGTAGAGAACAGAGATCAGAGAACAGAGATCAGAAAATGCGACCGGGCTGGCATGAAGCGTTCGGCGGCGGCGAGGAAAAACTGATCTCTGATCTCTGACCACTGATCTCTGCATTCAGGGGCGTAAGCTCAACGGCTAAACTGTCGGTCTCCAAAACCGAACTTGGGGGTTCGAATCCCTCCGCCCCTGCCAGATTGGGAACAGAGAACAGAGATCAGAGAACAGAGATCGGAAAAGCGCGGGGCAGCGGCATGAAGTGTTTGGCAGCAGCTCGAAAAGAACTGATCTCCGATCTCTGAACGCTGATTTCTGGAAAAGGACTGGAAGCATGGCCACGAAAACAGCAGTCGAACGAGGCGAAGAGCGGTCTGCCAAACGGCAGGAGCCGGGCGCGCTCAAGGAGTTTGGGGGCGGTGCAATGAACAAGTGGAACGAGTTTGCCGGCTTTCTGCGCGATGTACGCGCGGAGATGCGCAAGGTAGTTTCGCCCTCCTGGAAGGAAGTGAAGACGACCACGGGCGTTGTGATCATAGCCGTGTTTCTGTTCGGCGCTTACTTCTTTGTGGTCGACAGACTGTTTCACTTGGGCGTGCAGACGTTGCTGAAAAGTCTGGGTGGATTGCAGTAGCAGGAAAGAGCAGCCCGGAATCGAGAGGGTAATGTCAGACGAATTGGAAAAGCCGGAGTTGGAACAACCCGTGAACGAGACGGTCGAGACAGAGGAAGCCGCAGTGCAGGGCGCCGCAGTTGAGCCCAAGGCCGCTGAAGCCACGCCCCAGATTGCCGCGGCGAAGCCCAGGGCCGCTAAAGCAGCGCCCGTGGCTGTCGCAGCTGAGCCCGAGGCCGCTGAAGCTGCGCCCCCGGCCGCCGCGGAGCCGGCGCGCAATCCGAATTTCAAGTGGTACATCCTGCACGCCTACTCGGGCTTTGAGCGCAAGGTGCGCGAGTCGATCGAGAGCCGCGTGCAGGCCTTTGGATTGAAGGAGCGCGTAGGCCGCGTGATGATTCCCACCGAGCCGGTGACGGAAATCATCAACGGCAAAAAGCGCACGGTGGAGCGGGTATTTCTGCCCGGCTACGTTCTGGTGGAGATGGAGCTCGACAACAACTTGTGGCATGTGCTGAAAGACACGCCCAAGGTGACGGGATTTCTGGGCACCGGCGACAAGCCCGTGGCGCTGAGCGAAGAAGAGGTGAGTTCGATACTCTTCCGCAGCGAAACCGCCAAGGATAAGCCGCGGCTCAAGATCAAATTCGAGAAGAGCGAACAGGTACGCATCACCGATGGGCCGTTCGCAAACTTCAACGGCGTGGTGGACGAGATCAACGAGGATCGCGAGACCATGAAGGTGATGGTGACGATCTTCGGGCGCTCCACGCCGGTCGAACTCGAGTTCAGCAAGGTAGAAAAGATTGAGTAGTTGCAGCTTTCAGCAAGTAGCTTTCAGCTTCTAGCCGGTGAGGTTTTCTAGCTGCCGCCGGTTGCGAGCCAACGCGAAAGTTTCGACACCAAAATTTGCATCAGAACAGCCAGTTAAGAGCTAAGAGCTAGAAGCTAAGAGCTGGTTCCGAAGGAATCGAATCATGGCAACGACCAAGAAAATCAACGGCTACGTGAAGTTGCAAATTGAAGCCGGCAAAGCAACGCCCGCGCCTCCGGTAGGTCCAGCACTGGGCCAGGCGCAGGTAAACATCATGGAGTTCTGCAAGCAGTTCAACGCGCGTACGCAGAACAAGGAGATGGCCGGACTGATTATTCCGGTTGTCATCACTGTGTATGCCGACCGCACTTTCAGCTTTGTGACCAAGACGCCTCCGGCGGCGGTGCTGCTGAAGAAGGCGGCCGGGATCGACAAGGGATCGGGCACGCCCAACAAGGAAAAGAAGGGCAAAGTGACCGAGAAGCAGGTGCGCGAGATTGCCACGCAGAAGATGCCGGATTTGAATGCGGCGTCGATCGATGCGGCGGTGAAGAGCATCAAGGGGACGGCGCGGTCGATGGGGATTGAAGTGATCGGGTAGAGACTGCGAGTTAGCGAGTCAGCAAATTGGCAAAGGCCCTCCGCGGTGCGGAGGGCCTTTGTGCTTGCGGCTGTTATGCGCCCGAGGAATATATTGGCGATTTTGTGCTGGTTGAAGACGCCGAAAGTGTATCGCACCGGTCCCCAAATGCGAGGGACCGGTGGCACCCTCAGTTGGGTTACCCACCCCAAGATCGAGGCCACCTGCCCGGAATGAGATATCTGAACCGATCTCCGTTTGTAACTGATTAAGACAGCGGCATCATACCGCGCGCCTTGTCATGTCCCCTCACGTCCAAGTAAATCTGACTGATTTGAGCGATTCCCGTTGCGAAGAGGAGGTCCTTTGCCTCAGGGTAGCTGCTCCTGCCTGCGTTCTCTGCAAGAGTTGACCAAGCTGTGGGGTGAACGAGTTTCGAAGACACTCGATTCAATGACCGAAATTCTTGCTCCATGCCCACCTCTCTCGCAAGGGCACTCGTCTCCAGGTGCTTCGTAGCTGTCACGCTCTCTGCCACCCTCTGGTCTTCCATTCGCTTGAGAGCGTCGTCCAGTCCTGGCGTTGGTGCACTCAGATCATAGTGGTGTTCGAGATCTCTCAAAGCGATGATCAGTTCGCAGCCATCTACGAGCCGGTCGTCAGCGAATCGCCGAGCATTGGCCGCTGACCTCAATACGTATTTCGTGAATACCGTCAGCTCTAGTAGGTTACGCGAGGCCCATGCGATCAGGTTAAGATTCCCGGTAACATTTCCCCGACGAAGCTCACTGAAATTTTTGATCGCGGCATCCAAAAGCTCGCGGACAATTTCGAAGAAATAGTAGTGCGTGTCGTCCACCGGCTTGAGTGAATTTCCCACAGCCAGCAATTTTTGCGCGATAGCGTCCGCCTCGTTGAGGGGCACGGGTAATTGCGGGGTGCTCATGTTCATAGTTTCACGGATGGTCGGCCTGAAGTTGCCTCCACAAGCCGAAAACGGTTGAATCTTCAGATTACTCCGCGGAAGTCGGCTGGGTTGAGCGACATAGCTGGCTTGAATCGACGCGCGCGGACCAAATCACTCATTGAGAGAGCAGCAGCGGAAGGTTATCGCTCGTCGGTTTTCCCAGTGGTCGAGCTTTTCTGCGGCAGAGTTGCTGCGGGCCTTACGCGCCAGCCAACTGCATACCCATGATTTCGATTTCGAGGCCGCCGAAGTCGGGGTGGTCGTTTTCGCGGAGGCGATAGGCAACGTCGATGCGGCTGCCGGGCTCGAGGCGGAGTTCCATGGCGCGCTCGGCGAGGTTCCAGCCGACGGCGCGGATGGAGCTGAGGGGTGCGGGGCTGCCGGATGGATGAGCCGACGATGCGGCGGGC
>Ga0302189_10001581_pt1 | contig 18929 bp, 20 predicted proteins | sample II_Bog_E2_2_FD_194551 | JGI IMG/M metagenome (GOLD analysis project Ga0302189, IMG submission 194551) | Peat permafrost microbial communities from Stordalen Mire near Abisko, Sweden - II_Bog_E2_2 | ecosystem: Environmental > Terrestrial > Soil > Wetlands > Peat | place: Sweden: Abisko...
TGGCTGGCGAAATTATTAACATCTTTCAGGAAGAGTACCGGGCGCTGCGACCGCGGGCGCCGATGCCGCCCATGGTGGTCCGTTTCCGGCGGTTTACCTCGCTGAATACGCGGATTCGGCTGCGCGAGGGGCAGATTACTGTCAGCCTTTCCGATCTTCTGGAGGGCGCGCCGGAACCGGTGATCCGCGCCATTGCGCATATTCTGCTGGCCAAACTCTACAAAAAGCCCATCGACGCAGGGCACAACCTGCGCTATAAGCGATTTTCCACCTCGGCTGCCGTCAGCCGGCAGACGGAGCTGATTCGCGGGGCGCGGGGCAGCAAGCGGTTCTTCGGGCCGGAGGGACGCTTCTACCAACTGGAGGAGGTTTTCGACTCGCTGAACGCGCGGTTCTTCGGCGGGATGCTGGGGCGGCCAGAGTTGACCTGGAGCGAGGGGATGGCCAAGCGGGCGCTGGGCCACTACGATTCCGCTCACAACACCATCGTGGTGAGCCGTGTCTTCGACCGGCCGTCGAGCCCGCGCTACGCCATTGAATACCTGCTCTACCACGAGATGTTGCACCTGAAACATCCGGTGAAGATGCGCGGGGTGCGGCGGTGCGTTCACTCGCGGGAGTTCAAGGCGGAGGAGAGGATGTTTCCGCAACTCAAAGAGGCGCAGGCGTTTATCAAGCGGCTGTAGGGCGCTGTCAGGGCGCGGTATGCGACTATGGTTTTACGAGCGGAACACGCACCAGGATGGCCTTGTCCACGCGCACAATCAGGCGGGAGTATTTCTCCTTGCCCGCGTTGCGCATAGTTTCATAGCGCGGGTTGAGCGAGTCCACGTCGACACGCAGCGGAGCCTTGGGATCCTTGGGCACGTCGAAACTGACGCGGATATCGGGCTGCCCATCACCATCAACGTCCACTGCGTCGGAGACATGCTGCGGCAAGGCGCTCACGGGTTGCCAATCGAGCTGCACGAAGGGCTTTTCACTTTGCAGCATGTGCGGATAGACAGGCCGGTGCACGTCGATGGAGTACGCGCCCATGGGGATGGCGCGCACCTTCGGCCCGCCGGAGTACATCTCATCCACATGAAAGCCGAGAGCGACGAAACCTTTGCTGAAGAGCCCCATCAGGAGAAATGGAGTCAGTAGCGCGATAAGCACAGTGATGGCAGCCGCCGTATAGCCGAGTGTAGCGCGGAGTTTCATCAGTACCCCCTAGACGACAAAGTGCAGTATGGTGTAAACGCTCTCCGCGATAATGCTGCCGCCGAACATGACGGCCAAAGCCCAGGCGGAATAAAGAAACATGAGCCGCGCGCGTTCCGGCTTCCAGGCAATTTGAGTTCCCTTGATGTGCCAGACGATAGCCTGCCGCGGACACACATCCACACATGCGCCGCACTTCATGCAGGAGAGCAGGGTTTCGCCGCGGGCAACGGATTCCTTCGACAGGGATAGATTGGGGCAGGCATTCTGGCAGAGCAGGCAGGGCTTGCAGCGTTCCTTGTCGATTTTGACTTCGAAAATGCTGATCTTGTTGAAGATGGACTGGAATGCGCCAAAGGGGCAGAACCAGGAACACTGGGTTCGCTTTTTTGTCAGGAACGGCAGCACGATGACCAATCCAGCAAAAAGCAGGACAAAGATGACGTTTTGCACCAGGCCCAGCGCGTTGCGGGCGGCGACGTATTCCGTGACGGCCTTGAAGGGGCAGAGCCACATGCAATATGCCGGCTCAAAGATGGCCAGCGAGAGCAATACCATGGCCAACAGCACGGCCCATGGGACGTAGCGCAAGCGCGGGTCGAGCTTGCGAATTTTGGCGCGCGCGGGAATGGCGGCCACGCCTTCTTCGATGCCGCCGAAAAAGCAGGCGTAGCTGCACCAGCCCTTGCCCATGACCAATGTAAGGGCCAGCCAGAGGGCGACCATGGCGGCAATGCCATGGCTGCTGCTTGCGATGGAACCGGGAAAGACCAGCGTTCGAGTGAGCGCCGCCGGCAGGATGAGGAACGGAATGGGCATGAAGCAGAATGGCGTGCGGCCGGCAATCATCTCTTCAACGGGAATGCCCATGGAGCCGCGCATGAGGATGAGATTGTAGATAAAGCCAATGGGAAAGAGGATTCCGAGGCTTACGAAAAAAATGCGGCGCCAGCGATAGGTGCTGCGGGTGCGCATCATCATAAAGAAAAGGGAGGTCATAAAGAGCACGGTGATGGCGGCGGCGATGCGCCGAATCGGAGCGGTGCTCGATCCAGGATTAAAGAACATGAGCAGCGACCAGATGAGGATGGGCAGGGTGAGCAGCAGAGAGCGAAGGATGCCGCGCGGCTCAGGGCGGGCGAGCGGCAGAGTGCGAACGTCAGTAGCCATAGACTTTTTTCCCCAAGAGCATAGCGATTCCCATAGAAAGGTAATAGAGGGCGATGAGCACCATCGCCATGCGCGCGACGGTAATGACTGCCTGGTTGCGGACGAAGCAGCCCAAACTTAAGAACGGAACAAACCAGACAGAAGTTCCAACAAAAAAAGCCGCAAAAAAGAGCAGGGCTGCGACGAGGCTGCCCATTTGGGCGGCGCGGATGCCGGCAGCGACAAAGGGCGGGCAGAGATTCAAACCGGTAAGGAATCCCAAAGACGCAGCACCGGCGACGCCGCGATTTTTCTTTGCGCCGATGCTCACCAGCTTTGAATCCGCGCAGGGTTGAGCGCACGTGCGCCGTGCAGAATATGCGTACCAAAGCAGTATGCAGGCGAGCAGCACGTAGACCGCGCCCATGAGGAGCATACGCGGGGCCGGAAGCATTGACGCCAACATGCCGAGTTCCCAGGCCACAACGGCAAAAAGCATATAGCCGAGAAGGCGCGCAGCCAGAAAGGCGGAGAGATAGCGGACATGGGGCCGGAAGCCCGCGCGCTCTGTTAGCAACGAGGGAACCAAGACGGGCCCGCAAGCCGCGATACAGGCAGGTCCCGACGCCAAGCCCAGGAGCAGGGCTTCGCCACATGAGGCAAATACAGGCATACTTGAATGCTCGCGGGCACGTCGTGCCGGGGTCAGTGACGAGAGGCACAGGGAGTTTGTTTCCGCAACTCAAAGAGGCGAAGGAGTTTATCAAGCGGCTGTAGGGAAAATTTAGAGTGCTAGCATTGCTTTCATTGCTTGCATTGCTAGCAGAATTGCGCTATATTCGATTGATGGCAACCCTTACGATTCGTAATGTCGATGAAACGGTCAAGCGCAGGCTGCAAGTGCGCGCGGCGCTGAATGGTCGCTCGATGGAGGCGGAGTTGCGCGAGCTGGTTTCGGGATTTGTGGAAAGTGGATCAGCGTCTATTGAGCCTGAGGAAGATCTGGGAACCGCGATTCGTAAGCGATTTGCCGCATTCGGGGGCGTAGAACTCGATATTCCACCGCGTCAATCTTCCAGCCGTCAGAAGGCAGAGATAGTTGAAAATGTCCCCGAAAATGTGGAGCTTAAAAATGGACTGGGAACTGCAATCCATAATCTTTTTGCTCCCCTCGGCGGCGTTGAACTTGTGATTCCGCCCCGTCGCAAATCGCATCGGATGATCCCCACATTTAAATGATGATCCTGCTCGACACCAATGTTCTCACCGAGACCATGTATCCAAGACCTGAACCTGCGGTCATGGCTTGGATCGATTCACAGGCGCCAGACGGTCTTTGGACCTGTACGATTGTCGCCGCCGAGGTACTCTCTGGTTTGGACCTCATGCCCAAGGGCAAGCGTCAATCGCAGCTTATGGAAAAAGCCGAGTATATGTTCAAGACGCTATTTGCCAACCGCATCTGTAGCTTCGATCAATCGAGCGCAAGAGCCTATGGATCAATACTGAGAAACCGGCGAGCAATCGGTCGGCCGATCGACGAGATGGACGCCTTGATCGCCGCCACTGCATTGGCAACAGGCTCAACTCTAGCCACACGTAACACTACTGATTTTGAGCAGTGCGGAATCCAACTAGTGAATCCCTGGCTGTAAAGCGAAGTCCTTACGCCACTTTTTCCCACGCCTTGGCGGCTTTATCCGGGCCGGTGGCGGGGTGCTTTGCGGCCCAGCCGATGAGAAGGATGCCCGCAAAGACGGAGCCGGCACTGGCCAGTTGGGCATTGGTTAACCCCCACAACACCTTGGGGTTGAGGCGGATAAATTCAACCATAAAACGAGCGATTCCAGTGAGCAGCAGATACTGGCCGACGATGGCGCCGGTGCTATGGGACTTGCCCAGCCTCCACCACAGCCATCCACCGATGAGCACATAGGCGGCAAACTCGTAGAGCGGCGCGGGATGCACGCGAACCCCTAATGGGGTGGGCACAATGCCGTTGGGAAAGCTCATGCCCCAGGGAAGTTTGGTGGGTATGCCGTAGTCGCCGTCGCCGGAGAGCAAGCAGCCGATGCGGCCGATGCCCTGACCGATGGCGGCGGCGGGTGCGGCTAAATCGAGAATCCGCAACATTCCAATCTTGGCCCACCAGCCCTGGAAAAGCAGCGCGCCGATGCCGAAGAGGAGCCCGCCAAACCAGGCGTATCCGTCCTTTTGCCACAGAACGCTCCAGCCCAGATAGTGAAACTCGATGGGGGTGTCGAGGACGTGCCAGAGCTTGGCGCCCACAATGCCACAGACCACGGTGACGGCGACTATGCCCAGGGCATCGGCCGTGACGTGAATGCGGCGGAAGTTGCGGTCCATGATGAAAGCGGCTGTCACGGCGGCCAGCCAGAGCATCAGCCCAAAGGTGGGCAGAGTGAAATGCCAAATGTGCAAATAAGGAATCATCGCTCCTCAAGTATAGACGGGCGATGGCAGAAGGAGCGCCCAACACGCTGCCCTGCAACGAAATGACCCGGATTTACACAGGAGCGCTTGCCGCGCAACGCAGGGTTCAAGCGATACTAGGTACATGGCTACCAATCACCAGGGACTCGAGGTTCTTTATAGCCGTCAACAGATTGCCGAGCGCGTCGCCGAGATGGGCGCGCAGATAACCCAGGACATGAAGGGTGAAAAGCTGGTGATGGTAGGCGTGCTGAAGGGCGCTGCGCCGTTTTTAGCCGATCTGGCGAGGGCGGTACAGGCCGACGCCACGTTTGACTTTGTGGCCACATCGAGTTACGGGCAGGGGCAGCGGTCTTCCGGCGCGGTCAAGCTGATCAAGGACCTTGATGAGCCGATTGAGGGCAAGAATGTTCTGATGGTGGAGGACATTCTGGACACCGGGCTGACGCTCTCTTACCTGCGCAAGCTGTTCATGCAGCAGAAGCCCAAGTCGCTGCGCATCGCCGTGCTGCTGGACAAGCCATCGCGGCGCATTGAAAAGATTGAGGCGGACTACGTGGGCTTTTCCATTCCCAATTTGTTCGTGATCGGCTACGGAATGGATTACGCGGAGCGCTACCGGAACCTGCCCGACATTTGCGTGATGACGCCCGACCATCCGGAATAGGGCGCGGCGATAGAGCAGAAACCGGCGTAACGGGTCTGAGGTTTTTTCATTTTGCCGCTTGCCGCGGCAGACACTATACTTATTGCTGGTAGATCGCGTTAGACCGCCTGTTTGAGCGGCAATACGCCTGCAAGGAGCAAGACATTCATGAGTACATCCACCCCCCATCAGGACACGGATACAGAGTTCAACCACGGAAGCTTTGACGCCGCCGCATCTGCCGCGGCAATTTTATCAAAATGGCAGTCGCTGGCTGCCGTAATCGACCACACGCTGCTGAAGCCCGACGCCACTCGCGAGCAGGTGAAGGTTCTTTGCGAAGAAGCGATACGCTATCGTTTTGCCTGCGCCATGGTGAACCCGGTGTGGGTTTCGACGGCGGTCAACGTGCTGAGCGGTAGCGGCATTCCGGTGGGCGTGGTGATCGGCTTTCCGCTGGGCGCGTACCTGGTGTCCACGCTGCACCAGGAGGCGGCGGCGCTGAGCAGGCTGGGGGCGCGCGAACTGGACATGGTGATTCCCATTGGCCTGCTGAAGAGCGGCGACAACCAGGCGGTGCAGAATGCCATTGTCACCGCTGCCAGCGTGGCCCACCATCACGGCGCGCTGCTCAAGGTGATTCTGGAGACGGCGCTGCTGAGCGTGGAAGAGAAGCTGCGCGGATCGGAGCTGGCCATCCTGGCGGGAGCGGACTTTATCAAGACGTCCACTGGATTTGCCTCCGGCGGCGCAACCGCGGCGGACGTGGCGCTGATGCGCGGCGTGGCCGGCAACCGATGTGGCGTGAAAGCCTCGGGCGGCATCAGAACATTGGCCAACGTGAAAGAACTGCTGGAAGCAGGCGCTACCCGCATCGGCGCTTCCGCCTCCGTGGCTATTGTGCGGGAGCTGGGAGCGGAGTAAGAACTAGGGGTTAGGGATTAGGGGTTAGGGATTAGGACTGCGGGAAGTACTATCTTGCTGAACCCGTAGAAGCCGAAGAGTTCTGCCCGTCCAGGCGCCGCCTGCTTGCCTGCTTACCTTTTTTCTAACCCCTAATCCCTAACCCCTAACCCCTTTTCCGCTATGATTTTTTCTAGACACCTATGACAGACGGACCTCCAAATTCGCGCGGCGAATCTGAGCTTGAGGGCGCGGCTCGCCCGGCCGATCCGGCAGTCCCGGGCGTGTTTGTTGACAGGTCAAACATCGGCCTGGAATCGGCGAATTATGCCTACCTGCACGAGCTTGCCGAGGCTCTGAACACCACGCTGGACCTGGAGACGCTGCTGAAGCGCACCGCGGAGCTGGTGCAGGCCATCATTCCCTACCGAATATTTGCGATCTTACTGGTGAACGACCGCACACGGGAGATGCGGGTGAGGTTTCAGATCGGCCACACTATGCAGGTGGAGCGGCTGCACATTCCCATGGGCAGAGGCGTGGTGGGCCAGGTGGCGCTGACACGCCAGCCGGTGCTGCTGAACGACATTACCGCGGCGGAATACTACGTCGAGGTCAATCCCGGGGTGCGCTCCGAGCTGGCCGTGCCGTTGATCGCCAAGAACCGGCTGATCGGCGTGATGGACATTGAGAGCGAGCAGGCCAACTACTTCCGCCCCGAGCACCTGCGCCTGCTGACGCTGACCGCCTCGCGCATTGCACAGGCGATTGAAAACGCGCGACTCTATGCTCGCGTCTCCCGCCAGGCGCAGACGCTGACGGTGTTGAACGAGATCTCCGCGGAACTGACTTCGATTCTGGATCTGGACCCGCTGCTGGAAAAGGTTGGCCAACTGCTGCGCCGGCTGATCGACTACCAGATGTTCACCATTCTGCTGCTGGATGAGAAGGGCGAGACGCTGATTACGCGCTACGCGTGGCGGTTTGGCCATGCGCAAGCGCCACAGCGCAGCATTCCCATTGCCAACGGGCTGGTGGGCGTTGCGGTGCGCGAGTGGCGCATGGTGAATGTGCCCGACGTGAGAGAGGACGCGCGCTACCTGGAATCAAACCCGGAGACGCGCTCGGAGTTAATCGTTCCCTTGTTCCACAAAGGGCGCATCATCGGCGTGCTGGACCTGGAACACACGCGGGTGGGCTTTTTCAACAAGGAGCATGAGCGCGTTTTGACCACGCTGGCAGCGCAGGTGGCGATCGCAATCGAAAATGCGCGGCTTTACCAGGCGGTACGCACGCAGGAAGCGCAACTGGAGCGGGACATCTCCATGGCGCGCGAGGTACAGCTCAGGCTGCTGCCGCAGTCCGCGCCGAAGATGGCAAACGCAGAGATGGCGGTGCGTTTTTTGCCGGCACGCACCATCGGCGGCGACCTCTACGACTTTGTGGATTACGGACCGGGGCGGACGGCGATTGTGCTGGGCGATGTGAGCGGCAAAGCGGCGCCGGCGGCGCTGTTTGCGGCGCTGGTGAGCGGCAACCTGCGCTCGGTGGCGCAGCAGCATCCGGAGCCGGCCGGGATGCTGGCCCTGCTGAACGACGCGCTGCAGGAACGCAAGCTGGAATCGCAGTATGTGACCCTGCTGTTTGCTTTGTGGAATGACGAGAGCCGCATCCTGCAGGTGGCGAATTCAGGCGCGGTGCAGCCTGTCTTCTGCCATGCGGGGCAAACGGAGACAGTGCGCGCCGAGGGCTTCCCGCTGGGGATGTTTGCCAACGCCAGCTACGAGGAAATCACCGTGGCTACCGAGCCGGGTGATGTCGTCATCTTTGTCTCGGACGGGATACAGGATGCGGAAAACGCGGAGGGCGAGATGTACGGCCAGGAGCGTCTGTCGAGCTTGCTTTGCAGCCGTCGCGAGCAGCCTGCGCAGGAGATTGCCGATGCGATTCTGGCCGACGTGAGCCGCTTCCAGGGTGAGCAGGAGCGGTTTGATGATGAGACGATTATTGTGGTGAAAGTGCGTTAAGAACAGGGACTAGGGACTAGGGAATAGGGAATAGGAGGCGGCGACATGGGCGAGTCATTTAGGGATCTTATCGTTTGGCAGCGAGCGATTCAACTGACGGTTGCAATTAACAAACTGACTTCATCTTTTCCGGACTCTGAGCGGTTCGGCCTGACCAATCAACTACGACGAGCATCTGTTTCTGTCGCCAGTAATATTGCGGAGGGTTATGGCAGATCGACGAAGGGAGAGTATCTTCTCTTTCTCGGCCATGCGAGAGGCTCAAATTGTGAAGTCGAAACGCAACTTGTGATCGCGGAGGCACTGGGATTTGGCACGGAGGAAGCGCGACGCTCGGCTGAAGGTCTTTGCGACGAGATTGGACGGATGCTCGTCGCCATCATGAAGAAATTGAAGCGATGAGTGTTGTTTTTCTATTCCCTATTCCCTAGTCCCTATTCCCTTCTTCTCCCATTGCTAAACTTGGGTAGAGCCCACACCACGGAGCCGCTTTGACCGAAGATTGCATCATCCGCCCCGCTAAGAATGTTCACGGAAGCCTGCGGCTGCCGGGCGACAAATCCATCAGCCACCGCTACGGAATGCTGGCGGCGTTTGCGGAAGGCACTTCGCGGTTTACCAACTTTTCTACGGGGGCCGATTGCGCCTCGACGCTGCATTGCATGGAAGCGCTGGGCGCACAGGTGCGGCGGCTGGAAGACGGCTCGGTGGAAGTGACGGGCGTGGGCGGACGCGTGACGCCAGTCGATTCGCCGCTGGATTGCGGCAACTCCGGCTCGACGATGCGCATGATCACGGGCCTGCTTGCGCCGCAGGAGGGCCGCTTTACACTGGTGGGCGATGAGTCGCTCTCGCGGCGGCCGATGGAGCGGATTCGCAAACCTCTGGAGCTGATGGGCGCGCGGCTGACGCTGACCGAGGGCCATGCGCCATTGAAGATTGAAGGCGGCGCGCTGAAGGCTATCGATTACACCACGCCGGTTCCCAGCGCGCAGGTGAAGACCTGCATTCTGCTGGCCGGATTGCAGACGGCCGGCGTGACCACGGTGCGCGAGTCGGTGCGCACGCGCGACCACAGCGAACTGGCCTTGCGGGCCTTTGGCGCAAAGGTCGAGCGAACGCTTGATTCGGTGTCGATTTGCGGGCCGCAGAAACTTCATGCGATTGAAGCTGCCGTTCCGGGCGACATTTCTTCGGCGGCGTTTTTTCTGTGCGCGGCGGCGTTGTTTCCCGGTTCCAATCTTGTGCTGGACGCGCTGGGAATGAACCCCACGCGGGCCGCGCTGCTGGACGTGTTGACGACGCTGGGGACGCGGATTTCTGTTTTGAATCTGGAGGAGAAGAACGCCGAGCTGGTGGGCACGGTGCAGGTGACTGCGCCGGCCGAAGGCATTGGGACGGCGGAGATTTCCGGAGCGCTGGCGGCGCAACTGATTGACGAGCTGCCGGTGCTGGCGGCGATTGGGCCTTTCACCAGCGGCGGCATCCGCATTCGCGACGCCAAAGAATTGCGCGTGAAAGAGTCGGACCGCATTGCACTGGTGGCGAAGAATCTGCGCGCAATGGGGGCCGAGGTTGCGGAGTTCGAGGACGGCCTGGACGTGCCGGGCGGGCAGAAGCTGCACGGGGCAACGATTGATTCTGGCGGCGACCACCGCATCGCCATGGCCTTCAGCGTGGCCGCTCTTCGCGCCGAGGGAGAGACAGTGATTCAGGGCGCCGAATCGGTGGCGATCAGCTTTCCGGAGTTTTTCAATTTGCTGGATCGGGTGGCGGAGCGGTAGGGAGCCAGTCAGCGCAGAAGATGAAAAAGCCCGGCAGTTAGCCGGGCCTTTTCGTTGCTGAACTTTCAAAGCGGCTACTGGTTGGCCGGCGGGTTGGCCGGAGGATTGGCCGGAGCCACGGTTGGGGGGACGGTTGTGGGCTCCTTGGTGTCCTTTGCAGGTTTAACACCGGGAACCATGGGTGCCGTCTTCACTTCACCCGAGGCTGCCTCGTTCAGGTTGATGCCGTAATGCTGCAATGTCGAAGCCAGCATCTGGTAAAGGCCGGCGCGGTCCTTGGCGTAAGCGGCATTCGCGGCGATGAGGGCGTCTTCCGCATTGGCCAGGCCGCGTTCCTGGAGCATGACAGTGGCCGTGGTGGAAGCGCCCAGGTGCAACTTGGTGTACTCAGCCTCTACGTTCTGTTTGTTGTAGTCCCTTGCGGCCATGGCAGCCTGCACCTGCGCGCGGTCGTTGATCAGCGCGTACTGCGCGTTGACCACCTGCATGCGAATCTGGGTGTATTGCTGCTCCAGCCTCAACTCCGATTGGCGATATTCAATGAGCGACCGCACCTGGTCAGCCTGCGCCGTCCGGTTGCGCAGCGGGATGGTGAGGTTGAAGCCTATTCCCTTGTCAGGGGCGGTGCTGTTGCCCAGATCCTGTACAACGCCACCAAAGCCGGTCGGTGCAGCGTTGCCCTGGACGACACATGAAATGCCGCCGAAGTTGCAATTCTGGTTGACGGCGCCGCCAATCACACTGGCCCCGTAGTAGCCGTAAGCGTCAAGGGTGGGCAGAAGGGCATTGCGCGCGCCCTTTAGCGTGATTTCGTTGTTCTTCAGTTGCAGAACGGCCTGCTCCAGCTCCGGCCTATGCTGAAAAGCCTCCTGCACCAGCTCCTCGACCGGCTGTTTCTCCTCGGGAATCTCCTCCACCGTCACGCGGTCGGTGGGAATCACCGGGGCGATGGAAAGCGCCGCATCGTTGAGGTTGCGGGCCACGGCCTGCTTGATGACCTGCTGCTGATAATTCAGGGAACTCTGCGCGGCAATGAGGAGCTGTTTATCGCTGTTGACATTCGAATCGTCCTGCACCACCTGCAGCGGGGCCACCGTGCCAATCTCCAACTGCTTGCGGTCGTCGCTGGCCAGCTTGGTGCTTTGCGCCAGGGCGCGCTGCTTGGCCTGCACATCCTCATAGGCCTGCACCAGCCCCCAATAGATGTTCTCCACCTGATTGACGGTGTAGAGAATCTGCTGGCGGAAGGAGGCATCGGTGATGCGGCGGTCATTCAGCGCCTGGTACATGAAGCGCTTGTTGACCCAGATACCCGCGCCTTGCAGCAGGTGCTGCGTGACAGTGGCTTTGAAGGTTGAGGAAAGCTCAGGTGTGTAGCTGGTAAGACTGTTGTTCGTGGCAATCCGGCTATTGTTCCAGTTGATGGCCAGCGAGGTTCCGGGGGTAAAGCCTTGTGTGAAGTTGAAATTATATTGCTCGGTGTTCGTCTTGGAAGCCGGGCTGAAGAGGCTGGTCTGCTGCGTCTTGTCCCGGTCGAACTGGACCGTGCCGCCCACGCTGGGGTCCAGGTTCTCCGGCGTCGGGCCGGCGCCTGAAGTGGAGAGCACCAGGCCGGAACTGCCCGAGGCCGCGCCGCCGGAACCGCCTGTGGTGCCGCCAGGGCCGCCACCCGAGGCCAGCGTCGAGGTAGAACCGCCTAATGTGTTGGCCACAACACCCGAATTCACGCCACGCACCGTGCCCCCCGCGCGTGTCCGCAATACATCCGTGTCCGCGATATCCAGGTTGTAGCGGGCAATGGCGATGTCGAAGTTGTTTTCCAGAGCCAGCGCCAGCGCGTCGGAGAGGCTGAGGTAGATCTTGCCGTCCTTCACCAGGTCAGTCAGCCGCACCGAATTTGCAAAGCTGGCTTTGTCGATGCTGGTGGGGATGTACATCTTGAATGGAATGCCCAGAAGCCTGCCCGCGGGCTTGGAAAAATCCCGCAAGGAGGGACGCAGGTTCACCGGCTCCGTCAGCACCACCGAAGGCGCCGAGGGCAGCTCGGAGGCTGCCTTGTCCGGAGCAGTTTCTCCCGCTCCTGGGGTTTGCTGGGCATATCCGGATGAAATTCCCACAGCACACGCCAATAGGACCGCCGCTACGGCGCACAGCCGTTTGCCTGCCTGATCACGACGACTGACCGCGTACTTCTGCTGCTGCTCAAAGATACAGATACCGAACAAATGCATGGTTCCTCTCCACGACATGATTCCACTTCATGAATTGCTGAGGCATGTAGAGCGCTATTGTCAAAGACGCCCAGAGCACCTCTCCGGACGCGGGTCATTGACTTCCCATAACAATTCTAACTTGCAGCCCGGCATACAGCCCTCCGCCTACTGGGACAATACGCGCGCGGAGGCCGTTTCGTTCCAAAACCACCTGCGGTGGGGCAGTCGCTCGCTATTCGCTCGCACTGTCATTTACGCTACTATCAAGCCCCTTCTGTGACCTCACCCCTCCAACCCGCGCCCGCGCTCCAGACCTGGAAGCTGACCCTGGCCTACGATGGGACCGATTTCCGCGGCTGGCAGGTGCAGCCGGGGGAACGAACCGTGCAGGGAGAGCTGCAGGCGGCGCTGGGGCGGATTTGCGGGGAATCGCCCTTGCCGCAGGGCTCGGGACGCACCGATGCCGGGGTCCATGCGCTGGGCCAGGTGGCTAGTTTCGCGCTGGCGGCGCCCATTCCGGCGGAGAACCTGCATCGCGCGCTGAACCGGACGCTTCCTCCGGCCATTCGCATTCTGGAGGCGAAAACTGTGCCGGACACATTTCATGCGCGGCACTCGGCCCTGGCCAAGACCTACGAATACCGGGTCTTCCGGGGCGCGATTTGCCCGCCCTTCTTGGCTCCCTACGTCTACGCCTGCTCCTGGTCGATGAACATGGAGTCGCTGCAAAGGTCTGCCCGGCTCTTCGAAGGCAGGCACGATTTTCTGAGTTTTGCGGCCACCGATCCCGATCTGACCAGCCGGAGCCTGGAGGAGAACGCCGAGCCGGGCGAACGGCCCATCCAGAGGCCGGACTTTCTGATCGAGCCGCCTACGCCTACGACGGTAAAGACTATTTTTTCTTCGATTTGGGAGGCGCGCCCAAGTCCGGAGGGCGAATTGCTGGTCTATCGCGTCCGGGGCAGCGGCTTTCTGCACCACATGGTCCGCAACCTGGTGGGGACCATGCTGGAAGTGGGGCGTGGGCGGCTCAGCGTCGACGCCATCCCCGGAATACTTGCCGCCCGCAACCGGGCAGCCGCCGGACCGACGGCTCCCGCGCGAGGGCTGTTTCTTTGTTCGGTGGAGTACGACGAGGGGGAATGATGCTAGAAAAAACTAAATCTAGTCTTTATTTAGCTCTAAATTAGGACTATATTTAGATCAATATAAGAATTTTGGAGGCCGATATGCGTTTTTCAACCCAGATCAAGCCCATCAGCTACGTAAAGGCTCACGCCGCCGAACTCCTGGATCGGATTACCGAAGAGAGGGAGCCGATCATCATCACGCAGAACGGCGAGGCTCGGGCAGTGCTGGTGGATGTGGCCAGTTACGAGGCGATGATGCAAGAAACCCAAGCCTTGCTCAAACTACTGGCGATGGCCGACAAGGATATTGAAGCCGGAAACACGGTCCCTATCGAAGAGGTTATGGCCGAATTCGGCGTGGAGGCCGTGTAAGCCTGATGGATTATACGGTTCGTTTTACCTCCGTGGCGCGGAAAGACCTGCGAGGAATTCATGCCTGGATAGCGACGAATGACTCCATGGAGAATGCCAACTATGTGGCCCGTGAGATTGTTCGGGTAGCCCTGACACTGCGGGAATTTCCTCAACGCGGCGCACATCCACCGGAGTTACTGCTGCAAAATAATCGTTCCTTTCGACAACTTCTCTTCAAGCCGTATCGCATTTTTTACCGGATCAGCGCCAAAACTGTATTTATTGCGTTAATTGCCGATGGACGCCGAGATATGGTTTCTCTGTTGGCAAGGCGTTTTTTGCTGGATAATAAATTGATGTAGAAGATTACGATTATCCTAAATTCCTGAATTCCACGCGTGCGCTTCCCTGCTACCCTGAAACCACCGATGGCGCTCTTTCCCCGCAACTCGGCCTTTTCCACGGTGACGGCGCTAGCCGAGCAGCGGCCGGTTCATGCGGCCTTCGCGTGGCTGCACGGCAATCCCAAGACAATCATGGATTGGCAGGCGGAGATGGTGGCGATTCCCGCGCCGTTCCTGGGCGAGATGGCGCGGGCCGAGTGGCTTGCAATGCGTTTTACCGAGGCAGGTCTCGAGAGAGTGGAAACCGACTCAGCCGGCAACGTTTTTGGCTGGCTGATGGCCGCCAAGCTGCCGCCGGAAAGCACCGGGCCGGTGGTGGTGATCTCCGCCCACCTGGACACCGTTTTTCCGGCCGAGACGCCGCTGAAGCCAGTGGTGGACGGCGACCGCCTGACGGCTCCGGGAGCCTGCGACAACGGCGCGGGAGTAGCGGGAATGCTGGCCATCGCGCGCGCGCTTGTCGTGGCCAGGGTGGAGTTGGCCGGGGCCCTGATTTTTATGGGCAATGTGGGCGAGGAGGGCGAGGGCGACCTGCGCGGCGTACGCCACCTCTACCAGCAGCAGGCGCTCGCCGGCCGCATTGCCGCGCACATTGTGCTGGACGGAGCGGGCACGGATTCCGCCGTGACGCAGGCGCTGGGCAGCCGACGCTACCGGGTCACCGTCACCGGGCCGGGCGGGCACAGCTTTACCGACGCGGGAACGCCCAACCCGATTGCCGCGCTGGCCTCTGCGCTGGCTGTGCTGACGCACACGCAACTGCCGCGGGAGCCGCGGACCACGCTGAATCTGGGGACGATCAGCGGCGGCACCAGCGTGAACTCCATCCCGGAGAGCGCACAGGCTGCCGTCGATTTTCGCTCCACCAGCGCGGACGAGCTGTTGCGGCTGGAAGTGGCGCTGCATCGCGCGGTGGAAGATGCCGTGGAGCAGGTGAACACGCAGGCAAAAACGGTTGGCAGGCAGGAGCGAGGCCTGCTGGAGTTTGACATTAATACGATTGGCGACCGGCCCGCCGCGCAACTCGCCGATGACTCGCCGCTGCTGGAAGCTCTCCGCGCGGTGGACCGCCATCTGGGCCTGAAGACCGAACTGCGCTTGGGTTCGACCGACGCCAACATTCCGCTTTCGCTGGGAGTTCCGGCACTGTCGATGGGCGCGGGCGGCGATGGCGGCGGGGCGCACACGCTGGCCGAATGGTACTCAGCGCGGGACCGCGAGACGGGGCTGAAGCGCGTGTTGCTGCTGACGCTGGCGATGGTGGAGTGGGCCGCGGAGCAGTAGCATGGGTCAAGCGGACACATCCCAATCTGCGTCCATTCAGTGAAGTTGCAGCACAATCTGCTCTCAGGTGGAACGATCATGTTTTCTCGTGCAGTTCTTGCCGGCGTTTTTCTCTGCTGTTTGCCGCTCTACGGGCAGGTTCATCACCTGCGCCATTCCCGTTACCCTAACTCGCCTTCCAATGACCCGCAATTGCAGATTCCCACCGACCAGGCACAGTCCTGCTATGTGCCGGATGGCAACCCCAGCGCCTACGAACAGTACCAGCAGTTCGATACCTTTCCCCAGCCTGCGAGCAAAGGCTATTTGTGCATCGCGATTCCCGCGGGCAGAACCTTTGTGATCGACCATCTGTTCGCCGAGGCCGATTACGACCAGGTGTTGCCCGCCGGAGCCGAGTGGTATCTCGACACGGTGGTTGGAGACTACGAGTCCATGATCGGCTTTGCTGCAAACCGGGCCGGTTCCGCAACACTCAATCCGCATTATGTGCTTTCGCAGCCCGTGCATATTGCGGTGGCGGGAGGAACCAGGGCGACGCTGATCATGCACAACTATTATGTGAGCGCCAGCAACTCGATCACGGAAACGCCGGGAACCGCGAGCCTGTTGCTGATCGGGCATTGGGAACAATAGAGCACAGTTACTCTCTGCCGCGGAATTGGACGATGCGGCGGCGGTCGCGCTTGGAGGGGCGGCGCTCCGGTAACGGCGCGAACTGCTGCATGGCCTTGCGCTCGGCGGCAGCTTTGGCGCGCGCTTCCTTGCTGGCCTCGCTCTCGCGATAGAGCGTCTGCGCCACGGCAGCCGGGCCGCGCATCTGGCTCAACGCGAGAACTTCGATCTGAAAATCGCCGCCTTCGTTCTTCACTTCGAGATGGTCGCCGGCGCGAACCTCGCGGGATGGCTTGGCCTCATGCCCGTTGGAGAGGATGCGGCCCAGGTCGCAGGCCTTGGAGGCCAGAGCGCGAGTTTTGAAGAAGCGCGCCGCCCAGAGCCATTTGTCGATGCGAATGGAGTCCATGGGTTTATTGTCGTACACAAAACCACCCAGACGCTCAAGTAAACTTATCCATGGGAGCCAACCATGCCGAGCTTGTGGGCCAGGACGCGTACGACACTGGAGATGATCAAGTGGGAGCACTCGATTTTTGCGCTGCCGTTTGCGCTGACGGCGGTGCTGCTGGCGGCTGACGGTTTTCCGAAGTGGCGGACTCTTGGGTGGATTCTGGTGGCGATGGTCGGGGCGCGCTCCTCTGCCATGGCGTTTAACCGCTGGGCCGACGCGGAGCTGGACGCGGCCAATCCGCGAACGAAAAGCCGCGCGATTCCCGCTGGATTATTGACGCGCAATTTTGTGCTGGGCTTTACGCTGCTGGCAGCGGCGGTGTTTGTGCTGGCGGCGGCGGAGCTGAACCGGCTCACGCTTTATCTAACGCCGTTGGTGCTCATGGTGCTGTGGGGCTACAGCTATTTGAAGCGCATCACGCGCTGGTCGCACCTGGGGCTGGGCCTCGCGCTGGGCCTGGCGCCCTCGGCGGCATGGATTGCGGTGCGCGGTTCGCTGGACGCGCGAATCCTGGTGCTGACTGCGGCGGTGACGCTGTGGGCAGGCGGCTTCGACGTGCTCTACGCCTGCCAGGACTTTGAGCACGACCGCGCCGCGGGGCTGCACAGCCTGCCGCAGGCGGTGGGGATTCCGGCGGCCTTCTGGACGGCACGGGCAATGCATTTGGCCATGCTGGGGCTGCTGGTCTGGTTTGGGGAGCTCTTTCATTTTCTGAGAATCGGCTGGATGGGGATTGCGGTGGTGGGGCTGTTGCTGGCTTATGAGCACTCGCTGGTTTCTCCGCGCGACCTGCGCCGCCTGAATGCCGCTTTTTTCACCATGAACGGCGTGATTGCCATGGTTTTTCTCGGATTTGTGACAGGGGATTTGTGGTTACGGTAAATGACAGATAATTGAGAAACGGAGAAGTCCGATGAAGATTGCGATCCAGGGCGAGCCCGGCTCCTTCAGCCACGAAGCTGCCATGAAACTTGTGCCTGATGGGGAGATCGTTCCCTGTGCGCTGTCGGCCGACGTCTTTGCAGCGTTGGCTAGCGGAGACGCGGAGGCTGCGGTCATTCCCATCGAAAACAGCCTGGCGGGCTCGGTGGCGGAGCACTTTGACCTGCTGCTCAGCCACGATGTGCGGGTGGTGCGGGAGACGCGGTTGCGCATCCGGCACAATTTGATCGGCAACTTTGGCGTCGCGGTCGAGGAGATAGAGCGGGTATTTTCGCACCCGGTAGCGCTGGCGCAGTGCCGGAAGTTTCTTGCCGCTCATCCAAAAATGGAGGCCGTTGCATTCTATGACACAGCGGGCAGCGTAAAACAGTTGGTGAAGATGCGCGACCGGCATGTGGCGGGCATCGCCAGCGAGGCAGCGGCAGAGTATTATGGCGCGCAGATTCTGGCAGCCGGCATCGAGGACAACCCGGAAAACTTTACTCGTTTCTTCCTGGTGCGGCGCGCGGCGGAGGCCGTGAGTGATTCGCAGGCCAACAAGATCAGCCTGGCGTTTTCGCTGGAGCATCGTCCCGGATCGCTGGTGGCGGCGCTGAAAGAGCTGGCAGACCTGGGCACGAATATGACCAAGATCGAGTCGCGGCCGGTGCAGGGCAAGCCCTGGGAGTACATCTTCTTTGTGGATTGCCAGATTCACTCATCCGAGGAGGGCACGCGCGCGGTGGAGGCGCTCAGGCCGCACTGCGCGATGGTGAAGGAGCTGGGGCGCTACCGGGAAGCTGAGAACTAAAAGACGAACGGCCGGAAGCGCTGCCATGACCGTAACCGCACCCCAGCCGTTCGAGGAGGACCCACACACTGTCTCTGTGATTGCCTATTTCCTACTGTTGCACAAAGGGCGATAATTATAAGCAAAAGCGCCGATTATTTATTTCGTGCAGATTTTCATCAGATTCACGCCACCCGCCTATTCCGCGGGATCGTAGTTGAGGTTGGGGCCTAGCCAGCGCTCGACCTCCGCAACGCTCATGCCTTTGCGTTTGCTGTAATCGGCGACTTGATCGTGGTCGATTTTGCCGAGCGAGAAGTAGCGCGACTCGGGATGCGCGAAGTAGAGGCCGCTGACGCTGGAGCCTGGCCACATGGCGAAGGACTCGGTAATCTGCATTCCGGTGGCGGCTTGCACATTGAGCAAGCGCCAGAGCGTTCCCTTCTCGGTGTGATCGGGGCAGGCAGGGTAACCCGCGGCCGGACGAATGCCGCGATATTTTTCGTGGATGAGCTCGTCGATGCTCAGTGCTTCGGCGCGACCGTAACCCCACTCGTCGCGCACACGCTTGTGGAGGCACTCGGCAAAGGCTTCGGCC
>Ga0302189_10001592_pt1 | contig 18848 bp, 16 predicted proteins | sample II_Bog_E2_2_FD_194551 | JGI IMG/M metagenome (GOLD analysis project Ga0302189, IMG submission 194551) | Peat permafrost microbial communities from Stordalen Mire near Abisko, Sweden - II_Bog_E2_2 | ecosystem: Environmental > Terrestrial > Soil > Wetlands > Peat | place: Sweden: Abisko...
GGAAGGGGACGAAGATACGGACCTCGACCACCAGCCCCATCGTGACCCATAGTGGGAGATAGACGAGGAGGATGAGAAGGACAAGTTTGTCGGAGGGATCGAGGGGAAGGTGGTGACGGCGAAGCAGGACTAGGCTGACGATGAGGGGAAGAAGCGCGGTCAAGAAGATGGGAATATGCATCGGCGGATGGAGGAGGTTGAGGTTGGCGAGCAACTGGAACCTGGGCGTGGTCGGGGAATAGGTGACGTTGGGATATGCGACGCACTGCATGTATAGCTGTGTGCCCCCCCCCATAGTGCCACACAACAGTCCCAGAATGGCGATGTGGGAGCGCGGGCGGGGAAACGGAATGGCCAGGGCCGCCGAGAGCAGGATGGCGATGCCCAGGGCAACGGGCACGTCGGCGCGCATCATCGCCTGGCCGAGGCTGAGCAGAGCGGCCAGGAGGCAGACGAACGCAAAAGGCACTCGACTTCGGCGCACAATCAGAATGACGACCGCGGCGAGATAGAAGGTTGTTGGCAGGACCTCCCAACGCTCCCAGGGGAAGATCCAGAGGATGGGGAACTGGGTAGCGGTGAGAAAAAAGCCGAGGAGAACGAGGCGATGTGAATCAGTGGCGTTCTCGACCCTGGGCGAGCACCTGAAGATGAAGTAGAGCAGCATCAGGGCAAAAGCATAGGAAAGGAACTCGATCAGCGGAAGGGACTGGTTGGGTCTGATGTGAGCGTGTAGCTGTAGGAAATGAAAGACGAGAGCGAGACCGATGCGGTACTGGTCGGGTGCGGGCATGACGCCGGCGAGTGAGTTTCGAATTAACGAGTCGATTCCCGGGCCCGCAGTGCGCATGCGGTCGTACTGAATCAGGAAGAAGGAGAAGGAAGTGAACAGGATAAAAACTGCGACCAGCAGGCACTCTCTGTACGATCCGGATGCGACATCTCGCGGGGGAGTCTTGCCTACGAGTCTCGAAATCGATGGGTTCATGGAGGGAGGATGCGCACGCGTTTGCCGCTCAGTATAGCAGGGGGGCCGTGAGTGGACCGGTCTCGGTCTGGCGGGAAGCTGGGGCAGGCATTGGATTTAATGTGGGAAAACGCACCGAAACCACGTCGCTGCCGGCTACGTTCCCAATGGGCGTTACCTCTACATGCTCAGCCGCGAAGGCCTGATCGGTCCAGTTCCAGCCTCCGTGACTGATTACGAAGATGTGATCTCCTGGCTGCGAGGCGAGACTTTCATAGGGCAAGATAGTGAAGGGTGCAAACGACTTCAAATGGAGCACATTCAATGAGTCGTCATCCGATTGTTTCCAGCGCATCTCCTCATCTCTTGAATAGACAAGCGCCAAGCGCGAGCGCACATCGGCATCGGGTTCGTAGAAGGACGCGAACCCGAAGAAATCAATATCCTGGGTATAGATCAGCTTGCTGGGGCTGGCCAGGATCGCGGCCTTTACCTGCGGCGAGAGGATGAGTGATGCCAGAGCGTCATGGTGGGCCCTTTGTGCCGCACTAATGCCTGTAATACCTCTATAGGCAAACGTGGCAAAGAACAGGAGAAGAGCAAGGCGGCCGATTGTATGGTCGCGGAAGAGCGGCGCGAGAGCGATTGCCAGGAGCGCGGCGATCCCGATGACTGATCCGAGAACATAGCGCGGCTCCATGGCGTGGGTTATGAAACGGCCCAGGATGAAGCCAATGAAAGGCAGGGCTGCAATCGTGACGAGAAAGACGAATTCAGCATCCGGCAGGTTTAGCGTCTTGCTGCGCAACTGGCGGATACAACTCCCGAGGACCAGAACCGCGATCAGCCCAAAACAACTGGCCAGAAGGTGGTTCGTATTCGTGCTGAAGGTGGCGTGTCCCAGCAGAATGTAGTTATAACTTTGCGTGATCACTTGACGGGGAACGGCTTCGGCTTGGTAGTTGGCGCGGAACTCGGCGGCTCCCTTCAGGAAGGGCAGGATGAAGGCGACTCCCGCCATGCCCGCGCCTATCGACATAAGCACAGGAACATCGACCCGCCGGTTTTGGCAGGAGCGAACGAGTTCGGCAGCGCAAAGAGGCACCAGAAGCAGGACGCTGTAGTAGTGTGTGTTGAAGGCGAGGGCGATGGTGAGAGCCAGGACGACGAGCGCCCATGTGCGATGTGATTCGCGTCGAACCGCCGTCTGCCAACTGAGCATGGCGAGTCCGAACAGCCCAAGCAGCAACCCGTAGGGCCGGATCATCCCGGCAAACCAAAATGCGCCGGTAAACACGGGGAATGCGAGAGCGAAGGCAGCAACACTTACGGATGCGATTCGACGGACAAAAAAGAACAGAGAGATTTGCATCAGCAGAAAGCCGAGAAGAGAGGGCAACCTGAGAACAAATGGGTTTACGCCGAAGAAGTGAATTCCGGCAAAAGTGAGTCCGTGGAAGAAAAATGGATCAACCGCAAGCGGCAAGACCCTCTGGATATGGATGAGTTGAGTGAGGCTGGAGGCTCTGTCGACCCAGAGCTCCAGAATTTCATCGCCGCCAACGAAGTAGTAGCAATGCGATTCGAGAAGGGAAACCGAGGCTGTGAGGATGAGGAAAGCAATCGCCGAGAGCGGAATTTTCGGGAGTCGAAATCGGCGATGGTTCCGGTCCGCCACTGAAGCGTCGGGAATGAGCGGTGCGTCCATGCGTCTCACGGTTTACCTATTGTGAAATGAATGATGAACTGAGTCTAACAGCCTGTGGTGCGAGGGCCAGTCCGGAAGGCCAAGCCTTGTTTCGAGCAGGCGCGTCAGAGGCAGCGAGGCAGGAGTTTTGTGAACAATGTTGTGCGCTCACCTAGCGCGTGACGCGGGCAGGTTTCAGGCTGGCAGGAATTCAAGGGGCGGGGGGAGTGGGCGAAGCGGGTTCCAGCGAAGCGAAGGGAGCTATTCCCTTTGATTTAGGGGCTGCGATTGCTTATAGTTGGAACGACTGGATGTCGGCTGAAGAGCATGGCGATTGAATACGGAATTGTATTAGGGACTGGTCCGGTGGATCAACTCAAGCCATTCCCGGGTGTGGTTGTGTGCTGAGTTCTCCATCGCGGAACAACTCCAGTTCGTTGAGCCTGGTGCTGCGTAATTTGTGACGCCGGTACACAGAAAATAGATGTTGCACTGAGCATCAGGCGGGCTGGTTTAGGAGACGGTTAGATATGCCGCACAAGTTTGTCACGCTGGATGCCATGAGAGGGATTGCAGCAATTGCGGTCTTGCAGTTCCACACATCCGAATTCTTCGGCGGGATGTTCTTCAGGCATGGTTATCTGGCGGTTGACTTCTTCTTCATGCTGAGCGGCTTTGTGCTTACGTTTGCCTACCAGGGAAAGCTCGATCGCGGCTGGTCTGGAAGCTCATTTTTATCAGTAAGAGCCATCCGGTTATATCCGCTCTATCTTCTTGGGTTGGTGCTTGGATTGTTGCTCAGAATTTCCGAGAATCGCTTTGGGCATGTACTTCATTTTGTTTCCCCTTGCCATCTCGCTATTTTATTTGCGCTCGGCCTTTTCCTGTTGCCAGTGCCGGTGCAGTTTGCCGGTGTCTACCCTTCATCGTTTCCGCTGAATCATCCGTCCTGGTCGCTCTTCTATGAGATTCTGGCCAACATCGGTCATGCACTGTTCATTCGCCGACGCAGCCAGGGAACACTTGTGGGAACGATCTTCGTCTCGGGGATTGCCCTGATTTACTCGGCGATCCACCTCGGGTCTGTGGGCTTCGGCGTCAACAGGGTGCAGCTTGTCTACGGATTTTCCCGTGTACTATTTTCCTATTCCATGGGCATTTTCCTGTGCCGGGTCTGGCATACGGGAAAGTTGCGTGTGAAGGTCTCGCCAGTGTTATGCGGGCTGTTTTTTCTCCTGGTACTGGTCGGTCCACGCAGTATCAGCGGGCAGATGATTTATGATCTTCTGGTCACAATGGTGGTTTTCCCTGTCATACTGCTCGTGAGCGCATCGTCGCAGGTGCATGCTCGTCTGATTGCCCCATTCCAGATGCTGGGGACGGCTTCTTATGCAATTTATGTTCTCCATGTGCCGCTGGCGAGTTTCTATTCGCGGATATGGCTGCGGGCGCGTGGGGTGGAGACGTCCAGCGATGCCCCTTGGCCGGGGTTGCTCTTCCTCGCGTTGACGATTGCACTCGCACTCTTCATTGACCGTGTCTACGATCTTCCGGTGCGGGCATTCCTGACGAAGAGATTCAGGACGGATCGTGGTTTCTGATGCCGCTATGCCTTTACGTACCAGACCGGCATGGTAGTGGACGAAGAGATCGCAGCTCGGTTCGTAGTTGCATCCAGCACATACACTCTGGGAGTCAGAACCGGCATGGTGCCTGCTGGCGGGCGATGGCGACTACGGGATCAACACCACGCTGCCCTGGGGGGTGCATATGGCGAAGAACGCGCTGGTGCCCCCGATCCCCGCGACCGCGCTGGTGCAGCCGACGCCGATCTATGAACTGCTGTTCTCGATTGCGGTCTTCTGGCTGCTGTGGAAGCTGGGCGAGCATGCGCGGCCAGTGGGCTGGCTTACCGGACTGTATCTATTGCTGAGCGGAGTGGGGCGGTTTCTGGTGGAGTTTGTGCGCGTCAATCCGAAGCTCTACTTCCACCAGACGATGAGCAACGCGCAGGTGGCCGCGGTGGCGAGCGCGGTTGCAGGGCTGATTGCGATGGCGGCGGCGCAGAAGATTCGGGTGCCGTGGGTGCCGCAGCCGAAGGCGGAACCTGGGACTTGATGCCAAGCAGGGCCTGGGTACGGTTGTAATCACGATTCTCGATCTATACCGTGGGACGTTTGGTATCTTCGTAAGATGGACATGAGCAGTTCCATTGAAGCCGCCCTGAGCGCGAAGCGAGACAAAGGCTTTTGGATCGCGGGATGCACCGCGCTCTTACTGTCCTGCGTGAGTTACGTCAATCGGCCGTTGGTCTTGTTCTTCAACCAACACCTGTTTCGTGCAGAAACTCCGAATTGGGGCTGGTGCCTTTATGTGGCGCTGCGGCTGCCCATTGCAGCTTTCTTCGTTTGGACGGTGCTGCGGTTCCCGGTGCTTGCGGTGCAGGCCACGCAGGGAAGCAAACCCGTCAGGACAGAGCGCTTCTTCGATCCGCTGATGGGGCTGCGCGCTTTGGCGTGCTTCATGGTTCTGATGGGGCACTTTTTTATGGTGACATTTCCGTTTGCTGGTGATGTACACCGGATCGTACGCATTGTGTTGGAGGCACCGCCGTGGTGCGGCGTCTGGATCTTCTTTACCCTGTCGGGTTATTTGATGGGGAAAGGTTTCGCCAAAGGCCGCTACACCCTGGATGAAACAGGCACCAGGCTGTTTCTACGAAATCGCCTGCTGCGCATCGGCCCCATCCTATTACTGCGCAATCCTGCTGGTGAGCTTGTACCGGTACACCGACATCCTGCAATGGAGACATTGGTGGATGCTGATCGAGATGTTTATCTTCGATTATCGAGGGGACCTTCCGATCAATCCGATCGGCGCGCTCTGGTCGGTGAGCACGGAGGTCCAGTTCTATGTTCTTGTACCGTTGCTGATGGTGGTTCTGTTGCATGTGCGATGCCGGGTGGGATCGGCGTTCGTCATCGCTCCGTTTGTGCTGGTCCTGGTTGGCACGGCGGTTCGGATATGGTGCAGTCACCGCCCCGGGTACGATTTCTATGCGTGCCTACTCCCCAACCTCGATCTGTTTCTTGCGGGCATGTCCATCAACCTTATGCCACCCATCCATCTTTCGGATGTGGTGCGCAAGCGGCTAGGGCCCATTCTTCTTGCGGGCGGCGGTTGCTTCTATTTAGCGATCAGCAGCATTGCGCTTGACCCGGCGCGGTTTCACCTGGGCAACTTTATTGCGAAGGGACCGCTCCCTTGTGTCCTCTTTGCGGTGGTCTTTATCTACCTGGCTGAGATGCGGGGCAGTATCGCAATCGGACCGGGATGGGTGGGGCGGTTTCTATTTGGTCTACAGATGATGGGCACGCTCACCTATTGCCTATACGTCTTCCATCCCGAGGTTTACATGGTGAATGCGGCGCTGCTGCCCAAGGTCCACTCGCTGGGAGTAAGCCTGGCGCACTTTCCCATGGTGATGCTGGAACTTGTTTGCGTCGCGTCGTTCTTCTATTACGCGCTGGAGAAGCCGTTCGACATCAAGAAGCGTGTCGGCGGGAGCGCGCTGGAGGATGCTCCGTGATGGTTGCATCGCCATCTGTTGGATCGCCGTAGCACGCGCTGAGCATGGGCGGCGCGATTTCTGATGGAGTTTGTGCGCATCAATCCAAAGCTTTTCTTCACCAGACGATGAGCAACGCGCAGGTAGCGGTGGCGAGCGCGCTGGTGGGAGCGATCAGAGTTGTCCCGAAGGGTCCCCAAAGAAGCGCCCACCGCACCTGACGCGAGCGCTGTTCGCTGCGATGATGCGACGGATCACGCTGTTGCCCCTGCCGGCAAACCAACAATGATCGCGAGGCCAATAAATCGAATCGCTGAGAAAGGAGGAGAAAAGAGTGTCCGAGAAATCGACAAAGAAGACTCCCGATTACGTGGTCGAATCCTGGGCGGCATCGGAATCGCTCTGTTTTTCGAACGGAATTCCAGCTTTGCCCTGGACATACTGCAGAAGAGCGGTATAATCCGAGCAAATCTAGGCTGAATAAGGAGATTTCTATTAAAGAGAGTCGAGCCCCCGGTACGCTTGTCGCGTGTGTCTCCCTGCTCCTGCTTACGCTGCTGACCATGGTGGTTAACCGCGAGTGGTTTTACAACCCTATTAGTTTCGTCGATCCCGCCGTGTATCTCGGTTGGTCTCTTCATCCCCTCACATATCGGCATGTTTTCATCGGAGCCCCCAGCGGCGAGCTTCTCCCTTTGATTCTCCCGAATGCGCTGTTCTACTCATTTCTGCCGGCCCTGGCCGCCAATTTTGTCATCAAGTTCTTATGTTTCTTCTGCGCCAACGTCTGCCTGTTTGTTAGTGTTCGGGAGTTTTTCGGCGTCCGCGCAGCCGGCATTTCTGTGATCGCCTTTGCGTTCTATCGCTACACCCTGATCTCGTTTGGGTCTGATTACACTGATGGACGGGTCGCGCTCTATTTTCTTTTGGCGCTCGCCTGCGCGCTATGCGCTTCGCGGCCAAAGCTCAGCCGGATGCGCACCCTGCTGTTGCTGGCATTGTCGGGTGCCTTCGCCCAAATGATGGTGTCCACGTGCTTGCTGGCAGCGGCGCTGCTTCCAGTCGTATTTGGCGCTGTGTTGGTCGTCGGCCCCTCTCTTCCCATGGATCCGTTCAAATGCAAGATTATGCTCCGACAAGTCGCGTCTGCCGTGTTGGGATTTGTCGCCATGTTCCTGATCTTCTGTTTAATCGATAAAACTTTCTACGGCGGCGATGGCTTTTATCTGAGGAATACGTTCCACAAGATGTTTGTGTTTATGGGCCAGAATCGGGTTCATACCACCGCCTGGCGCCAGCAGGGCGGCTGGCTTCTCCTGCCGCTCGTTGCTGTCCCGGTTGGCCTTGCCGCCCTGTTGTCTTTCGCGTGGAGAAATCGTCCGCTGCTATCTCTGGACGATCGTCGCGGAATGCAACTGATTTTCCTTCTTGCCACCGCGCCATTGCCTTACGCGGTATTTATCGTCTTTCAGTTCGGATTCCGGCAGGAAACCCTCAGCAACCTCTTCTACTTCGATTTTCTTACCCCTTTGACTTTCCTGCTGGTTGGGGCGATGGTCTACAAACCCCTATCCTCGCTGAACTCACGTGATACTGTCATGGCAGCGTCCGGGCTTTTGCTTCTTTCCGTGTTGATACTGTTCCATTCGCACACTCATTTCAGAACCGTGCAACAATTCACGCATAGGGGAAGCGTTTACATCATCGCTGCGTTCTTGTTCGTGGTCCTCTACCTGTTTTTCACCACCAAGACTGGCCGCGTCGGAACAATCGTGGCAGTGACCCTAGTATTAGTCGTGACAAATTTCATCTCCGCAAGCCCTCTCTTCCCATCTTTGTTTGTGACCCAGGGCCGCAGAGCCAATTTCACTACAGTTGTGCGCTGGGTTCAACTCTGTGATGTGATTGATCCCCACCGCCAAGCTGTTGTGTGGTACGACATAAGCGAGCCGGCTGGAGCCGCATATATGGAAATGGCGGCCGCCTCTCATTTGTGGATGGAATTCGGCGTTCTCAATGAGCAGTTTCCGAACGCGACGAACGAGGACATCAAAGCGAGGCTTGCTGCGTCTCCCACTCGCACCCTTCTCCTCTTGAGCCAGAAAACGGAGGCTCCTGCCATCCTTTTCAAACGACTTGAGGCTCTCGGATTGACGCCGCGCCTCACGGAGCAGGACCCGTTAGTATGGAGAGATCATACCTTCCAGGTATTCAGGTTCACAGTGTCAGGCCCGGGGATGATGATGTCGTCCTCCCTACCATCCACTGCCGCTGCTACGGGCACGGATGCGCCCAAACATTGATCGAGAACCGAGACGACGCATGAATGCTTCGAACCGAACTTCAATGATAATGGATAAAGGTCGAAACGAGACAAATCAACAAGAACCATGTGACCTGCCCCCGAGGAGCCTCGCACAGGCTCGCTGGAACTGGCCGGCCTCGCCGTTGTCAGGCGGACGTCTCGGCGAAGAGGGTGCTGGGGAGCGGGATGGAGATGCTGGCGGCGAGCAGCACGAGAAGCGCGAGGCACTTGAAGACTCCGTGCAATGTCAGCAGCGGTTCGGTCGCCACGATCCAGGCGCAGGGAAGCAGGAACCAGAGTATCTTTCCCATGGACATTGGGGTCTTGCCCTGGGCAACGTCTTCGAGCAGGAAGATGATAAAGAAGCCCATGGGACCAGAAGCAGGATCAAGGTGTAGTCCCCGGTGACAAAGGGAAGGACCATGGTGACGCAGGAGAGAGCGAAGACCTGGTTCAAGACGGGCCTGCTCCAGACCCTCCAGAGCACGAGCAGGGCGATGAGCGCGGCCAGCGGCAGGTAGACCTTGTAGAGCGTCCAGGCGAGAGGATTGTTCGACTGCACCGTGAATTCGATGGATGGGAAGTTGAATCCGTGATGGCGCACGACGCGGGCGATGGTCTTCATGGATTGGAAGAGCGAGTGGTCGCCCTTCATCTCGTCGAAGGGGCGGAAGGCAACGACGTAGTCCTGGAAGAAGGTGCTCTTGCCGGTGGTGTAGCGATAGGCGCGCAGGGGATTGCGGTCGATGACCAGCAGGGAGGCCAGGGTGACTCCCGCAGTGGTGATGATTCCAATGGCTAACTCACGGTATCTGCGGTGTCGCGCCATGAGGACAAGCCAGAGCACGGGATAGGGCTTGATGCAGGATGCGATGGCAAAGGCCACGGCAGCGCCACGATAGCTGCGGTGGGCGTAGAGGGCCGCACCGAGACAGACCCCGATCCACACGAGACCTTCGATGTTGCCGCGCATGACGACCTGTTCAGTTCCCCATCCGAAGAGGCCGGTAGCGAAGATCGCAATGCTCATATACCAGCGGTAGCTATCGAGCCGCCGCACTCGCCGCCAGAGCAGCGCGCAGGCCACGGCCACAGCGCCAAGCACAGTCGCCACCAGCACGGGCACGGCAAAGGGAGCGCACGCCTGGAGCAGGAAGCGGTATATCACCACGCCAAAGGGAGGATAGTTCCTGGGAAATAATGTCCCATTGAGACCGCCGAAGTTGGGCAGATGCGGGTCTTTCCATACCTGATGCTTGCCGGAGAAGAGCAGCAGGTCCCCGAATCGCTGCGCACGGTCGCCGAGGGGAAAGAGATGGCCGGGAGTATTCCTGTGCAGCGCGAACCAAGTCCAGACAGCAAGGTTCATCGCGATGCAGAGCAACAAATAGAGCAGGATCGCCGACTGAACACGTCGACGGCCGAATTTCATGTCCAAGGGCAGCACCTCATCGATCCATTGCATGTCGCGGGGGCAAGTAGCACAACTTTCGGCAAAGACAATTGCGTTGCTTCAGAATACACGATGAAAGCGTTGACCCTGTTCGGGTATGATGGTCGGAAGGCATGACCTGTGAGGAGTGCGCTGGTGCTTGCAAGTCTGAGAGAGAGTTGGCGGGACGAGAAGACGATGATCAGGCTGCTGCGCGCGCTGGCTGTGGCGACGCTGGCCGGGGCTTTCGTCTACATGGTGGTGCACACGCTGCGCTGGCCGTTGATGCAGGACGCGCCGGTGATTCACTACGTCAATTTCCTCACCGACCACGGTTTTGCGCCCTATCGTGAGATTGGGGACATGAACATGCCGGGCGCGTACCTGATCGAGCGCCTCGGCGTGCTGCTCTTCGGCTCAGGCGACGTCGCGTTCCGCATCTACGACTTTTTCCTAATGAGCGCGATGGTACTCGCAATGATCGCCATCGCTTCGCCGTACGATTGGCTGGCGGGCTTGTTTGCGGGCGTCTTGTTCGCCATGATCCATGCGTCGGATGGCCCCAAGGGAGCAGGACAGCGGGATGAAGTAATGGCGACGCTGATGGTCGTCGGGCTTGCATTCCTGTTTCAATCCGTGCGCAAGGCGCGCCCAGGATGGATGGCACTGGGCGGTTTTTTCTTCGGGATGGCGACAGCGGTGAAGCCCACCGTCGCGCCGCTTGGCTTGCTCCTTCTGCTGCTTATCGCGGTGGTTCTGCGGAGAAAGGGTAGTCGCGTGCTCCCCTTCGTGGCCTGGGGCGTGCTGGGCGCAGCGGTGCCCGCGACCCTCTTCGTCGGCTTTCTGCTCCACTACCACGCCGTGGATGCGTTCATTTCCCTCAATCGCAGCGTCACGGCCTACTACGCCAGTCTTAATCGCATGTCCTTCATCAGTCTGCTGCGCGAGTGCATGCCCAGACCGATGCGCGTGCTGGTTCCCTTTGGTCTTGTCGCGGTCGCGATCAACCCGGACCGCAGAAACTGGGAACGCTGGGCGCTCCCGCTGGCCGTCGCGCTCTCAGCCTTCTCCTACCTGGTTCAGGGCAAGGGCTTCTACTACCAGCGGTATCCGCTCATCGCCATGACCCTGCTGTGGTTCGGCATCGAACTCGCCGCGGCCGCGAGGCACAAGGGAGTTGCGCGCGTGCTGGGAACCGTTGGCTTGGCCATCGGGATCTTCGTGCTGGTCCCGCTGTTTGCGGCACGCGCCCGAACGGTCTTCTTTTCCAACATCTTCACGGAGACGCTCGAGACTGATCTGCAGAAGATCGGCGTGAATCGGCTGCAGCGCGACGTGCAGTGCCTCGATATGGTAGATGGCTGTATGAACGCCCTGTACCACCTTGGGATCGTCCAACAGACAGGATTGACGGGAGACAACCTTCTTTTCGCCCCGAACCCTTCCCTCGCAGTGGTGCAGCATGATCGCCAGTGGTTCTGGGACGGTCTCGTCGCTCATCCGCCGGACGTCTTTGTCCTCAGCGACGAGCAGTTCCTCGATCCCGCCTCGTTCGACAAGTTGAATCGATGGCCGCAGTTTGCGCAATATCTTGCCGACTACTACGACCTTTACAGTGCTCATAGCTTCCCTATTACCGTGGCGTATCGTATTTATGTGCGCAAAGGCAGCTTCGCGGACCAGCCGAGGAGGGATTAGCCATGTATCACATGTTATTGCAGCGTATTGCATTTCAGCGTAGCCCATTTTGCCAAGCGCATTTCATCGGAATACTGAGTTTCCAATTCACGTGTCTCTGTCTGGGGGCGGTTATTGGTGTTGCTGCCGTGCTTGCGGATGATGGTGACGATAGGCGAGCGTCCCGCAAAGTAAGAGTTGCACAGTATGCAACCATAATACTTGTGTTCCTGTTCGAATTCGCGATGATCCCTCTAAGCTTGGGATTACGTTAGGGGCGTCGATCTCGGGTGACCCAACTCAGCATCTTCTTCATCTCGGGTGGGAACGGAGCGACGCGGGCAGATGCAGCACCATGCGGCGCACTGAAATCACCATGTGTGCGCCCAGCTTCAGCAGCCGTTCGCGCAGCGTCCAGACCTGAGCGCGAGCACAGTTGGTGTTTGCGGGCTCAGCGCAACTCTTGCATCAGCACATAGGCGGTGGTGGTCAGCAGCACGCGGAACTGGTTGGCCCGGAAATCGCTGCAACTGGTGCGGTCGATCTGAAAAGCGTGCAGTTCATTGATCCGGCTCTCTATCTCGCTGCGAGCGGTTGTATAGCCGCTTGGAGAACTGGTAGCACCCTAGCTATCTATAGCAGAGTGCATGTGGGCTACTTGCCCTCGTCTCCGGTCGGATAATTACTGTAAAGCCTGATCTCTGAGTCCATCCATCATGCCCGTTTTTCCCCTAGGGAAGCTCTGCGCAGGTCACTGATTTCTTAGCGTCAGGGAGTTTCGGCATTTTCTCTGTGATTTACGGGCAGGATTTTCCCCAACGAAGGGGTATGCGGGTTGATTGGTCGTCCGTGGAGGCCGTTTTCCGGCCTTCGGACGCACTACTCCCCGAGCATGGCCAGATGTTTGCGGTGCAGGTAGAGGTTCACCAGCGCGAAGTTCGCGCACAGCCGGTTATGGTTCTTCGCGATCCCCCGATAGCGCACCTTGTCGAAGCCGAAGACGCGCTTCAGGATGCGGAAGACATGTTCGACCTTCGCTCTGACTCGCGACTTAGTCGTGTTCTTACGTCGAGCTACTTCGTCCACATAGTTCTTGAACTTCGTTCTGCGGCAGGTCATGTCCTGGGCGTGCGGCGCGGCCTCGCGGATCGCCTCCGTCTGGCCCTGATAGCCGCCGTCACCCCATACCTTGCGTTCTTCGCCGTGGAGTAAGTCGGACAGCATGTGACAGTCCGCCACCGAGGCCGCCGAGGTGCATACCGAATGCACCACGCCCTGCTTGCTGTCCACGCCGATGTGCGCCTTCAGGCCGAAGTACCACTGGTTGCCCTTGCGGGTCTGATGCATCTCCGGGTCGCGCTCGCCGCTGGCGTTCTTGGTCGACGAAGGCGCATAGATAATGGTCGCATCGACGATTGAGGTGGTCGCAATCTGGATGCCCCGGCTCGCCAGATGATGGTTCACCGTCTCCAGCATCTCCTCGCCCAACCGGTGCTTTCCCAGCGGATGGCGAAAGCGGCAGATGGTCGTCTCGTCGGGCGCGGGAGCCACGCCGAGATCCACCCCTGCGAACCGCCGCAACGCAGCCGACTCATAAAACATCTCTTCCGCGCCGGGGTCGGACAGGTTGAACCACTGCTGCACAAAATAAGTCCGCAGCATGATCGCAAGCCCCACCGGACGGCGCCCGTTTCCCGCCTTCGCGTAGTGCGGTTCAACCAGAGCCTGTAACTCGCCCCACGGAACCACCTGATTCATCTCATCCAGAAACAGCTCCCGGCGCGACTTCCGACCATACTTCTCAAAACCAACCTGTGACGCAAACGTCTGCTGTAGCATCGCATTCCACCCTCATCCATAAGATTAATCAATCAGGCAGAGGATGCAGAACTTGTGCAGAGATTCCCTAGGAACTTGTTGAAATTCGGTTGATCTGTGCGGGTTTATTGGTGATTTGTGTCGTACCGTTGGCTGAATCGGTTGGGATCTTGCGTTTTGCGAGTGTTTACGCGGCTTTTCGTGCCTTTCCGACGGCCATTTCTGGTCTTCAACCGTGCTTCAGGCACACTGCTCCTTGAGCCTTGCCGGTTGGCTTTGCGCGATCAGCCTGGGCAGTCGCAGCAGGTTGTGCGCGGCGCAACTGAAGACAAACAGCCAGTCGACTTTCTCCAGTCCGCGAAGTTTTACCTGTCGCAGCGGGCCGGTCTGCTTCAGCCATCCGAATCCCTTCTCGACCAGCCATCTGCGGCTCAGACTAATCGCATAGCCCGCGTGCCGCGTGGTGCGGCGATCCAGATTGCTGCGGCGGCCCTTCTCGTTCTTTGTAACGTGAGGCGTTACATTCAACTCGCGCGCCGTGCGCACAAAATCCTTGGTGTCGTATGCCTTGTCCGCACCCACCGTGATGCGTCGCGAGCGATCTTTCTGCCGCTCGTGCAGCATCAACAACGCAGCGTCGCGCTCGGCATAACCATCGGCTGTGGTGACCATCGCGGCGGCGATCAGGCCGTTGCGGTTCTCCACCAGTGCGTGGCCCAGGTAACTCAGCTTCGACTCCTTGCCGTAGCTCTTCTTGTACAACCGCGCGTCCGCATCGGTGCTCGATTCATGCGTCTTGTTCGAGCGCTTCTGGCCGCGGAAGTCCGTGCCATCGCCGTCGTCGGAGCCGTCCTTGGCGCGAAAGCTCTTCTGCGAAGCCCACGCCTGAATAGTAAGCGTGTGGTGTTGGCCGGGTGTACAAGTGGTGGGGCAGGCTTCAGGATGATTGTATGTCCGAAGCGAAGCTTGAGCTGGATGGGATAGGGGCTGGAGTTGGTTCGCGCCGTCGTCGCAGTGCGATGGAGCGGCGGCTGATTGTGGAAGAGACGCTGGAGGCGGGGTCTTCGGTGGCTCGGGTTGCGCGGGCGCATGGAGTCAACGCGAACCAGGTCTTTCAGTGGCGGCGGATGTATCGCGAGGGGCTGCTCGGGGAACAGCTACAGAGTGGGATGAAGTTGTTGCCGGTCACGGTGGCTGACCATTCGGAGCTTGCGCAAGAAGTGCAGGCCGAAGCTATCGCGCCACGCGCTGGAGCGATTCATATCGAGCTTCCAGGCCGGGCTTTGATCAGCCTTGAAGGCCGTGTTGATGCGGCGACGGTGCGAGTTGTGCTGGAGAGTCTGCGGCCGTGATCGATCTTCCAGCAAGCACGCGCATCTGGATTGCGGCGGGCGTGACCGACATGCGGCGCGGCTTCCATGGTCTGAGCGCGCAGGTGCAGACGGTGCTCGAACAGCAGCCGCTCTCGGGCCATGTCTTCGTCTTTCGCGGGCGGCGCGGCGATACTGTGAAGCTGCTCTGGTTCGACGGCGACGGACTCTGTCTTCTGGCCAAAAGATTGGAGCGAGGACGTTTCATCTGGCCACAGGCAACCAGCGGCAAGGTCTCGTTGAGCCGTGCACAGCTCTCGATGTTGCTCGAAGGCATTGACTGGCGAGCGCCCATTCGAACGGCTCAATCTCTGTTGAGTGTTTGAGTAAATTATTCAGCATTCATGCGGCTTTCCTCTTTTAATCGAAGACGATTTATGCCATACTTCGCTCATGGATGTCGCTCTCATGCTGCCCGATCTGAACGCTCTTGATCCAGATGCATTGAAGGCGTTGCTGATCGAACAGCATGAGAAGTACACCGCGACGCTGACCTCGAGATCTGGCGAAATCGAACGCCTGAAGTTGCTCGTCGAGAAGCTGCAACGCATGCTCTTCGGAACCAAGAGCGAGAAGGTGATGCGCCAGATCGAGCAGTTGGAGTTACAGCTTGAAGAGCTTCAGGCCGCCAGCGCCATCGAAGAAAACGCCGCGATTCTACCGAGCGAAAAACCTGTTACCGCGAAGCCGTTTCGACGCCCGTTGCCCGAGCATCTTCCCCGCGAAATTCATACTCACATGCCGGATCACGCGACCTGTCCGGACTGCGGCGGCAAGCTGCACGAGCTGGGCGAGGACGTCGCCGAGATGTTGGAGTATGTGCGAGCTTGCTTCAAGGTCATCCGTCATGTGCGTCCGAAGCTGAGCTGCAAGGCCTGCGCTCGCATCGTTCAAGCACCGGCTCCATCGCGGCCCATCGATCGCGGCGTTGCTGGACCAGGATTGCTGGCCCACGTTCTCACAGCCAAATTTGCAGATCACTTGCCCCTCTATCGACAGTCGGAGATATACGCTCGCGAGGGCGTCGATCTCGACCGCTCCACGTTGGCCGGATGGGTCGGTGCAACCAGCGAGTTGCTTGCTCCACTGGTCGATGCGGTGCGCGATCATGTGATGTCGGCAAGCAAAATTCATGCCGACGACACGCCGGTTCCAGTGCTCGCGCCCGGTACCGGCAAGACCAAGACGGGCCGCCTCTGGACCTATGTTCGCGACGACCGTCCATCGGGCGATACGACCGCTCCAGCCGTGTGGTTTGCTTACGCACCGGATCGCAAAGGAGAACGTCCAAGGCTACATCTGAAGAACTTCAAGGGCGCTCTACAAGCCGATGCCTACGCTGGATTTCGTCATCTCTACGACACTGGCGACATCTATGAAGTAGCCTGTTGGGCGCATGCACGACGCAAGTTCCACGAGATCCACGTCGCGCATCCGTCGCCAACTACAACCGAAGCAATCGAGCGCATCGCTGCGCTCTACGCCATCGAAAAAGAGATTCGCGGCAGTACGCCGGAGATTCGCAAGTCGATCCGTCAGGCCCGCGCAAAACATCTGCTCGACAACCTGCGCCTTTGGATGGAGACGATGCTTGCGAAGCTTTCCCGCAAGTCCGATACGGCGGCGGCGATCCGCTATGCCCTCTCGCGTTGGCGCGCCCTCACGCGCTATGCCGATGACGGCACGCTCGAGATCGATAACAACGCCGCCGAACGTGCGCTGCGCGTCGTCGCGCTGGGACGGAAAAACTACCTCTTCTGTGGCTCAGACGCAGGCGGTGAACGCGCCGCCGCCATCTACTCCCTGCTCGGCTCAGCCAAGCTCAACGGCCTCGACCCGGAGATCTATCTCCAGCACGTCCTCACCCAGATCGCCGACCACCCCATCAACCGCATCGAAGAACTGCTCCCCTGGAACGTATCGATCCCCAGCCCATACGAGCAGTCCTGAATAAGTGTCCACATAAGGTTATGTGGACACTTAATTCCCAACCCAATTCATAGAAACACCCCCACCGACAAGAACGGCCCAGACCATACGCTTACGACTCAAATGGGCTACCCGACACGTGACCGGTAAACGCAGGTCTCGGACGGTTGGACGGTCCATGACTGGGTGACTACGTGCCTCTTAGTAGGAGACAAACGCTCCATGTCCACAAGATCAGACTGGACCGCCCGACTTCTCGACCGGCTCGACGAGCAGGCCAGCCACCTACGGGTTCTAATCGTTGAGATGGCGGTCGCGGTGAACGTTTCCACTCCGAAACTCCGAAGTCGCGCACTGGAAGTCTGCATCAGGGACGGGCATCTAACCTCTCCTTATTGCAGCCTGCTACGTGACGTCAATTACGTCACCGAGAGGTAGCGCCGTGGGAGCTTCTAGCCGGTGACGCAGAAGCGCACGACGGAAACCAACACATCGTCTCCTGACGATCACCACCGAGTAGGTTTCATTGTGTCGCCATGAACGCCGCTTGCCGGTCCGTCCGCCTGGCGCAGAGAGGTCGCGTCGCGCCATCTACCCACTCTTCAATGCGGTAACTAACGCGCTTTCCGGGATCGCAACTTCCATTCCTCTTATGTAGAGACGCTTGAAAAGCGCCTACTACATCGAGGTATGCGCCCATGGAAGCTCAAACCGCACCACCAGCACCGTCTACACCACCCGTGTTGTCCACCCCCACCTCCGTGCAGATGCCAGATGCTAAGGCCGCCCCCACATCGCCCGCAGTCCCGGCGCACGCCGTCCAGGTCGAACCGCCTGTATCGCACCGGCCAGCACACGCCGAACAGGTTGCGCCACCTATACAGTCCCCGCAGACCACACCGCCAGCGAAGATACCTATGCCCGCGTCGCCCGCGCCAGGTACGGCAGACCCGAAGACGGCACCGTCTGCACCGGGCACAACGCCAACCGTGGGGCAGTCGTCGCGGAGGAAGTGGACCGTCCAGGCGTTGCCGTAGTGCTGGATGTTGAGCAGGACCCGAGGCATGGTTCCCCAGCATAAGCGGGAGAGGTGTGGATCGACGACGGTGCCACGCACAAAACTTGTTCGACTACACGGAAAACCACAACTGCCACCGCAACTGCCACCACTCCTAAATGCCTTCTTGTGCTGCTTTATATTTGTTGCAATAAAAGGAACTTATGGTGCGCCCGGAGAGATTCGAACTCCCGACCTTTTGGTTCGAAGTCTAATATCTAACGTAGTATCAACATCTTACGCGCCGTGACCGGTAGTCTAAAGTGTTGATAAGTAATGGTGAGGAAGAACGAGGAAGTTTTACTGTGGGGCTATTGTGGGGTCGGCGGTCGCACAGCTTACTGCTGCAATGTCTGGATGCTTCTCAGTGGGTAGCGGGGACGACGGGGCTCGAACCCCCGACCTCTGCCGTGACAGTTAGACGCTGAATCACAACTCATTGATCTACAGCGCACTGATGGCCAGGCGTCCAATAACACAGCAGCACTAATCGAAGGTAACGGAACAAAGATAACAGTACATAAGTAACCCTGCAATTCTGAAGATGATAACCATCTATTCCATAGATTAATATGCCGTGTCTTCATTCAACACAGTTATTCATATTGGCATAGGAACGTCGATACATCTATCTATACGGAAGGCACCCATTTCGGCTGATCGGAGATCAACCGTAATTGATACAGCTTCCGGTACGGAGGATGTATGCTCTCACGATATAAGAATCTCTGGGCATGTATCGCGAGTGTGACGGCCATTGCTTCTATCGGTTGCGGAATGCAAATAGAGAAGCTCTCGGGTAGTGCGCAGCCTGCCGTCACTGAAATATCAGTCACACCTCAGTCCCCGAGCCTTCTAATAAACCAGACCACGCAGCTCGACGCGGTCGCGCTCTATGCAAACGGACTCACAGCTAATATTGCCTCGACTGCAGAATGGACGAGCAGCGCGCACTCTGTTGCAACAGTAAATACTCAAGGGCTCTTGGCCTGTGTAGGAGCAGGTGTCTCCCAGATCTCGGTAAGTTCAGGAGGAGTT
>Ga0302189_10001593_pt1 | contig 18846 bp, 12 predicted proteins | sample II_Bog_E2_2_FD_194551 | JGI IMG/M metagenome (GOLD analysis project Ga0302189, IMG submission 194551) | Peat permafrost microbial communities from Stordalen Mire near Abisko, Sweden - II_Bog_E2_2 | ecosystem: Environmental > Terrestrial > Soil > Wetlands > Peat | place: Sweden: Abisko...
AATTTCCACCGACGGGACTCTCACCCGCTGGAACAACAGCTAGCATCGCTGCACCTAAACCTTCACTGCATGAAACTTTCATTCACTACACCTCGCCGGTTTTTTTACCGGCGCACAAGGAGATTGCCAGCCATGCCCACTGAAAACCCTGCCGCCATCATCGCAACAGAAGACCTTCACGCATGGGAGGCAGATGGAGCAGCATCCGCCGAGGCGCTTTCCGCGTGGGTTGGCGCCCGTCTGGCGGCGCATGAAGCGGCGTTGGGGGCTCTTCTCGCCGTTCAAGGGCCGCGCACGCCGGAGAATTCGCTGCGCCTGTTCGATGCGGCCATCGAGCAGCTCAACCTGGCCGGAGCACAGGCCGGCGTGCTGAACTCCGTGGCCGCCGACAAAGCTGTTCGCGATCAGGCACAACAGGAAGCGCAGCGCGTAGCGCAGGCCGGCAGCGCGCTCAGTTTGAACCGCGCGGTCTATGAGGCTCTGGCCGCCATCGATCTTGACGTGCCTGGCGCGCTCGACGGCGCCAGCCCGGCAACAAGACACTTCGTTCAGCGCACCCTGCTTGGCTACCGCCTGGCCGGCGTCGATAAGGACCAGGCCACGCGCGACCTGCTGCAATCGCTCCACGAGAAGGTCACACGCCTCTCGCTTGAATTCAGCCGCAACATTCAGGAGGGCGGCAAGACCATCGAAGCCACGGCTGCCGAACTCGACGGCTTGCCCGCCGACTTTATCGCACGCCATGAGCAGGCAGCGGACGGCAGCATCACGCTCACCACCGATCCGCCCGATATGCAGCCGGTGATGACCTTTGCCTCGAACGCCGCGCTGCGCGAGCGCATGTTCCTTGCCTACAACACCCGCGCCTACCCGGCCAACAAAAAGATCCTGGAGCAACTGCTGGCGACACGGCAACAGATTGCAAGCGTCCTCGGCTTTCGCAGTTGGGCCGATCTGGCCACCGCCGATCAGATGATGGGCTCGGCGGCCAATGTACGCACCTTCATCGCAAAGCTCAACGAAGCCAGCCTGGACGGCGCCCGCCGCGAGCTCGAATTGATTCTCGACTTCACACGCAAGCGCCAGCCTGAGCTTGCGGCCATCGACATCACCAGCCGCGCTTACTGGTACGAGCAGTTCCGCCGCTCGGCCTTCGAATTCGATTCGCAATCCGTGCGTCCTTACTTTCCCTATGCGCAGGTCGAGGCAGGCGTGCTTGAAACGGCCGCGCGCCTCTTCAAAATCGAGTTTCGTCCTTCGACCGCGCCCGCATGGCATCCGGACGTTTCGGTCTTCGAGGTTTTAGACGGCGGCCGGCGCGTGGGCCGCTTCTATCTCGACATGCACCCCCGCGAGGGCAAAGACAAGTGGTTCTCCGCCGCGCCCATCGTCACCGGCGTCCGCGGCAGCGCTCTGCCCGAAGCCGCTCTGATCTGCAACTTCCCCTCCGCGACTAACGACGATCCAGGCCTTCTGCAATACAGCGACGTCGTGACTTACTTTCATGAATTCGGCCACCTGATGCACGCAATTCTCGGCGGGCAGACAGAGTGGGCGGGAATCTCCGGCTTCGCCACCGAAGGTGACTTCATCGAGGTGCCTTCTCAGATGCTCGAGGAGTTCTTCCGCGACGAGAAGCTGCTCCAGGCCTTCGCCAAGCACTATCAGACCGGCGAGACGCTTCCCTCCAGTGCGATCAGCAAGATGAAGCTGGCCGGAGCCTTCGGTCGCGCCGACTGGGTGCGTTCGCAGCTCTACTACACCACGCTTTCGCTCGACCTGCACGACCAGGATCCGGCCGGCCTCGACCTCGACAGCACAACGAAGCGGCTCTACGAGAGCCTGCAACCCTGGACCTGGCTGGAAGGCAACCGCATGTACGCGAGCTTTGGCCACCTGACCGGCTACTCATCCAACTACTACACCTATGCCTTCGACAAGGTCATCGCTCTGGATTTCTTCGCCCAGTTCGATCCCCATGATTTACTCGGCTGCGAGGCCGGCAGCCGCTACCGCAAGGCAGTGCTCGAACAGGGCGGATCGAAGCCGGGGCGGCAGATGGTGCGCGACTTCCTCGGCCGCGACGAGGAGTTTGCGGCCTTCAGCCAGTGGCTCAACGAGGAGTTTGAAGAAACAGGGAATAGGGAACAGGGAACAGGGAACAGGGAACAGGAATGGACGAACTGAATGTAATCGGCTCCCTGCAAGAAATCTGCCGAAAAGTGCAGGCAATGTTCGAAGCATCGCTCCGAGTTTTCGGGCGCGAAACAAAGCTCACCAACGGGCGCACCCTTCAGAAAAGGATGAACTCCAGATGGAATTCATGACCTGGACAAGCGACCTAAGCGTGGGCGTCGCGGTTCTGGACGACGACCACAAGCGGCTGATCGGCATCATCAACCAATTGCACTTTGGAATCACAGCGGGGCACGACAGGAAGGTCCTTGAAGCCGTTCTCGGCGAACTCGTGGACTACACCATTATCCACTTCTCAAGAGAAGAGGAGATGTTGCAGAAGGCCGGTTACGTCGCCATTCCCGCGCATAAGACGGAGCACGAGAAGTTCATCGCCCAGATCTCGAACGTGCAGAAGCGGATCAAATCCGCGCCCGTGGCGATGCTCGACCTGGAGCTAATGGGCTTTCTACGCAGCTGGCTCTTCTCTCACATTCTGGTCTCCGACAAGAAGTATGGGCCGCGCCTTAACGCCTACGGACTTTTCTAGAGCATTTTCACTGATAGTGTAAGAAAGCTCCGTGCCCCATCCATTTCACAGTCTTTGTGAAATGGGTGGGAAACCACGAAATCAACTTTGCAGGAACTGTGAAAATGCTTTAGTTCTCCTGAATCTTGATCACCAGGCAGGTAATCGTCTTGTCGCCGGCTACCAGCATCTGATGCGGCATACCCGCCGGGACATGCGCCACATCGCCTGCTCTCAGTTCCTGCCGCGTGCCGCCCTCCACCGAAGTTCCGCGCGTCTCTCCCGGCCCGATCCTGACCGCGCCGGCCACTGTGCCGCCGGTCACGAGCGTTGCGCGGCCATCCAGAACATAGAAGACATCGGCGAAGTTCTCATGCACCTCGGCCTCGCCGTCGCGGCTGCGAAACGAGAGCATCGCGCAATGCCGCGGATACTCCTTCAACGTCTCGCTCTCGGCCCCGCCGCCGTTTTTGGCTAACTCGCGCAGATAGGCCGCCCGCTCCAGCAAGAGAGCGGTGGACCAGTGGTCAGAATCTCCCGCGGGCTTCTTGCCCCCAGCCCGCGGCATTGCCGCAAGAGCATCGGCGTCTGGCTCCGCCGGAAGAAGTTTCTTCAGAAGGTCGTTTGAAAATGCGTCCATAGCACTCTCAGTTTACGGCCAGGCGCGACAGGCCGTCACGCTTCAGCATTCCGCTCCCGCCACAACCGATCAGCCAGCACCACCGAGACCTCAATCTGCCGCGCCGAGACCGTCCAGTACCGTTTGAGAAGCGGGTCCTTCCAATGAGGACGAACCAATTGAAAGCCGCGCCGTTCGTAAAAGCCGATTGCCCAGGAGGCATCCGCCCAGGTTCCGATCAGCACCGGGCCCGTCGTCAGATCTCGCAAATGAGAGAGCAGGCGCGCGCCGATTCCCTGACTCTGACAGGCGGTTCGGACATATGCGTGACGAATCAGAGTTACATCCTGCACCTGTTGAAGACCCATCACACCTAGAAGGTCTCCGCCCTCCTCTTCTCCCCAGAACTCGACGCCGTCCTCGATCTCATGATGCAGCTCGTCCCTGGACATGTAGGGTTCCGTCCAGCAATCGTCGGGGATAATGCCTTTATAAGCTTGCGCGCCATCGTTGATGATGGCCCAAATCAGCTCAAAGTCGCGGTCGTCACAGCGGCGGATCATGCGTGCCTGTTCTCCCAATTTGCTTTCTTTGATGATCGCAGGTTGGCTCTGCCACGGCAACGACACAAAAAGGGCGCCCGCGCATTTCACGGACGCCCTCCCTGTTTGTCTTGCGATCTAGAAATCCAGCCGCAGCGACATCTGCACCTGGCGCGGGCTGCCGATGGTGTGCGTCACAATGCCCAGGCCCGCCGGGCAGGCATAGAAACTGCTGTTGGTCTGGGTTCCGTCAGCCGCGCAGCCGGTTGGCAGAGGGGTCGTGCCCGATGACGGGAAGGGGTTGTAATACTGGTTCTGCGAGACCTGGTTGAAAGGAATGTCGAAGCTTGTAGTGTTAGTCAGGTTGTAGACGTCAAAGGTGAACTTCAGGTCATATCGCTCGGTCAGCTTCGTGTCCTTGATCAGTGAGACATCGGCGCGCTTCTGGAAGGCCTGGCGGAAGATGTTGCGTTGGCCGGTTGTAAAGCCCGTCTCGTATGGATCGGAGGCGGGAATGGCCCCGCCAAGACCGCCCGCCGGGAGCAGTGGAATCGTGAAGCAGGACGGATTCAAGGCCGGAGCGCCGCCAGAGGGGACCCATGCGCCGGAAGCGCCTGTTCTGGCGCTCTTGGCCGTGCAGCCCGGCCTCAGCGGGACGATGGGATTGGTGATGCCGTCGGAGGTCGAATAGTAGATGCTGCCGATTGCGCCCGAGAAGTCGATGATGCTGTAAGGCTGACCGCTCTGCAGCACCGTAAGGCCTACCAGCGACCATCCGTCGATGAGCTTGCCTTCGAGGGTACGCTGTTTGGCGAACTCGGGAAGACGGAAAACATAGTTGAAGTTGAGAACGTGGGTGCGGTCGAAGTCGGACGAACCATAGCCGCTGCGCAGATTGAGAGCGTTGTTTCCGTTGTAGAACAGACCCAGGCCGCTCTGTTCGTCGAGGGCGTGGGACCAGGTGTAAGACGCTCCGACTTGGAAGTCGCGGCTCATCCGCTTCTCGACGTGCGCCTGGAGCGCGTTGTAGGCATCGATGCCGGCGGCCTTGTATGAGATGGATTCTGCCGCGTAGCCAATGTAGGGAACGCGCAGGTCGACGTTGCCGTTTTCATAGGTCTCGAGGTAGTTGCTGCCGTCGTCCAGAGTGGCGCCTTCCACGACATAGCCGTAACTGTAGTTCTGCTGGTAAGGGCTGCCTGGCAGAGTGGGCTTGGAGGGAGAAGCGATATTGGGTTGGTTGAATGGCACCGGAATCACCTGATGGCGGCCGAGATTGCCGACGTAACCAACTTCGATGGCCAGGTCGCTGCGCGGCTGCCATTGGATGTCCAGGGTGTAGTTCATCGTATAGGGCAGTTTGTTGGCGCGGTCATAGACACCCAATGAGATGGGTTGACCGTTGTTGATCACGCCGGGAAGGCCGGAGCCGGTGTTGGCGATGCTGAATGCGTTGGGAAGGTATTTGCTGAGATCCGAAGCCTTGGGGTTGCTTGGAGCGGGCAGCGGAGACAGTCCAAACGGATTCTCAAGGTTGCCCTCGGATGCTACCTCGATGCTGCTTCCTCCGCCGCCCCCGCAGGTCGGGATGTATCCCTGGTAATAGTAGAGCGATGCGGTTGGACAGCTTGAGTCGTTCACAAAAGGAAGTTGCTGGTTGACGCCGAAGGGGCCGCCGGTGACGGTGCCGATGGCGTAGCCCGGAGAAAAGTAGGTGAACAATTCGCCCCGGTCGTAGTAAATGCCGGCGCCGGTGCGCACCACCACCTTGCTGCGGAATAGCCCCGGCTGCCATGCGGCGCCGATGCGGGGACCGATGCCCCACTGGCGGCCGGTGAGCGTGGTGTTGCTGACGCCGCTGGTGCCGTTGGCATTGTTGCCGGCGATGATCAGGCCGGGATCTTCGATGGTATCGGCGCCGATGTTGTAGCTATAGCGCTTCGGATCGAAGTTGAAGAGGCGGCCGTACTTTTCGGTGAGGCCGCCATCCCAGTCGTAGCGAACGCCGGCCGTCAGCGAGAGAGTTGGAGTGATCTGGTACTTGTCCTGCACGTAGGTGCCGAGCTGGTTGGCCCGGTAGTAGCGGCTGGCATTACCCTGCAGGAAAGAACTGACATAGAATCCCGTCGATGAGTTGCCGGGTGTCACATAACCCTGCGCAAATTGGCTGAAGTCGTCGGTGGCTATCGTCGCCATTCCTGTGCGTTTGTCAATCGTGTTGAGCTGCGTGTAGGTGAAGCTGGCCCCGAAGCTGACGGTATGCTTTCCGAGCGTCCAGATCGCGTTGCCCGATGGCGCAAGGCGGTTCTGGAAGACGCCGGTGTTGGCCGATTGCCCTTCCGCATTGGGACCGATATTCAGGATTTCGGATGAGAGTCCCGCCGGCTGATAATTTCCCAGAACGTTGTAAATCGAGACGCCGGGAAAGTAATTCGATCCGAAGACATTGATGGAACCGTTGCCCGCTGAGCCGCCGGGAATCGAACTTGGACCGAAGGGCTGCTCATTGTCGCCGTAGATCTTTTCCCTTATCGCGCCGAGGGTCTGGGTAGTGCTGAGATTTGACTTCACGATCCAGGTGTTGGTGATCGAAGCGACCTGCGCACCCGAGTCCAGATGCTGAGTGAAGCCGGGAACGCTGGAGTAGGCATACGGCGCGATGGTGGGATCGTGCTGGTAGAAGTACTTGAGGCTCACCGTGTCCTTGGCGTTGGCGTTGTAGTCGAGGTCGGCCACGGCCAGATCCGCGGTAAACCGCCCGGTTCCGGGAAGGAAAGCGTTGTCGGGGTGGAACGTGGTGGGAGTATTGCCGGTGTTGGCGAGATAAGTGTCGTTGGGGATCAGCCACTTGCCCGGCTCGCCGGGAAGCGCGGGGGAGTTGAAGAGGGCCAGCGCGGTTTGGTCGATCTGGGCGGCGGCGATGGGAGGGTTATTCAGGAATTGACTGCTCGCGCTGGGGCACGGTGGATTGTTATTCGGGTTGGCGCAGGCGGAGAAGGAGCTGTTGACCAGCGCGGCAAAGTCCGCCGGGTCGCGGTTGTTGTCGTTCAGGCCGACGGGGACATCGAGGAAGTCGTCGCCGATCTCCTGGTCTGAGACGTGTAAGTGCTGGTAGGCGAGAAAGCCGAAGAGCTTGTCCTTGATGAGAGGACCGCCCACGGTCCCGCCCGCGGTGTAGCGGTGCAACTCTGGAACCTTCATGTTCGCCGGAACGTCCGGATCCTGGTTGAAGAAAAATGGCGCGGCATTGAGCCAGCTTGTGCCGCGATGAACGTAAGCTGTGCCGTGCAAACTGTTGGTGCCCGAGGCGGTGCTCAGATCGATGTGCGCGCCCGAGGTGGAACCCTGCTGAGCGTCGTACATCGAGGCGTTCACACGAACCTCGGCAATCGTCTCGGGAGCGGGCGTCGGAATCGCGTTACCGATCGAGAGGTAGATCGAAGCCGAAGATGCAATCACGCCCCCGGCGCCGTTGCTGGTGGAGACGCCGGTCGAGTTGATCACGCGCGAGGAAGCCACCTGGCTGGTGCTCTTGCCGTTGAACAGGTTGCTGGCATCCACTCCATTCAACGAAAAGCTGTTGCTGGTGTCGCGCTGTCCATTGGCCCAGATCGGCGCGTTGCCCAGGCCGGAGTTGGCTCCGGTCCCGCCAGGCAGCTCCGCGCTCACGCCGGTCGACTGAATCGCCAGGCCTGTAAAGCTTCCGGTGGCCAGCGGCACGGCATCGATCTGCGACTTATCCAGGACGTAACCCACCGTCGTATCCACGGCGTTCATCAGCGGTGTGGCTTGCACCTCGACGGTTTCACTCGCCTTGCCCACCTTTAACTGAGCGTTCACCGTGGCCGTGCGGTCTGCCTGTACCGTAATGTGCGGCGTCTTCTGCGCCTCGAAACCCGGTGCGGTATACGTCAGCGCATAGGTGCCAATGGGCAGGTTCACGAAGGCATAGACGCCCGAGCCGTTGGACAGAGCCGTGCGCGTCAGCGAGGTCTGCTCGCCCACCGCGGTCACCTGCACGTTGGGAATCACGCCTCCGGTCGAGTCGGTAACCTCGCCGGTGATGCCGCCAAGCGTCTGCTGTGCCACAAGCGATGAAACGCACAGCGCGAAGGCCGCCACAACCGCAGGCAGCCAAAGAAGCAAAGATGAAGGCTTACGCAGGGAATGTCTCATGATGCAGGCCTCGGAAAAGGGATCTCCCCATGGGTCTTTTGATTTGTTCAAAAAACATTGGGCTGATAAGAGAAATCTGAAGTTCTTCAGTCGAAAAACGGATTTGACGGAACCGCTTGCGAATGTTGTTCTTTCGTTTGAGTGGCTCGGCCGGTACTGCGGGGGTACTGACAGGATAGCTCTTGCCGCGCGAAATTCAACCGGAAATTAACGATTCCCTGCTTGTCCGGCCGGTGGCAGGTGTGCAAAAAAGGTCCGAAATCCCTCCTGCCGCGGCACTGCGGTGTGTCGAATCGCGCCACCCGCGGATAGCCAAAATACTCTGCCGGTTTTTCCACATCGCTTGTCACAAGCCCATGTTCAGATACGTGCGTCGCGCAGTTTGCGGAGACTTCGAGCCGGCAATGAGAAGGTCTCAGAGGAATCGAAGATCGGGAACCCGGCGCGCCGTCCCTGACCCCTGACCCCTGATCCCTGTTCCCTGTTCTCTGTTCTCTTGCCTTACCATGGAGGAATGCAAGCCCCGCCAAATCCAGAGTTTTTGCGCCGCGCCATTGCGCTGGCCACCGAGAATGTCCTGAGCGGCGCGGGCGGGCCGTTTGGCGCCGTTATTGTGCGTGACGGGCAGATCATCGCCGAGGCTGCGAACACCGTGACAGCTACCGACGACCCAACGGCCCACGCCGAAGTGAACGCCATCCGCGCTGCAGCGAAGGCTTTGAGCGTGTTCACGCTTGCCGGTTGCCACCTCTACTCGAGTTGCGAACCCTGCCCCATGTGTTTTTCCGCGGCCCACTGGGCGCGGATGGAAGCCATCTACTATGGCGCCAGCTCTGCCGACGCGGCCTGTGCCGGCTTTGACGATGATTTTCTTTACCGGGAACTGCGCAAAGACAGCGCCGAACGGAAGCTGCTCCCCACAACGCAACTGCTCGGCGCGGAAGCCTGGGCCAGCTTCGCCGCGTGGATCGCTTCAACCAACAAGATCGACTACTAGGGACCTCGGCCGAAGTCGACGTTTTGAAAGGGCACGGCTTTAGCCGTGCCGAAAGAGCGCCGGGAACGGTGGGCTTTAGCCCCTGAGGGATTGCGTTCCAGAACCGCAAGATCACTCTTGAAACACGTCGTGGACTGCGTTTGGTGGCGCGTCCGCGGAGCGCGCGTCTATACTGCGAGCCATGCAATCGATACGACTAACTTTGCTTCTGGCTGTTACGGCCCTGACGGGATTCGCCGCTGCTCAGTCACCGATTTCGGCTTCTGCCGTCTGGCAGATGCAGGAGTCGGGGACGACGGCTGGGCTGCGCGGGGTATTTTCGGTGGATGGAACGGTCGCCTGGGCCAGCGGGACGGGCGGGACTGTGTTGAGGACCATCGACGGCGGCGCGCATTGGACCAAGTGCGCCGTTCCCGATACTGCGAAAGACGGCGCTACGCTGGATTTTCGCGGCGTGCAGGCCTGGGATGCTCAGACGGCAATCGTGATGTCGAGTGGGAAGGGGAAACTCTCGCGCCTCTATAAAACCACGGATGCCTGTAAAGCGTGGAAGCGCATCTTTACCAATCCAGATAGAGACGGATTCTGGGATGCGCTTTACTTTGATCGAGGTCAGTATGGATGGCTGCTCGGAGATCCGGTGAGGGGGATGTTCTCACTCTTCGCCAGCGACGATGGCGGTAGATATTGGGTCAAGCAGAGGAATAAGGGTCTTCGCGTGGGTCCTGAAACTCAGGGGGCATTTGCGGCCAGCAACTCTTCTCTGTCCGGACTCGGCAGTTTTGGCTCCGGTGGTACTGGCGGCGCTTTCGTGTTTTCGTTGAGGGAGGTGGAGTTGTGTATTCACTGCTCCAAGGAGGAATCGGATACTGAAGGAAGAAGAAGCAAGTGGAGTCGAGACCGTGTTCCGGTCGGGAAGAATACGGACTCATCGGGTATCTTTTCGATTGGGACGAGACACTCTATTCAGGACGCTTCTACTGGCTACCCGGTGCTTGTCGCCGTCGGTGGTGACTATTCCGGCCCTAACGAGCTCCTCAATACTGCCGCATTCAAACTCTCCTATGACCAACCCTGGACCGCCTCTACTACGCCACCGCATGGTTTCCGCTCCGCCGTGCAATGGAGTGAGTCCCTCAACGCCTGGATCACCGTCGGCACCAATGGTTCCGACATCAGCCGCGACGACGGCAAGACCTGGCACCCTCTCGACGACGGAAACTGGAATGCCCTCTCGCTCCCCTTCGTCGTCGGACCCAACGGACGCATCGCTAGGCTGAATTCTGCTGTGCTTCCCTGAAATGTTTGTCATTCTGTCAAGCGACCGGAGCGTAGCGAAGCGGAACCCGGGTCCCCAGTGAGCGGTTTTTGCTCGCTGGGGTGGAGCGATTGGTTTTGGTCTGTGGGGTGGGGAGTCGAAAGCCTGCACTGAGCGAATTCGAAGCGGATCTGCTTTTCCGCCCAGATTTTTGCCCTAAATCCTCTCCTTCCGAGTAGAAGCTTTTTGGCGCATCCGGTTCGCGCCTGATCCGGCTCGAGGCGGATTTTTACGCTATAGAGCTTCTGCGATTACCTCAGGAACCCTGTCTGGCGCGGAATCAACCCCCAGCACAGTAAAATAGAAGTAACCGGATGACCCATCTTTCTCCAGCGGCGGCCGACCTTCAGACCCGCACCGCGCGGGCTCCGGAGTCGCGGGCCGACGAGCAGCAACAGTCCGGCCAAACCCCGTCCATGCAGCCGATCATCCAGGTCCGCAACCTCGAAAAAACGTACTCAACCGCGCGTGGAGCCCTTACCCTCTTTCGCGGGCTCGACCTTGAGGTCCAGGCCGGCGAAATGGTGGCCATCGTGGGCCAGTCGGGCGCGGGGAAGAGTACTCTTTTGCACATTCTGGGCGCACTGGACGCTCCAACCGCGGGCACAGTAAGCTGTGCCGGCACCAACGTGGCTCAACTTACGCAGCGCGAGGCGGCGGCCTTTCGCAACAGCGAGATCGGCTACGTCTGGCAGTTTCACTATTTGTTGCCGGAGTTTACGGCGCTCGAAAACGTCGCCATGCCCTTGCTTGCCCGCAACACGCCCAGGCGCGAGGCACTCACAATGGCGGCCAAGTGGCTCGGCGAGGTCGGATTGGAAGACCGCGGCGACCACCGGCCCGGCGAACTCTCAGGCGGCGAGCAGCAGCGCGTGGCGCTGGCTCGCGCACTGGTCAACAACCCTCGGCTGCTCTTGGCCGACGAACCCACCGGCGACCTGGATGAGGCGACTGCGGGCCGAGTCTTTGATTTAGTTGAGCGGCTGCACCGGAGCCACGGCCTGACCTCGATCCTTGTGACGCACAACCTTGACCTGGCCGCGCGTTGTACGCGAATCTTGCGGCTGGAAGCGGGAAAACTCGCCACGGGAAGGCTGGCCGGGGACCAACTGGCCGCGCAGGTGAGCAGTCCAGATGTTTGATGTTAAGCAAGGTTTACCCAAAAAAGATGATCCATTCAGGATGCTTTTGAGTCTTATCAAGTAAGCAACCGAAGATGAGTGATTCAATTCCATCACGGTTGACAGGGCAGGATGGCGAGTCTCTTCCCAGCAAGATTGCGAATGACTCAAGGGGCAAGAGGATGTCGAAGCCATTCTAAAGAGCTTTTCGGGACCCAGAGAAGATTTCGCAGGGTCCCGGCGGCGATGTAATGAGAAGGCGCGCGCGGGTGGGCTGAGGCCGGAAGCGGAATCCCCGACGACAGGTCTCCGTCGTTGGGGTAACGTAAACCGGACAGCCACTCCAACCGATAGCCGGCAAAAGGGGGACCACATGTTCGAACGCTATACGGAGAAGGCACGGCGCGTGATCTTCTTTGCGCGGTATGAGGCCAGCCAGTTTGGCTCGCCCTATATCGAGACCGAGCACCTGTTGCTGGGCCTCTTGCGCGAGGACAAGGCGTTAACCAATCGCTTCCTGCGCTCGCACGCTTCGGTGGAGTCGATTCGCAAGCAGATTGAGGCGCATACCACCATTCGCGAAAAGGTCTCGACCTCGGTCGACCTGCCGCTCTCGAACGAATGCAAGCGCGTGCTGGCCTATGCGGCGGAAGAAGCGGAGCGGCTGGGCCACAAGCACATCGGCACCGAGCATTTGCTGCTGGGCCTCTTGCGCGAGGAAAAATGCTTTGCGTCAGAGATCTTGCAGGAGCGCGGCCTCAAGCTGGCGCAGATTCGCGAGGATCTGGGCCGCACGGCGCAGGAGAAGACGGCGCCGCAGCAGCGCCAGCGCGAGTCGAGCCTGCTGGCCGAGTTCAGCCGCGACCTGACCCAGGCAGCGATGGACGGGCAGCTCGATCCATTGGTCGGCCGCGACGGAGAACTTGAGCGCGTCATTCAGATCCTCTGCCGCCGCACCAAAAATAATCCCGTGCTGATCGGCGAGCCCGGAGTGGGCAAGACGGCCATCGTCGAGGGCCTCGCCCAGCGCATCGCCGACGGCGAGGTGCCGAGCTTCCTGGCCGAGAAGCGCGTGCTGGGCCTCGATCTGTCGCTCATCGTCGCAGGCACAAAATACCGCGGCCAATTTGAAGAGCGGCTCAAGACCATCATGAAAGAGCTGATGGAAAACCAGAACTCCATCATCTTTATCGACGAGTTGCACACCCTGGTAGGCGCGGGTTCGGCCGAGGGTTCGCTCGACGCGGCCAACATCCTCAAGCCGGCGCTCTCGCGCGGTGAGATCCAGTGCATCGGCGCCACTACCCCGGCCGAGTTCCGCAAGTCGATCGAAAAGGATCGCTCCCTCGAACGCCGCTTCCAGGCCGTCAAAGTGCCGCCGCCGAACGAGGCCGACGCGATCAAGATCATCCACGGCATCAAAGACCGCTACGAGAAGTTTCATGCCGTCAGCTATACGGATGCCGCGATCGAGTTTGCGGTCTCGCATTCGAACCGCTACATTCCCGACCGCTTCCTGCCCGACAAGGCGATTGACCTGATCGACGAGGCCGGCGCGCGCGTCAAGCTGCGCCAGACCTCGCTGCCTGAGGAAATAACCGAGGTCCAGAAGCGCATCAAGTTCATCGTGCACCGCATGGACTCGGCCATTGCAAACCACGAGTTCGAGAAGGCCCGTTTCTACTCCGACGAGGAGCGCAAGGAGCGCGAAAGCCTCCGCGGCATGCGCGACAAATATCACCTCGACGACTCAGCCGCCGGCATCGTGGGCCGCGAAGACATCGAGGATGTGGTCAGCCGCTGGACCGGCGTTCCCGTCACCAGCATCAAGGAAGAAGAGACACAGAAGTTGCTACGCGTAGAGGAAGAGCTGCACAAGCGCGTCATCAGCCAGGAAAAGGCCATCAGCGCTTTGGCTCGCGCCATCCGCAGATCGCGTGCCGGATTGAAGTCGCCCTCAAGGCCCATTGGAAGCTTCCTCTTCCTCGGACCAACCGGCGTCGGAAAAACTGAAATGGCACGCACCCTCGCCAACTTCCTCTTCGGCTCCGACAAGGCGCTGATCCGCTTCGATATGTCGGAGTTCATGGAGAAGCACTCCGTCTCCAAGCTCATCGGTTCGCCTCCGGGCTACGTGGGCTACGAGGAGGGCGGCCAGTTGACCGAGCGCGTCAAGCGTTCGCCTTATTCGGTTGTCCTGCTCGACGAGATCGAAAAGGCCCATCCGGATGTCTTCAACATTCTGTTGCAGGTCTTTGAGGACGGCCAGTTGACCGACGGCCTGGGCAACACCGTCGACTTCAAGAACGTGATCATCATCATGACCTCGAATATCGGGGCCCGCCACCTGCAGAAGAAGCAGGGGCTGGGCTTCCAGAGCGACCGCGAAGAGCTGGTCAGCGAGAAGGTGGAAGAACTGGTCAGGCAGGAGGTCAAGAAGACCTTCAACCCCGAGTTCCTCAACCGCCTCGATGAAGTGATTCTCTTCCAGTCGCTCTCCGACTCTGACCTGATCCAGATTGTCGAGCTGCTCGTTCAGCAGTTGAACGCCAACCTGGCGCAGAAGTCCATCACCATCTCGGTCACCGAGGATGCCAAGAAGTGGATCCTCGACAAGACCCTCATCGATCGCAGCTACGGTGCGCGCCCACTGCGCCGCGCCTTGCAGCGCTATGTCGAGGACCCCTTGTCCGAGGCGCTGATCGCCGGTCAGATCACCGCGCGGCCGGCCTTCCTCGAGGTCTACCTTGACGCCGACCAGCTCTACTACCGCCCGGTCAGCGCCGATGAGAACGCCAGCGAAGAAAAGCCCGCCGGCATCCTGCTCTTCAGCGCCTGAAGCAGTTGCCGCGTCGCAAGAGCAACCCAACAGAAAAGCCCCTTGCCGAAAGGCTGGGGGCTTTCCTTTTTGAGAAGGACTAGAGCCGGCTGCATCAGTGCGTCTTGAAAGTGCATGACTTTACAGGTTGACGAAAAATACGGAACTCAATTCGTTTTGTATCAGGGCACGAATTCACAGCTTTCGGAAAATCGATGCTCTTTATCAGGGCACGACTTCAGTCGTGCTCAACGTAGCCAGGCCGCCCGCCTTGTGTTCATTCTTCGTATCCTATTAAAATCTTCAGCAACATTCATTTGAAACCTGTGTTTCACTGAACAGACACAAAAAACTCCCGGTAGCCGAGGGGAATTCAGGCCTCCCGCTTTCCGGCAGATGGAGAAAGCACAATGTCTCTTTGCTTAAGAGTCCGTAGTCTTTTTTTTGCCGTTTCAATCGTTGCGTCCATGCTCGTCTTGCCGGCCGCGACAGCGCACGCAGGCGTCTTTATCTCCGTCAACTTTGCTCCCCCGGTATTGCCCGTTTACGAGCAGCCCCCGCTGCCTGCGCCAGGCTATCATTGGACGCCCGGCTACTGGGCGTACGGTGACGCAGGCTACTACTGGGTACCAGGCGTCTGGGTGCAGCCGCCGAGTGTTGGTGTTCTGTGGACCCCCGGCTACTGGGGATTTGCGGGCGGTGCCTATGCATGGCACGCCGGCTACTGGGGACCGCACGTCGGCTTCTATGGCGGGGTCAACTATGGATTCGGCTACGGCGGCCTCGGCTTCTGCGGCGGCGAGTGGCGTGGCGGAGTCTTCGCCTACAACCACGCCGTGGCTAACTTCGGCGGCGTCCACGTAACCAACGTCTACGAGGACCGCACCGTCGTTGAGCGGAATACCATCGTGAATGTAAACCACGTCAGCTTCAACGGCGGCGGCGGCATCGCGGCTCGCCCCTCGCCGATGGAGATGCAGGCGGAACACGAGAACCATATCCAGCCGACAGCCAACCAGTCCCAGCATGAACACTTCGCCGCGCAGGACCGTTCTCAGCTTGCCTCCGTGAACCATGGCCGTCCGGCAACGCCAGCGGCTTCAAATATCAATTCGTATCATCAGGTAGCGCAGCAGCACGTCCACTCGCAGCCCATCTCGGCCTCGGATCGCAGCGCGGGAAGCCAATACCACCCCAACGAGCGAGAGGCCAATCAGGACCAGCGCATTTCCAATGGCTTGCGCAGCGGGCAGATGACCTCAGGCGAAGCAGCGAAAGCGGAACGCACCCAGTCCCACATCGACCAGCAGGTGCATAACGATCGCGCGGCCAACGGCGGCAAGCTCACCGGTCAGGAAAAGCAGCAGATCAACGGCGAGCAGAATGCGGCCAGCAAGCAGATCTACAACGAGAAGCACAACGGAAACACCGTCAAGCCGAACGAAGTAGACAACCGCGAAGCCAACCAGCAGCAGCGCACCGCCAACGGCTTGCGGAGCGGGGAGATGACCTCAGGCGAAGCGGCTCGCACCAACCAGAATCAGGCGCATGTGGCCCAACAGGTGCACAACGAACGCACCGCCAACGGGGGCGCGCTGACCGGGCAGCAGAAGAAGCAGGCCAACCACGAAGAAAACAAGAACAGCCGCCAGATTTACAACGAGAAGCACAACAACAAGACCGCAAAACCAGCTCCCAAGGGCCGATAACAATCGAGATCAGATGACATTGGAGGCATTGGGAAGAAATCATGACGCCAAACGGCTGGCAGCAACGCCAGCCGTTTAGTTTTTACTGCCTGCATGATTCCGCTTGGAAGTGCGAGGCCCGGATCGGACGCGATGAGACTGTGCCAGTTAGAGGACACCCGGCACCCACGCTTTCGGCAGGTCGGGAATTTGGGTATCCGGCTACCAGAAGGCGGTGGAGGGAGTCAAAACACTTAGTGATATACTTTATCCCTAAGACTGCCGCTTTCGGCCCCATTCAAGGGTCTGAGGCGGCGTCGCCCGGAGGTCTCTCCCGCCTATGAATCCCCGCGCCCGCCGCGCCCTCTTCAACATGGTTCTCTTCTTTGCCGTCTGCGCCGTTGCGGGCAGCGTGATGCAGCGCAAGGTAGGGGCTCAGTCCTCCGCCGACGAAAGCCAACTGCGCGACAGCCTGAAATCATTCGCCAACGTGTATGCGCTGGTGGAGCAGAACTACGCCGAGCCAATCGACGGCGAGAAGGCCGACGCAGCCATTTATGACGGAGCGATTCCAGGGATGCTCAGGGTCCTGGACCCCCACTCGAGCTTCTACGATCCCAAGGCCTACGCGAAGATGCGCGAGGAGCAGCATGGCCGCTACTACGGCGTGGGCATGACCATCCAGCAGCAGAACAACAAGGTCTATGTCGTCTTTCCCTTCGAGGGTACGCCGTCGTTCAAGGCGGGGATTCATCCGGGCGACGTCATCTACTCCGTCGACGGCAAGCAGGTGAGCGTCGACGGGAAGATTCCCGACGGCCTGGCATCGACTGACATGGTAGCCAAGGCGCTGAAGGGACCGCGAGGCACCCACGTGCAAGCGACCATGATCCGCGAGGGACAGGAAAAACCATTGGTCTTCGACCTGATCCGCGACGAGATTCCTCACCCTTCCGTGGATCTTGCTTATGAGATTCGGCCGGGCGTGGGCTACATCCACCTGACACAGTTCCAGGAGACAACGGCGCAGGAGGTGATCGAGGCGGTTGACGGCTTCGGCGACCTGAAGGGACTGATCTTCGACCTGCGCGGAAACCCCGGCGGCCTGCTGAGCCAGGCTGTTGAGGTCTGCGACCATCTGCTGGCCAAGGGACAAGGCATAGTCTCGCAGCACGGGCGCGCCTTTCCCGACCAAGTGTACACGGCTACCCACGGCAACGGCGGCAAGACCTTCCCGATTGTGGTGGTGGTAAACCGCGGTACGGCATCGGCGGCTGAGATCGTCTCAGGCGCCTTGCAGGATCATGACAGGGCCCTGATCGTGGGCGAGACGACCTTTGGAAAAGGGCTGGTGCAGACGGTCTACAACTTGAGCGAAAACACCGGCCTGGCGCTGACCACCTACCACTACTACACCCCCTCGGGGCGGCTGATCCAGCGCAACTACGCCGGCGTTTCGCTTTATGAGTATTACAGCCACGGAGGCACGGCGCCGGCCGACACGGCCAACCGCGAGGTCAAGTTTACAGATGCGGGACGCACGGTATACGGCGGCGGCGGCATCACTCCCGACGAGAAGGTTGACAGCCCCAAGAGCAACCACTTCCAGGACACGCTGCTCTATAAGGATGTCTTCTTTCACTTCGCCCCGATCTATCTCTCTAACCGCACGGTGGACAAGAACTTCCAGGTAGACGACGCGGTGCTGGCGGAGTTCAAGAAGTTTCTCACCGCGCAGAGCATTCCCTGGACCGAGGCGGACCTGAATGGAGTCATGGACTGGCTGAAGATCAGCATCAAGGACAAGATCGTCACCATTCAGTTCGGCGAGCAGCAGGGGCTGCGCACGCGGGCCGACTGGGATCCAATGATCCAGAAGGCTCTGACCTTCCTGCCCGAGGCCCAGGCGCTTGAAGACCACGCCCACAAGGTGCTGGTGCAGAAGGCGGAGGCGCGGAGCGAGACGCCGTAGGGAGCAAAACATCTTCAGAGTACAGAGGCCATCGCCAGGGCGGGATGGCCTTTTTGCTGCATGCGAGGCGGTCGGATGGATTTCGGGGAACAATCGACAAGCAATCCGCGTAGACTAGATTGTCGCGGCTGAGGCTGGAGCACTGCTGCGCAGATGATTGCAAAGGAGAAACTTATGCGGTCTATGGTTCGCCTGGCCGGCCTGGTCGCCATGCTCTCTCTCGCGGTTCCCGTTGGATTTGCCAAGACGCCTCCCCCGGCGTCCAAAAGCGGTGCGGGAACGATCGTGATCGTATTCAAAGATGGCCACCGCCAAAGCTTTAATCTCTCCGATGTTCTGCGCGTGGAGTTTCCCGCGGGCGGCGATGCTGCCAGTTCGGCAACGAGTGTCAACCCTCCGTTGCCGTCCCGCGGTCATTTCCTGGGGAAGTGGGAGTGTGGCGATGGCTCGGGTGGAACCTTTTACATCACGCTTGACGACAATGGCGACGCCTGGAGGTCGCTGCATCACGAACACGGCAAGTGGGCGTATGTGAACGGGGAGGCGCTGGTCAGCTGGGACGATGGCGTGAAGGACGCAATCCGCAAGGTCGGTTCGAAATACGAGAAGTACGCCTACGGCTCGGGCAAGTCGTTCACGGATACGCCGGATAACGTGGCGACCGCGCAAAACACCATGCCGCACCCGATCTAGATCCTTTCCAGGCTTGCGGTTACGCGGGCGGTCCCTCCGGAGCCGGGCCTCGCTCTATTTTTGCGGCATATGCGGAACGGCTGAACAGGCTGCTGAAAAATCCCTGCCGAGCTGCGACAAGAGTCAGGGCACGACTTCAGTCGTGCCGCAAGCCGAACAAAAAGGCAGGGCTTTAGCCGCCATTTCTCACACGGATCG
>Ga0302189_10001603_pt1 | contig 18799 bp, 6 predicted proteins | sample II_Bog_E2_2_FD_194551 | JGI IMG/M metagenome (GOLD analysis project Ga0302189, IMG submission 194551) | Peat permafrost microbial communities from Stordalen Mire near Abisko, Sweden - II_Bog_E2_2 | ecosystem: Environmental > Terrestrial > Soil > Wetlands > Peat | place: Sweden: Abisko, Stordalen...
GACACTGCTGTTGAAGTTGGTGTCGCCGCTGTAGGTGGCCGTGACGGTATCGGTGCCATGGCCGGTCAAACTGACATTGGAAATGCTGACCGCATTCGTAGTCGAGCCAAGCAAGACGCTGACTGCATAGGCGTTGTAGTTCGCGGAAGCAATGTCGTTTCGTCCGTCGCCGTTGAAGTCGCCCACAGCAACCCAGGCGGAATCGCTCGCTCCGGATAGATAGAAGTTGGAAGACTGAAACGTTCCATCGCCGTTGCCTGCAAAGACTCCAATGAGTCCATTCGATTGGCTGGTTACAAGGTCAAGTATCCCATCGCCCGTAACATCGGCAATTGCAATCCCACCGACTGTGGTGCCGCTCCCGTAGGTTACTGGGTTGGCGAAGGCGCCGCCGCCTTGATTCATCGCAACAAGAACGTTGGGTTCGCCAGCTATAGTCCCCGTCTCAACGAGGTCCAGATTGCCGTTATGGGCCAGATCCGCGGCAAATATCCAGGTTGCATACGGAAACCCGGCCAAGGTTTGGCCCGCACTCAAGCTCCCATCCCCATTTCCGTTCAGAATAGTGATGGTGTCGTCAGTCTCGTTGGCGGTTGCAACATCCAACTTGCCATCGCCGTTGAAATCGCCGACAACGACGCCATATGGGTTTCTGCCGACCGAGTAAGTTTGCGGACTGCCAAAGGTTCCATCGCCATTGCCCAGCAGAACCGAGACCTGGTTGGCGCTGGAACTGGCGACGACGATGTCCACCTTGCCATCGCCGTTCAAATCGCCCGTGGCGATGCCCTGCGTCGAGGATGAAATTGGAATGGTAAGCGGCGAAGTAGCCTGGAAGGTGCCGTCCCCATTGCCCAGGAAGATGGAAACGGATGGTCCGTTAGAGGTAATCACATCCAACTTGCCATCGCCGTTTACATCGGCCACAGCCAGCGCATACACACCGTTCGCTACGGTTCCGAAGTTCTGTGCCGGCTGGAATGTCCCATCGCCATTGCCCAGAAGCACGCTGAATTGTGTGCCGTAGTAATTTCCTACCACAAGGTCAAGTTTTCCATCGTTGTTCACGTCCGCCTGGATCACTTGATTGGCATCGGTGCCCACGCCGTAGCTGACGGCCGGCAGGAACCCGCTCACCGAGTTCGCCGAACTGAGAGCCACGTTGCCTAGGGTGGTGCTGGTCGTTGTGTCCTCAAACACAACGCTGCCTGAAGGCGTGCCGTAGCCAAACCCATCCACGACTGCGTTCAGCACATAACTGCCCTCAACTCCGCTTGCCGAAAGAAGTGTCGCGCTCGGGTTCTTGCCGGTTACCGTAATGGTTTTGACTGCGGAGGTACTAGGCTTCAGGGTGTCTAGACCGTTGAACGTGGCCGTCAGGCTGTGTGTGCCCACAACAAAGTCCGCGGTCTTAAACGTGGCTATGCCCGTTGCGCTCACAACTTCAATTGTGGCAATGGCCTTTGTGCCGTCGTAGAACGTGACAGCGCCGGAAGTAACCGGGTTGCTGTTGTTGTCCGTCGCCGTTGCGGTAAGAGTGTAGATAGTTCCCACTGCACCACTGGATGGCGTGACTGTCAGTACGGTGTGACCGATGGGCTTATTCGACGGCAAGAGAAGCGCGTTGGAAACGCCGCCGGTATAGTGCGTGTCGCCCGCATAGACGGCAGTGACGTTGTCGGCGGTAACGCCCGGGAGAGTCACGCCGGTCAACGTAGCAGATTGCGTGACGGAGTTGAGCAGCACGGTCGAGGTACTGGTGGGGTAATTGCCGCTGGTGAAGACAATGTCCAGCCTGCCGTCGCCGTTGAAGTCGGCCATGGCGGCCCAGGCGTTGCTGGTTCCGGTGCCGTAGGTGATGGGTACTTTGAACGTCCCATCGCCGTTGCCGAAAGCCACGGTCGTTGAGTAGCTTTGGTTGCTGATCGCCAGGTCGAGCTTGCCGTCTCCGTTCAGGTCGCCCAGGGCTACCGAGGTCGGGTTTCCGTTTACCGGGAAAGCCGATTGCGGAGTGAATGTGCCGCTACCGCTGTTGATGAGGACAGTGATGGTGCTGTCGTAGTAGTTGTTGACAACGATGTCCGGCTTGCCGTCTCCATTCACATCGCCGATGGCCACTGTGTCGTAACCGCTATACTGATTCCCGGTCGGATAGGTCTGCTGGCTCTGGAAGGTGCCGTTTCCATTGCCTAGCAGTACGCCTACAGTGGCGTCCCCGGAGTTTGACACTACCAGGTCCAGCTTGCCGTCCCCGTTCACGTCGGCTGTGGCCACCCACGCGGGATCGTTCCCAGTGCCGAAGGTGGCTGGAGATTGGAAGCTGCCGTCCCCGTTACCCAGCAGGACGCTCACCGAAGCATTGTTGACATTGGTAACCGCGATATCCAGCTTGCCGTCGCCGTCGAAATCTCCGACCGCTATACCCTCGGTACTGACTCCCGTTTCGTAGAACGACGGTTCCTTGAAGGTGCCATCCCCGTTGCCGAGAAGGACGGCGATGTTTCCATTGCTTTCCGTCACCGCCAAGTCGAGCTTGCCGTCCCCGTTGAAGTCGCCAAGTGCCAGATAGGTCACAGGTCCGTTGATAGAAACGGTTTGGGCCGCCTGGAAGGTGCCATCGCCGTTCCCAAGCAGCACCTGGACGGAATTCTCACTTTGAGCTTCCACCAGATCCTGGATTCCGTCGCCATTCAAATCCCCTACGACCGGCTGGTATGCGTATGCGCCCACCGTCTCGGGAATTCCCTGCACGAAGTTGAGCGTCAATGTGGTCGGATCGAGCGCAACCGTTCCAAGCGTGGTGCTGGTCTGATTGTCGGTGAAGACGAGATTGCCGGTCGGAATCGGGGTCGCCGGTCCTCCGCCGAGAACTGTGCCGGTGAGCACGTAGCTGCCCTGCACTCCAGCGGAGGCCAGCGTGGTTTTACTGGGGTACGTCCCCGTCACCGTGACCGTGGCCGTCGCGAAGACACCGGTCGCATCCGGGCCGATGTACTTCGCCTTGATGCTGTTGGCGCCCAGTGGCAGGAAGCGGGTGCGATAAATGGACGTCCCGATCACACCGCCGCCAGACGTTGTTCCAATAATCTGCGACGTACCCAGCAACACGGTTCCGTTGTAGAAGCTGACACTGCCTACGGTGACGGGATTACTGTTCGAGTCCTTGACGCTGGCGGTGAGCGTAAACAGGCTTCCGAAAGCCGCGCTGGCAGGGTTCGAAGACAGCGTGGTGGTGCTGGTGAGCACGGCAACGCCCGTGCCGGTGGCGCTCAGCGACGCCGTTCCAGCGGAATTCAGGACTTTAATCGTGGCGGAGCGTGCCCCCGTCTGCGCCGGAGAGAAGATGGCGCCGAAGGTGCAGGTGGCGCCGGGCGCCAATGTCTGGCCGGTGCAGTTGTCGTCCACGACCGCGAACTCCACAGGTACCGTCGAGGTAACCGAAGTGATGGTGGTGGAGGCGACGCCAGTGTTGGTGGCGCCCACTGTCTGCTGCGCCGATCCCACGCCCACCGCCCCTTGCCCGAAAGCGAGTGTCGCCGGGAGGAACGTGATTTGCGCAGGCTGTACGCCGGTGCCGTTCAATGCAACCGCGCGCGGGCTGCCCGGCGCGGTATCGGACTCCGTGAGTGTCGCCGTCCGGGAACCGGCAGCTCCTGGCGTGAAGGTGATCTGCTCAATGCAGTTGGTGTTGCTGCTCAGCGTCACGCCGGTGCAACCGTCGGAGGTAATCGTGAAGTCGGACATATTGGTGCCCGAAATTGCGACGCTGTTGATGGTGTAAGTCGTCGAGCCGCGATTGCTGAAGATCAGGTTCAGCGCCGAACTGGCGGTGGAGACCGCAGTCGGCGGGAATGTCATCGAAGTTGTCGAAGGCGAAATCTCCTGGCTGGCGGTGATTCCCGTGCCGCTGAGCGCGGCCGTCAGGTTGACCGGGATGGACGACCCTGCGTAAGTAATGGGGAAGATCAGCGTGCTGCTGCGCACCCCTGTAGCCAGCGGAGTAAACGCCACATACGTAGTGCAGCCTGCCCCCGGATTCAGGAGCACTCCCGAGCATCCATCGCCGCTCGACCCGGCATAGAAATCCTTGGTGGCGCCGTAGTTGGATCCGGTCACCGTGCCCACGGTCAGGCTGATGTTTCCCTGGTTCGTGAGTGTCACGGATTGCTGGTTGGCGTCCGTGACACCCACCACCTCGGCGCCAAACACCACGCCGCCCGGCGCCAGCACCGGTCCATTGGAGACGGAGACGCCTTTGCCTGCAAGGTTGGCGGTCAGGCTGGTTGTTGTGCCATCGGTGAAGGTTACCGGGAAGACGATGCTGCCAGTCCTTGCCCCTGTCGAACCAGGGACAAAGAAGACTGTGACATAGCAACTGCTGCCAGATGCAATGGTTGCCGTGCTGCAGGAGTCGTAACCGTTAACCGTGTTGCCGAACACGGTAACGCTTGCCGCCACAAAGTCACCAGTGGCCGAACTGCCGATGATGGTGTTCGTGCCGGTAAGCTGACCCACAGACAGGGCCTGGCTGCCAGTGTTGGTCAGCGTTATGTTCTGGGACTGCAAGCCGCTTCCGGAATAACCCGCTACCTGGTCGATGAACGTGGCCAGGGTCGGAGTGACATAGGCGCTATCCTGCTCCGCAAAGGCACTCCCGGTGAAGGTCACCGTCGGATTGGCGCTGGTCGAATCCAGGAAGGTAACCGGGAAGGTGAGATTGCCGCTCTTGGCACCTGCGGTCGCGGGTGTAAACCCGACGGTAACCGTGCAGGAACTTCCTGGAGCCACGGTCTGGCCGCTGCAGGCATCGTAGCCATAGCCACTGCCGTTGATGCTGTTGATGGTGAAGTCGCCGGTTGCAACCGATGCGGTAGCTACGTCGGTTCCAATGAGTGTGCCAACTGTGAAGGGGAGGTTGCCGCTATTGGTCAGCGTCAGATACTGGGCAGTCTGCAGGCCGTTGCCCACCGTTGCGGTAATGCTCTGGGGGCTGAACGCCAGCACCAGCGGATCCAGCAGCGCCTGGTCCACAACTGTATTGGCATAGCCGGAGATCGAAACCGTATAGGTATGCGAGTTCTGGTCTTTGATGGTGAGCGTACCGGTGCGCAGGCCTGCCGCGGACGGCTGGAAGGTCACCTGGACGTAGCAGGAGGAATTCGCCGGATCGACCTGCCCACTGCAAGTGTCCTGGCCGAGAGTGATGTGGAAGTCGCTGCTGCCCGTGGCGATTGAGTCGCTGACAATGGTCAGGCCGGAGGCGGTGTTGTTGTAGAGATAAACATTGATTTGTTGGGGGGTCTTGGTGCCGATCGTTTCCTGATCGAAGTCCAGCGCGACCGGGTCCGCATAGACCGTGGGCTGCGTGGCAACACCCGTGCCGGAAAGTGTAACCGTCTGGGTTCCGGCGGAGTCGGTAAGCGTCAGGGTCGCGCTCTCGGCGGTCGTGGTGCTGGGCGTAAAGGTCACGTTGACAAAGCAACTCTGGCCTGGCTGGAGCGGGGAAGTCTCGTCGAACGAATAGACGCATTGACTCGTCGAGTAGAGGTTGGCCTGGTATCCAAAGTCGGCCGAGGAAGTTCCGGTGATTGTCGGCGCGGACGTGAAAGTCAGAGGCTCTGTACCAGCGTTTCGAACCCAGACTTCATACTCATTGTTGGTTCCCGCTGTCGTCCCTTTCCCTACGCTGCCAAAGCTGAGGGTAGTCGGCCATACTCCGGCGGCCTGGGTTGCGGCCTCCGCCGTTCCGCTGAGGTTGACGGTCGAATTTCCCGCGGAACTGCCGATCACCAACGTGCCGGTTTGAGTTCCGCTGGTCTGCGTCGGAGTGAACTCGATCTGAGCGGTGCAGGCCGCCCCCGGAGTGACCGTGAAAGGCTCCAAGGACACAGTCCCGATGTTATTGCAGTAGAGGCCACTGGGCACAAGGGAAAAGTCCCCGGTGAACGTATCGCTGTTCACTTGCACCGCCACGTTGCCCGTATTGCTGAAGTTGACAGTCTGCGCCGCGCTTGTTGTGCCGGTCGGCTGCGTCGCAAAGATCAGGCTAAGGGGCGTGACCACAATGCTTCCGGCCGGCGTGACGCCTGTGCCTACCAGGCTAAAGACCTGCGGGCTGCCCGTGGCCGAGTCCACCAGTTCCAGCGTGCCCGTGCGCACACCGGTAGCCGTAGGCGTGAAAGTCACACTGACATAGCAGTTATTGGACGCGTTCGGGTTAAGGGTTGCCGGCGCGCAAGGTGAGCTCGAAACCTGGAAGTCGCCCGTAGTCAGCACACGGGATATGGTTATCGGCGAAGTGCCGGTGTTGTAGAAATAGAAAGTTTGCGTGGCGCTCGGGGAACCCACGGGCTGGATGGCATAGACCGCATTGCCCGGCATGGACTCCAGCGTCTGGGTTGCGGCCACGCCTATGCCGCTCACAGTGAAGGTATGCGGGCTGCCGGAGGTGCTATCCGTAATGCTGATGGTCGCCGTCTCGGTCCCCGCGACCGATGGCGTGAAGGTTACGCTAACGCCGCATCCATAGGGGTAGGCTTCGCCCTGGTTCGTGGTTCCAGGAGGCAGGTCGTTGCTGCAGTTGTAGCCGTAGTAGTAATAGAGACTGTAAAGAGAAACGCTGAAGTCGTTCGCATTACCCTGCGCCGAGGTGAGCGTCACGCTGACGCCGAAGATGCTTACCGGGACTGTGCCGGTGTTGTAGACATAGGAATACTGCACAGGGCTTGTCGTGTTCACGGTCAGGGCGCCGAAGTTAAGCAGCGAAGCAGACAGCGACAGGCTGCCTGAGCCGCCGGCTCCCGGTGCAATCCCGGTGCCGGAGATGGAAGAAACGTTCCCTTGATAGTTGGAGTTGAGATACGCACTCTGCAAGCCGAGTTGCGAAGGCGCAAATTGCAGGGAAACTTGGCAGGACTGCGCGGGATCGAGAGCGAACGGGCAGTTGTTCACCACTGGAAACGCCGTGGCGTCCGCATTGGTGAAACTACCCATGGAAAGCGTTCCGAGATTGAGCGGCGCATTCCCGATATTCGACAGGGTCACGCTCTGCGCGGTGCTTGTGGTGCCCGTCGCCTGATCGCCGAAGTTGAGGCTTGTTGGCGTGACAAGCAGGAACCCAGCGTCCTGGCCGGTTCCGCTCAACTGAAGTTGCGCCGAAACCGCCGATGAATTGCCGTTCGCGGTGATCGTTCCGCTGCGCGCTCCGCTCAAAGTGGGAGTGAACGACAAGGTAAGCGTGCAATCGCCGCCGCTTGGCAAGGTCGCGGGGCAGTTGTCGGTCTCGGTGAACTCGGGGTCGCTGAACGTAAAGGGCAACTGCAGTTGTACCGGCTGGCTGCCCACATTGCGCAGCACAACCGTGGGCAGCGCGGTCCCAGTGAATTGCGCCGTGCCGATGCCTACCGTTTGCGTACCAAACGTGACGCTGTTTGGGGTGAACTCAAGCAGGCTCGCGTTGACCGGGCCAACCTTGGCCAGATAACCCTGTCCCGGCGTCGCGGGAAGCGCCGCCGTCTGCGGCACATCGTATTGGTTCACATTCGCCGCAAAGTAGATATTGCCGGTTGAATCCACGGCCGCCTGCGGAGCGCCTCCAGCAGTGCCATATCCATACGGGGCGCCATAAACAATTCCGCTCACGCCGCCCAGGTAGCTTGAGAATGAGGCGCCTCCGCCATTTGACCAGAGTTGGACAATAAATCCGGCGTTGCCCGTGTTGCCGAAGTTCTGGATCGGATTCACCAGCGGCAGATCGGTTGCCGTCGTGTAACCGGCAATCGTTGCTGCGCACGATTGCGCGCAGCCGGGCGGAATCGCAATCGAATTTGGCGTGACGCCAGTTCCAGCGTAGCCGCTGGGACCGTTCAGAAACGTCGAATACACCAACGTCGTTCCGTCCGCGCTTAGCTCCGTCGCAAAGGCTGCCGGATACTGGGTCTGCCATGCGCCACTCGTCGTGGGATAGTCGTCGAAGCCCGGCGTACCGGTCACATATGCCGCGCCTGAGCCGTCCACGGCAATACCGTACCCGGATCCCGGCCCCAGGTTCGCCGAGTAAACGAGCGAGGAACCTGCCGGATTCAACTTGGTCACAAAAACCCCACCCTGTCCGGCTTGACCGCTATATTGATACGATCCTTCTGTCGCTGGGTAGCCCGCCCCCGCGTTTCCGGTTACGTACACATCGCCTGCGGAATCCACGACGATAGCGTTTTCGTAAACTTGTGCGCTGGCTGCGGGAAGAGCCGTTGAATACACCAGCGAAGCCGCGCCGCTCTGCGTCGGATCGAACTTTGCCACCCAGCCGAAATTGTAGGAACCGCTGCTCGGCGTTGCGGCATAAGCCCCGCTTGTGGTGGGAAAATCGGTTGCGGACGAGTATCCGGTCAGGTACGCCTTGCCTTGGGAATCAACAGCAACCCCGTTGGCGAAGTTGTTGCCCAGGCTGCCTCCGATGTAGCTGACGTAGGTCAGCGCCGATCCGTCCGCACTGAGCCCGGCAATGAACCCGCTCCATGTGCTCGTCGGGGCGTTCGGCTCATAGGCATTCGCGGTAGTCGGAAGGGAGTTCTCACTGCTCTGATAAAGACCGGTCCCCGAAACGTAGACATTCCCCGAAGCATCGACTGCTATCCCGCTCGGAAAGAGGTCAGGGGAGCCAGACGCTCCAAGCTGCGCTGTGAAAAGGACATTTCCGTTCGGATCGATCTTCTGGATATAGGAGGAATACCCGCTCGAACCGGCCCCCGTTAAATAAACATTCCCAGCCGCGTCCGCGGTCGATGCGCCGATGTATTCGCCCGAACCGGGGAGGATCTCTCCATACACCAACACCTTTCCATACACCAGCACAGGATCGATCACCAGCGCCCGCGCATGGTCGTATTTCCCAAGGACAAACGAGACCGTTGCCGCCTGCTTCCCCGAAGATGAGGCAGCCTTCATGCGGTATCCGGCTTCCACCGGCTGCCGCGTTCCGTCAGCCGCAAGCTGATACGCCATCGGCTTCAGAAAGCGCATCTCCCGGTCGCCCGTCTTGAGTACCAGGTCACCCTGCGCATTCAGCCTGGCGTCACTCTGCCCATCCAGCGCAATCCGCACGGCGGCGGGATTCGCGCCCGCCGCCACGTCAACGTCGTACTCGAAGCGCCCCTCGCGCCCGTAAAAGGCCAAATCGATTCCGGGGTAAAGGGACCGGTACTGCACCCGGCCGAAGGTCGGTATATTGGTCTTCCAATCCGCCGGATTACCCGTGGGGAAATAGTCGTTGCGGCCCGAAAGCGGCTGTTCGCCGTTGAGCGCCACGCCAGAGCGCGCTCCCTTGAACGTCAGGTTCAGCTCGGATTCGATCGTCTTCCGCTCGACCGGACCGCCGGCTTTTGTGGCCCGCGGAAACAGCAGTGAAACCCTATGGGCGTTCAACCGCACCAAATAGCCGCCACTACGCGCAATGAACTTGGCATCCGACGAATCCTGGCCGGCATTCGGCTCAAACGCAAGCGCCGCACGTCGCTCCGTAATCTGGCGCGAAGTCCTCGTTGCCCGCTGGGCTGAGGTCTCTTTCTCCGGCTTTGCTCCTCCCGGCCCATCTGCAAATGCAGGCAGGCACGCCGTTGCGGGCGTGATCAGGAACACAAACATCGCGGCTGCGACGGTCGAGTTACCAAGGCAAAGCACCACCAGGCGGCGGAGCCAATAGCTTACAAGAATCAGAATCGAACGCATGATTATGGCCTCTAGCAAGACGAATTGGTTTGTTCTCTGGCGCAAGCAAAACGCCACCGTTGCGGCTGTCTATGGCAGACGCAATTCACCTTTGGCCAGCATCGTGGTGTGAGGCGAACACCCCCGATCAATGGGGATGAGTCGCCGCGATCACGGTGATGGAATGGAGCTGGATCGACGATTGTTTCGGCGCGGACCTTCCGCGCTTACTCATCAAATTGGGGGGAGAAAGGATTGCAGAAGGATTGTCACCCTGGCGGTATTAAATTGCAAGTGGAAAAATCGCTTTTTATCTTTGTAGGATTTCCGCGCTCTTTTTGTTGTATAGAAAGTAACCTCACAATTTTGAATGCTCAGGTTACAACTTGAGGTTGACTAGATGCAGATTTCTTGCGACTTAGCGCACACCCAGCGGCTTGGATAAGTACAGTCGAAGATCTTCGGCATTCAGCCCAGGAGAACCACTTTCGCAGTCCTTCTGTTGATATACCTGGAAAGGCTGACCCTTTCTCTGCCGCGCGCTCGCTCTCTTTGGTGCCGCGGGTTCCCTTGTCGCGGCCCCTGCGGCCGCTGCGGCTTACACCTTGGATTGGCTCACGTTACTTTCGTATTGTTGGTTTACGACATAGGTGATTTCCGGCTTCCGAACTTCACTGGACGCTCAACCATATCCTCGTCAACACCAACAAGACCAACAGCTCACTCCGCGACCAACGTCGCGTCCTCTACGATGCCCACAAGCGCATCTGTGCTGTAACAAAAGGGATAGAAAAACAGCCTCGTAAACCTAACAAAATGAACGGCCGGATCTTCCCCATCCAGCCATTCCAAAACGTGTGGGTTATTGAACGGAACGATAGCGTCCTTTATCATGCAATATCCGCAAGAAAGGACACTCTCCTCGGTAAGACAGGTGCTGGAATCGAATTCCGCGATCCCCACGAAGTGGTCGAACGACGGCACTTGGGTTACATCCGAATACAGCATTATCCGCCAACAGGCACATCGGTCATGAGTTAGATCGGGCAGAACGCAGCATTTCGGGCGCTGGCGGGATCCGACGGCCTTGCGCATGCGTTGCACTTCCCGAACCGCCTCGCTCGCGAGCTTTCGTTTCACCCGATCCCGCATAAAAGTTTCTTCGGCCTCGGGTAGATTTTCCTCGACCAACTGGCTCGTCTCTCGATGCTTCTGCTTGCCGCCAGATTGTATTCGTGGTTCATGTAACAATGCCCCACGAAACCGGCCCTTGCGCGCATGCGCATCTGACAGTGCAGCAGGTGCAACGTGACCGCGAGATTGCCGAGCGGCTGCGCGAGGTGACAACTGAGGCGGCGTTTGTCACTCACTCGGCCACCGCGCACGCGTTCAATGGCTAGGTTGTAACCTACGTTAATTCACTTGAATGAATCGATGATTCAGGGGGCTTTGAAGTTTCGATCCGTCAACTTAGGCGATAGGGCCACGCTGGCCCGCGAATGTCTTTCCTTCGTACAGATTCTCAAGAAATCGGGCTTCTTGACGACATGAATAAGATCAGGGTCAGCCGGATTTGAACTGCAAGCCGGTCTGTCCTTTCGAATCATCGATGCCGGCGCCGCACAATACCGTGGCGAAGCAGGAGAGTAGAGCGGATGCCAAGTCGAATGATGTTAGCGATTTCGATTCTACTTGTTAGCGCGCCAAGAATGCTCGCAGAGGCGTTGTGAGTCTGCCGACTACCATCTTGGCGCGAGCCGGGCGTACCCTTCTCCTCACTCTCTGCGCGGCAGTGGGAACAATCTTGCTAGTGCGCTTCGCTCCAGGGTTCTTCTCCGATTCCCTTGAGATGGATGCAAAGTATGCACAAGCGGCGCGATCCGAGATCCAGGCGGAAAACAACCAGCAACAGTCCGTCATACCGATCGCGATTCGAGAGGCGAGAAGCTGGCTTAAGGGTGACTTCGGAGAGTCGCGCGAATATCATGTGCCGGTTGCGGAGTTGATCGGCCCACGCGTGCGTGTCTCGGCTTTGCTTCTGGGCCAGGGCATCTCTTGCGGGTGGCTGCTTGCGGTCTGCGCCGCATTGACTATAAGCGGTCTGCGCCGGGGCGGGCTTGTGTGCGGTTTACCATTCACGGTTCTTCTGGCAATTCCAACGGCGGCCATGGCGACCGCCTGCATCCTTGCCGAAGCGGGTGGTCCTGTTCTCGTGCTTTCCCTCCTCATTGCCGCCAGGGAGTTCAAGTTTCTCCGCAACCTGTTGGAAGGCGCGTGGCGCTCTCCGCACCTCTTGCAGGGCAGGGCGCAGGGACTTTCGCCGCGGGCACTGGTGCGAATGCACATACTGCCAAACATAGCTCCGCAGCTGTGCGCTCTTGCCACACTGTCGATTGTGACTGCGCTAGGCGCGCTGGTTCCCATTGAGGTGATCTTCACAGTGCCGGGGGTGGGCCAGCTTGCGTGGTCTGCGGTGATGAATCGCGACCTTCCGGTGCTGGTTGCAATCAGTCTGCTGATGGCATCCGTCGTGGCCTTTGCGGGGATGCTCTCGACGCGCACTTTAACGTTGGAGGTGGAATGAAGAAGTGTTTGCCTGCCGCCGCGCTTTTGCTGCTCATCCTTGGTGGGGCGCTTGTGCTCCGGCTCGCGCCATACGACTATGCTTTTCAAGACCGCGATGCGACGATGGCTCCGTCCACGGCCCGGCATTGGACCGGGACCGACGAACTCGGCCGCGACCGCGCGGTTCGCGTCGCCGCGGCGCTTCTCATCGGATTGACGGGCGCCACCGTTGCGGCGGCAATCACAACCACGATCGCGGCCTGCTTCGGCCTGCTTGCGGCATTTAGCCCCGCATCGATAGCGGCCATCCTCATGTTCGTGAGCGACATCTTTCTGTCTTTGCCCTGGCTCTTCCTGTTGATGATGGCGCGCTCCTTGTTGCCGCTGACCGCCTCGCCGCTCGAGACGGCTGTGGCAACCTTCCTGGTTCTCGCCGCCCTCGGCTGGCCGGCCTGCGCGCGGGCCATCTATCGCGGCGCGTCGGTGCTTCGTTCGGCCGAGTGGTTGATATACGGTCGCGCATGCGGCCTCAAGCCGCGACAACTTGTCCGTCTGCATATCCTGCCTCATCTGCGTCCACTGATTCTGCCGCAATTTCTCATTTGCGTGCCGGCGTTCGTCGTGGCGGAGGCCAACCTGGGCGCGCTCGGGCTCGGGGTTGGGGAGCCGATGCCGTCCTGGGGTGCGATGCTCCTGGAACTGGACAACTCCGCCCTGCTGGCGCAGTCCCATTGGGTGTATCTGCCGATTGCGCTGCTGGTGGCCGTTCTGCTGATTCTTGAATCCTTCGCCAGGGAGGGCGAAACCAATGCGTAGCCTGATGCATCCTTCGTTTGTGCTTGCCAGTCTTCTGGCGCTCCTTCCGGTTACTGCTGCATGCCAGGCTGCTCCGAGGCAGCCCCGGGAACTCGCCTGGGCAATTCACTACGACCCGAAGACCTTCGACCCGGCGAAGGTGGACGATGAGGCTTCGGAACTGGTGCGCTATCTTACGGGCGGTGTGCTCTTGAGGCTCAACCGTCAAACGCAACAGCCCGAGCCGCAGCTCGCCGAGAGCTTTCACGTCTCGCCTCAAGGCACGGCGATCGTCTTCAAGCTGCGCGACGGACTGCGTTTCTCAGACGGAACCGCGTTGACCTCGGCGGATGTCGCGTGGTCGCTGCGGAGGGTGCTGGCGCCTTCAACGCAGTCGGTGGTCGCGGAAGAGTTCATTTCGCCAAACGAAGTTACGATCGACACGCCGGATAAGCTCACGGTGAGGGTGCACCTCGCGAAACCCGTCGTTGGAGTAGGCAAGATCTTCGATGAGATCGCCATCGAGCCGGCCAATCGCCCCAGCGAAGGACGTGTAACCTCGGGGCCATTCACGGTGGCCGAGTACAAGCGTGGCCAATATGTGCGCCTGAGCCGTAATCCGAACTATTGGGACCACGACGCCGCCGGCGCGACCTTGCCTTACGCGGCTGGCGTCCGGCTCGATATCCAAAACAACCGTGAGGAGGAGATTTCCCTCTTCCTGCGCGGAGAGTACGACGTGATCGATCGCCTCTCTCCGGAGTATTTCGGCATTCTGGCTCAAAAATCGCCGCAGTCCGTTCACGATCTTGGCGCCTCGCTCAATACGGAGCAACTCTGGTTCAACCAGTCTTCGGGCGCGCCCTTGCCGGACTTCGAGAAAGCGTGGTTTCAGAATCGAGGCTTCCGCGTTGCGGTCTCCGAGGCGATCCATCGCGCCGACCTGGCCCGCATCGCGTACCAGGGCCATGCCACGCCGGCGTTCGGCTTCGTGTCACCGGCCAACAAGGTTTGGCACAACGACGATCTGAAGTATCCGCGCGAAGGCGTTGCGGATGCCAATCGGATGCTGGCCGCGTCGGGATTTCATCCGAGCGGCAATCGGCTTTACGACTCCGCGGGGCACCCTGTGAAGTTTTCCATTGTGACCAATTCCGGCAACGCGGCGCGGCAGAAGATGGCTTCGATGATCCAGCAGGACCTGGCCGCCATTGGTATGCAGGTTACGATCGTGGCTCTCGATTTCCCGGCGCTGATTGAGCGGTTGCTGCACAAGCAGGACTATGAGGCATGTCTATTGGGATACATGAATGCCGAGCCGGATCCGAGCTCGATGATGAATCTGTTGCTGAGTTCCGCGCCGAACAATGGATGGAATCCATCGCAAAAGACTCCGGCAACGGCATGGGAAGCGGAGATCGATAAGAACATGCGGCTTCAGGCAGGCAGTGGTTCTCAGCAGGCCCGCAAGCTGGCCGTGGATCGAGTACAACAAATCGTGGCCGACCAGCAGCCGCTCATTTACCTGGTCTATCCGAATGTGCTCGAGGCCGTCTCGCCGCAATTGCACGGTGTCCAACCGTCGATTCTCTCGCCAGGCCCGGTGTGGAAGATTGCGTCCCTCCGCCGCCAGGGGGGCGCGCGATGAGCGTGCCGCTGATGCAGGTGCGCTTGCGGGCGGACTATGGAAGGCGGTGCGTCCTCAACGATGTGCGGTTCGATCTTCGCGCCGGGGAGGCGCTGGGGATGGTTGGCACCAGCGGCGCCGGAAAAACCACGCTGGTCATGGCGCTGCTTGGTCTGCTTCCGTGGCGCGGAGGCAACGCTTCAGGAGAAGTTCTCATCGATGGAAGCAATCTGCTCACTATGCGCGCCCGCGAAGCGCGTCAGATCCGCGGGAACAAGATCGCTCTTGTTCCGCAAAGTCCCATGACCGCGCTCAACGCGGCCGTTTCTTTGCGATCCCATTTTGAGGAAGCCTGGCGCGCCCACGAATCGACGGGACGGAAAGCGCTGGAATCGCGCCTGCACCAACTGATGCACGAGGTGCAACTGCCCACCGGTGACGTTGGCTTTCTCGGCAGAAAGCCCGGCCAAATCAGTGTTGGGCAAGCGCAGAGAGTGTTGATTGCATTGGCCCTTTTGCATCGTCCCTCGATTCTGATAGCCGACGAGCCGACCAGCGCCCTGGATCCGGTTACTCAGGCTGAGATTGTAAGGCTGTTGAGGGATTTGAACCGCCGTACCGGAACCGCGCTGCTCTACATCTCTCACGATCTGGTGTCGGTCTTGCAGTTGTGCGACAGGCTCGCCGTGCTCGACTCGGGCGTGATCGCCGAGTGCGTGCAGGTGGCGCAGATCGGGCAGGCACAGCATCCCGCGACTCTTTCCCTGCTCCATTCTCTTCCTGTGCCGGTACGAGATCTGCTGTCTCATTTCAGCTCAAAATCGAGTGAGCCTGGTCCAGGCGAAGGATCACGAGCTTGGGCACCCGGAGTCGTCGCTCAAGAACCGATGGAGGAGACTCCGGCGGTTACAACTGTCTGATTCCGGGAATCGTTGCCACGAAGCCGGAGGTAACGTACACCAAACTACACTAAAGATTAAAAAGTACTCAAATCGGTAATGTAAGGATTCTCATTTCTTACCTTCGTAATATGAAGATTCTTCCCTTCGCTCCGAAAACCTCCTTGTGTGGCAGCGCCAGCATAAGAAATCTCTAAAAATCTGGGGTGGCGCAAAAGGAGAAGAAAAAATGAAATGCAAGCAAACCTGGAGCGCTATGCGGGGAACAATCCTGACAATGTGCGCATTGACGTTGAGCGCCAGCCTGGCATTTGCCGGCTCAAACAAGATCTCGAAAGACCAGACAGGGAAGACTTCCGGCCAGGTCGATGGGATTGCCTCGCACAAGATTTCGAAAGACCTGGTAGGGAAGGCTTCCGGCCAGGTCGATGTAATTGTGCAGTTCAAGCAAGCGCCCACCGCATATCACCACGAAAAGGTGTTGAGCCGGGGCGGCAAAATCAAGCGGGAGCTCGGCCGCTTCAAGGGCGGCGCTTACACCATGCCGGCCTCGGCACTGGAAGATCTGGCTAACGATCCCGACGTCGTATACATCACACCGGATCGTCCGCTGAGCGGGGCGAGCACAAGCTCATCGGCCTGGACCCTCGACTACCATAGCGAGACGATCAACACCTCGGCAGCCACGGCAGTGGGCCTGGATGGGACCGGCATCGGCGTGGCGATAATCGACAGCGGAGTCGCCAACGTCCCTGACCTGACCCGCAGCAACGTCGTATTCAGTCAAGACTTCACAGGCGACAAGGTGAACGGGGCCGCCGACCAGTACGGCCACGGCACGCATGTAGCTGGCATCATTGCGGGAAACGGGAATGCTTCCACCGGACCGAACGACTTCTACACGTTCAAAGGCATTGCCCCGAACGTGAGCATCGTCAACCTTCGGGTGCTCGACGTGAATGGCTCGGGTTCCTATAGTGAGGTCATCGCGGCCATTCAGACCGCCATCCAGTTGCGGAGCACCTACAACATCCGCGTCATCAACCTTTCGCTCGGCGGCCCGGTTTGGGAAAGCTACACGGCCGACCCACTGTGCCAGGCCGTGGAACAGGCGTGGCAGGCGGGCATTACCGTTGTGGTTGCGGCGGGCAACTACGGCCGCGACAACAATGCGGGCACCACTGGCTACGGCACCATCACCTCTCCGGGGAACGACCCGTATGTCATTACTGTGGGCGCAATGAATACTATGGGCACACCGGATCGAACGGACGATGTGCCGGCGACTTACAGTTCCAAGGGGCCGACATTCGGGGATCAGGTGATCAAACCCGACCTGGTGGCTCCGGGCAACCTCATCGTCTCCCTGTACACTCCAGCGGACACTCTGAATCAGGAGAACCCGGGCAATGAGGCGCCCACCTCTCTTTACCAGACCAACGGCACCGGCGCCACTTCCAGCAGCTACTTCATTCTGAGCGGGACTAGCATGGCCACGCCCATGGTAACCGGCGCAGCGGCTCTGATGCTGCAACAGAACCCGGACTTGACGCCCGATCAAGTCAAAGCAGCGCTGATGCTCACGGCCTTCAAGGGCCTGCAACAATACGCGACAATCACCGATCCGACCACCGGCCAGACTTTTAACGAGCAGGCCGACGTCTTTACGGTTGGTGCTGGCTATCTGGACATCCAGGCCGCGTTGGCAAACACCAACCTGGCCCCCCCTACGGTGGGCAGCGCCCTCTCACCTTTCGCGGTGGAAGGCCCTAACGGCAATGTCGCCCTCGTAGTGAACGGCCCATCCGTGCTCGGAAGCAACGCGGTCCTTTGGGGCACCGGCGCAATGTGGGGAAACGCTGTTCTCTGGGGTACCGGCTCGACGGCCGGTGAGGCGGTTCTCTGGGGTACCGACTCGACAGCCGGTGAGGCGGTCCTCTGGGGTACCGGCTCGACAACTGGTGAGGCTGTCCTGTGGGGTACCGGCACAGCTGCCGGTGAGGCCGTTCTTTGGGGCACTGGCTCGACGGCGAGTGAGGCTGTTCTCTGGGGCACAGGTTCGACGGCTGGTACCGCCGTTCTCTGGGGTACCGGTTCGGCGCTGGATCAAGCGGTCGCCGTCCTTTGGGGCACCAGCAGTTTGCAGGCTAACAGTGTCCTCTGGGGTACCAAGAACTGAACCAACAACGGGAAGAGACCTCAGATGGTATTTGCTCGACCATGGCTACAGTCGAGCAAATACCCCTCGGGGTGAAATGGTTCATTTCCACCGTGTCCGACGGTCCGCGCATTGTACGGGTGGCAGGGCTTCGATTGGCCTGTAGTCACCGGATGACAAACAGTAACTTGCACTAAGGTTTGCCAAGATGGAGTTTTCCATGCCAATTCGAGCAAGAATCTTTATCGCCATCACCGCAGCGATTGGAGCCGGGGCGCTTGTGACATCCTGCCTGCACTGGCACTCCGACGATCTGGTGAAGTTTGGCTGCTACCTTTTGATCGCGATTCTGGCGTCCACGATGAAGGTTAGGTTGCCAGGCATGGAGACTACCATGTCTGTGAACTTCCTCTTCGTTCTCCTCGGCGTTGTGGAACTTTCGCTGGCCGAGACGTTGGTCATCAGTTGCACGGCCGCAGTGGTGCAGAGCCTGTGGAAAACTTCGAAACGACCGGAACCGGTTAAGGTTCTTTTCAATGTCTTCAGTTTGGCTTCCAACGGCGTTTGGATGACTTACTTCGCCTATCGCTTAGCGGCGGGGCCTCTCAGACACAGCATGCCATTGTTGCTCCTTGTGGCTGGATTGACGTATTTTCTGACAAACAACGTTCCCCTCGCCGTCGTCATCGCCCTGGTCGAGAAGCGCCCGCTTCGCGGAATCTGGGCGGAAACGCACTTCTGGACCCTTCCCTACAACCTGGCAGGTGCTGCCTTGGTGGGTCTTATCAGCTTCTGCAACCGTTACGTCGGTTGGCAGAATGCGCTCCTGATTGTGCCCGTAATGTACGGCATCCACAGGTCCTTTCAACTGTACCTGGCGCGCCTGGACGACCAAAAGAAACGCGTCGCGATCGAAGAGTTGCAAGTAGCAGCCGAAAAGCACCATGTCGAGCAGGTTTGCGCGCTCCATCTGCGCACGATCGAAGGCCTGGCTCTGGCCATCGACGCCAAAGATCATACGACCCATCAACATCTGCATCGCGTGCGCAC
>Ga0302189_10001610_pt1 | contig 18781 bp, 8 predicted proteins | sample II_Bog_E2_2_FD_194551 | JGI IMG/M metagenome (GOLD analysis project Ga0302189, IMG submission 194551) | Peat permafrost microbial communities from Stordalen Mire near Abisko, Sweden - II_Bog_E2_2 | ecosystem: Environmental > Terrestrial > Soil > Wetlands > Peat | place: Sweden: Abisko, Stordalen...
TTGGCCCCCAGAATTCCCCTCGGGATTTCGGCATCCGCGCGAGCGAACAGCCTTCGTGCCGATGCCAGAAGCAGCCGTGAACGAAAATGACCTTCCGGCGAGGGCGAAACACAAGATCGGAACAACCGGGTAGGTTCCTAACGTGGAGCCGGTACCGATACCCCATGGCGAAGACAAGTTTGCGAATAAACAGCTCGGGACGGGCGCCCTTGGAACGGACCCGCGCCATAACCTCGGAGCGCTTCGATTGAGGAATGGTGTCCACACCTTCTGTAATTCTCCAGACTTCTCAACGAGCAACGGATTGTCCTCATTACAGCACGATGAAGCTTTCCCCAACCTGTGCAAATTGAGGCCGGAATCCAATAAGGAACTGCGGTGAAATGCGCGATCCTGAATTGGGAATCGGAGGGTTAGAAGGCCGCAGAGTCGCGCCTCGCGGGGAGAACTTCGGTTTCTCCTGAAAAACGCCGCAGTGTACCGGAGTATTTCTGGAATGATGCCAAATCGCATAAGCGTGTTTCCACGGGCGGATGGGGTTGAGCCGATGCCTTAAGAACGAGACTTCAGGCACCCGGCGGAAAGAATGCCCGAGCGGCTGGCGCCAATGCTAATCCCTGGACAAGCGCGCGTAGAGGAACGCTGGCTGCGGGGCGTGCGGATGGCGGTGGGGAGGCCGGGGGAGATGGAGAGATAGGGAATAGGGAATGGGGAATAGGGAGGGGTTGTGACGGTTGAACGTTGATGGGTGATGAATGAACAAGGGATTCTTGCAGGGAATTATGTGGGTTTGGGGTACGCTTTGGATCAGAGACAAAAAAAGATGCTTGAGTGGAACGGAAGGCGGGAGTAGCCTTCCTGATCTTGAACAGGCCATCTCCGCGGCGCGGGCGCGCAGGGGAGACGAAGCGTACCGGATTTTAACCAGTGATAACGACATGATACTGACTAACCGGTGTTGGGAGGAGTAATCCCGGAGCGGGATTGCCTCATGCTCCTTTTCTGCTGGCGCGCGGGTTTGCGGGCGACGGCCGGAAACGACGGAGAGATGGCGAAAGTGCTGAAGGAGTTGGCAACGGACGTTGTAAGAAGCGAAGCGGGCAGTTCAACGCGCAGAACGACTCGGAAACGTGTAAGCCCGGGCGAGAGGACCTGCGAGGACGGAACGGAGCGGCTGCGGTGCGCGGCGAACCGGGTGGTGGGGGAGAAGTCGGAAGAAATAGTGGGTGCGCTGTCAGACAAGGCGGTGAAGGGCGACCTGGCCAGCGTGAAGGCTCTGGTTGAGTTTGCGGAAGGGAGAAAACCGCAGGCAGAGGCGAAGAAGAAGCGGGACGGGCTGACGCCGGCTCAGGAGCTGATGGAGGACCTTCGATTGCATGGAGAATGGAAAGGAGAACAGGAGGAAGGCTTCGGGGAGCTGGGCTGGGGAGGCTTGGAGCCGGAGGACGGGGACTGAGGGACTTAGGGACTAGTGTTTAGTGGTTGGTGGTTAGCCGGGTGCGCCGGGTCTTGGGAACGGGGCCTGGGGCACCTGGCGGGAGCGCGGGACCGGCGCCGGACTGTTCAGGGGGAAAAGGGGGAGGGTGGCCAAGAAAGGTAGTGTGCTAACAATCTCTTGATTAAATAGCCATTCGGCGCTACTATTCCTCTTTCCCTCTCTTCCCCCGTCTCCGATGACACTGACGAAATGCTGGACCTGCCAAGGAAGGCACGGAAGCTCCTGTAACCGCGGAACTCGATTTCGCCAGGGGACTCTTCCTGAGAACCATGCGGATTGGAAACTCAGCGGCAACCGAGCCGGAGTTCGGTCCCGACGTGATTGAAATTGAGACAACGTTGAAATGGAGGATCTAAAGAGATGGGAATGCCACCAATCCCCGCACCCCCCGGCAATGTGAACAAAATCAATCCCCGGGAGGCTGGTATGGTTGTGGCCGCCGGGGCAGTAGGCGGATTCGTGTTTTGGATCATTGCCAAATGGACTGAAACCTCTCTGCCAACTGTTTTCGGTTCCGCTACGGTTCCAGTACTGATGTTTCTTGGCGCAATTGCGGCGCTCATAGGTGTATATTTTCTGACCGCATCCGACACCACGGCTGTGAGGACCTACATCTTTGCATTACTTTGCGGCGTGGCCTGGGATCCAATGATTAACTCAGGCGTTCAGATTGTTACCAATGCCGCGGTAAAAAGTCAGACAGACGATCTGGGAAACAAAGTTCAACAGATGAAGGATGCAACGAAGACCGGCGACGTGTCTCAAATTACCTCTGCCGTTCAGCAAACCGTACCGGCTGTAACCGCGATCTTAAATAACTCGACCGATGTTGCCGATGCGGCCAAGCGGACCGAAATTGTGGATAAGTCGAGGCAGGCTATTGGCGAGTTGCAAACAAGCGCAGCCAAGGCTCCGGAATCTTCTGTCGACGCTCTCAAAAACATAACTCTTGCGGCGGATAAGTCTGGGCAGTCCGCTGTGGGAATCGATGCTATCCAAACGCTTGACACAATTGCTGGGGACGCAGTACGCAGCAAGAACGTTCCTCTATCGCAGCGAATTCGGACGTCGCTCGATTACGTTGTCAACAACTCGAATAACCCCGCAATCCAGAGCGCGGCAAAATTGACGCTCGGTGAGCTGAACAGCGGCGCGAGGTGAGTTTACGGCGCGGTGCGAGCGCAATGTTGGCGCCTCGTTTCCGGGACTCAAAGGCAAGAGTTGGGTCACCGGGCGGGATGGATCCTATACCTGTTTGTTTGCGGTAAGGATTGGGTAAGGCCCGGGCCTAAAGGCCGCGCATTGAAGTGCTGCATTCAGGGGCATGAATGCCCCTTCTCCCTCCGAAGGTAGTGTGAAAAGGCCTGCGGCTTAGTCGTGCGGGAGTTCCAATGCGCTGGTCAGGCTGGAGACCTTCTCTACTCCATGGGTGCGGCACCAGGATTCGAGGCCCTTGGCGAGGCGCTCTACGGCTCTTGGGTCGGCGTAGCTGGCGGTGCCTACCTGGATGGCTGTCGCGCCGGCGAGGAGGAACTCCACGGCGTCTTCCGGAGTAATAATGCCGCCCATGCCCAGGATGGGGATTTTGACGGCGCGCGCCGTTTCGTAAACCATGCGGAGAGCGATGGGCTTGATGGCGGGGCCGGAGAGACCGCCGGTGATGTTGCTGAGTCGGGGCTGGCGGGTTTCAGAGTCGATGGCCATGGCGAGGAAGGTGTTGGTTAGGCTGACCGCGTCCGCGCCTGAGTCCGCGGAGATTTTTGCCATGTGCGCGATGGATGTGACGTTGGGCGAAAGCTTGACGATGAGGGGACGCTGGGCGGCGGACTTGGCGCGGCTGACCAGATACTCGAGCGAACCGGGGTCTGCGCCGAATGCCATACCGCCCGCGTGGACATTGGGGCAGGAGACGTTGAGCTCATAGGCGGCGATGCCTGGCGCCTGGTTGAGATGCTCGATGACGCCGATGTATTCGCCAACCGTATAGCCGAATACGTTGACGATGACCTTGCAGTTTGGATAGCGCTGGAGCGGCGGCAGCTTGCGCTGAAGGTAGTCGACGACGCCGACGTTTTGCAGGCCGATGGCGTTCAACATTCCGGCGGCGGTCTGGATGATTCGCGGAGCGGCGTGTCCGGCCATTGGTTCGAGCGAGATGCCCTTGGTGACGAATCCGCCGATGCGGTCGAGCGACAGGATTTCTTCGAACTCGATGCCGTAGCCGAATGTGCCGCTGGCGGCGATGACCGGGTTGACCAGTTCGAGGCCGGCCACCCGAACTGTCATGTCTGGCTTCACGCGGGGGTTCCTTGAGGGGCTAGGGATCAGAGATCAGAGATCAGGGATCGGTCGGTGGCTTGGTTGCTTTCGTCAATTGGTGGCCTACCGCGCCAACAGCTGATTGACGCAGACAAGCTAAGCGGGCGTGACAGCCAGATGCACTGGGGCCACAGGTCCATGATACTCGCCTGGGGATAAGGGGCGTTCCGTATTGCAGGGTGATTGAAGGTGAGAAATTAGCCTATTTTTATGGGTGACCTACTTGGAGCCGCCCGGATACGGCAGTGCCGCCGAAGACTCGGGAAGAGCGGCGGTGTATCAGAGATTCACGACGAGCTCGAAGTATCGCTCCCTGCTCATGCCGGCGGTTCGGAGCAGGTTCTTTATCACGAAGACCGGAACTTCGTGATAAGCAGGAATGACGAGCGGACGGGTGACGCCGGACTTGGTGTAAATGAGATGATCTCCGCGCTGCCGGTCGAAGGAGAATCCATCCCGCTCGAAGACATTGACCAGCAGCGCATAGTGAGCGTGGCGGAGAGCGGGCATTACCGAACGCTGGCCGTCTCCCGGCCGAGCGCAACAAATTCCGGGGCCTCCCAGGAATCGCCCTTCCGTTTGTAGCCCGACTCGTCAAGGATTGCATCCAGCGCGCCCACATCCGAACTCGTCTCCAGAAAGCCCTGCACCGCATCCTGGATATTCCTGCGGGCATCCTCGATGGTGGCGCCGCAGCTCGAAATATCAAGTTCCGGAACGTAGGCAACATACGTTCCGGCCTCCTTGAAGGTGTGGACTGTATATGCAATATCCTGCATCGCGTGTCCCTCCCGTTTGGTCGTGATCAAGCGGTTACGGGTTCGTTGGCGGTCACTCGGACCGGGGTTAGCCATCCGAAGCGGTCGGGCTTGAGGCCGTTGGCGATGCCGAAGAATTCGTCGGCGATTTTTTTAGTGATTTCGCCGGGTTTTCCGTCGCCGACGAGGATGCGATCGATGGAGCGGATGGGCGAGACTTCGGCGGCCGTGCCGGTGAAGAAGACCTCGTCGGCGATATAAAGCAGCTCACGGGGCAGCGCCTGCTCGGTGACCGGATAGCCCAGGTGGCGGGCGATGGTGAGGACCGAGTCGCGGGTGATGCCGGAGAGGGCTGAGTTGGCCAGCGGCGGGGTGTAAAGGACGCCGTTGCGGACTACGAAGATGTTTTCGCCGGAGCCCTCGCTGACCAGGCCGTTGACGTCGAGGCCGATGCCCTCCTGGTAGCCGTTGATCTCGGCTTCCATGTGGATGAGCTGGGAGTTCATGTAGTTTGCGCCGGCCTTGGCCAGGGCGGGCATGGTGTTGGGGGCCAGGCGGTTCCAACTGGAGATGCAGACATCCGCGCCGTTGTTGCCGGGGAGGTATTTGCCCCAGGGGAAATTGGCGATGTAGATCTCGATCGGCGAGCCCTTGGGGCTGACGCCGATTTCGCCATATCCGCGCAGCGCGACGGGCCGGATGTAGCAGGGTGTAACGCCATTGGCTTCAATTACATCGACCACTGCCGCGCAGAGCTCCTCCAGGTTGAAGGGCAGTTCCATGCGGTAGATTTTGGCCGAGTCGAGCAGGCGCTGCATGTGTTCGGGGAGACGGAAAACGGCTGAGCCGTGGGGTTGGCTGTAACAGCGGATTCCCTCAAATACGCTGGAGCCGTAATGGACAACGTGGCTCATGACATGGATGGTGGCGTCTTTCCAGGGAATGAGGTTTCCGTTGTACCAGATTTTCGAGGTGGTTTGGATGGGCATTGGGGATGCGATACTCCTTCGTCCGCGCCGCGCGCGGATATTTAACAGCGTAACCCGATTCGATGCAGCTTGTCACGGGCGGCGTTGGGTTGGCAAGGGGTGGGGTTACCGATTTGACACTGCCGGTAACCAAATTGGACCGATAAGGCGGAGTGTAGCCCGGCACGAAGAATGCCTGGATGTTTGGGAGATTCGGGGTGAGAAGGTCACCGGTGTTGGGCCTTGCGCCGCGCGGGGTGGGCGCGGCGCAAGGCTGTTGGAGTTGCTACTGAGCCGTGTAGGTGTAGACGGTGGGCTGCCATGCTCCGCCGATGTAGGAGTAGAGCGTGGCGTAGATGGTCTCCCCGTTGGTGGGAAGGCCGGATACAGTTACTGAAGTGGCAGTGGTTGAACCGCCGGCGTAGAGGTTCTTCGCAGCCGCGCCAGAGGTACCTGTGCCGATGTTGAGCCAGTAGTGAGTTGCCGGGTTGCCGGGCGACCATGTGAACGTGACCGTGGAGCTAGTTAGCTGGGTGGTCGGGCTGGGGGTTGTTAGCACGGCGGGCGTGGGCGACCCGCTGGCGGTGTAGGTGTAGACGGTGGGCTGCCAGACTCCGGCAATGTAGGAGTACAGCGTAGCGTAAATCGTCTCGCCATTGGTGGGAAGCCCCGTGGCGGTAGCTGAAGTTAGCGTGGTTGAGCCGCTGGAGTAGAGGTTCTTCGCGTTTGCGCCGGAAGACGCGGTGCCCAGATTGAGCCAGTAGTAATTCACTCCCTCGCCGGCCGTCCATGTAAAGGTGGCGCTGGCGCCTGCCAGTTTGTTGGTCAAGGCGGGTATTGAAGGCTGAACGCTCCATGCATTCGAAACCGTGTTATACGCATACACGGTTGAGTAGTAGTTAGTTCCGTCATAGCCGCCGGCCAGGTAAAGAATTCCGTCGATTACGTCGGCACCCATACCCTGGAGCGCAACAGGCATGGGAGCCAGTGTGCTCCATCCGGTCGCCGGGTCGTATACATCCAGTGTTGAAGAGGCTACGCCGGAGAAGTTCAGGCCGCCAGCAATGTAAAGTCTGCCGTTGATGACGCCGCCCGCGCCACCAGCATGGGAGTTTGGGCCGGAGGCAAGGCTGGTCCAGCTATTGGCTACCGGATCGTAAACATCGAGGAGCGCAGTGTAGCCGCTGAATCCGTTGCAGGGCGTGAAGACGTATAGCAGGCTATTGATTGCGCCCGCGACGCCGCAGGCGCTCAGGTGCGGCATTGGGGCAAGACTGGTCCAGAATTTCGATACCGGATTGTAGGCTTCAAGCACGTTGTAAGGGACGGATGGGCCCCATCCTCCGGCGACATACACCTGGCCACCAACCGAGGCGGCAGCACCCTGGTATCGGGCGGTGGGCATGGGGGCCATGGTGGCCCAGGTATTGCTTCCGGGGTTGTATTGCTGCATGGTGTTTTCGCGGGTGACAGTTTGCCCGTGGCCTCCGGCAACGTAGAGCATTCCATCTCCAGGCGCCGATGCCATGGCCAGGTTTACCGGAGTGGGCATGGCTGCCCCCGCCGACCAGGTATCCTCGCCGGACGCGCTGAGGATCTCCAACGATCCAAGAATGCCCCCGACATTTGAGCCGCCGACCACGTAGAGCGAGCCATTGACAGCCACCCCGGATGAGAATGAGAGGGCCGGAGAAAGGCTGAGCACAGCCGGGACGGGAGCGCCGGACGCGGTAAAGGGGTAGACGATGGGCTGCCAGGCTCCTGAAATGTAAGAGTAGAGCGTGGCATAGAGGGTTTCGCCGAATTGCGGAATGCCGGTAACCGTCGCTGTGAGCGCTGTAGTTGAACTGCCTGCATAGATGTTCTTTGCGCCGGATGACGTGGCCGAGGTCCCGAGGTTGAACCAGTAGTGGGAGATGCCGGTGCCGGGCGACCAAGTAAACGTGGTGCTTGCAGTGAGCTTAGTGGCCGGCGAGGGCGCGGTCAGCACCGCCGGGCCTGTGGCGTAGAAGGTGTAGACAGTGGGCTGAAAGACTCCGGCGATCTTGGAATAGAGCGTGGCATAGATGGTCTCGCCGTTGGTGGGCAGGCTGGTTACGGTTTCAGTGAGGACCGTGACCGGGCCTGAACTATAGAGGTTTTTCGCGTTGACCCCGGAAGCGGCGGTGCCGAGGTTGAGCCAGTAGTTGGTAACTCCTTCGCCGGCGGACCAGGTGAAGGTAACGCTGGAGGCGGCAAACTGACTGCCGGGAGTGGGCGATGTGAGCGCCGCCGCCTCTGTAACGACGGGCACCTGATATCCAACCGCGGTGAGGAGGTTGATTTCTCCACCGCCGTCGTTGAGAATCGTCAGGCCCCCATCCTCGCCGGGGCAGCCGTATGCATCCTGTATCGCAATGTTCGGTCCGCAATCGGCAATGTAAGCAAAGTCGGCGTAGTCTGCGCCATTGTCCAGAGTGTTGTAGTACTTCGGCTCCGCGGCCAGGCCTTTGGCTCCGTCCGTGCCGCCTCCGTCGTAAGAGAAGTATGCGCCGGCTGTGGTGCTGAGAGAGCTGTCGAGGACAATATCTCCCGCAGCGGAATAGCGGTACAGGTCGACCGCCGAAGGGGTGTTCGCAGCTTCGAAGTTGCAACCGTCGGTGAGGCCGGAGCCGGTTGAGTAGATGCACGAGGAGGTCCCGAGGACTTCGTCGGTCTCATGTTCCACCACGGCGTAGAAGTCGTACGCGCCTGAGGGCTCCGATCCGCCCAGATTGTCGTAGTAGAGCGTTATTCCGGGGTCGTTGGTAACGGTGATGAGCCCGTTGTAGCATCCGTTGCTGCCCGCGGTGCATGCACCCATGCTGGAGGTGTTGCCCGTCAATCCTGGGTAGCCGAGAGCGGCGGCGAGGGCGGATGTGACCTCGACGTGGCCGCTGCCGTAGGGCGTAGCGTCGTAGGTGGCCAGCGCGGACAGCGCGGAAGTCTGGATGGGGCTCTTGTGGGCGTTGCCGGCAAGGGCGGCGACGTATTGGTCGTAAGTAATAAAGTTGTAGTATTGATCGCTCTCGCCCAGCCCCGTAGTGCCGAAGGTGATGTAAATGTTGGCGTTGGCATTGGTGAACGTGCTGTTGTAATAGCCGGCGACCGTTATGTTCAGGTAGTTGCAGATGGCGGTCGATACGCTTGGATCGCAGGTATATACGATTCCGGAGCCGGTGTTCACGGGCGTTAGATCGGGCCGCACAGCGAACTGAGGCGCAAGGCGTTCGCGCAGCTGGCTTGAGCCAGGAAGGCCGCTTGCAGGCAGCATGATGCTGGTTCGCTTTACCGGCGCGGCGGGCTGGACGGCGGCGGATTCGGCGCCTTGCGCGTGAGCGGGGCGGCAGGGGAGGCACGGCAGCAAAAGGGCGCAGGCTGCGAACGGCAGAACGGTTTGAAGGAGGGTCGAGAAACGGCGGTTTTCCATGATCGAATAGCTTCCTTGGCGCGGTTTGACGCCGGTGATGGATATGTGGGGAATCAACCTCGCGAGCGGTGTGTGGCGGAGGCAGTTTGGATGCGAGGCGGGCTGATTGCCACTGAGAGCCTGCGCGATGTTTCGGGCAAGTGGGCGCATCGGACGCCAATCTTCACGGAGACCTCGACGACGAGAAAATGGAGGGCCCGGAGAAGCCTGTAACGGCGGTGGGGAAGCGTGCATTGCAATGCCGGCGCGGAGAGGGAATCTCAAGACCGGCAAATCGGTGGAAAACGGCCTGCTATCCCTTCGCAATCGACGGCGAGTAACAGTTTCAAGCCGGGGAGGGCCGGAGGAACGGGGCAGGGTTTTGTGAGACTACCGGTTTGCGGATGAGACTGTCAACGAAAATGAGGGCCAGTGATGAACATTTGGCACGCCGCTGGCGCCGACGACTGTACGGGGCACGGTCCCTTCAACATGCCCGCTCGATTCAATTACGCCAATTTCCCTGGCCACCGCAGGGTCAGCAGCCGACGTGGGTAATGGTGTAGTTTTCGGGTTATCGACAAATCGCCCGGAACCCGGCTTTTCGACTCTGCGCCTTGCCTATTTTCCAGCCTCCCGCCGCGCTTGCGGTTCGCGGCGAGAAGCTGTTTGGTTCGCTACTGGGCAGTGTACGTGTAGACCGTGCCCTGCCAGGCTCCCGCAATGTACGAGTAGAGAGTGGCGTAGATTGTCTCTCCGTTGGTGGGAAGGCCGGTCAGTGTTACTGAGGTCGCCCCATTTACACCGACGGAGTCGATGTTCTTCGCACCTGCACCCGAGGCTGCTGTGCCGAGATTGAGCCAGTAATAGTTGACATTGGCGCCCGGCGTCCATGAGAAGGTTTGCGAAGAGCCTGTCAGCGTATTGCCGGGCGTGGGAGTGGTCAGCGTTGCGGCTGTCTGCGGTCCGTAGGAGGTGTAGGTGTAAACGGTTGGCTGCCAGGCGCCGGCAATGTAGGAGTAGAGGGTGGCGTAGACCGTCTCACCGATGGGGCTGGAGGGCAAATCGCTTACGGTTACCGAGGTGGCCGTGGTTGGAGCGCCGGAATAGATGTTTTTCGCATTCGCGGGGGAGGAAGCAGTGCCCAGGTTGAACCAGTAGTGAGTTACACCACTGCCCGGCGACCACGTGAACGTGACCGAGGTGCTTTTCAGCGCGCTACCGGGTGCGGGTGAGGTTAAGGCGGCGGGCGTCGGTGATCCGCTGGCGGTGTAGGTGTAGATGGTGGGCTGCCAGGCCCCGGCGATGTACGAGTAAAGCGTGGCGTAAATGGTTTCACCGTTGGTGGGGAGGTCAGTTACGGCTACCGAGGTTGCCGTGGTTGAACTGCCGGAGTAGATGTTTTTTGCATTCGCGGGGGACGAAGCAGTGCCCAAGTTGAACCAGTAGTAAGTTACACCACTGCCCGGCGACCACGTGAACGTGACCGAGGTGCTTTTCAGCGCGCTACCAGGTGCGGGTGTGGTTAAGGCGGCGGGCGTCGGTGATCCGCTGGCGGTGTAGGTGTAGACGGTGGGCTGCCAAACCCCGGCGATGTACGAGTAAAGCGTGGCGTAGATGGTTTCACCGTTGGTGGGGAGGCCAGTTACGGTTACGGAGGTTGCCGTGGTTGAACCGCCGGAGTAGATGTTTTTCGCATTCGCGGGGGACGAACCAGTGCCCAGGTTGAACCAGTAGTAAGCTACTCCGCTGCCGGCGGTCCACGAGAAGGTCGTGCTGCCGCTCAGCGCGGTTCCCGCCACCGGAGAGGTAAGGGCCGCTGGTACCACCGTCACCGTCATCGAAAAAACTCTCGAAGTAAACCGTCCGAGTGAATCTTGCAAGCCAATTGTGAATGAAACTGTTGTAGTGCCGCCCGGCACGGCTGGAATGCCACTGATTGTTCCTGTACTGGGGCTAAGTGCTAGTCCTGTCGGCAATGAACCCGCTATCAATGACCAGATCAGGTTAGAGCCTCCGGTCTCAGCTATGGTGGTTGAGTATGTTTGCCCGTTAGTCGCGCTTGGCAGAATGGATGAAGTCAGAATTGATAGTGGCGCAGCCACATTCATAGTCACGGGAACCGTGATGGGGCCTGGAACGCCTGTTACGTTGGTTATATTCAGAACGATCGAGCCAGAGTAGCTGCCGGGCAGCAGACCAGCAGGATTGAAACTCACGTTCATTGTTTGCCCAGATGTCCAACTGCCAGTCAACTGCCCTCCAACAGTTAGCCAATTGCCGCCCGATTGCGTACTCACAGTTGCTGAGCCTTGAGCGCTCGAATACCCGGCCATCTGAACCAACAGTCCCGTAGTGGAAGCTGCGTCGCCCTGTGTGAAGTTGGGTGCGAAAGACGACGGATTTGCGACAATGGTGCCGTAGTTGTATACCTGAACGGTTCCACTAGCCGTAGCAGAGCCCCCAGCGGCCTGATTGGGGTTGGTTACCTGGACTGTGTAGCTGCCTGTTTGCGGAGGAATAAAGTTGGTCACTGTGACCTGCGCCCATGGCTCCAGGGTTTTAGGAGCCGTCCAAATACCTATATATTGGCTGCTCCCGCTGACTTGGTATGTCGTTTCATAAGAGAAACCGGAACCGCTTATTACAAACCCACAAAGCCAGTTTACCGTACATGGCGCTCCAGTGTTTAGATAGGAGCCTTGGACCCCTTGCACTGTCGGGGGCGGCAAAGCAATGGTGAACGATCCGAAATTACTCGGCATCGTGTACGGTGCTTGCACGCGTATCTGCAGGCTTGCGGGCGGGAGCTGTGAGCCCCCTGCCAAGATAAACGGTGATCCCGTTCCCGGCTGGAGCGTGACCTGAAGTTCGGTGGGTGAAACGTAGACCGTTGGCTGCTGATTATACTGTACAAACAATTCGGATAGCTGCTGGAATCCCGTTCCAGTCACCGTTATCGTCTTTGCAGTTCCGTCCGAAACAATCGTTGGTGTTACGGCCTGTATTGTGGGCTGAGGAAAGTAGGATGTAACACACAGTTGCTGCACATCCGATTCCCCATTTGCATCGGTCACTTCGACAACAAAAGTGCTCGGAACAGATCCGCGAGGCGCCAATCCCGCCCCGTTGGCGCATTCGTTCGGACCACCCGGTGCTCCTGACAAAGAGCCGGAGCTACTGACGCTGAGGTTCGAGTCAAGATGTCCGCTTAGGAAAGTCCATGTCAGTGGAGCCTTGCCGCCACTTGCCGCCAATTGCTGCGTGTAGGCCTGCCCAATTGTTGCTTGGGGTAAGGTTGTCGTGCTGATCGTAGGCCCATTTCCATCGCTGTTAACAACCCATGTCTGTGAACTAGTAGTCGAGTTGTTCTGCGAGTCTGTCACCTTAACAACGAAGGTATAGGTGCCCGCCTTGGTTGGTGTCCCCGTAAAGGAGAGTGCACAGGTTGTGCTAGTGCAGCCTGCGTTTGGGCCGGCGCTGATTCCCGGCGGCAGAGCGCCATTGATCGTCCACGTATATCCTGTCTGCGTACCCCCTGCTGCCTCAAAGTATTCGCTTGCGCTCAGCGCTGTGCCAACAACGAGTGGCTTTAGCAACGGAGGCGTGTTCTGCGAAGAATCGTAGATCTGAAGCAGTGTCTCAAATGTTGTTACCGTCAGGGTTAGGCTGCCACTCAACCCAGTCGAATCTGTTGCGGTCAAAACAATATTCGATTGCCCTAGGGTCGTCGGCGACCCACTGAATACTCCCGCCGAGCTAAGCGATACCCCGGACGGCAACCCCGTTGCAGACCATGTGTATGGAGCAATGCCGCCAGTTGCGATGAAGGAGCTTCCTGCACTCTGGTAAAGAGGATTTCCGACCCCCATCTGCAGCAGGCTGTTATCCCAGAGGTAAATATCTACGCCTTGGCGCCAGTTCATTGTGAATGTCTGCTGCGCTAGCCGGGAATATGAGTCAGTCACCGATATGACAAATGTCAATGCGCTATTTCCACTAATATTTCCGACAGTCCCACTAATTACACCCGTGGAACCATTCAGAGTCAACCCAGAAGGCAGGGCATTCGGATCCACAGACCATGTAAGTCCAGATCCCCCTGAGGCTTGCAATGTCGTCGAGTAAGACGTACCAGAAAAAGCGTCTGGCAGCGCTGACGGCGTGGTGATGACCAAAGGCGAAAACACTGTTAGCACTACGGGAACAACAACCTGCGAGTTAGTAGCCTGCTGAGACGTTAGCGTGATCGCACCGCTATATACTCCTGGTAATAAACCAGCCGGGTTGAAGGTGATTTCCAACGTTTCTGGCGCAGTCCAACTGGAATTTGCGCTGCCATTAATTGTCATCCATGCACCGCCTGACTGCTCAGATGCAACGGCGCTTCCTATCATCGGTCCGCCAGAACTGTTCTTGACTAGAAGGCCGATAGTGGAGGGTGGCATGCCTTGGTTGAAAGCCGGCGCGAACGATGGCGAACTAACGGTTAGCTGGCCGTTAGGTTGCGACGAAACATTGAATGTGGCCAGAACTCCTTGATTCTGATTCATTAAGACAGAACAACTGCCGTATCCGTTACATGCCTCGCTCCACCCTCCAAATGTGTAATACGTACCAGGAGTACCATTTAGCACGACCGTGGTGCCGCTCGTATAGCTTGCACTGCAAGTGCCATTCAGGCCCGAGCAGTTGATTTTTCCGTCAGTGCTTATGACCGTTCCAGTGCCGCTCAGGCCCACGTTTAGCGTGTAGTTTACGGTCTGTGTGAAGTTCGCGTAGACGGACTGTGCTGTACTCATCGACACCGTGCAAGAGCCGGTCCCGGTGCAAGCACCGCTCCAATTGCTGAAGTTCCAACCCGTTAACGGAGATGCGTTGAGGGTTACCGTTGCGCCGCTGGAATATGTGTGGCTGCAACTGCTTCCGCAGGTGATGTAGCTGTCTGTGCTGGTCACCGTACCGCTGCCGAAGGTTGCCACTGACAGGGCGTAAGTGGAAGCGTTCTTGGTGAAGTTCGCGGAGACGGACTGTGCTGTGCTCATCGTCAACGTGCAAGAGCTGGTCCCGATGCAGACGCCGTTCCACCCACTGAAACTCCAACCGGATAAAGGTGAAGCGTTCAGAGTTACCGGTGTGCCGCTGGAATATGTGTGGCTGCAACTGCTGCTGCAGGTGATGTAGTTGTCTGTGCTGGTCACCATGCCGCTGCCGGAGATTGCCACCGACAGGGCGTAGGTGGAAGCGTTCTGGGTGAAGGTCGCAGTGACGGATTTTGCTGTGCTCATCGTCACCATGCAAGAGCCGGTCCCTTGGCATGCGCCGCTCCAACCGCTGAAACTCCAACCCGTTAAGGGAGATGCGTTGAGAGTGACCGGAGTGCCGCTGGAATATGTGTGGCTGCAACTGCTGCCGCAGTTGATGTAGCTGTCTTTACTGGCCACTGAGCCGCTGCCGGTGGTTTTTACCGTAAGGGCGTAAGTAGAGGCGTTCTGTGTGAAGGTCGCGGAGACGGACTGTGCTGTACTCATCGTCACCGTGCAGGAGTTGCTACCGGTACAAGCGCCGCCCCAATTGCTGAAGCTCCAACCGGATATGGGAGATGCGTTGAGGGTTACCGATTTCCCGATGAAATATGCATAGTTGCAACTGCTGCCGCAATTGATGTTCCCGTCTGTGCTAATCACCGTGCCGCTGCCGGTGGTTGTGACAGTCAGAGGATATTCAAAAGGAAATTTCTTCAGTGGAATCGTGAATGGAGGAAATGGAGAATCCCAATCTGGCCCAATAACGTCCCCCAGGATCTCCAACTCGGCATCTAAATCTGGTACTATATCCGCATAAAGAGCTACATCCTGTGATTCGAGTTCAGCGCGTAACTGGAATTTCGCCGATCCAGTTAGTTTGAGACCCGTATCGGCCGCCCCGACGAGGATTCCGAGCTGAGGCCGGATCCACACCTCTGCTTCTGCCGCAATACTCACAGCCCCGGTCATTGATGCAGACAATGAACACGTCGGTCCAGTTACGGGCGGATCTCCACAATCGAAGCCCGGCAAGCATTCACTAGGGCAGGCATCAGCTGATAACTGGCCATTGCTATATTGAACATCCGCACTGACCTGCCCGTGTTCACTGCCACTCAGACTGGCGGTTATCGTGCCAGAGACGGAATACCCAAGATACAAATCAAATATCGCAGAGAGGGGGGGGCCACCTACGTCAAACCAGACTTCCCAACTCGGATCCAAAAGATCGAATTCAGAACCCACTTGAAGGGTGCCCTGAGCTGTGATCGCCCACGGATCGATGGACTCCTGCGGAGTGATGATGACAGTAGCCTGCTCTTTACACAAATCAAACGCACAGACGTCCACCACGCCCTCTACTGTGATCCCGATTGATGTATCTGCGGAGAAGAGCAGGGAAGCTGCGCTGTCTTCGTCTCCATACAGATACTCGTCAATGTCGTTCTCATACACATTAACGTATCCGCTACTTCCGTCCGGCAATGGATCGCCAGAAAAATCGGCAAGATACTCGGGAGCTACGCCCTGACCAGAAGCAGTTTGGAGCCCTCCGCTTGCCTGTGCACCAGGTGCGAGGAATGGTGCACCTTTGAGAACTCCAACCCTGTTATTCAGTGGGTTGGGCGGGAAGAGAACATGTCGGTTATCGAGAAAAATATGAAGTTCATCGAATGCTTCCTTCAGACTTGCCCGCTGCGTCACAACTTCCATGCCGCCCGTGTCAAACCTCGCAGTAGTCAGAACCTTGCTCACTAACCCAAGCGGAAACTTGGCACACTTTTCCGCATAGAGTATGGTTCCTGGTCGAATTGCATCGATGTTGGGACTGGTTGCACCAAATGTGATACTTTCACCGTGCAAGTCAGATTTGGTTACCAGGCCGGTATCGGCATCCTCTAATTTAATAGTGCCTGCACGCAGAATGCCTGTACCTGAAGAAGAACTCGACTGGGTAAACCCGAGAGAAGGCATCTGAAGCCAACCACGCTTCAGGTAATAATCCCGTTCCTGATTGCTTGTCGTGTAGACTACGTCATTATTCTTTAAGTTTCCGACCCGATAGATTTCCGAAGATCCCTCGACTTTTGTTTTATATACGTATACCGGGCCAGTCGTCTCCACCATTCCCCTATGGAGGAATGTCTTGCGCTCATCCTCGTCTGCCGCAAAGGCCATCGCGCCAGTGGAATCAAGCAACCTATAAACGGGTTTCGAGTTGCTGTATTGCTCTGTGTAGAGGTAAAAGAAAGGGCTGTCGCTTGCAATATGATCCCTGGTTTCCAGGGTATAGCCTTCGGGGATGAGCTGCTTTGCATCAGATTTGATCGTGTATATGTGCGCTCCTGTTTCCATGTTGCGGTAGCGAAGCACCTTCAGGGGTATCCCTGTTTGAACTGCCGCCAGCGGCTTCATATCCTGCACTTGCCCTGGACTTGGGACGCTTGCGATTGGTTCGACAGCTTTTCTCTCAGCAGCCGTCTGTGCCGATGCTGCAGGGCTAGTCAGTAGGATTGCGAGCAATGTGAGCGCGCCCAATGCTTCCCGGATGTGGGACCGTGACGATGCTTGCGAGGAATCAGAGAAAGAATAGCTTGCAGATAGATTGATGGCTTTCATACACATCTCCGCGATTCTCAATGCTGCCGGTTCGATGCAATGACCCGGGACAGGAGCTAGAAACTTCTCCCGATGAGCGAGTGTCTGCTCTAAGACACCCGCCTCAGCAAACGGTGGCGGGAGGAGTATTTGTGACTGAAATGCTTTTGCAACAAGTAGAGGTCCGTTCCGCTAGTTTGTCAAGCGCAATCGTTTGTTTAGAACTTAGTAAACAATCTTGCCTTATCGGCAAGCGCCACGAATCAGCGCCTGAATGCGTGTTGCTGGGTGGCTCGGCGAAAATTACCCCCCGAATGGCGAACGCTGGCGAAGAGACGAAATTTTGATGCGGTCTTGTGACCCTCAGTTCCCTCCCGTTTGACCCCTGCGGCGCGTCTAACTAGACTTGCAGGCAGGGTTAGATCATGACGTTGTTTCGATTTCGATGGATTGCCGCATTTTCGGCGAGTTTTCTTTGGTTGTTGGCGGGGTCTGTGGCCGCCACGGTTTATGGGCAGGCGGCCAGCAGCAACCCCACCAGCAAAACGGCGGATGACCAGACTTCGTCGGCGCAGGATTACCGGCAGGAGAAGGCTCCAACGCTGGTTGATCCGGCGGGGCCGACCGTATCGCTGACGGCTTCGGAGCCGGTGTTTTTGATGGCGGCGGCGCTGAACGCGTGTGGTTACGACGAGGGCCTGGACGAGAGCGCGCCGGTGCGCAAGCGGGTTCGCGAGGAGATGAACCAGGCGCTGGCCAAGAGCGAAGACGCGCGCGCCAAGCGAGATAAGGTGTGCGTTTACATTGCCCAGCACCGGATGACGGGCGGGGTGCGGGACATTGCGCAATACATTTCGCTGGCGCTGTATCTGACGCCGCCACCGCAGATGGAGACGTCGGCGGACTTGACGGAGATGCCGCCGGACTCGACGCAGGTGGTGGAGATTGTGCCTCTGCTGAGGGACTTTGTGGCGGCGGTCGACCTGCACGGAATCTGGCTGGCGGTGCATCCGACCTACGACCGCGAGGCCGACCGTTTGCACGATCCGCTGACGAACATGATTGTGGGGACCAATCTCTACCTAAAACTTCCGGCGACGACCTACGAAGGACGGAGATTCGTGGTGGTGATTGAGCCCATGCTCTCGCCGCACACGGTGAACGCCAGAATCTACGGGACCGACTACGTGGTGGTGGTTTCGCCGGTGAATGGGGAGATTCCCATGAATGACGTGCGGCACACTTACCTGCACTACGTGATTGAACCGCTGCTGTATGCGCGCGCCAGCGCGATCGACCGGACGCAGCCGATTCTGAAGGAGATAAGGGACGCGCCGCTGGAGTTTCGCTACCGCTCGGACACTGTTCCGCTTACGATCGAGTGCCTGATCAAAGCGATTGAGGCGCGGACGATGGAAACCGGCGTTCCGAAGTACACAATTCCCGCGAATGCGGACAGGAGCGACATGCCGCGCTATGAGCACGAGCGGCAGATATATCAAGACAAAGTGGATGTGATCCGGCTGGCCGCTGTGCATCACGACATGACGCAGGGGTTCGTGCTGACGCAATATTTTTATGAGCAGTTGATTCAGTTCGAGAAGGACCCGGCCAGCCTGAAGGACACGATCGGCGAGATGGTTTACACCATGGACATTGCCCAGCAGACGCATCGGGCGCGCGATATCGAATTCGACAAAGAAGCGGATGGGGATGTACTGGAGCGCAGCAAGCCGAGGAAATTGGCGGGGCTGGATCTGGCCGAAGCGAAGCTTTCAACGGGAGATGTGGCGACGGCGAGCGCGATGGCGCGGCAGGCGCTTGCTGTGAAGGGCGACAGCCTGGAAGCTGTGGCGAACAGCGCACGGGCCGACTTTATTCTGGCTCGGGTGGCGATGATGACGCGCGATCCGGAAGGGGCGATCGACGGATTCCAGAAGACGCTGGCCAGCAGCAAGGAGCCGCGGCTGCTGGCGTGGTCGCACATCTATCTAGGCCGGATGCTGGACCTGGACTGCAAACGGGACGAGGCGGTTGCGGAGTATAAAGAAGCGCTGGACGCGCGCGATGGCCAGCAGGATACGCGACTGGCCGCCGAGCGGGGCGTCAAGACGTCGTATGCGGCGGCCAGGGGACATAACTGCGACGCGGACGCGGAAGATGAACCGGGCGCGACCGGGCCGGTG